>OLHR01000096.1_pt1 | contig 31508 bp, 26 predicted proteins | sample 1609291 | NCBI WGS metagenome assembly OLHR01 (sample SAMN05416707, study PRJEB24817) | seawater metagenome | isolation source: Sea water | place: Canada:Atlantic | collected 2013-07 | reverse complement strand
GATCATGCCTAGTCTCGTGGGCTCGGAGATGTGTATAAGAGACAGGATATAAAGTGTTTTGATCCATTAAGTATCCAATCTGAACCATCAGATACAGCGTTGCATTTCATTCCACGAACATCACTTCCTGCATCTGGTTCAGTCATGGCCAATGCATCTGTGATCTCACCTTTTACAGCTGGTAGAAGATAGCGCTCTATTTGTTCATCACGACACGCCATAAGTATATTTTGAGGTCTTCCAAAAAAATGAGTTAACGCCATAGAGCCTCTTCCAAGTTCTCTTTCAACAAGTGTAAAATCAAGATGATTTAAACCTGCACCACCTACACTTTCAGGAAAGTTACAGGCATAAAAACCTAAATCTAAAACTTTTTGTTTTATTGATTGGCCTAACTCTAGAGGAACATTTCCAGTTCGCTCTACTTCAGCTTCATGCGGGTAAATTTCTTTTTCAACAAAATTACGTACAGTATCAACAATCATTTCTTGCTCTTGCGATAATCCAAAATTCATTGTCTTTTCCCCCTTGGATCTTCAAATTTGCTATGAGCAGTTGCAATTCTTTCTAAATTGGCAAGAACATCTTTTCGTGGTTCACATGCACGCCTTGTTTCTAGACTAACATGAATTAGCATTTGTTCCCCAGTCGCCATCAAAGTGTCATCATCACCAAACATTTGGTGGAATAAGCGCATTTTTTTTCCTTCTCCCAGTAGAATATATGATTTCACATGAATGTGTGATCCTGCATGAGTCTCAGCTAAAAACTTAATTGCAATGTCTACGGTAAAATAGCTTAATCCAGATGCAATGTAAGCTTCATTTGCCCCCACCGTTTTCATAACTATATCAGCAGCATCAGAAAAAATTTGTCCGTATCTGCTTTCATTCATATGTCCATTGTAGTCTGTCCAATCGTTTGGAATAACTCTACTGATGGTGGTAATGGGTTCCTTATATTCTGAAGGCAATTCTGGTTTTATTGTTTGTTCGTGTTTATTAATTAAAGCACCTGCAGCAGTATTTTCATTTTTTAATGAACGAAGAATTGCAATCAAATTGTTATCACGTAATCTCTCTAGTTCCCGAATAGATTTGTGCCCTGATTGCGTATCAGATTGATTAGCAATCTGCTTAATTAACTCATCAGTAAGTTCAGGAACGTCCATAAGTTTTGTCCAAGGCCATTGTAAACATGGACCAAATTGAGAGATGAAATGTGCCATTCCTTCTTCTCCACCGGCTATCCTGTAGGTTTCGAATAATCCCATTTGAGCCCATCGCAAACCAAAGCCATATCGAATGGCATCATCTATTTCAGAAGTAGTGGCAATGCCATCTTTAATCATCCACAAACCTTCACGCCATACTGCTTCTAACAATCGATCAGCAATGTGCGCATCAATTTCTTTGCGCACATGTAATGGTTTCATACCTATGCTAGTTAATAGGGTTTTGGCCTGCTCAATAATTTCTGGGTTATTAATAGGGCTAGGCACAAGCTCTACCAAGGGTAATAAATACACTGGATTAAATGGATGGGCCACCATAATTTGCTGAGGATTTAAGGCATTTTCTTGTAGCTGAGAAGGCTTAAAACCAGAGGTAGAAGAGCCAATAATAGCCGAGTCTAAGCACGCTGCCTGCACTTGAGCAAATACTGCATGTTTAATGTCTAAACGCTCTGGCACACTTTCTTGAATCCAATCAGCGTTAGCGACTGCTGCTTCCAAACTATCACAAAGAATAAGTTTACCTTCCCTGGGCATAGCCACATCGGCTAGTTGAGGCAAAGCAGCACGAGCATTATCTAGTACTGCATCTAATTTACGCTGAGCATCAGCTGCAGGGTCATAAACATTAACATCCCAACCATGTAACAAAAACCTTGCTACCCAACCACCACCAATAACACCACCACCGATACAAGCGGCTGTTTTATAGCTCTTATTTACCATATCAATCATGCCAAAGGTGCCCGTTTTTCTACTTTAATCAACTCACGCACCTGAGCTGGAGTCATTAATGTGGTACCCATGTTAGTGGCGATGGTTGCGGCACGCTCTACTAGCTGCGCGTTAGTCGCCAATACACCTTTTTCTAACCAAATGTTGTCTTCTAAACCAACACGAATATGACCTCCGGCCAATACGGTAGCGGCTACATAATTCATTTGGTTACGACCAATAGCAAAGGCTGACATCACCCAGTCTTTAGGTACATTGTTAACCATAGCCATAAAGGTATTGAGGTCATCCGGCGCACCCCACGGAATACCCATACACAGTTGTACCATTACCGGTTCAGTAATTAAACCTTCCTCAACCAGCTTTTTAGCTAACCATAAATGGCCCGTATCAAAGGCTTCAATTTCAATGCGAGCACCCATAGCTGTCATCTTTCCTGCCATAGCCCGCAACATGCCTGGAGTATTAGTCATGACGTAATCAGCTTCAGCAAAGTTCATGGTGCCACAATCTAAGGTGCAGATTTCTGGTTGGCACTGACGCACATGTTCTACACGCTCGCTGGCTCCGACCATATCTGTACTAGATTGGTGCAGAGGCAGTGGGTTCTCAGCATCACCAAACACTATATCACCACCCATGCCCGCGGTAAGGTTAAGGACTACATCCACTTCTGAAGCACGAATACGTTCCGTGAGTTCTTTATACAAATCTAAGCGGCGGCTTGGGATCCCCGTTTTGGGATCACGCACGTGGCAATGCACCACTGCGGCGCCAGCCTTAGCTGCATCAATAGCACTATTAGCAATTTGTTCAGGGCTACGTGGCACATGGTGAGAGCGGTCTTGAGAACTACCAGACCCTGTCACAGCACAGGTAATAAATACATTTTGGCTAGCTTGTAATGGCACGGCTGAGGTCCTCTATTAATTACGTTAATTGTATGGCGCAATAATGGCATTGCCTATGGGGATTTAATTGACATTTTAGGAGCAATTATTATTCAATACCGAACAAACTATCATCTTGTTGTTATTTTTTTGTTAGCACAAGTGGTGGGCTAGCCTAGGTTTGCTGCATGAGGATGAGATCAACACTAGCTTCATAAACTTACCACCAAGGCCTTTGATATTTTGGCAGTCTTTGCTCATGCTAGCTTGAGGGCTGCAGCTGATACTTTGACGAAGCTAACTTAGTTTTTTCCTTGACCTGAGCCAAAAATATGTCAGAATACTGTATATATATACAGTATTTGTGAATTTTACCATGGCTCTCTTACAACTCGAAAAAGAGCGTTTGGTCTGGCGAGCTCGGCAATTAACCGGCCCAGATCATCGCCGTCAAAGTAGTTTTTATCCTACTTTAGATGCCCACTTACAAGGAGGCTGGCCCCAGACAGGGCTAGTGGAATTGGCCTATGGCTCTGCAGGTATTGGTGAGTTACGTTTGTTATTTCCCTTATTAGCACAAGCTGAATCACGCTTACAGGTGTGGATAAATCCACCAGCAGAGCTAAATGGACAAGCTTTAGCGCAACATGGCATTGACCTAAGCCAAACGTTATTAATACGCTGCCAAAACCCACAACAAGCCCTTTGGAGTGCCGAACAAAGCCTTAATAGCGGTTGCTGTAGCCACCTTATTCTCTGGGCACCTGGATTAACTGCGCCCCAAGCTAAACGCCTACAGGTGTCTGCCAAAGGCAATCAAGCCCTGATGTTTTGGTTACACCCTCAAGCCGAACCTAGCACGAGCGCTTTACCAATTAGTGCGCGTCTGTCTCTTGCCCCCCTAGCCACAGGGCTACGCCTAAAAATCCATAAGTACCAAGGCCAATGGCCACAAAGCTTTTGCCAAGTAGATATGCATGAGCTTTGGCCATCTTTAGCGATACCTACCCATTTACCCACTCACCATGGCCCTGCACCGTCAAGCAACATTGCGGCACTGCCATTTAAACCACGGTGACCTATGCAGTGGCTTTATTTATACTTTCCAAACCTTCAACTAGACAGCCTGTTACATCAACAGGCCTATAACCAAGCCTGCGTTTTGGTTGATAAAAACGAGGTGGTACAAACTAACTCAGAAGCACGCCAACTAGGAATAAAAATAGGCACAGGATTAGGCCAAGCTGCACTTTTATCTGCTCAACTTAAAGTAATTGCCTACGAACCTAAACAAGAACAGCGCCTACTGGCTCAACTTGCTCAGCGTTTGTATCAGACCAGCGCCACTTTGTATCTTGACCCTCCCCAAGGGTTATTATTACAAACCAGTGATATGCTACGGTTGTATGAGGGCCTAGCCCCTTATTGGCAGCAGCTGCAGCAACCGCTTATGGAACGTGGCTTGCACTACCATTATGCAAGCGCTCACAGCCCCCTAGCTGCGCAGGTTTTGGCCCGCGCAGGCAATGATCGCTTACTAACGCACCAAGGTGAAGCCACAGGGTTACTGCATCAGTTGCCCATTCACAGCGCAGGCCTTAACTATAAACTTTGCCTACAGTTAGAGCGCCTTGGGCTTAATACTCTTGGCCAAGCTCAAGCGTTACCACGGTCAGCACTAGGCCAGCGCTTAGGCCAAACTCTAGTGACTTATTTACAACAACTAGAAGACAGCAGTGCGCCTAGCAGGCCTAGATACCAACCCCCTGAACACTTTCGCCAGCGTTTAGAGTTACTCTACGAAATTGAACACAGCACAGCATTACGTTTTCCATTAAAACGATTATTAAGTGATCTGGAAGCCTTTTTAGCGCCTCGCCAACTACAAGCTGCTGGGCTGATTTTAGGCCTAGAGTACCGAGAACACACTTCAGAAAGAGTCTACATAGGCTGTAGCGATGGCGAATATCGGGCAGAGTCTTGGTTAGGTTTATCCATGCTGAGGTTAGAACAGTTACAACTTCAAGCACCTATTATTGCTATTAGCCTTAAAACTAAAGGACAAATGCCATGGGCACCCTTGTCAGCACAATTATTTGAGCCTTTAGGGGGCAAACTTACAGCTGGACAGCTTATTAGCCGCTTACAAAATAAACTCGGAGACCATGCCGTACAACAAGTGTATTTGCGAGATGATCATCGCCCCGAACGAAGCTTCTATCAAGGTGCGCCCCAAAGTAGTTACCAGGCACATCAGGCTACAACATATTTACGCCCAAGCTTATTATTCACCCTGCCACAGGCCTTAAATCATAAGCCTGATCAGCAGTGGTGTATTTTATCTGGCCCTGAACGCATCCAAAGTGGCTGGTGGGATAACGTGAGCATTTGCCGTGACTACTTCATCGCACGCAACCCAACTGGACAGGTGTGTTGGTTATTTCGCACTCCCAGAGAAGAGTGGTTTTTACATGGCTACTTTTCATGAGTAGCAAACCTGTTGTCGATTATGCTGAGCTACATTGTTTAAGCAATTTTAGCTTTTTGCGGGCGGCTTCCCACCCCCAAGAGTTAATCCAGCAAGCAGATGCTTTAGGTTATAAAGCCCTTGCGCTTACAGACGAATGTTCAGTAGCAGGGGTTGTTCGAGCCTATCAGCATAAAAAAGAACATAATTTAAATATTAAGCTCATTATTGGTAGTGAGTTTTTACTTAATCCACACCAATCTGAGGCTCAAGAGAGCTTAATAGTACTCGCAAGAAATCGCTTAGGATATGCTCAATTATGTCAGCTGATCAGCCTTTCTAGGCAACGTTGTGAAAAAGGTAAATACCAAGTTTTTGAAAATGATTTTGACAATCTTAGTGAGTGCTTACTTATATGGAACCCCCATCCAAGCAATAAAAGTTTATTAGGAGAAAAATTAAGTAGCCAATATAAAGACCACTTATGGATAGGCTGTCACCGGCGTTTAAGTGCCCTAGATCAGCGCCTACAAACCCATTGCCAAACCATGGCCAAGGCTTATGATTTGCCCATAGTAGCTCTTGGTCAAGTAATTATGCATAGCCCAGATCGGCAAATGCTACACGACACCCTGACAGCCATTCGTATTGGTATGCCTGTACATGCCTGTGGTTACGCTCTTCAGGCCAACCGTGAACATAGCCTACGATCGTTGGATAAAATCGCCAAACTGTATCCCCTCCAATGGATACAAACCAGTGTATTAATTGCCCAACAATGTAACTTTTGTTTATCAGAACTAAGCTATGAATACCCCGCTGAACTAGTGCCCAGTGGTTATGATGCCAACAGTTATCTACACTACCTTGTAGAACAAGGTAAAGAAATTCGCTTTCCTGCTGGGGTGCCACACGATATTGCCCTCATCATAGATAAAGAGCTTAGCCTTATCGCGTCCGAAGGTTACGCCCACTTCTTTTTAACCGTATATGACTTAGTACAGTTCGCTAAAAGTCAGCACATTTTATATCAGGGCCGTGGTTCTTCAGCTAATTCTGTGGTGTGCTATTGTTTAGAAATAACTGCCGTAGATCCTCGCCAAATACAGGTATTATTTGAACGTTTTATTTCTAAGGAACGGGCTGAACCACCAGACATTGATGTAGATTTTGAACATCAAAGGCGCGAGGAAATAATTCAGTACATCTATCAAAAATATGGCCGCCATCGGGCAGCTTTAGCTGCTACTGTTATCACTTACCGTTTTAAGAGTGCGGTGCGTGAAGTAGGTAAAGCCTTAGGTATTAGCTTACCCACACTTGAACTGTTTATTAAAAATGTAGATCGCCAAGATCACAGTACAGAGTGGGATAAGCAATTACACAGCTTGGGTTTAGACAGCCAGAGCCATGTGGGCCGATGCTTTTTGGAACTGGTGCAAACACTACAAGGATTTCCTCGCCACTTATCACAACATGTTGGGGGGTTTATTATTAGTGCAGGGCCCTTAAGTGAGCTGGTGCCTATAGAAAATGCAGCCATGGCTGATCGTACTGTGATTCAGTGGGATAAAGACGATTTAGCAAGCCTTGCCTTACTCAAGGTAGACGTTTTAGCCTTAGGCATGCTTAGCGCTATAAGACGAGCATTACACATGGTGCACCACTATCACGGGCGTAAACTCAGCTTAGCTGACATCACTCGCATGGATGATGATGCCAAGGTGTATGCCATGCTCCAGCAGGGCGATAGTGTCGGTGTATTTCAAGTAGAATCCCGTGCTCAAATGAGCATGTTGCCACGTTTACAACCTGCTTGTTTTTATGACCTTGTGATTCAAATTGCCATTGTGCGCCCTGGGCCAATTCAAGGAGACATGGTGCATCCATTTTTGCGCCGCAGAGCGGGTAAAGAAAACGTAGATTACCCATCACAGGAAGTGAAGGGAGTGCTAGAACGTACCTTAGGTGTGCCTATTTTTCAGGAGCAAGTGATAAAGCTAGCAATGGTAGCAGCAGGCTTTAGTGGCGGAGAAGCTGATCGCTTGCGCCGCGCTATGGCCAATTGGAAACGTCATGGAGAGCTTGATCAATTCCAACATAAGCTTGTCAATGGCATGGTCAAAAGAGGTTATAAAACAGAGTTTGCAGAACGCTTATATCAACAAATTTTAGGTTTTGGAGAGTACGGTTTTCCCGAGTCCCATTCAGCCAGTTTTGCAGTTTTAACTTACGCTTCGGCTTGGCTTAAATACCACTACCCTGCAGCATTTTATTGTGCCATTCTCAATAGCCAGCCTATGGGTTTTTATAGTGCATCACAGTTAATTCAGGATGCCCGTCGTCATGGTCTTCAAGTGCTGCCGGTGTGTATTAATCATAGTGCTTGGGACCACAGTTTAGAATCTACTAAGACCGCAGAACTGGCATTACGCTTAGGCTTTCGGCAAGTGAAAGGAGTGCGCCAAATTCATATACAGCAGCTATTAAAACACCGGCCCAAACAAGGCTTTAAAGACCTTCCCCAAGTACAAACATTACACCTTCCTAGAGGCCAGCTAGAATCTCTTGCTAGCGCTAATGCACTCACCTGTTTTAGTGGCCACCGCTACCAAGCCCGCTGGCAATTACTCGACAATTATCAAGACCTACCATTACTGCACCAAGTGCAAGAAACAAACCCAGAGCAATTACCAGGGCCTGACGCTTTAGATGTGTTAACTGAAGACTATGCCAGCCTAAGCCTAAGCTTAGAACAACACCCCATTGCCTTGCTACGCCATGCAGGCCTTCTAAAAGGCTGCCTAAGCACTAGCCAAATGGTACATAAGCCTCATCAAAGTTTAGTCACTGCCGCGGGGATAGTTACTGGTCGACAAAGGCCCAGCACAGCCTCTGGTGTAACTTTTATTACCCTAGAAGATGAAACAGGAAATACTAACCTAGTGGTATGGCAAGGCACTGCCCGCGCACAAAGACAAGTTTATTTAAATGCTAAAATATTGAAAGTAAAAGGCATTTTAGAGCGTGACCCAGATAACCAAGTCACTCACATTATTGCAGGAAAGCTCATAGATTGTAGCCATTTGCTAGAACAGTTAAAAATCAGTTCTCGAGATTTTCATTAATCTGAGCACGTGATAGCAACCAAAACTTGATAGTATTCAAAGGCCTTAATATGTTTAATGTGATTTGTTGAGAATGGCTAATATAAGGCGCTAACCATTATTGCATTTGTCAGGGTTCCAGAATTCATCTTCTATGTCGCCCATAGAGAAAATTAAACCCACAATATCCGTAAACGAGAACTGTTCAATATCACCAACAGCGATGACATATTGCCCAACATTTAAACTATTAAACACTTTTATGTAATAGACCCCTGCTTTAAAAACCTCATTAGATAAAAAATTTTCACCGACCTCTGGGCCGTTCCAATACCACTGTTTACCATACTCTTCATACCATGGTGCCCAAGTAAAGTTTTCACCATCTGCAAGATAAATTGCATCAAAATCAGAATTTAGAACTTCAAATGAAAATTTACTTTCAAGTGCACATTCACCAATTTTGGCAGCCAAGATGCCGGCATAAAAATTAAAATCAGTGGCAGATTCTATTCGATAATAGTGAGGGTCACCTGTCAGTGTTGAATAGATAGCTTTTGATATTTCTGGTTCTTCTATTTCGTATGGTGCGTCAGCAGGGTATGTTGAGCTTTCATTTAAAACAGGTTTGTGGGCGTGCGCTTGGGCTAAAAACGCTAAAAGAACGACAGCTAACAGTGATTTTTTCATTGTGGTTACAATTCAATTCGTTATCTAAACACTGTACGCTTTTGTAAAGCTTAAGGCACTTAAAGTCCTCTTTTTTTACTTTTTTACAGTAAAAGCAGCTGTATACATCATGCTATTTAGAATTTAGCCGATTTAAATCACCATCTTAAAATTTATTTCCCATGGTAAGCACAGGAAAGCTAGTAAAGCCAAATCTACCTTCTTTTTCTGCTTGTTCTAATTGAAATCGCCATTGTTGTACCTTTTCTTCTTCCACACCCTGACTAATGGCAAAGTTAGCAAGCACCATTTCGGCATAAGTTGCAGGTGAGTTTTCGTGGCGCTGGGTCATCACAAAAGCCAATGACTCAGTGCGAATGTTACCGATGCCATGCTTAGCCAATCTACCGGGCAGCTCCATAGGTAACATTTGGTGATAACAATGAGCCTTAAAAGCTTCATGAATGATGTTGTTAAGCTTATCGTCAGCCCCGTGAAATTTGAAGTTATCCCACAACACAGACACATTAACAAAATTAGACTTAGGCTTTAATAGTCGTGCTACTTCAGCCAATGCAGCGTCCACGTCGTCTATATAGTCCAACGTTTGAATGGAGGCAATTGCATCACAAGACTCATTAGCTAGGCCAATATTGTTAGCCATGCCACATAAGAATTCAACATTACGCAAGGCATCACAACGCACCCTTGCAGCCTCTAACTGAGTTTCGCTCGGATCAAGTCCAAAGGCTTTACCGCTATCACCCACAGCAAGACCAATGTCTTCAATTAAATGTCCAGCACCGCAACCCACATCTAACGCAGTGTTACCCACCTGCAGGTTAAGTGCACTCATTACTGCAAGACGACGCGCCACACCAGCACTGCTACCAGCCATTTTTTGCTGCAGCACACTTGCACTACCTTCAAACTTCATATGTATTTTCCTTTACCCACAATGCAGAAGAGTCTGGCAGTTTAAAATGAATTGAAACAACCCATTAATAGGCTGTTATACCTAACATGTCGATATGCGTAACTGTTTAGACACAGTTAAAGGGGCTGCCCTGGCCAGGTCATTATTTACAAACTTAGCTTCTGGATTTTACCCATAACAACAAAGCAATAGCAGCCATGATAATGGGTGTACTATAATTTTGCACACTGGCTAGCATTGTGCCAGAGGATATTAGTGATGCATTTAATAATGCAAAAACAACCCAAATAATAGCTGCTAAGCGTGCAAATTTAGCCATACTAGCTGGCGCCCATGTAGGTACCATCCATTGTATGCTGGCAACAGCTGCTGCCGCCGTTGCCGTAAATTGCATTTGTGCATGAAGCGGTGCGGTTAACTCAACGCCAAATAGATCACCAGCTACCATTGCTGGAGTTAACGCCATCATTAAAACCCATAGGCCAGTATAGCCAGCACTGATTCGCATTATTAAAGACAAACTCACTATTATTCTCCTCACTAAACAGATAGTTCAAGCCTAAGAAGGTGAGCTTTATTACACCCTCTTGGCAAAGTTGATTTTATTCAGTATAAGAGCATCCGAAGGTTTAACAAGCTGCTTATAAATACTGGCCATGCTGACACCTCCAGTATCAAACCATAAACGGTCTGACCATTGACTACCTATGCGTTAATAAAGCTTAGAGAGTCCTTTTGCTGTGCTGAAAAAGGCAGAATTATTTAATACGCTTAACTGGAAACCTTAAACTTTTAAGAGAGCGTTTAATCGTCTTGAGATGCGTCATGGTTTCTTCACCTAGCTTCATAGTAACGCCTACAGCAAGAACGTCTATCACCACCATTTGGGTAATGCGGGAGGACATGAGTGTGTTGAGTTCTTTGTCTTCATCTAAATCGATATACAAAGGAATCTGCACTTGCTCAGCTAGAGGGGTATCACTTGGGCACAAGGCAATAACTGTTGCACCCGCATCCATCGCCAGTTGTGTGGTGTGAAGTAGATCTTTAGTACGGCCCGTTTGAGAGACTGCAATCACTACATCGCCAGGCTGCAAGGTAACAGCCGCCATCGTTTGCAGGTGAGGGTCTGAATAGGCCGCAGCCGAGATATTGAGGCGGAAGAACTTATGCTGTGCATCACTACAGATAGGGGCAGAAGCGCCAAAACCATAACAGTCAACACGCTTAGACTGAGCTAAGGCAACAATAGCTTGCTCTAGGTTAGCGGCATCTAAATCAGATTTTACTCGCATTAGATTACCCATCGTGGAATCAAAAATCTTTTCTTTAAACTGCTCTACTGAATCACGACTATCTAGATGAAATTGCTGATAAGAGGTATTAGCACCGACAAACTGAGCAAGTTTAAGCTTAAAATCTTGGAACCCATCAAAGCCTAATGCCCTGCAAAAGCGCACTACAGTGGGCTCACTTACTGCTGCCGCCGCCGCTAAATCGACAATACGCATTTGTACAATCTTTGCACGATGTTCTAGCACATAGTCTGCCACCTTACGCTCAGACTTGCGTAACTGCGGGTGGGCTTGTGCGATAGTTTTAAATAAATCGAGGTTAGATGTAAACATGGGTTGAGCCGAAGCAATAAGCAATTAGGAACATTCTACCCTATTCGCTTCAGCTCAATCCACCGCCTATACTCAAAATTGTAAGGAGATATCCTTATGGCTAGCCATACACGCAGAAACTGTGGTGGCTACATCATCACTCATACGTTCTTGTAGACGCAATCCAATGCTGTCTTTAATCGCCAGGTCGTAGCTCACTAAAGCTGGAACCATGTCAGTTAGTGCACGTTTTCGCCATGTGATTTCTGCGGTTAGCAAAGCCATAGCTTCACTATGGTAGCCTTTGGCTTTTTCTGGGTTATATTTACTGCCCTTTAGCGCCCTTCGTGCTTTAGAGAGTTTAGACTTGATGCTGCTTACACCGGCAAACTCTCCCAAATTTCGCTCTTGTAACTTAATCGCTGACATCGCGTCCTTGGCGTCTAATTGGTCAATGTTAGCGGCAAGTTCGGCCACCCCCGGTTCAAGCTCAGCTAACTCTGGCGCTTGGCTTATCCACAAACGCATCTCAGTTATGCCTTCATAAGCTTCATCAGCGTTGCGGCGATATTGATTACGAGACTGCTTTTCTGCCTTGTTGAGCTTCTCAAATATAGGCCTTTGGGTTGCCCATACTGCAGGAATGCTAGCTTCTAAACGCTGATTCAACAGCCCCAGTTCATCAATACGTATGGCTAAACTAGATCTACGATCAGCATTTAACTCAATATCATCAAGTCGGCGTAATTGTAACTTAGCGTCTTCGACCAAGCGTTTATTGCGACGCACATTAAGCTGGATCTCACGCACTTGCTGATGCAATGGCTCATAGTTTTGTTCGAAGTCTGTGAGTTCAGCCTTAGCCTGATAAATGCTTTCTACTTTAACAAATGTTTGGCGTGCCTTAGTTAAACTGTCGTCTAACATCTGTGCTGCCGCAGAAGACACATAGCTGGTATCTGCCGCCGCCATCGAATCTATGGCCGCTACCAAACTAATTTTTTGATTGGCGTAAAGAGTGAGCACTTGCTCCTCTAAACACGGCTGAATGCGGGGATTCATAGGTGGTGGTGCTGACTCAGAAGTAAGGTAGGTGCGATTAGGAAGGTAGTTAACTAAACTGGGGAAAAAACCAGTGATGATTAACGCCAATATCTGCAGCCCAATAAATGGTACCACTCCTTTGTAGATCGACAGCGTCTTCACTACCTGGTCCGCCACACCCCGTAAGTAAAAGAGTGCAAAGCCAAAAGGAGGCGTGAGGAATGAAGTTTGAATATTTAAACCAATCATTACCCCAAGCCATACAGCAGTAACATTTGCGCTAGGGTCGGCCAACAATATTGGCGCCACAATGGGCACCACTACTACGGCAATTTCAATAAAGTCTAAGAAGAAGCCCAATACAAAGATAACTACCATGACTACGAAGAACTGCACCCAAAAACCACCAGGAAGACTTGTTAGCATGTGTTTCACTAACTCTTCTCCACCGAAGGCGCGGAAGGCAGATGTGAGCATGGCAGCACCAATAAGAATGATAAATACCATAGAGGTGGTTTTAGCTGTTTCTCCCATTACTTCATGCAAGGTAGTGCCTGTTTTAAATACCCGCCAGCCGCTCCAAGCAATGGCCATGAGCAATGCCGCTGAAGCAATCAAACCCAGTGTAACTCCAAGGCGGTCTTCATCAGTATTTATACTTTTTATATTGAGGTTAAAGTTAGCAACAATAAACCCTAAGCAAATGACCGCTGAAATTGCTATAAATGCTGGCCAATAGCGTTTTTCATCACGGTCATGCAACCGGTAACCAGCCATCAACATAGCACCTACAGCACCTACAGCACCTGCCTGATTAACCGTTGCGACTCCCATTAAGATGGATCCCAGAACCACAAAAATCAAAGTAAGAGGTGGTAGTAGTGCCATTAATACTTTGACTAAGAATTGACGGTCATAAGCACCAGAATAGCCAATGGGTGGCGCCATTTTAGGACGGATGATAGCCGTGAAAAGAATATACAATATATACAAAGCAACCAATAACAGGCCTGGGATAAAGGCCCCCATAAACATGTCTCCAGCACTGGCAGAAGTTATATCCAGCACTGAGGGCATGGAAAATTCACCCGTAATTTCACGATAGGCAGCCTTGCGCATAGCACTGGCTTGATCAGCTGCGTTGCTGAGTTGGTCGGCTAATATAATAAGCACGATCGACGGAGGGATAATCTGGCCTAAGGTGCCAGAGGCACATATCGTTCCTGTGGCCAGTGAGTGTGAATATTTATTACGCAGCATGGCCGGCAAAGAGATCATGCCCATGGCAATCACCGTTGCGCCAACAATACCCGTGGTAGCGGCAAGCAATGCCCCAACGATAACGACAGAAATGCCCAAACCACCAGGCACTGGGCCAAACAACTGAGCCATAGTGACTAACAAATCTTCTGCTACTTTAGAGCGCTGTAGCATAATGCCCATAAAAATAAATAACGGAATAGCGATCAGAGTATCCCGCTCAACGTTCCAGTAAAGACTTCTAAAATTTGTCACCCCAGCACTAAGCCATTGCACTGGGCCACCTTCATGAAAGTAAGCGTCTGGGTTGTCAGCAAAAATCCAGCCCGCTAGGGCAGCTAAACCGATGGTGATAATAGAGGACCCTGGCAAAGAGAATGCCACCGGAAAGCCAGAAATAAGTGCCGTAATCATTAGTAGGACTAAGATTCCTAAAAACAGAAGTTCCATAACCGAGTGTCCTAGGGGTTAGCCGTAGTTGTCGCTGTTTCGCCACGAAGCACACCAAAGTGCTTGAGCAAGTAACTTGAAAATTGAATAACCATAGAAAAAGCAAAGATGGCTAAAAACCCTACCATGATGTATTTCACATACATACCATAGCCACTTTGAGACACTTCTACGCTAAGTAACGGACTGTTAATGCTACTCGTTCTATCCCACATGCCCAGCGTGAGAATAGTAAAACAAAGGGGGAGCCCAAGTAAGCTCACCCCGAATATATTAACCCAAGCTTTGGTGCGTGCCTTAAAATGGGTATAAGCCACATCAACACGGATATGACCTTCAAGCAGCAAGGTATTGGCAGCCGCAAACAAGAATAACGCAGCATACCAAAACCGGACTAGATCACCCATAAAAGCCTGTTCGTATGAGAAAACAAAACGGGTAATAACGATCAAAAATTCGGCCACAACCACTAACAGTGAAAGCCATATAAAGCCTAACCCTTTACTGCGCAGGGCAATGAAACAGGCTAATAGCATTAACGGGAGATGTAAATAAGCACCGCGAAACTTGGGTTTGCCTAATTCACTGGTGAGGCTTTTGCCAACAATAGGCTCTAGCATCAGCTCAATTCGCAAGAAAGACACTAACATGTCAGCCATGCCGACCAACAACACCATCCAAAAAGCAGCTTTTATACTTGTGGCTGCCCAATCTGAGACCCTAACTGAAAGATTCTGATAACTTTCGGCACGTAATTTAGACACATGAATGGCTGCTAAAATTGGCGCTGCCAAATAGCTCAATACCTGAAGCCACCCGAGGCCTGTGGCCGGACCCATAGGTGATTTACCTAGTAGGGTATTCACTGCTCCTGGCCATAAAGCCCAGAAGTTTAAAAAATTATTAAGCACAAAAATAACCGTAGCATAGACCACAGTAAAAGCTAGACTGCGAAGCAGCAAATCTTGCTTAAGTAAACCGCTAGGAGAGCTCAATGAGCTAGGCGAGTGTTGCATGGTTAAAACCATTAACTTAGGGGGGTGTATGAATAAATAGAGCATACCCGCGCACCTAGTGTGCGCAGGGTATGCCCAGGGTCAACGATTAACCGCCTAATGCGCGGTTACGCTGAGTTAGATACGCTTGATCCGAAATTTCTGCCCATGCGCCGATATCGGTACGTGCAGTAACAAAGCTCTGATGAATACGATTAGCCAAATCACTATGCTCTTGAACTTCGGCAAACACTTCTTCAGAAGCTTCAGCAAAGCCATCGTAAATGTCATCGTTGAACTGGCGAAGCTTCACACCTTGATCATTCACTAAACGCTTAAGCGCTGCACCGTTCTTGGCATTGTACTCTGACATCATCACGTCATTTTCCATAGAAGACGCTGCTTCAATCATGAGTTGATCAGATTTGCTCAACCCATCCCACCAAGTCTTATTCATGCCACAGGCTAGCATAGCACCTGGCTCATGCATTCCTGGGTAATAGTAGTACTTAGCAGCTTCGTAGAACTTCATTAACTCATCGTTCCAAGGACCAACCCACTCGGTTGCATCAATAGAACCAGAGATTAGGTTTTCATAAATCTGACCCCCTGGCAATGAGACAGGAGAACCACCTAACTTAGCCAATACGTCGCCACCAAGACCAGGCATACGCATCTTCAAACCTTTAAAGTCATCTACACTGTTCATTTCCTTACGGAACCAACCACCCATTTGGACGCCGGTGTTGCCACACATTAGGCCTTTAAGGCCGTAATCTGCACCCAACTCATCCCATAATTCTTGGCCACCACCAAAACGAATCCAAGCGTTCATCTCTGTGTAGGTTAAGCCAAAAGGAACAGAGGTAAAGTAAGCCCAACCTGGGTGTTTACCTTTCCAGTAGTACTCAGCACCGTGGTACATTTGAGCATTTCCTGAAGCTACCTCATCGAATGAGTCAAACGCTTTCACACGCTCATTGGCAGCATAATATGTTACTTGTATACGGCCATCACTCATGTCATTTAAACGTTGAGCAAAACGCTGAGCACCGGTACCTAAACCTGGGAAATCTCGGCCCCAAGTTGCCACCATAGCAATTTCTACGCGTTCTTTGGCAATAGCTGGTGCAGCTATAGTAGAAGCAACGGCTGCTCCACCTAGACCAACCAAGCCTTTCTTTAATATTTCACGTCTTTCCATTTCTAAGTTCTCCAGTATTATTTTTTTAGTCAACACAATAGAAAAGTAACTCACTCACAACGGTGATATTTACCTCATCTGAAGTTACAATAGGTGTTAAGTTAATGCCCTAACTAACCCAAAAATTATCGTAGCTCCACTCAACATACGCTTTTAGCCCTAAACTGGCAACTAGACTAAAGCATAATGGTCAGATCAGTTGGGCAACGCACTATAGATTTGATTTAGGTGATATATAAACGCTTACTTGCCACACTCACACGGATACAATAATGGATGTTTCTCGCCTTTTAGATGAACTCAACAGCTCACAACGTGAGGCTGTTGCTGCGCCTGAAGAAAACTTACTAATATTGGCAGGCGCTGGCAGTGGTAAAACCCGTGTACTGGTGCATCGGATTGCATGGCTAATTGAAGCAGAGAATATTTCTCCTTGGTCCATTATGGCGGTTACTTTTACCAATAAAGCGGCACGAGAAATGCGTGCTCGTATCGAAAGCCTCATGGGCCTAGATACACAGCAATTGTGGGTGGGTACATTCCATGGTTTGGCTCATCGATTACTGCGCCGCCACTGGCAAGAAGCCGGCTTACAAAAAGAATTTCAAATTTTAGATAGCGATGACCAACTCAGCATCCTTAAAAGGCTGTGCAAAGAAATGCAGCTAGACGAGAGCCGATGGCCTGTTCGCCAGTTTCAACAATTTATTAATGGCTGTAAAGATGAAGGCAAACGTGCACAACACATAGAAACCCATGGTGACTTTCAACTGGACACGCAGGTAAAAGTGTATGCAGCCTACCATCAGGCTTGCGAGCGTGCTGGATTAGTAGATTTTGGCGAGCTACTGCTTCGTAGCCACGAGTTATGGCTCAATAACAGTGCTTTATTGGCCCACTACCAAGGCCGTTTTAAACATATGCTGGTGGACGAGTTTCAAGACACCAATACCATTCAATATGCTTGGCTTAGGGTATTGTCTGGCTCTGCCGCTAAAGTAATGGCTGTGGGTGATGACGACCAATCAATATATGGTTGGCGTGGTGCAAAAATAGAAAACATCCAACACTTTGAGCGCGACTTTGGTAATGCCATTACCGTTCGCTTAGAGCAAAACTATCGCTCTACTGGCACTATACTTAAAGCAGCAAATGGCGTTATTTCAAACAACAGTGGCCGCCTTGGCAAAAATCTATGGACCGACGGTAAGGATGGCGAACCCATCGCACTGTATGCTGCATTTAATGAAATGGATGAGGCGCGCTTCATCGTTGATCAGATTGATCAGTGGCAAAAAGATGGTGGTCTACGTGCCGAATGTGCCATTCTTTATCGCTCTAACGCCCAGTCTCGTGTGTTAGAAGAAGCATTAATTCGGGCACAAATGCCTTATCGCATTTATGGTGGCCAACGTTTCTATGATCGCCTAGAAATCCGTAATGCCTTGGCTTATTTGCGGCTTATTAAAAACCGTAATGACGATGCCGCAATGGAGCGGGTATTCAATGTGCCTACCCGAGGAGTAGGCGCGGCAACTGTGGCTAAAATTCGCCAAAACGCCCGTACCGAAGGCTGCTCAATGTGGGACAGCACCAACCAAACTCTTGGCCATAGCTCACTGCCTGCGCGCGCGCACAATGCCATTGAAAGCTTCGTTAACCTTATCAACCGACTGGATGAAGAAACCAGCGAAATCGCCTTACATGAAATGGTGGATCTGGTTATCCAGCAATCTGGCTTAGTACAGCACCACCTTAAAGAGAAAGGTGAAAAGGCCCAAACACGTATAGAAAACCTTAAAGAGCTAGTGAGTGCCGCCAAAGAATTTGCCAACTCTTGGAACCCAGTTCAGGAGTCTAACGACCCTGATGGCGAGCTAGACCCAGTGGCTACTACCCCATTAGCAGCCATGCTAGATCAAGCAGCGCTTGATGCTGGAGAACAACAAGCTGATGAATCAGAAGACAGTGTGCAATTAATGACCTTGCACTCAGCCAAAGGCCTTGAGTTTCCAGTGGTATTTTTAGGGGGTGTTGAAGAAGGCTTATTTCCTCACAAAATGTCACTTGAAGAAGGAGATCGTTTAGAAGAAGAGCGCCGCCTTTGTTATGTGGGCATTACTCGCGCTATGCAAAAACTGTTTATTTCCTATGCTGAAAGCCGCCGCTTACATGGCCAAGAAACCTTCAACCGGCCCTCACGCTTTATTGCCGAAGTGCCAGAAGGTTTAATGAACGAAGTGCGACTTAAATCGAGCATTAGCAGACCAGTCACTGCCAGACCCACCCCAACCAAAAAGTATGACCGTTGGGGTCGTCATCAAGTGCTAGAAACCCCCGTGGTTGCCTTAGGTCAAAATGTACGACACCCTTTATTTGGGATAGGCACCGTAGTAAATTCTGAAGGATCTGGCCCTCAGGCACGGGTGCAAGTGAACTTTGAAAACCAAGGCAGCAAATGGCTAGTGTTAGCCTATGCGAAGCTAGAAAACCTATAGGTATAAACAATGAACACCCCAACCCCCGCCGCGAGCCCACAATTTGATACCACCTTTGCTAGCCTGCCAGAGCGTTTTTATAGCTATGCAAAACCCGTTCGCGTGGCTAATGCGGCACCTATTATCCAAAACCCAGCCCTTGCCAAAGAGCTAGGCATAGACCCTCAATGGCTAGCCTCTGATGAAGCCCTGCAAGTGCTGGCTGGCAATCAAACCGCCATGGGTTCCGCACCTATGGCTCAAGCCTATGCGGGCCACCAATTTGGTTCGTTTAACCCTCAATTAGGTGATGGCAGGGCTCATCTTTTAGGTGAAATTGTTTCACCAAGTGGCGAGCGTTTTGACTTGCAGCTTAAAGGCTCTGGGCCAACACCCTATTCTCGTCGGGGCGATGGGCGCTCACCGTTGGGCCCAGTGCTAAGGGAATACCTGCTTAGTGAAGCGATGGCAGCTTTAGGCGTACCGACGACCCGCAGCCTTGCTGCTGTGGCAACAGGCGAAACAGTAATGCGCCAAAGCCCTGCACCAGGTGCTGTATTAACTCGTATTGCACCCAGTCACATACGCGTTGGTAGCTTTGAAAATTTTGCCATGCAAGGCGATGAAGATGGCGTTAAAACACTAGCAGATTACTGCCTTTCGCGGCATTTTCCACATTTAATAAAGCAGCCACAGCCATACTTGGCATTACTCAATGAAGTGATAGAGCGCCAAGCCAAACTCATTGCTCAATGGCAAGGGTTTGGCTTTATTCATGGCGTAATGAACACTGATAACGTGCTCATTTGTGGTGCCACAGTCGACTATGGCCCCTGTGCTTTTATGGACGAGTTTAACCCTGATAAGGTGTTTAGTTCTATTGATCGCCAAGGCCGCTACCGTTATAACCAACAGCCTGGCATAGGCCAATGGAATGTCACCCGTCTGGCGCAAGCACTGTTGCCAATTTTGAATACAAATAGTGACCAGGCACTAGTAGATGCACAACAAGCACTTGATGACTATGCAAAGCATTATGGTATGGCATATCAACGCATAATGAGTAATAAGCTGGGTATGGGTGAGCCACAACCTGGCGATCAAGTATTAACGCAGCAACTCTTGGCCGTTATGGCTGAGCAGCAGCTAGATTTTACTTTGTGCTTTAGGTATTTGGTGGATCAAATAGCCACACCCACACAGCACCAGGCCATTGGCGACGCCTTTATTGCTCCTCACGAGTTATCTGTGTGGCTACAACAATGGCAGCAACGCTTAAGCACAGATCTGCAAACCAAGGAGCAACGCTACGAGCAAATGAACCGGGCTAATCCAGCATTTATTGCCCGTAATCATCAGGTTGAGTTGGTTATAAGAGCCGCCGAAGACATGGGCGATTACCAGCCCTTTTACGCCTTGTTAAAGGTGGTCCAGTCTCCTTGTAATTACCAGAAAAAACTAAAATCATTTGCCCTTGCACCCATGCCCCAAGAGGCAGTGCAGCATACTTTTTGTGGCACTTAGCCGCGCCCACAGGCAATAGAATCGGCAGTTAAAGTGCCTACCTACACCTCTAATAAAAATGTGACTGGGCCATCATTAGTAAGACTGACCTGCATATCGGCGCCAAACCTTCCTGTAGCCACAGGAAGGTTTTCCTTTGCTTTGGCTACAAAGTAATCATACATTTCTTCACCAAGGGCTGGAGGAGCAGCACTAGAGAAGCCAGGCCTTAAACCTTTTTTGGTATCCGCGACTAAGGTGAACTGACTAATAATAAGTATATTGCCACCCACCTGCTGTACATTGTGGTTCATTTTTCCGCCTGCGTCAGCAAAAAAACGATAGTGAAGCACTTTGTGTAACAGCTGGTCTGCTTTAGCTTGGTTGTCGTTTTTATCCACACCCAATAGCAACATAATGCCGTGATCAATCTGGCCAATGCATTGGCCTTCCACTTCTACTTTGGCTTGGGTAACTCGCTGCATTAGGGCTTTCACGAGTCATGATCCAAGCCATGGTTGCGACTATAGCCATTGATGCGAGGGCTAGACCAACCCTTCAAAGTCTCTGGCTTTGGCTGATATATTTCCACCTTGAGTGGGTAACACTTGGATGTATTACTAGAATGCTCACTACTACAATCACCACCTGGGCAGGCTGATAGAGCACCTAACAAATCAATTTCTGCAAACAGGGCCAAATGATCCCCAGGCCTTACTGGGCTGGCTTTCATGAAATATTGATGCGTATCTTTACTAAATCCTGTGCACATAAACACATTTAGCACATCGTGTACTATGGCCTCTGCGGTATCCAGGGGTAGCTGAGTGTGAGCTAACATCGCTCGAGTAAGGTTGGAGTGGCAGCAATAATGGTACTCGTGCTGACCTAAAGCCTCATTGGTATAGGGGTCACATCGGGTGCCAATCACATCGTGCACGCTACCCCCAAAGCTATCCCAACCATACCAATCTAGCGTGTCATCAATCACGGTAGCCATGGGCCTTAGGTAGGGCAAATTACTCCATAATTTATCCCCCGTGCTCACATGAGTGCCGTGTAAAGCCCGGGTTTTACCACTAAAAAACCGTTCGTTTAAGTTGTCTTTGTGCCATAGGTTTAAATCCCCTACTTGAGGGCCTTCTACACTGACAATACGAAATACATGTCCCTTTGGCACTACGAAGCTGCGCGCGTCCCTAGCAGGAATAGTAATGCAATCCACAAGCGTCATGCCTTGCTGTAAGTTGCTGTAAAATGCCTCATCGAAGGCAGGTAGGGTATCATTGGGATAACACACCACTGGCGCTATATCCAAGCGCTGCTGGGCGTCTGCTGGTGGTGCATAGTGAGGTGTGTTTTTCATCGTTTGGCCTTATTAAAATGGATGCCTTTAAGCAAACTTAATCACAAGTTTGCCAAAAATTTCGACATACTTTAAAAATAAAGTTAATATAAAACATGGGCTTAACAGCATTAAGTGGGTTTTAAGCACCCTACCACCACCCCAACGTCCTTCCATTACCAGCAATAATAAGAACACAGGTTACCACATGTAAAACTATCCAGAACGTTCTGAAAGCTAATGCTTTTTTGACATCAGTTTGAGCTATTGGCAGGAACTCTGGCTTGTCTTCGTCACTTACACCAATAGGCATACCAACTGTTCTGGCCCATACTTTTAAAAATCTTCGTTGACCACTCATATGTGTATTTTTCAGTTGTAAATTTTAGACTTTAAGGTAATTTTAACTTAGTTTAAAGCTAAATTTCACTTCACTAATAAAGTGGTCCTTGTGGCACCCAGCATTAAGTTTAGGCACTTTAGCCTACATGGGTATGCACAGTAGAAGTTTACTGCGGGTCAGAAGCGCCAGCATCATGCTCCAGCCATTGCTATGCCGACACAGTCTCATTATCAGTGGCGACCTCTTGAACAAGAGAACCATCAGACAGGGCCAGTGTCTCACCCTTTAAATAAGTAGAGTTACCCTATGGGTTGGGTAAAGTGATGCTTATATTCAAGGCGAAGTTCGTTCTTTAAAACTTTACCCATGGTATTTCTTGGCAATTGTTCCACGAAAAAAATGGCCTTAGGCCGCTTGTATGATGCTAGCTTTTGTTTCAGACTAATTTTTAAGTCACTCTCATTAATACTGCCCTGCAATGCAAGCACCACAACGGCTAACACGCCTTCACCAAAATCTGGATGCGGCGCACCAATCACTGCCGATTCGTAGACTCCCTCTAAGTCGTCCAATACAACTTCTATTTCTTTAGGGTAAATATTATACCCCCCAGAAATAATGAGGTCCTTAGACCTGCCCACAATAGATAGGTAATTTTCATTATCCATTATGCCAATATCACCTGTTATAAAAAATCCATCTTGACGGAATTCTTGTTTAGTTTTTTCAGGCATTTGCCAATACCCCTTAAACACATTAGGGCCTCGTATTTCAACAGATCCAGTCTCACCCCGAGGTAATTCTTTACCCGTATCTGCATCTGCAATACGCACTTCCACCCCCGGCAGCGGCATTCCTACCGAGCCTGCACGTCGTTCACCTAGATACGGATTAGACGTATTCATATTGGTCTCTGTCATGCCATAACGCTCTAAAATTGCAGTGCCAGTAATAGTTTGCCATTGCTGATGAGTTTCTGCTAATAAGGGGGCAGAACCGGAAACAAATAACCTCATATTGGCAATGACCTCAGGGTTAAGGTTGGCAGACTCTAGTAACCTAACGTAAAAAGTAGGCACCCCCATGAGCACAGTGGCTTTGTGCATCACAGATATAATCACTTCACTGTCAAACCGAGGCATAAGTAACATTGAAGACCCTGTGCATAGGGTAATATTAATGGCCACAAATAATCCATGGATATGGAAAATCGGCAGCGCATGAATCAACACATCACTGCTCTTAAAATGCCAGCATTCTTGCAACGATTGGGCATTAGATACAAGATTGCCATGAGTAAGCATGGCACCCTTAGAGCGACCTGTGGTTCCTGATGTATACAGAAATGAGGCTAGGTCATCTTTGGTTCGAGCGACCACATTAAATTTTTCCGTTGACGAAGGTAATGTATCGATCAGGGTCCCTTCACTATGAGCTGATAGGGTCAGCACCGTGGTTACTCCAGCTTGGTCAGCCAATTCCTGCAGGGCAGGTAGCTTTTCTGGGTCACAGACAAAAATTCGGGGTTTAGCATTATCTAAGAAATATTCAAGCTCTGAGGGGGTGTACGCTGTATTTAGAGGCAGAAAGATGCCTCCTGCTAGTATGGTTCCTAAATACAATTGTATCGATTCCATGGATTTCTCAACCTGCACAGCAACACAGTCTCCAGGTTTTAGGCCGGCCGCCTGCAGAGCAATAGCATGCTTTTCAGCAGTCTCAAACATCTCCCCATAGGATACGATTTTGCCATTTAGATCTTCTGCACACACGGAATCATTACGACCTACCGAAGCAGACCTTAAATGGTGGGCAAGATAATTAGTGTCATACATTGGCCATGTCCTCAAAAATTATATTTAACAAGCCTACCCACCAGATCTGCAAAAATAGTAGTTTAGTTATAAGCGGGTGCTTCCTAACTTTGTTCACTCATATTGAAATTAAAAAGGCTAACCATAACCCCCAAAAAATTTTTAGCCTAACTCTACTAGTGTCTGCCTGAGTATTATTTTTGACTAAGAAGGTAGCCACCACCTGGGGCTATAGGATCAAGTTTTAAGGTATTTAAAATTTCGTAAGTCGTTGCAACAGCTGCTGAAATTGTAGGAATGCCTGACGCTTTCTCAATTTTTTCAATGGACGGTAAAGAAGGCATCTGCACGCAGGCAGATGCAACAATGGCATCCACACCAGTAACGTCTAATCGTTTCCAAAGCTCAGCAGGGGCATTAGGATCCTGGGCTGCAACTTGCAAATTATTTTGAATTTCAAGCGCCATAAAATCTTGTACTTCAATACCTTCACTTTCAATATAATCCACCACCATTTTAGTGAGCGGTTTCATATATGGACAGATCATGGACACCTTTTTAGCCCCCATAGCATGCAGTGAATCAACTAAGGCCCCTGCCGAACTTACTATAGGAGTAGGCAGTCCATTGGCCACACATGCATCATAAAGCCTCTTTTGTGACACTTTATGATAGCCTACACCACGGCTCATAATGGCTACTAGGCAAGCATATGCCTGTACCTCAACAGCAGCATCTGATAATTCAACGGCACAACGCAAACTGTCGTCATCCATGCGTTCCAACTCTTCTTTTGAAACGTTTTTCATACGCATTCTTGAAGAATGAAAAGTAAAGCGATCAGGAAGAATTTGTTCACGGGCATGCAATAATGCAGGAATTTCCGTTTCCATGGTCACATTTGAGCTAGGCACAATGAGTCCAATACGGCGATACAAATTAGGTGGGTTCATAAAGGTTAAATCCAAAGTAAAGCGTTTTAGAGAGGTTTTGATTAATTCAGGACGATGTGGGTTACCAAACAAGGCCCTAACAATTCTGAGGTGAAAAGTTAGAGCAAGTCTTAAATCATAACGATGACCCCATTAACGTATTAGGTAACCAGGTTGCAAGGCTTGGCATTAGACAGAGTAATAAAATAGCCACCACCATACAGCCGACAAAAGGCAACGAGCCAAGCAAAACAGATTTCAAAGGTATCTGAGGCGCAATCCCATTAATGACATAGAGGTTTAAGCCCACCGGGGGCGAGATTAAACCAATTTCCATATTAATGGTCAGCACTACCGCAAACCAGATAGGGTCAAATCCAGCATTCACTATGATAGGTAGCAATATAGGTGATGCCATTAAAATGACCGCAACAGGGGGTAAAAAGAAACCAGCAATAAGTAGGAAAATATTGATGATAATCATCAAGTACCATCGATTGATATCAAGCGTGCCAATCCACTCTGCAATAGATTGAGTGATAAATAGGCTAGATAACATATATGAAAATACACCTGCTGCTGCGATGATAAATAGAATCATCACACTCTCTTTAGTACTGTCTCGAAACACAACCCATAAGTCTTTTGGACTAGTTAAGCGATAAATAACCATAGCAATAACAAGGCAGAGTAAAGCCCCCACTGCGGCTGTTTCGGAAGGTGTCGCAACACCGCCGTACATTGAATAGAGCACGCCCACAATAATGAGAATAAAAGGCAATACCCGTGGCAAAATTTCAAATTTTTCACGCCAGCTGTAAACAGTCTTAACCATTAATGCCTGATTACCAGAGCGCCAAGTGGCGTAAATTGACCAGGCCATAAATAAGGTTACTAGCATCAGCCCTGGAATGACTCCCGCTAAAAATAGGCGACCAATAGATGTCTCAGTAGCAATGCCGTAAACAATCATAGTGACTGACGGCGGAATTAAGATACCCAAGGTACCGCCAGCTGCAATAGAGCCCGCAGCAATACCCTCTGGATAGCCACGTTTGAGCATTTCTGGAATGCCCATTTTACCAATGGCTGCGCAGGTTGCTGGGCTAGAACCAGACATAGCAGCAAACATTGCACAGGCGCCTAGATTAGAAATCACTAATCCGCCTGGTACTCGGGTCAACCAGCGTTCTAGCGCTTCATAAAGGTCTGCACCTGCTCTAGTTGATGAAATAGATGCGCCCATAATAATAAACATGGGAATTGATAAGAGTGCAAAGCTGTCAAGCTTTCCAAAGAATATTTCTGGCATTAATGCCAACGATGGTGCGCCATCAAATATCAAAATAAATAAGCCAGAGACTACCAGCAATCCAATGCCTACAGAGATACCTGAAAAGAGTATTAAAATAGTACTGGCACCCACCAAGGCACCTAACAGTAGAGGATCCATTAATCTGCTTCCAGGCCAAAAGGCGCTTCAAGTTTTAGTACAATAGCAGCTAAGTCAGACGTTAATTGCAGTATGAGTAGGCTAAAGCCAATGGGTAAAGACGAATAGACGATCCACAAAGATGGTGCCCAAACACTGTCTGAGGTCCAACCTCGGGTAAAGGCTAAATGCCAAAATTCATAACTGAACCACAACATAATTGAAATGGTGATAATAGAAATTGAGTAGGTGAAGATGGCTAAGAAATATCTTCCACTTGGGGGTAACATCAGAGGAATTAAATTGACATTAACATGCCCACGCAGTTGCTGGACAAATGGCAGGCCAATTAATGTGGCTGCAACAATCAAAAATACTACTGCTTCAGTTTGCCAAACAGTTGACCCATTGAGCACGAAGCGCACAAAGATCATTTGGCAGGTAATAGCAATAGCTATAACGGTCATTCCAGCTGAGCACCATCCAGACAGGGTAGACAGGAAAGCAACAACTTTAAAGAAAACAGGTTTTTGTGTTTTAGCGCGCTCAGCATTACTGTGTGCATTACCACTCATTTAATTACCTTTTTTATTAATTTTTGGCCTAGTTTAAGGGGCCTTACTTGGCATTGTTCATCCCAAGCAAGGCCTATTAGTTTTTACTAGTCAACTGATAAGGCTAGGTCAAGCAAGGCTTGTCCATCAGCAACCGAGTTCACAAACTCTTTGTAAGAGGTTTCTACTGCAATATCACGCCATGCATCAAAATCGGCCTGGGTCATTTCTGCAATTTCAACACCTGCATTACGGAACGTTTCTACTGATTTAGCATCTTGTGTTTTAGCTTCCTCTAGATAAAAGGCTTCAGCTTTTTTTGCAGCAGCTAATAGCGCTGTTTGTTGCTGAGCATTTAAACCGTCAAACTTATCCTTACTCATGATCAGTGGCTGATACAAGAACCACAAAGCTATATTTTCAGAAGCTGGGGTATAGCACTTAACTTGCTCATAAATACGATAGGATACAAAGGATGATGATGAGGTGTTTGCAGCGTTAAGGACGCCAGTTTGCATTGCACTATAAATATCGGCTGAACTCATAGAGGTAATTGAAGCACCCGCGCCTATTAACATTTGCTCAAATGATTTGCCTGCAGCACGTATTTGTAGCCCCTTGACATCCTCAGGCTTAACGATGCATTTATCTTTACCCACAAAACCGCCAGCAAGATAGCCGTGCACCAACACCATGACGTTATCTTCAGCCATTTTGTCTTGCAAAGCGGCCATAAATGGCGACTGAGTTAGACGTGCGGCATGATCATGGTTTTTTACTAAACCTGGCATCAAGGTTAAGCTTACGGCTGGTTGCTGCCCAGCAGCATAGCTTAAAGGAAACACAGACATGTCTAATAAGTTTCGACTGATATAGTTATACTGTTCCTTAGGCTTTACCAAAGACTTTGAAGGAAATATTTTGATGTTAAGGTCAACACCTGCAGCAGCCACTTCGTCAGCAACAATTTGCGCTACCTTGTGACGCACGTCTTTAGTAGACCACTGATGAGAAAGTTTAAGCTCAGTGGCATTAGCAGCCCCTGATAGAGTTATTATTGCAGCACATGTCGCTGTTGTTATTGTTTTTAACTGAAACATTTTTGTCCTACTCCTATGATGTTAAAAATCACTTCTATATGTTTAGGCGGTGGGTAAATTTAGGCCTACCCTCTGAAAAGAAACTTACCAACAGCAGGTTATTACCAAATAAACTGCGTGTAAGCCACTTCAAATTACACCAACCCTGACATAGGTGATAACTCATATTATTATAATAAGTATACGTATACAACCTATAAAAATACATATAGAGGATATATGTAGACATTGCATAGCTAAATGCGATTAAATAGGGCCATGGAAAATTGATATATGGATATTTGGAATAACTTATGACCCTTGCGGCAGACAAACTAATAGCTCAAATCACCAAAGAAATTTCCTCAGGGTTATTGCGACCAGGTGATCAACTAGAAGAAACCGCTTTAGTAGAGCGCTTTAGCGTTTCGCGAACCCCTATACGTGAAGCTATTAGGGCAATGGTTGGATTTGGCCTACTAGAAACCAGGCCTAGAAAAGGGGCTATTGTTCGAGTTTTAACACCCAAGGAATTACTTGATCTATTTGAGGTGGGCGCAGGTTTGGAAGGTATGGCATGCAGGTTAGCAGCAGCGTCTCTAACAGAGGAACATGCGAAAGCTATTAAAAAAGCTCTAGACAATTGTAAAGCTGGGGCTGATACCAGCGATAAAGTTCAATATAGCATCGCAAACCTCGAATTTCACGCTGCTATCCATGCAGCCACAGATAATCATTGGCTCATTGAGCAGCTTCAAAAAATTGGCATCCACATTAACCCTTACCGCTCTTTACCCTATGATATTAGAGGCCGTCTAGCAAAATCTATTCAAGAGCATACCATTATATGTGAAGCCATCCTTGCGGGTGAAGGCGAGAAAGCCAGCGAGCTAATGCGGGACCATATATTGCTGCAGGGTAAACGCCTACCTGCTGTGTTAAAAATGAAGTCCCAGCAGGTGGATTAACGTACCCACACCCCCCTTTCTGTTTGGGGCGAAGCACTATTTTACTCAGCTAGTGATCACTAATCCCAACTATCTACGTCTTTTTGAACCATATGAAACTGTTTGACCCCATCAACCAAGCAATAGTCCATAGCGTCATCCACTGTTATGCCGCTCAACTTAGCACGATTAACATACGCTCGTAGCTTGCTGTGCTGATCTTTAGTCACAGACTGAGAGTTTCCAACCCAGTAGATGATATGGACTAAAGCATCTTTATGCTTCTTTTCTTGTCTAAGAAGATTGGCTAAATCTTTACTGACGTGTGAATCAAGCGCTACAAGCGCATCTGCACCTGCGCTCTGGCTAGCCGTATACTTACTATAAAACTGCTTTTGGGCTTGAAGTAAGGCCCAAGCCTCGGTGTTGTTTTTTTCACGCATGGCTATCTGCGCTTCATTTCCTTTATCTAGCGCCAACAACAAGTAGTCTGCATCCTCAGCCACGCTCGCTGCGGGCTCAGTATCGAAGTCTTCTTCTGTTACCACATTAGAAAGGGCTTCATCCCCTCCATTGTTTTCATTATGCTGCTTGGTTGTCATATGTTTTTTAAATTTCTTCCATAACCAAGCCAATACCAGCACAACAATTAATATATATAAATAGTCAATCATAATAATTACATTCCATAGCAAATTAACCAGAAGCACTTGCCTCCAGTTTAAAGGGGTAGGCCACTCCATACGATCATAACCACTTCAATGCTGAAGTTCTAGTTCAGCATTATTAGAGATAAAGTGGAGATTGCCTAAAACCAAACATATGAGCGTTTTTCTATGTGAATTGATTGCAGAACTAAATTCACAATGCGGCTATAAAGCCTGCAATAATTATCTTTACTCTCCTTAAAAGTGCGTTAGCGAGATTATGGGGATGCCGTTTCAGGGCCTAGCCATCTGAATTCTAGAGATATAATCCATGCTCTATAAAAACTCAGTTTAAAGTTACGCCTTGCAGCTTAAGCTTTTTTAAAGCGCACCTTAACATCAGGTTACTTTCCTTAATAAGGCTTTTAAAAAAAACTAAAATGACTTCTTTAGTGTCAGCGGTCTCCAGAGTAAAGGTGGAGGGCCGCTAGGAATGCCTCCCATAAAAGTTTGAGCTGAGTAGTTATCAATAGTTTACTATTGTGAATTGACTCTATTACTACGCACTCAATTATAAACACACTGGTGGAAGCACCAATTAAGAACTTTTTTTATAAAAAATAGTATAAACTAAATGAAGTTGGCAGTGTTAGAGCGCATAAGCATTAGCGCCCAAAGCTCATTGACGTAATTTTTATGGTTACCGTTAATCGGGCGTTTGCATGTAACCACCACTTAATGGTCGTATAAATAGATAGGATGTATAAATATGTTAACAACAAATATTAGAATGAAAATATTTGGGTCAGTGCTGGCCCTGACAGTAGCTGGGTCTGCCCAGGCAGGCGAAAATGGCTGGCAAGACATCGATCTACCTTTAACTCAGAAACAATTTTGTCGCGTATATGAAAGTAATGTCGAAGCGTTAAATATTGCTATTAATTCACGCAATGACATAAAAATGAATGTGGCTTTAGATAACATAGAGCAAGATTTGATTTCTTTACTACCAGGTTATCAGTATGAAAATTGGGTTGGAAAAATGCGAACTGTTTCCCAGGGCCCAGACGGGAATGTAGGTGTTGAAGTGAGCATTCAGTGCAACCTAAGCCTAGCATCTGGCAACGGTAGCAAAGAGGCCAACAACGCAATACGTTCAATGGACATCACACCTGAAAGTCGTTTATATAGAGAGCTGTCTAAGCTGGATTATGACGACTATGTATTAATGTCAGGCCATCTAATAGATTTTGAAAATGGTCCAACTGCAGCGGGTGATGATGACAAATTCAGGAACAGTGGATCTTTTATTGTTAATATGACCAAGTTAAGCAAATACTAAAAATAAGGAATTGGTTATGCCGTGGCGCCTGGCAGTATTGACATTTTTGTTCAGCATTTCATTACTCAGCCATGGCGCAGGGGCGATAGTGCTCCCTGAGCATGATTCAGTCACTTATAACCGCATAGTTATATCTACAAACGAAGCCCGCAAGGCAAGCGATGTTTGGATGGTGGTGAATGTAAAGCTTTATGGTACCAAAGTACTTGGTAAAAAGTTTCTTAACAACTCTGTCGAGTTCTCTTACGACTCCCACTTCATGGGCAACCGTGCTGATTTGGGGTTAAAAATAGCCAATTCCTCTTCTCGTGTGGCGGCAAGCATATCCAAGGCAGTTTCACGTGGCAAATATAAGCAACACAAGAGAGATTGGGGGGTAAGCATGTATGTTGGTGCCGCAAAGTATGGCCGCCAACAGGATATGACGCAATTTTTATATGGTGCCAAGGCCAACAGTGAGCAAGATTATATCTGTCTCTTATACACATCTCCGA
>OLHR01000092.1_pt1 | contig 32017 bp, 29 predicted proteins | sample 1609291 | NCBI WGS metagenome assembly OLHR01 (sample SAMN05416707, study PRJEB24817) | seawater metagenome | isolation source: Sea water | place: Canada:Atlantic | collected 2013-07 | reverse complement strand
GTCTGCTACAGCTTGATCAGAGGGATCGCCAAAACTGATATAAAATACTGTTTTGCCCTGTTTAGCAGACAAAAAAAACTTATACAGCTCCTGAAAATCATTAATTTTAACCTTGTCTTTCAAAATACATCCTTTTATTCTTCAGAAAGAATAGTCAACTTAACTACTTCTCAATACTCTCAATTTTCTGCAAAAGCTCATCACAAGAAAATTTTTAATCACGTTCGATAAACATGAGCATGAGTGGGAATAACTAAATAATAACAAGAGCCCATTAAGTTTTCTTACAACACGCGTCAGAAATAGGCTTAATTTAAATATTAATCAGCTCAAATCGCTGATTTTAGAGCAATCTCAACAACTCTTTTGCAATACTGCTTCACCAATCAGGCTATAAAAGTATGTTTTGATCCATAGGTTTCAAAATATTAATAATTTGATTCCTTATATCCGCGTTACCTAATTAGCTATTTCAGTGGCGATCACTAAAAACTAGGGTTTAACCCACTGCAAGATTCTCATGCCTCAGGAAAAAAACACCACATGATTAAAATAACTTCTCATGCATCAGAAGTTAGCTTAATGATGCATTTGCCTGTGGTATATACTTTTTATTGGTCTTTTAAATCGGCCTTTTCGTTTTCAAATCATAGGTGACATATTATAGAAAGAATTGTTGATACAAATATATCGAACTTGGGTATGTCTGGTATAATTTCGAGTGTGAGCTCTGGATAGAGTTGATTCAAAATAGGTAGAGTATCGTTAAAGTGAGAATTCCATGAACATATTAATCAAAGACGCAGCAGCAATTGATAAGATGCGTATAGCTGGCCGCTTGGCCGCTGAAGTGTTGGAAATGATTCACCCGCATGTGCAAGTGGGAGTGACGACCAACCAGCTTGATCAAATTTGTCATGATTACATTGTGAATGTTCAAAAAGCGATTCCTGCGCCATTAAATTATCACGGATTCCCAAAATCCATTTGCACCTCCGTTAACCAAGTAGTGTGTCATGGCATTCCCAATGACAAAGCCCTCAAGCAAGGTGATCTGGTTAACATTGATATTACCGTCATTAAAGATGGTTATCATGGCGATACTAGCCGCATGTTTGCCGTTGGCAATATTGCGCCTCATGCTGAACGTTTAGTGACTATTACTCAAGAATGCATGTACAAGGGCATCGCTCTAGTCAAACCTGGCGCACACTTGGGTGACATTGGCCATGTCATTCAAGTGCATGCTGAAGCGAACCATTATTCCATTGTGCAAGAATACTGTGGCCATGGCATTGGCGTAGGTTTTCATGAAGATCCTCAGGTACTGCATTACGGCAAGCCCAATACTGGAGTTGAACTCAAAGAGGGAATGATTTTCACTATTGAACCCATGCTTAATGCAGGTAAGCGTCATGTCAAACTAAATAAACATGACGGCTGGACCGTGACGACTATGGACAAGCGTTTATCTGCTCAGTTTGAACATACGATCCTAGTCACCGCTGACGGTTACGAAAATCTTACGATTCGTAAAGAAGAAATGGTCTAAGCATGGTTTTGGTTAGCAAGGAGCTACAACACCAACTCATCGATCATGATCATCTGCAGTTGCAGCTTGCTGCGCTCCCTTCAGTGCAAGTATTAAAAGCCGCTTTGCAGGCGGGTCAAAGCCAGCTGGATGATATTTTTCAAGAGCATAAAGAGAACCGCATTAACGAGTTGGTCCATGCTCGAGCTTGGCTTGTGGATCAAATTTTGCGCATGGCTTGGCAGCAATATTCTTGGCCCGAGGAAGCGGCATTAGTTGCTGTGGGTGGCTATGGTCGCCGTGAACTGCATCCTCAGTCTGATGTGGATTTACTCATTCTTTTAGGCAATGGTCTTGACGCTTCAAGTTGGCATAGATGTACGCAAGAATTTATTACTTTTATCTGGGATTTGGGTCTGCAAATTGGCTCCAGCGTACGTACCCTCGAAGATTGTTGTGAACAAGCTAAAAATGACATTACCATCGCCACCAGCCTCATTGAGTCCCATACCATTATTGGTAAGGCTGATTTAAGAGAGCAGGCATTTGATTGGGTTATTTCTGAACAAGCTTGGGGAAATGAAGCCTTTTACAAAGCTCGCATTGAAAGCCAACAGGAGCGACATAGACGCACCAATGACACAGAGTACAACCTAGAGCCCAACATCAAAAATTCGCCTGGAGGGTTGCGTGACATTCAAACTATTGGATGGATTGGCAAACGTCACTTTGGGCTGAGCAATATGGCACAGCTTGCTGGACACAACTACCTTAACAAGTCAGAACTAGACACCCTCAGAAAAAGCACTGACTACCTTTGGACCATTCGTTACGCACTGCACCTAATTGCAAAACGTCCAGAGGAACGATTACTGTTTGACCACCAGCGCAAACTGGCAACCTTTTTTGGCTATGAGGATAACGAAGAAGAGCTCGCCGTCGAACAATTTATGCATCGTTATTATCGCACAGCCATGCACTTAGCCGAACTTAACCAAACGCTTTTGCAACTTTTTGATCAGGGCATTCTCCATGCTCATGAAGCCGATTTAGTGGTGTCGATAAATCGCCGCTTCGAACTCCGCAATGGTCGCTTACAAGCCTGCTACCCTAGCCTTTTTTTGCGCCAACCTTTTGCTATGATGGAAGCCTTTGTCATTCTGGCACAACATCCTCAATGCCAAGCTATTGGGGCAGAGTGTAAACGTCTGATACAGACCTATCGTCATTTAATCGATGACAAGTATCGCCGAGATATTCGGGTTAATAGTCTATTCATGGAATTGCTTCGCTCACCTCAACGCATGTCTCACACTTTATTAGAGATGCAGCGTCAAGGGGTACTGGGAGATTACCTACCTGCTTTTAATAGGATCGTGGGGCGTATGCAACACGACATGTATCATATTTACACCGTTGATGCTCATTGCATGAAGGTTGTGAAAAAAATGCGTGAGCTATTATTACCAAAAGAACGAGAACGTTTTCCTGTAGCGAGTCGTTTAGTGCATCAACTACCTAAGATTGAGCTACTTTATATTGCGGGATTTTTTCATGATATCGGTAAAGGCAGTGGCCGAGATCATTCTGTTGTCGGGGCTGAAGAAGTTCGGCATTTTTGCAAACAACATCAATTAGGTAAGTGGGATACAGAATTGGTTAGCTGGTTAGTTCGCCACCACTTACTCATGTCTATGACCGCCCAAAAACGTGACATTAGCAACCCCGATATTATCCATGAATTTGCCACTAAAATGGGTGACCAGTTACACCTAGATTACCTTTATGTCCTCACAGTGAGTGATATCAACGCGACCAACCCAGCCCTCTGGAACAATTGGCGTGCATCCTTATTAAGGCAACTTTATACCGCAACCAACCGCGTGCTGCGCTTAGGCCTAGATGTTCCTGTAAATCACCAGGGGCTCATTGAACAGAGCCAAATTGATGCTCGCAAGCTGTTACAAGCCCAGCGATTTAACCCCGCCTCAGTCATGCGTTTATGGAAAAATTTAGGCGACGATTATTTTATCCGAGAAAATGCTAAAACCATTGCTTGGCATACAAGGACCATACTCAACCATCAAATTGAAGGGCCTTTAGTTGCCATTAGTGAAACCTCCTTTAGTGCCTTTGAGGGTGGCACCCAAATCTTTGTTTACACTCAAGATAAAGCTAATCTATTTGCAGTGCTGTGCGCCATTCTTGGTCAGCTTAACCTAGACATCCAAGATGCACGCATTATTACCACTGAAGATGGTCACAGCATGGACACCTTTATCGTGTTGGATAGCCATGGCAATACCATTAATGAAACTCCCACCCTATTAGCGCAACTGCAAGAACGCCTCACCCAAGCCTTACTCTACCCCAATGACTTCGCCTATATCGTGCAACAACGCCAACCTAGGGCTCACAAGTTGTTCAATCAACCATCGAGCGTGAGCTTGACCAACCCTGAGGGTCGTAGCTGGACACGTTTAGAATTGTTTAGTGCTGATAGACCCGGTCTCCTAGCCCAAGTGGGCTTAGTATTTATGCGCTTGGGCATTAGCCTTCAAAAAGCAAAAATTCAATCCATTGGCGGCCGCGTTGAAGACGTGTTTTTTATTACACTCAATAATGGCCACCGCATTAGTGATGAAGGTCTTCTTGCTAAGCTTGAAAACGATATTTGTAGTTCTTTAGATAAATAACACTTTTAGTTTGAGCGCTGTTAAGAAACTAAGAGTAGGATTAATGCATAACATTCACAAGACCACCACGGCCGCAATTCGCTTGGGGATTTAGACCCAACGAGATGGGTACAGCGGCTCGTGCAAAAGCGCTGGCTTTAGAAGCTTAAAAGGAGCCAATCATATTAAACGCATTGGTCACTTGATCATTAGTCTCATCCTCTTTACAGAACAGCAGAACGTCTAGCACCACAGACCCTAAGAGATCTTCTAGGGACATTAAAGCTCCACTTTCGAGCTCTGTTTGTATCAAGTCTTTGGCCAACCAAGCAATACCCATGCTACCTAAAACCATTTCTTTGAGACTCGCAGAGAATGCAGACTCACACACCAGTTCAACACGGTAGTCGCGAAAAATGGGGGGCAAGCACATATGCGCTAGAGATTCTGCAAGAAATCCACCTTTGGGATACATTAAAATGGGCAGCCTCATACCTGCTTTGATGGGCCCCATTTTAATGGCTAACTCTTTAGAGACCACAGGCAGCAAGTAATCATTGCCCAGTTTGATTTTAACAATCGAAGCCTGAGTGAAATTGATCGGTTGGCTACTATTCTGGTAACACAGTAACAAATCACCTTCCTTAAGGAATAAGTTTTGGCAATCATTATTGTTGGCAGGCATGACGCGAAAGCTCGTTTTGGGTGAAAGTGTATTAATGTTGCGAATAATTTGTGGAATACGAGATACCGACAGGGTATGTTGGGCGATAAAGGTAATTTTGTTTTGGTTTTCATGGGCTTTGTTACGTAAGGCATAAAAACGATTAACCAAGTCGCGCACGTCTGCCTCCATTGCAAGTCCTATGGGGCGGATATTGACTGGTTTTGTTGCCCTATTAACCAGCTCAACCCCCAGCCACTCCTCTAGCTGCTTTACTCTGCGTGAATAGGCCGGCTGAGTAACATGTCGCCGCTCGGCTGCACGGGTGATTGACTTTTCTTCAAGCAGTGCTAATAGGTCTTCGAGCCATTTGAGTTCCATAGGTGATCTTACTGCCCCTAACATTCAATTTTGTAACTTTATACTAAAGAAATAGCATTATTATTGCAAAATAATTTATGTAAACATGCATTAAATTAATTATGGAATACCTCATGCATACTTCTAACTTTTCCCGCTTACATTTTGCTCACCTGCCAACTCCCCTAGAACCTATGCAAAATATTTCAAAGGCTTTAGGTGGTCCTAATCTATGGATCAAGCGGGACGATTGCACCGGTTTATCTTCAGGCGGCAATAAAACCCGCAAACTAGAATTCATCATGGCCGACGCTGTTGATCAAAAAGCAGACACCATTATCACCCAAGGTGCTACCCAATCCAATCATGCGCGGCAAACTTGTGCCATTGCTGGCAAACTGGGCATGCGATGTCATATTTTACTGGAAAGCAGAACTGGTTTTGAAGACGATGCTTACAATCATAATGGCAATGTCATGCTCAATCAGTTGCATGGTGCCACCATTTCAACACGTCCCGCTGGTACCGACATGAACGCCGCAATGGAAGAACTTGCACAAAAGCTGAGAGACGATGGTAAGCACCCCTATATTATTCCTGGTGGAGGTTCCAATGAAATTGGTGCCCTTGGATATGTCAATGCAGCCATAGAACTGACGACACAAGCCAATGATCGATCGCTAAAAATTGATCACTTAGTCCATGCTACGGGTAGTTCAGGCACCCAGGCGGGCTTAGTGTTAGGCATGGCAGGCATAAACAGCGGTATTCCTGTGTATGGTGTAGGGGTCCGCGCACCAAAGGCAAAACAAGAAGACATGGTTTATGACTTAGCCCAACGTACGGCTGTTTATATGGGTCTGAATCCGTCAGTGGTGGCTCGAGAACAGGTTGTAGCCAATAGTGATTACGTAGGCGAGGGTTACGGCCAGCCCACGAAATCCATGGTCGAAGCTGTCAAAATGTTGGCTCAATATGAGGGCATCTTATTAGACCCTGTCTATTCAGGTAAGGGTTTTGCTGGCCTCATTGATTTAATTCGCAAAGGCCACTTTAAAAAAGGTGAAAATGTAGTGTTTTTGCATACTGGAGGTAGTGTTTCCCTGTCGGGATACCCTGATACTTTTGATTTACCTGGCTATATTTAAATCTATAAGCCAAATATTGGGTTAATCATTCGCACAAACTAAGGTGAATGAGGGTCTCGTTTAGAATGAGTCTGGTTTATAAAACGGGTCATTGGGTTGTTAGAGCAACAATGGTGCAGCTAAACAAAAACTCAATGGATCTGCACCAAAGATGACCTAACCGATTTATTTTTATAATCATATTTAAACACAACTAATTGTTTTATATACTATTTTATTAATTGGCATAATAATCGCTAAGCAAGGTTACTTAATTTTAAATGCCTAAGAATTTGGATCAGGCGTTACTGTTGGAGCGAGCACTATGATTTTTAGTGTTGGTAAAATAAAAATGATCACAGCTACTAAACCTAGCACAAGTGATTAAAATACATACTTGGAGAAATCAATGAAAAAAATATTTGTTAACAGTTTATGCGCTCTTAGTTTGACACTAGGCAGCGGTGCCAGTGTAGCCAGTGAAAGTGTCAATATTGGCGCCCCTTCTTGGACTGGTGCACAAGCTATTGCAGCCCTATTGCAAGCGGTCGTTGTCGAGCGCATTGGTGGTGAGGCAAATTTAGTACCTGGAAATAATGCCACCATTTTTCAGGGCATGGACCAAGGTAAGGGAGACATTGATGTGCATCCCGACGTTTGGTTGCCCAACCAGCAAAGTTTTACCAAAAAATATGTTGATGGTGCTGGCACCGTTCAATTAAGCACAAACTTCTATGAAGGTAATCAAGGCTTTTGTGTTCCAGAGCAATTTGGTAAGGCTAATAACATTACCGACATTGCTGACCTTGGACGACCCGATGTTGCAATGAAGATGGACAGCGACGGCAATGGCAAAGGCGAAATGTGGATTGGTGCACCTGGCTGGGCTTCAGCTAATGTAAACGAAGTAAAAGTGAGGGATTATGACTTACTTCCATTTATTGAACCTATTCGTGCTGAAGAAAGTGTGAAGACCGCTCGGGTCAAGGATGCAATTGCTAAGAATGAAGGTTATGCTTTCTATTGCTATAAGCCACACGCTATTTGGTTTATGTTTGACGTGGCGATGCTCACAGAGCCTACCTATGATCCGGCAAATTATAAAATGGTGCAGCCTTCTGACTCACCAGATTGGTATAAAGAATCAAAAGTTGCGACAAAAGATGCCCTTAAAAATGTTCAGATCGCTTGGTCTAAATCTTTACAAGGACGCTCACCTGCTATTGTAGAGTTCTTTGAACGCTTCTCCTTAACCGCAGATGATGTCAGTGGCTTTGCCTATGAAATTTCAGGCAAAGGGCGCGATGCATCTGAGGTTGCTAGTGAATGGATTGCTAATAACCCAGAGCGTGTGGATGCTTGGTTAGGAATGTAATAGTTAGGGATAAGTACCTTTGCGGGTATGGGTCTATGACCGATACCCGCTTTATTTTTATAATTTGCTTTTATCAAGCCGCTAACAGGTCTCTTGTATGCCGTCCCAGCCTATTGAATCACCCGATGATATTGTTATAGAAATTTCCAATGTATGGAAAATTTTTGGCGACCAAGCAGACCAAGCTTTAAAAGCTATCAGGGAAGAAGGCCTCACCAAGTCACAGGTACACGAGACTTACAACGCCGTAGTGGGTGTCGCTGACGTTAGCCTAAGTGTTAAGAGAGGTGAAATTTTTTGTGTCATGGGGTTGTCTGGTAGCGGTAAATCTACCCTTGTGCGTCACCTCAACCGGTTACTTGAGCCAACTGATGGGAAGATCCTCATCGATGGTACCGACGTCATGGCACTTAATCCTCAAGAGTTGCAGAAATTCCGTAACTTAAAAATAGGAATGGTTTTTCAGAATTTTGCATTGTTACCCCATCGGTCCGTGCTGGACAATGTAGCAATGCCCCTAGAAATTCGTTCAATGAACAAAAATGAACGAACTAGATTGGCCTCAAAAATGCTCAAGACAGTGGAACTGGATGCATGGGGAAATAAGTTTGCACATGAGCTATCTGGCGGTATGCAGCAGCGCGTTGGTCTTGCTAGAGCGTTGGCTGCTGATCCAGAGGTCCTGTTGATGGACGAGCCTTTTAGTGCCTTAGATCCTTTAATTCGACGCCAATTGCAGGACGAGTTTATCAAGTTGTCCGCAGTGATGAAAAAGACCACATTATTCATCACTCACGATCTTGACGAAGCCGTGCGTATAGGTGATCGTATTGCCATTATGCGTGATGGCAGAATCATTCAGATTGGCACCGCTGAAGATATCGTCATGAATCCAGCTGACGATTATGTGGCCGATTTTGTGGCAGGTATATCCAGACTAAAAATTGTTCGTGCCCATGCAGTAATGCAACCCATGGCCGACTATCAGACTAGGCATGGCAAACCATCGAACGACGCTCCACGAGTCCAAGAAAGTGAGACATTGAGTCACTTAATTCAACTTTCTATTAAGGTAGATCTGCCCATTGTGGTGCAGGAAAAAGGAATTGATGTTGGTGTTGTTACCCGTCGCGATATATTACAGGTGATTGTAGAGGGTGCAGAAACATCATGAATAACTTAACCACCGAAACCATGGATAATAATAGGCCTAGCCAGGACGACGATTCAACAATTGTGCGTAAACAACAGGTCGCTGAATTTGTCAGAACCAATGCAGACTATTATGATCAACAGTTCACCCGTATTGGTAATGACTCCCACTTTGTCTGGACCTGCAATATGTGGGCCGGCATCATTGGCCCTATCTGGTTTGCGGCCCGTGGCATGTGGAATTGGGGACTTATATTTTTAATTGTTGAGACCTTTGCCCTAGTGCAGATTGTACGTGGCCTTTTTGGTGATCTTGCGACCGAGGCATGGGGCAGGATTGCTAGCATAGAAGGCACCCTTGAATTAAGACGCCAGCAGCTCACATCTGCCATCGAAAATAATACCGATAAGATCGATGTCTACCGGCGTACGGTTGAGTCCCTAGAGAATGCTATTGGTGGGATTCGCCTAGAGGCAGAGCAACTTGAAGGCAATGGATTGGTGATCACTCTTGGCGGCATTGCCACCTTAATTGGGATCAAAATCGTACAAACAGTGACGGCTAATACCTTATTTGAAAAGCGTTTCTCAGATTGGCTGCTTGATGCGAATATCGTCTCGGGTATGCCCACTAAACATATATTTTTAGCCACTGGCTTCATGCTGCTCATCATAGGAGCCACAGTCACTCACTACAGTTTTCCTGGTCTATATCCTTGGCTTATCGAATTTCCCACAGAGCATGGCATCAGATTGGCAAGTATTGATTGGGTAGAGAATTTATTCGCTTTCGCAGTCATTAATGGCGAAGCCTTTTTTGACTCTATTACCTATGGCATTCGGCTTATGCTGGAAGGCTTAGAAATGATCTTTGTACAAACTCCTTGGATGGTGATTGCAAGTTTCATCATCCTCCTAACTTGGCTTTCTGCGGGTTTGCGCCCTGCTGTCTATTCAGGTGCTTTTTTACTCTATATTGGGCTCTTGGGCTTTTGGGAAAAGTCTATGACCACATTGGCTTTACTCGGAACAGCCGCATGTTTATCGATTTTAATTGGTATTCCCCTGGGCTTGTACTGTGCCCGCAGAGTCAAGTTTTATGCATTTATTCGGCCCATTATGGATTTCATGCAAACCATGCCAGCATTTGTATTTATGATCCCAGTGATCGCTTTTTTTGGCACGGGCAAAGCCGCAGCTGTGGTTACAACAATGATCTTCGGTGGCACACCCGTTGTCCGTTTGACGGTACTTGGCTTAAGGGGTGTGCCTGAGCATGTACGTGAGGCGGCGATTTCATTTGGTGCCAGTAAATGGTACTTGCTCACCCGTGTGGACCTACCTCTAGCGAGCCCCTCTATTCGTGCAGGCGTCAATCAAACCATCATGCTAAGTTTGGCAATGGTGGTAGTTGCGTCCTTGATTGGCGCTAAAGGCCTGGGAGAAGATGTGCTCGAGGCCCTTCAGTATGCCAATGTCGGCCAAGGTATTCTGGCTGGCTTTGCTATCCTTTTTTGTGCCATGATGCTCGATAGAATAGTTCAAGGTGAAAGAAAATAACCCATGCTGATGGTGGGTGTTAGCCTACAGATTTGAGAATGAAAGATTAATGAAGAAAAATTTGGTTTTAGTCCATGGTTATTTGGGTGGCAGTGCACAGTGGGCACAGCAGGTCACCTTGTTATCTCAGCACTTTAATCTTGTCACCCTAGACTTGCCTGGATTTGGACTCAACCAAACCATGGAATCGCCCCAATCTATTAAGGGCTATGCTGAGTATGTATTTGGCCAACTTGATCATTTAGGGATAGAGTACTTCCATTTGTTAGGACACTCCATGGGCGGCATGATTGTGCAAGAAATGGTGGCCATAGCGCCCTCTAGAATTGATCATTTAATTTTATATGGGACTGGCCCAATAGGTATGCTGCCCAATCGGTTTGAAACTATTCAAGAATCTAAGCGACGGGTCACTGCTGATGGTGCAAAAGCCACAGGGTGTCGTATCGCAGCCACTTGGTTTATTAAAGGCGAGCAGGCAACACAATATAATGTGTGTGCAGAACTTGCAGAAAAAGCCTCACTGCAGGCATCTTTGGCAGGGCTTAATGCCATGGAGCCTTGGTCAGGTGAGTCATATCTGACGCAAATTAAGTCACCCACGTTAGTTATTTGGGGTGATGGTGACCGGACCTACCAGTGGAGTCAGCCAGAGCAACTATGGCGTAATATTGTCGCCGCACAGTTAGCTGTGATGCCCGGTTGTGCCCATGCAGCTCACCTAGAAAAACCGCACTTGTTTAATCAATTACTCATGGACTTTTTCCAACTTTAGGCCAACCCCAAAATTTAATCATAATCATGATTAATGAACTTGGAGCCCAACCATGTTTTGGCGCTTAAAGCTTTGTCCTCACTTAGTTCAAGATAACTGAAGATAAATGAAGGTAACTGAAGATAAATCAGATCAAGTCACGCAGATATAAATCAGTTGATTAACATTATTTTAGCGCCCCTAAATAGCTAATCAAAGCAGGTTTCTGGTATTATTTAGGCGGCGCTTCTTTGGGCCATCTACAGCTCTTCCCATCCGCGTCTCAACTTTTGTTTGGAAACCCCTGTGACTCATATACAAATGCACGGCATCAGTAATTGCGACAGCATTAAAAAAGCGAAACAATGGCTCAAGGCTGCAGGCATTGAATTTAGTTTTAGGGATTACAAGAAACACCCCCCAAGTGTTCTCGAACTTCAGACTTGGTCGCTTCAAGTAGGTTGGGAACTCCTGCTTAATAAACGCGGCACCACCTGGCGCAAACTATCTGCAGCGCAGCAGGAAGCTGTGAGCGAGTCTAATATTTGCGAACTTTTGGCCCAAAACCCTAGCATGATTAAACGGCCCTTGCTGACCCTGCAACCGGCCTCAGAAAACCGAGACGAATTAGCTTTGCAAGTCTTTTGTGGTTTTAAACCTGAGCAATATGCCATCATTTTTAAACGATAGTTTTTAACGGCAACTTTTATTCTATAATATCGAACGATTTAGTTTGTACACAACATTTATTGGAGATTCCTATGAGCCATTTCAGTTTTGCCTTTGGCATTGGTAGCCAATCTAGTCAGGGAGAATGGCTAGAGGTTTTCTATCCACAGCCTATTTTAAATCCTAGTGTTGAATTAGTGACCGTGCTCACTGATGTTCTGGGTAGTCAAATAGTGACGGGGAACCACGCCTTATCAATCGATGCAAAACAGGCTAGCGCGCTGGCAAAGGCATGCACTGATGCTGGAGAATTAGATCAAGCTAAGTGGTTAACCCAGGCAGCTAATGCGGGCCAACCGATGGTCATTTCATTGTTAGAAACAGACTCTGGCCCACAAACCACCCCTGAGGTCTATCTTAAACTTCAACTGCTCTCTGCAGGCCTTAAGCAGCCTAATTCTATGGATCTAAGTGGTATTTTTGGGCTCTTGCCTAATGTAGCTTGGACTAATGAAGGTGCTATTGCTATTGAAGATTTAACTCAACGCCAGATGGACGCACGTTTACGGGGTGAATTACTGCACGTTAACGCCGTTGATAAATTTCCCCGCATGACTGACTACGCCGTGCCCAAAGGGATTCGCATTGGTGACGCCTCTCGGGTGCGTTTAGGAGCACACGTGGCTGAAGGTACCACAGTAATGCATGAAGGCTTTATTAACTTTAATGCAGGCACCCTGGGCCACGGTATGATTGAGGGACGTATTTCAGCAGGTGTAACCGTAGGTCATAACAGTGACTTAGGCGGTGGCTGCTCTACTATGGGAACTCTATCTGGAGGAGGCAAAATCGTTAATTCGGTCGGTCAAGATAGTCTTATCGGCGCTAATGCGGGTATGGGTATTCCCATTGGTGATCGCTGCATTATCGAAGCAGGCCTTTACATTACTGGTGGTTCAAAAGTAGCCTTATTAGATGCACGTAATGAGTTAGTAGCCACTGTTAAAGCGGCAACGCTAGCTGGCAAACCTGACCTTTTATTCCGCCGCAATTCTCTCAATGGTCGCATTGAAGTCAAGCCTAATGGTACGGCAGTGGAACTCAATTCTGATCTACACAGTAACAACTAAAGTGACTCAAATTATGTCTCAGTCCCCTACCATCGCTTTGACCCAAGATCTGATGGGCCGTGCCTCAGTAACACCCGAGGATAAGGGTTGTCAAGAATTGATGATTGCTCGCCTTGAAGCTATAGGTTTTAATATTGAGCGCATGCGCTTTGGCGCAGTAGATAATTTTTGGGCCCGCCGTGGCACAGAAAAGCCAGTCTTGGCCTTTGCTGGGCATACGGACGTAGTGCCCAGTGGCCCATTAGACCAATGGCATACCCCTCCATTTCAGCCGACGCTGAAGGATGGCTTTTTATACGGCCGAGGGGCGGCTGATATGAAAGGTAGTTTAGCCTCCTGGGTGATTGCTCTGGAGCAATTTATTGCCGCTCATCCAGATCACCAAGGCAGTTTGGCCTTGCTAATAACCAGTGATGAAGAAGGCCCCTTTGTTGATGGTACCACCCGAGTGATCGACACTTTAGAAGCACGCGATGAAAAAATAGACTGGTGTATTGTCGGCGAGCCTTCGTCCACCGCTTCTTTGGGTGACGTTATTAAGAATGGCCGGCGGGGTTCTTTGACAGCGTCTATTACTGCCAAAGGCATACAAGGCCACGTGGCCTACCCTCACTTAGTGGACAATCCTATCCATAAAATTGCACCCGCATTGGCTGAGCTCGCAGCAACCAAGTGGGATGATGGTAATGCATTTTTTCCGCCCACCAGCTTTCAGATTGCTAATATTAATGGAGGTACGGGTGCGTCTAATGTGGTGCCTGGCCATGTAGAAGTCATGTGCAATTTTCGTTATTCCACAGAACTTACTGCAACTGACCTGACGACTAAACTTGAAGCTATTTTGCATCAACATGGTGTGACTTACGATATTTTATGGACTTATAACGGCCTGCCCTTCCTAACGAAATCGGGTGCTTTGGTGGACGCTTGCCGCCATGCTATTAAAGCCATCACCGGCACTGAAACCCAATTGTCCACTGCAGGTGGCACCTCTGATGGCCGGTTTATTGCCCCAACAGGAGCCCAGGTGGTTGAACTTGGGCCTTGCAACGACACGATCCATAAACTCAATGAATGTGTCAAGGTGGCAGATTTAGAACAGCTTACGCAAGTCTACTTTGAGATTCTGACGCGCCTCATGGTGAAAGGTTCATGAGTAATATGCCATCCGATATTGAAATTTACATTAAGTCAGTTGGTCCAGAGGCGATCCAAACTTGGTTACAAACCTGTACGTCTAGCCTTGAAATTAAGGATTTTACTCCTAAGCGTCAATCTTACTGGGCGACTTTTAGAGACCAACCCCAAGCATTCGAAATTCTGGTGCTCAACAAGGTTAATGCTAACTTTAGTAGTATTTGGTTTAACACCAAATTCACCCCCTGGGCCGATGACAAAGACTGTGCCCAACAAGCCTTCCAGCACTTTCAGTCGACTGTGCGTTGTGTTATTTCTGGTTGGCAGGAGGGTGATGCCCCAGATCAATGGTTAAATATTGACACCGACGGTGAAAACACTATTGACTGGTTTTAGCCTATAGGTGACTGGCTGATAATGCTTTGCCCATGGCCGTACCAAACACTCATGCGATGGCCCTGCTAGTTGTTCAAGCACAGAGGCAGATAAACTTTGGATCTTGAACGAATGGCACCTAATGCTCTGCAATTTCTGGAGTAAAATCCACAATTAAATGCTCTTCAATCGTCCCGAATGACGAGCAGGTGATATTTAGTTTTACAAAGACTATGGATGGCTATGGTCTTAATCACCTCAATAGAGAAAGAGTCAATAAAGGTTTTGTATATTACGGCGTTTTATGCAAAAGTCAGAGTTTAGTCTGTGGATCTTAATTATGCTTAGCCCTCAACAACTTCAAGAATTCGACCAACAAGGTTACCTTGTTATTCCTGATTTTATATCGCCAATCCAGCGTCAGGGCCTAATGCAACGAGCCGAAGAACTTATTGAAGCGTTTGAACCACCCCCAGTCCGCTCCATTTTTAAAACGGATGAACAAGAACGAACCAGTGATGATTACTTTTTAGCATCTGGCAGTAACGTTAGCTTTTTCTTTGAAGAGAAGGCCATAGACAGTGAAGGCCATTTTACCGTGCCTAAACAAAAATCTATTAATAAAATAGGCCATGCCCAACACCGACTAGACCCGGTATATAAAGGCATTGTAAACGAGCTGGATTTTACTTCTTTGGGTCGTGATCTTGGTATAGAAAAGCCTGAGGCAGTGCAATCTATGCACATTTTTAAGCAACCTAGTATTGGTGGTGAAGTAGGCCTGCACCAGGATTCAACCTTTCTCTATACTGAGCCTAAAAGTTGTATTGGATTTTGGCTCGCCTTAGAAGATGCGACAGCCAGCAATGGTTGTTTGCAGGCCCTTAAGGGTGGTCACAAAATTACGCTAAAACAACGTTTTAAGTTATCAGAAAATGGAGGCACAGAATTTGAAATATTAGACGATGAACCGTGGCCTTTAACACCGTTGGAATTACTAGAAGTTCCCGCAGGCACCCTCATTATTTTACACGGGCAACTGCCCCATTATAGTGCAGCCAACACCTCAGAAAAGTCACGCCAAGCTTTTACCCTGCATTTAGTAGATGCCGTTTGTAATTATCCCACCAATAATTGGCTACAGCCCATGACAGCCCTATAAAGTCACTACCCGCAGGGCCAAACCTAGCAATATGACTCCACTGATCTTGTCGATGATAGCCGATTTAGACTGCAACTTTTCAAGTACTGTGGAGTGCGACAAGGCCAGTGCCACAATAATATACCAACCAGCATCAATGATCGCAGCGGTACCTGTCATCACTAATTTGTCCGCTAAAACTAATTCGGCAGAAACAAACTGAGAGAACAACGCTATAAAGAAAAAGGCTAATTTTGGGTTTAATAAAGACACCATTAATCCGTCTCTAGCTGCTTCGCCAAGGGGTGCAATCAAAGGTTCTATATGCATCGGACCCGCACCATTTGAGCGCAAAGCCTTAATGCCCATCCACATCAAATAGGCGGCTCCCGCATAGGTCAATAACTGATACACCAAGGGCCATTCAACCACTAACAGGGCTAGTCCCCAAACGGTAAGCAACGCCCATAAGGCAACTCCTGCTGCGTGACTCACTGCTGTCGCTATGCCATGGGCACGGCCGTTACTAATAGTATGCCTCAACACAACGGCTAAGCTGGGTCCGGGAGACATTGCCCCTAAGCAGCAAATTGCAACCAGGGAAAACCATATCGTAAGTGTCATTTTTTTCCTCTGCCGTTTGCAGTATCAAATGTTGAGGTAATGCCATACGTAGCATTCGTCTAGGGCGGTTTGGCGATGCTAGCAGGCTTAATACAAGTCGAGAATTATAGCGTAAATACCTAATTTAGTGAATTTCAGAGCAAGCTAAAGGTCAGTTTATGGTTGATGCAAAAATAGTCAAAACAAAATGACTAAAATAGACTCAATAACCACAACAAATTCCAACTTACATACCGGGGTCATAATAGTCATCGAATTCATCAAGAATTCTGATTGAGTGACTTTGACTCTATTGAATAAACTTTACCTTTTCACAATTTTTTTTGCAGCCAAACTAACAAATCTTGAATAACCTGCTGCTTATTCAACTCATTAAGCATCTCATGTCGACCATTGGGATATAAGCAACAGTCGACCTGTTTAGAGCCCGCCCGTTGTAGGGCTTTTTGCAAAGCAATCACTCCTCTACCTTGTTTTCCAACAGGGTCTTTATCACCTGAAAAAAGGTATATAGGTAAATTATTATTAATTTGAGACATAGACTCTGGCTCAGATAATTCAGCCAGACCGAGCAGAAAGTCATACCAAAACTGATTACTAATACCATGACCCGCTAGGGGGTCTGCGATGTAAGCATCCACTGCCGCTGAGTCTGAACTGATCCAATCTTTCGGTGTGCGAAGGGGCTTAAAGTTGTTATTAAAACTGCCAAAAGATAACTGGTCTAATAGCCAGCTTTGATCAAATGGACCTCGATGCCACCTTTCAAATGAGGCGATTACAGAGCCTATTCTAAATAACCAAGGTGGACTATAGTTAGACCCTGAAAGCACTAAACCCTGCAGTTGATTAGCTAATTTTTTGGCATATCTTTGGGCCACTCTAGTGGCCAAAAAAGACCCCATGCTGTGTCCTAAGATGGTTAACGGTTGGTTCCATTGCTGTTGCAAATGAGTAATGATCTCTGCCTGATCCACCACCACTTTATTCCAACCATTTTGGTTGGCTAGGTGGCCTAAGGTATTAGCAGCCTTGCCAGTAAGCCCATGGCCTCGGTGATCGCCAGCACTGACATTGAAACCCTCACTATTGAGGACTTTAGCTAAACCATCATAACGCCCCCCATGCTCACTCATGCCATGCATAATATGCACCCAGCCTATGGCATTTTTAGTGGGCCACAGGTGCACATGCAGCGTGACCCCATCCTCCAAGGAATCAAGTTGTATGATGTGACATTTGGTGTTTGACATGTAAGAAACCTAATAACGAATTAATCATAATCCCCCATTAGAAAGCATGTCTCACTGAGGTGCAAATAAGCGTTCATTAGCTCACATTAAAGTTAAACGTAAATAATTCGCGACTCCAGCAACCTGCACGGGTGAGTTCTAGGGCTAAGAGCTCATCTCCATAGCCTAGTTGAGCCAACACCTGGGCGTCTAACTCATCCGTAAGGGAAATTTTCGTTGCAGCTAATCGCTGCTTAAAGTCGTCACTCTTAAAGGTAAACTGCTGAGCTTCTTGGTCGTAACAACAGGCGAGGTGTTTACATGGCCGCAAAACTTGGAGCTCATCTTCTTGGGCGGCACCACATACAGGGCAACATAATCCTGCCACCGATGCAGCTTGGTAAACTGAGGCCCAGGATACGCGGCGTGTTATTAGAGCATTGGATAAGTTCACAAGGCTGGCTTCCATGAATTAATTTCGACAATGTGACTATAATACAAGCCTTTCACGGCTTTCTGGGTGAATATTTTGACCTGAACATGAATCAAAATAATACAGCCTACTGAATTGCACGAAAAGCATTGTGGCGTCATAATAACGCTGGTTTTAAAGATTAATGGAATAATTAAGGAAAAGTGAAGATGAAAAAATTAAGTCTAGTGGCAACAGTAGCTGCCACGGCAGTTTTGTTTTCCATACCTATCACAAGTATGGCGGCAGGTAATCAAGCCACTGCTGGTTTGACTAAAAATAGTGGAAAAGTCTACGTCAATAGTACCCTTTATTCCCTCAGTGGAACAAAAGCGAAAATTAGCGCAGACATCGCTATAAGTGAAAAATTAGGCTTCATGCTGAGTTCCAGCAGTGCCTCGCCCAGTAGCGCTGATAACTCCATTAGCTTCATGGATCTTGGCGTGCGTTATCGGTTGGGGGAAAATACATCCACCTATTTTAGTGGCAACAGAGCAAAGGTAGGGACTAATAGCGAAACTTTAATGATGCTGGGTGCAATGCACCACATCAGTGTAGGCGAGTCCTCAAGCTTGGCACTCAAACTAGGCACTAGCACCTCTAATCTATTTGATGATTTAGAAACTGGATTTGATTTAAATATAGGCTTCATGGATGCTTTGATACTAAACATTGGCTATACATCTAAGGTGACTACGTTGGCTAAAACTAGCACTAAGGCGACATCCTCTAGCTTTAACGTAAGCATTGGCTCGAAATTTTAAGGGCCTCCTTACAATAACCTACAGTAAAGATTGATTAAAGAATCCAACCACCCGACGCTTAAATTCGTCTGGTTTCTTTGTAACAAAATCAACATGCCCAAGAGCTTCGTCAAACCAAAGCTCTTTATCCCCGCAAGCGGCATCGTAAAGCCACTGGCCACTTTCTACTGATACCACTGTGTCCTGCCCACCTTGCATAATAAATAATGGGGTATTACAAAGTTTAGCTGCTGCCTTAGTTGCATTGATCTGTTTTATATCTATTCCAGTTATAATTTCTGCCCAAAGTGCAATTATTGGGGCAAAAGGGAAAGCTGGCAGCCCCGTGTAGTATTCCACTGAAACGTTAATTGTGTCTTGCAACGAAGAAAATGAACTCTCAGCAACAACGACTGCAATATCCTGATTAAGCGCAGCATATTCAATTGCTATAGATCCTCCCATTGATTCACCAAATATTCCCACTTTACCTTTTCCAACAGACTGTGCTTCTATTAAATAGTTATACCAAGTATCAAGATCTTCCACCTCTCTTACACCCATTGTGAGTTCATCACCATCATTTAAATCATGGGCTCTAATACCTGTCAGCAAGATTCCATAACCCGAATCCTGTAATATTTTAGCTTCTTCAAACATATAACTCCGATTGGTTTTAAATCCATGTTGCAACATTACATATGCGCCGTTACTGCCAGCTGAAAAATAGCCATGAAGCTTTTGTCCATCTGGATTCCTCACTACAACTTCTTGAACCTGAAGATCAAAATCCTTCAGTTGGTGTTTTACAGGAGCACGATTTTCTATAGGATTATGCACTAGATCATCTGCTTGTTGATAAGTCACTAACAAAATCCCCCCCATAACAACTAAAAAGATAACCAATAAAATCCAAATAATTAAACGCTTCATATACACTCCTGACGACATTCTGAATAACAAAAACAACTTTTTAAATGATCATTCACCATACCAATAGACTGCATGTAGGCATACATAATAATTGGACCAACAAACTTAAACCCACGTTGCTTTAAGTCTTTGGAAATCTTTGCTGAAGTTTCTGTTTGGGTCGGGACGTCAGTCTCTTTTTCGAACTGGTTGACCAGAGTCACTCCGCCAACAAAGTTCCAAATGTAGGAATCAAAACTACCAAATTCCTGTTGCACAGTAACAAACTTTGAGGCGTTATTGACCACACTTTGAACCTTTAATCTGTTGCGTATAATGCCTGTATCTTGAAGAGCATTCGCCACATCAATTTCTGTAAACGCGGCTAACTTAGCAACATCATAATGGCAGAAGACACGTTTATAATGATGCCTACGCTTAAGGATAGTGAGCCAAGACAATCCAGCTTGAGCACCTTCTAATACTAACTGTTCAAATAGCTGCGTGTCATCATGCACCACTCGACCCCATTCTTGGTCATGATAAGCTAAATACTGATCATCTTTTGCTGGCCATCCGCAACGTTTTTTCTGAAGGTCTTGCATGTATATTCCATAATTTGGGCTTAATTTTTGGGCGCCCAATTGGTGTGGCTTTGAATTGAATATTAAGTAAAACCCCTTTTGATGTGGTTGTATTATATTCACTTCTTATTTAAATATGAAACCACTCTAGCGAAACATCTGAGCCACCTACTTAAACAACTCAACCATTACTTTTTTGACGGCTAGCTTGGCCCCCAAATAACCCTTATTTGTGCTATAGTCATTACCCATTTTTATCCAACAATTTAACACATGATCCAATATCTGAGTGTAATTGTTAACACCCATCCGGCGCCCAGACTATGAGTAACAGACGCTTTACCTCCCATAACCATCCTAATGCTAGCTTAGTAAAGCGCTTGCTGGCCATGATGTATGATAGTTTGCTAGTCATCGCTGTCTGGATGACGATAAGCTATGTATTCCTTTTCTTTAATAATGGAGAAGCCGTCACTGGTCCAATCTATGAGAGCACTGTGTTTCTTGTTACTTTCTTGTTTTTTGCTTTATTTTGGACCCAATCTGGGCAGACGCTCGGTATGATCGCTTGGCGCTTGAGGGTAGAATCAGATCAAGGCCAGCCCCTGAGTGCTAAACAAGCGCTATTACGTTTTATGGCTGCTATATTTTCCGCCGCTGCTCTTGGCATGGGCTATTGGTGGATCATGTTCGATAACAACAAATTAAGCTGGCACGATCATTGGTCTAACAGCCGCATCGTTCAACTGCCTAAAAATGAAGTTTAGCCCGCTTTACGAAGCAGCCATAAGCCGCTAATAAAACACACTAAAATAGGTGACAAGTAGGCGAGCAAGGGAGTAAACCCAAAAACACTGCTGGCTGGCCCTAAAACGGCTTGAGCGTAGTTAAACGCCAAACCAACCAACACGCCCACCAACACTCTTTGACCTAGGGTCACGGTTCGAGTAGAGCCAAAGACGAAGGAAATAGCCACAAAAACTAAGGATAAAGTACCCAAAGGTTGCAAGGCTTTTTTCCAATAAGCTAATTCATAAGGTGCTGCTTCTAACCCACTTTGATCTAAATATTGGCTGTATTCCACTAAATCACCAATTGCTAAGTGCTGTGGGTCCATGCTCAAAATGGACAGCAGGTGAGGTTTTAAAGAGACTGACCAAGGTGCAGTGGACTGACCTGTTTGAAGCACATTCTGTCCTTCAACAGATACTTCTTGTAAGTCATGTAAAGTCCACTGCTGATTAGCGAATATACCTTTTTCTGCAACCACAGTTTGTTGCCAATTATGATTTTTGAAACGGTGCTTTGCAACACCTTGCAAGACCCCATCAGAGCGCACAGATTGAACGAAAATATAATCATTATTTTCTCGCAACCAAAACCCTTTGGTTGAGGCCACACCTTTGTACTGTGATTGCTCAATTTCAGCCATTCTCTGACTGATTGGGGCCACCAGTTCACCCAATAAAGCCGCTGCCACAACAAACATAGACACGGCTTTAGTCACAGACCAAACAATACGCCAAACAGAAATACCAGAAGCTCGCATTACCGTAAGTTCGCTGTTGTTAGCTAATGCTCCTAGCCCGACCAAACACCCCACTAACACCGTTAGTGGCATGAATTCATAAATCCTTCGGGGCACAGTTAATATAATATACGTTAATACTTGCTTAAAGCTGGCGCCATTGTCTAGTGCATCTAGTTCATTGCCCAAGGCAGTCATGAGATCTAAGCCAAGAATAACTAGCAGAACGATAGCTACAGAGGCCCAGATGTGGCGGGCAATATGAAGATCAAGCAGGCGCATTAATATTACCTCTCCTAGACCATTGCCTAAACCCATGTGGTGCAAATAGTAAAATCAAACCCAATAAAAGAAAAAAGCCATGCAGTAGCCATATTTTTAGGTCTGCATTAACGATTGCTTTAGTCATTTCATCACGCAGACTAGTTAATACAGATAGATAAATTAAATACAGCAAAATGCCAGGCAGCAGTCTCACAAAACGTCCTTTGCGAGGATTAACTTGGCCTAATGCAATGGCGATAAAGCTCACGATAATAGTCATCAAAGGTAAGGAAATACGCCAGTAAAGCTGAGCCCTGTGATCGGCGTTATCTGAACCAATAAGCATCAGCGTAGGCAAGGTAAATCCTCGGGTGATGTTAATTTCTAGTTCTTCGTTATACAAACGCACAGCCAGTTCTTCAAACTGGGTAACGGTATAGTCTAACTGTCCTGGTTCACCATCTGTTCTTGAGCCTTGCTTGAGTAATAAGTACCGCTCTTGATAGGTTTCATCAAATATTTGTCGAGCTGAAGTGGCCTTGATTAACGCAGGTGATGCCGTTGCTGTAGGACGATTAAAAACAAAGACGTTGAGGAGTTGCTGACGGTCATCACTTATAGTTTCAGCATAAATAACTTGTCGCTCGATATTACCCTGAAAACGACCTGCCACAATGCTGTCAAACTCAGTGGTATGAGATTGTTGATAGAGAATTTCTTCCACGTTACGAGAAGTCTCTGGTGCTAGCCAAAGGCTCAAAGTGGCAACCAGCACAGCCAGTATGGATAACGGTACAAGCACCATTTGCACGAGTTGCCGCTGGCTCACACCGTTGGCAAACATCACTGTCAATTCGTTGTCAACACTCAACTTACCCAGGGTCAGTAGCACCCCTAAAAAGCCACCTAAGGGCAATAATGTACTTAAGTATGCAGGCAACAAGTTAACGATAATAATTAATACCGCTTGAGCATCGAGTTCGCCAGTCACAGCTTTACTGAGATAATAAGCAAAGCGGCTGCTGGATATAATAAGCAGCAACACCATGCTCACAGCCAACGCACTGATTAGCACTTCTTTGTTGATATAACGGGTAATTAAGGACAAATGACTAGCTTCTTCACAGGGTAATAGCTACCTAAGGCTAACGATGGGCATAAGTGTATCAGATTTTTTGCAAAACAAAGATTTAAGCCACATTATCCCCAAACTTCCCTAGAGACATCAATCGTTTTGGCGTAAAATTTTATCATGCCTTGAGTTATACGAGGGCACTCACTTGTTAAATTGTCTTGGAGACACCATGAATTTTTCTTTACAACAGAATGCGACTAAACTTAGTGCCGGGTCCAGTGTGATTTTACCCTTAGCTAAGGCAGCAGAAGGTCATGATGATCTAATAACCCCTTGCCTTAAGGCCGCTGACGAATTACTCAACGGTGCCATCACCCATGCTATTGCCAGCGGCGACTTATCTGGTAAATTTAAGAGTAGTCAATTGTTCCTTAACGCTGGCTCAGGTCCAGACCGTATTTTAGTCATCGGTACTGGTGTTGCTGATCAACTCACTGGGCGCAAGTACCATCAATTAGTTCAATCTGCATGGTCACAAATTAGCTCGAACCCTGGTCCTTCTGTGCTCAACCAATTGACCACAATACAAACAAAAAACCTAGACCTAAATAGTAAGGTCCGCCTCACAGTAGAGGCCATAGTGCAAGCGTGTTATCGGTTTGATCAGTTTAAAACAACACCTAAAGACGTCCCACCCAGTACTGATATGATCTTGTTAGCTGACACAAGTTCTCAAGTTCAACTAGATCAATCAGTAGCCACTGCTCAGGCAATGGATCTATGTCGTGATTTGGGCAATCTTCCTGGTAATATCTGTACTCCAAGTTATTTAGCTGAGCAGGGCCACAAGTTGGCTGCTGGCTCTGATAAAGTCACAACTCAAGTACTCGAAGAGGCAGAAATGGAAACCCTAGGGATGCATTCTCTTCTCTCCGTCGGTAAGGGCAGTGCTGAACCCTCTAAACTTATCGTCATCAATTACCAAGGTGGCGAAAAAGGAGCCCAACCCCATGTGCTAGTAGGTAAAGGAATTACCTTTGATTCAGGCGGTATTAGCATTAAGCCAGGTGCTGCAATGGACGAAATGAAGTACGACATGTGTGGCGCCGCTAGCGTTATGGGAACCATGCAGGCGGTCATTAAAATGGATTTAAAAGTCAACCTAGTCGTTATTGTAGCTAGTGCCGAAAACATGCCTTCTAGTACAGCCTCTAAACCTGGAGATATTTTTACAACGATGTCAGGCAAAACTGTCGAGGTACTTAATACTGATGCTGAAGGTCGCCTCGTGTTGTGTGACGCATTAACTTATGCTGAGCGTTTTAAACCTAAAACTGTAGTCGATGTTGCGACGCTTACAGGAGCTTGTATTATTGCTCTTGGCCACCACACCAGCGCTGTACTGAGTAATGATGACGCATTTGCTACAAGTCTAATGAGTGCTGGTAAGCAAGCCTTTGATCATGCATGGCAGTTGCCTATGGGTGAAGAATATCAGGCACAACTAGACAGCAACTTTGCTGATTTAGGTAATATTGGTGGCCGTGCTGCAGGCACTATTACAGCAGCATGTTTCTTGTCTCGTTTTGCTGAAAGCTTTACTTGGGCTCATTTAGACATTGCTGGCACAGCCTGGACCTCAGGAGCCAAAAAAGGCTCTACTGGACGCTGTGTACCGCTGTTGGTGCAGCACATAGTCAATCAGGCATAAAAGCAGTGCGAGCAGATTTCTATCAGCTTAACTCTGCTGATCCGGCCAGCCGTTACCCTGTGTTGTGTCGCTTATTAGAGAAAGCTGAAGCTGCTAGTCAAGCAGTGTACATCCTCTGTCAGGATGAAGCGGAAGTGGCGCACCTCGACCAGTACCTTTGGGCCTTTAAACCTGATGCTTTTATTGCCCACGCTTGTGCAGACCAAAGGATTGATAGCTCTATCATACTGGGCCACCCTGACTCTGTTGTGGTGCCCAAACACAAGGATATCTGTATCAATTTGTGCTCAGACCTTGCACCCAAAGAGTATGAGCGAATTATTGAACTGGTGACACAGGAGCACACAATGCTCATAACCACCCGTGAGCATTTTCGCGCTTACCAAGAATCTGGCAGGACCATGCAATACCACAAGCTTTAAGACTGTCTGAGCCAATCATTAAGACCGTCGTCTACTTTTCTTGACGACAAAAAAAACGCCGCTGTGAGCGGCGTTTTATTAATGTTATTTTCTTAACTAATTAAGAAGGAACAACATTGTTGGCGCAAGGGCCTTTTTGGCCTTGGCCAACTTCGAATTCTACGGCTTGACCGTCGTTCAAAGTGGCGTAACCGCCGCCATTGCGGATTTCAGAGTGATGTACGAATAAATCTTTTCCGCCATCTTCTGGAGTGATGAAACCGAAACCTTTATCGGCGTTAAACCACTTCACTGTACCTTTGCTCATATTCTTACTCTTTGCTACTAAATTAAATTTACAAACCATCTTTGACTGTGCTTCTTACAAACAAGTTTTGCTTGTTAGTCGACTCAGGGATCGTCTGTGACTCCACACATAACGGTCAAGCTAGTGCGGTGCTTAGTCTAGCACCGCCCAAAGAGAAAAGTCAATTAATACCCCTAGAGTCGAATTAATAACAGACTGGGTTCCCTCAAATAACCAATATATGCGTCCATTGCGCCTAGATCGCTTCAATTTTGGCGACTTGCTGCTGCAACTTACTGGCCGCAGTTTCAGCATCTCTTAACTTATCACGCTCTTTGTCAATGACTTGAGCAGGTGCTTTGCTCACAAATTTTTCATTACTAAGTTTACCACCAAGGCGTTTAATCTCTCCTAGCAGTCTGCCAAGTTCTTTATTTAAACGTCCCAACTCTGCATCTTTATCAATCAATCCAGCCATCGGCACCAATACTTCTAATCCACCGACGAGTGAAATCGCACTCAATGGGGCTTCGTCAGCTTCTTCTAGCCAAGTAATAGACTCTAACTTGGCTAACTTGATAAGAAACTGACTGTTGGTATTAAGGCGCTGCCTGTCTGCAGTGTCTCCTTGCTTTAACAGCACGGGAATCGGTTTGCCGGGGGCAATATTCATTTCACCGCGAATATTCCTCACTCCATCAATTACCCCACGTACCCAGTTTAAGTCAACTTCAGCCGTTTCATCAATCAAACCTACATCGACAACCGGATAAGTTTGCAGCATAATACTGGCCCCCTCTTTGCCTGCAAGGCCCTTGAGTTTTTGCCAAATTTCTTCAGTAATATAGGGCATCAACGGGTGCGCCAAACGCAATACCGTTTCTAGTACCCCAACTAAAGTGTGGCGAGTACCACGCAACTGAGCCTCTGTTGCATTATCATCCCACAAAACAGGCTTAGATAACTCCAAATACCAATCGCAATATTCGCTCCAAATAAAATGATATAGGGCTTCAGCAGCATGGTCGAAGCGGTATACCCCCATAGACTCAGTCACTTTTTGTTCGGCCTTTTGCAGGCGTGAGCGAATCCAACGATCGGCTAAACTTAATTCAACTTCACCACCCGTTTGGCCACAATCTTCAGCTTCACAATTCATCAGCACATAGTTAGTGGCATTCCAGATCTTATTACAGAAATTACGGTTACCTTCAATACGGCCCAGATCAAGCTTAATGTCTCGGCCGGTAGATGCTAATGAACACAGGGTAAAGCGCAGGGCATCAGTACCGTATGAGGCAATACCATCGGGGAAATGCTTTAAGGTTTGTTTTTCAATCTTTTTAGCCAACTGTGGCTGCATCATATTGCCTGTGCGCTTTTCCAACAACACATCAAGCTTAATACCATCAATTAAATCTAGCGGATCTATTACATTGCCTTTAGATTTAGACATTTTTTCGCCGTCTTGGTCTCTCACTAAACCATGTACATAGACTGTTTTAAAGGGTACTTGTGCTTCGCCAGTTTCGTCTTTGGTTAAGTGCATGGTCATCATGATCATGCGAGCTACCCAAAAGAAAATAATATCAAACCCAGTGACCAATACATCCGTTGGGTGATACTTCGCCAGAGCTTCTGTAGAGTTGGGCCATCCAAGAGTTCCAAAAGTCCATAATCCTGAGGAGAACCAAGTGTCCAGAACGTCTTCATCTTGTTTAAGATTGATGTCACCTAATTTGTGTTTCAGGCGCACCTCGGCTTCACTGCGACCCACATAAAAGGCACCATCATCGTCGTACCATGCAGGGATCCTATGCCCCCACCAAAGCTGGCGTGAGATGCACCAATCCTGAATATCTCGCATCCAAGAAAAATAAGTGTTTTCCCATTGTTTAGGCACAAATTCAATACGGCCATTTTCTACTGCTTCGATGGCAGGTTTTGCCAGTGGCTTAGTACTCACAAACCATTGATCGGTCAGCAAAGGTTCAATGATCAGCCCAGATCGGTCACCACGGGGCACTTTCAGCCCATGATCTTCAATTTCTTCAAGCAAACCTGCTGCAGTAAGATCAGTCACAATTTGCTCACGTGCCACAAATCGATCTAAGCCACGATAAGCAGCAGGAATACTTTCTTCATGCTCTGCAACCACCGTACCTGAGGTGGTGTAGACCTCAGGTACTTGGACTATGGCGGCATCGTGATCGAATACGTTAATCATGCCTAGATCATGGCGCTGGCCCATAGTGTAATCATTAAAATCATGTGCTGGGGTGATTTTGACACACCCCGTGCCAAACTCCTGATCTACATAATCATCCGCGATAATAGGAATCAAACGACCCACCAAGGGCAACTCTATAAACTGGCCAATAAGATGCTTATATCGCTCATCTTTAGGATGGACTGCAACCGCAGCATCACCCAGCATAGTTTCTGGCCGAGTGGTCGCGACCACTAAAAAGTTTTTACCATCGTCAGTGGTGGCACCACCCGCTAGTGGGTAACGCAAATGCCACAGATAACCTTTTTCATCTATAGATTCCACCTCTAAGTCTGAAATGGCAGTGTGTAGTTTGGGATCCCAGTTAACCAACCGCTTACCCCGATAAATTAAACCATCATCATACAAACGTACAAAAGCTTCTTGCACCGCAGTGTAAAAGCCATCATCCATAGTAAAGCGCTCTCGACTCCAGTCTACACTGGCACCCATTCGTCTCAGTTGTTGGGTGATAGTGCCCCCAGACTCAGCTTTCCATTCCCACACTTTTTCAAGAAACTTATCCCGGCCTAAATCATGCCGTGTTTTGCCTTCTTCAGCCTGAATTTTTCGCTCCACCAACATTTGCGTAGCAATACCTGCATGATCAGTACCCACTTGCCATAAGGTGTCATGACCTTGCATACGTTTGAATCGTGTTAAGGCATCCATAATGGTGTCTTGAAAAGCGTGCCCCATATGCAAGCTACCCGTCACATTGGGTGGCGGAATAACAATGCTGTAGGGGGTGCCTTCACCCGAGGGGGCAAAGTAATTATTGTCTTCCCATTGTTGGTACCATTGTTGCTCGATGGCACTCGGGTTATATGTCTTTTCCATAATGCTAGGCAGGTGCTCTGAAATAAGGGTTATGTAGCAGGGCTAATCTGTCTTCAAAGGGCCTAGAAATAACCCCTTTAAAAAACAAAGGTCATAAAAACTAGTGGTTGCAACCTGGACCATGAATATGGCCATTAGCCAATTCATCTTCAGAAGCTGTTCGCACATCTATAATTTCCACATCAAAATTGAGTATTTCACCCGCTAAATCGTGATTACCATCAACGCTCACCATGTCGCCTTCAATCGCAGTGATAGTAACGACCTGCTGTTGCCCTGAATCACCTTCGGCATGGAATTGCATACCCACTTCTAAGGTATCAATACCAGCAAACATTTGGCGATCCACTTGCTGAACCATCTCTTCCATATACTCACCGTAACCAAGGTGGGGCGGCACTTCAACCTGTAATTTATCACCTGACTGTTTACCTACGAGTGCTTCTTCAAGGCCTTGCACAATATTATTTGCACCATGTAAGTAGGGTAAAGGTTCGCCTTCGCGTGAGGTATCAACTAACTCACCAGCCCCGTTGGTCAGGGTATAATGGAAGCTAACTACGCTATTTTCGGCAATTTTCATTCGTGACTCCAAGGCGCCCTCAATACTTTGATTAGGGCTAATAAAATTAAACTTTACTCGCGCTCATGGGCGACCTGCTATAATACCGCAAAATTTACACCTAGGCCCGTATTTCTATGCATTTTACCATTCACAATACCCCAGGTGTTATTCATGCTGTGAGGCTGCTTTCTTGGTTAGTATTAAAGCTTAATGGCTGGAAGGTCATTAACGTGGCGCCCACACATGGAAGTTACCTCATTATCGCAGCACCACACACGTCTAACTGGGACTTTCCCCTAGGCATTGCCATGGCATTTCATATGCGCTTGGAAGTGTATTTTATTGGTAAGCACACACTATTTAAAGGCCCTGCTGGCCCAATCATGCGCTGGTTAGGGGGTATTCCGCTGAATCGGGAAGCGAGTAAAAATTTTGTAGATACATCAATTGAGGTTTACGCTAATAACGAAAATTTGATTTTGGCCATCGCGCCTGAGGGTACCCGTAATAGCGTCACACGCTGGAAAACGGGGTTTTATCACATGGCTAAGGGCGCAGGCGTACCCTTAGCACTGGCTTACTTTGATTACGCGACGCGCACTGGCGGCATTGGTAAAGTTCTTAAACCGAGCGAAAATATGGCTGCTGACATGCAGGTTATCGCCGATTTCTATCGCCCCATGGTAGGGAAAAATCCAAGCAACTATAACTCAGACATTGAACTCGGCTAACTATTAATAATCCCTCCCTCACAGATGAAACGAAGTTTGGACTTTATCACTAAGTTTGTATATTTAGATTATTCAATAGACCATTTTGAATCTTTTAATTAAAATTAGTAGGTATATACTCAACGTATGTTTAAACAATATATCTTTCTTTTAATTCTATCCCTTTTCTCAATTCAAGGTTTCGCAGCAGGATGTCCTGATGGCAGTGAGCCAGTAAGGAGTATATCTGCAGATGATACTTATTTTGTATTTGAGTGTGGAGGAAATTCAAATAAAATCGATTTTCAAATTATTAATTTAACAGATTTTGAGGATAGTTATTTTACTGATAAGGCAGATTATGCCTCTTCAAAAATGACAAATACCATCACAAAAAATCTTGTACTAATCTATCCTCTTGGTGATTTTTTATCTGTCACACAAAATGATGAGATGGATTTCTTAGGCTCAGTTCACGTCTCACATGAAAGAATTATTGATGACTCTCAAATAAAGAAAACACTTCAAACAGTCAAAAAATTTCTAGCAAATAAAAGCTGTATTGATGCAAGAGGGAAAAATGATTTATTAAATACTATTGAATGGGTTTTGAAAAATGGCTTCTACACTGGACTCCAGGACCCGCTCTGTAGAGATGTAAGATTTGTTATGATGTCTGTTAGCCCAGAGCAAAGAAAAGATAACAATAAAGAATTACTCAGAGTGTTTTTTCATGAAATTTATCATTCTCTACAAAATGATTTGAGAAATAATTGTAGCGGTCCAAATGACCTTTGGGTTATAGAAGCTGCTGCAGAATATTTTGCAAAACACTCCGTTTCTATTTTTGATAATTCACAACAGGACTACGTTCAGAGTATCTTTCATTGGGCAGTACAAAATGCATCACGTCATGGATTCAAACTAGAAGACCCTGGGGTTGCTGAAAAAGGATTAGGTGCTTTAAGGTTAAAAATAGAAGAAGGCTGGCTAGATGAATCAAGAATTCTTAATGGTAGCCTTTTTCATAACTGTGCTAGAGTAAAAGAATTTCAAGATAACGACCCTAAAATTCAATACCTTAAAGATAATTGGTTCAAGATTGAAAAACACAATGGTACTTATAGATTTAATACTTCGATGACAAAAGCTGATGTCAAAAATCAATTTTTAAATTCTGATGAAGAGGAAATTGAAACAGTTAATTACAACACTAAACTTGATGAAGTTTGTCGAGGCTTGATTAATAATAATTGGAATAGTTACTTAAACATAAACAAAAATGAATTTAATTCTAAAGGCTATATGTTTATTGTTGCCGGTGAGGATGGGCGCTGTGAGAGTGGCATTGGGAGAACCAAAGAAAACGCACTAAATGAATGCATAAAATGGAAAGAAGAAAATAATCTTGCTGGAGTCTGTGAATTTTATGCTGAAGGAGAAGAGGTTGTTTGGGATGGTCATTTGAAACCATCGAAATAAGGCTCTAAATAAGAATCAGTGTCTACAAAAGATTATTGATACCATGAACTAATCTACTATCCCTCGCATATTTATTCAGACTTTGAAGGGTACGGGGGGAGGCTCATTGAACTCGGCTAAGTATTAATAATACCTCCCTCACACATCAAACGAAATTTGGACTTTAATTTAAGTTAACATATAATCCTATTTTTTTAGGAGAGACTAATATGGCTCGATCAAAACATGTGGATTTAAATGTACTAAGCTTCTCAATCTATGCGATTGCCATTATCACATCAGGTGCTTATCTGGGTAACTTAATCAATATGGGGGTGGTACATGCGGCTTTCTGGTTAACCTTAGAGCCAGTTGCATTCATGAATGACTTCGCAGGTAAATTTGATTTGCTTTTGATGACTCTGCCATTAACGTTTTTACCTAGCTTACTTGCAATAATTGTTGCTATTTGGAGCACACGGAAAACTATACTCGCTCGTAATTATTGGCTTTGTGCGCTTGTTCTATCTTTGATCGGGCTTGGCCTATCTGCTGTCTACTTTATACCAATGAATAATGGGTTTGTTGCGCAATCATTTACACCAGAAGAGGCTCGTGTAAATCTTGAATTCTGGTACAACTTACATTCTGTCTCTTATACACATCTCC
>OLHR01000088.1_pt1 | contig 32969 bp, 27 predicted proteins | sample 1609291 | NCBI WGS metagenome assembly OLHR01 (sample SAMN05416707, study PRJEB24817) | seawater metagenome | isolation source: Sea water | place: Canada:Atlantic | collected 2013-07 | reverse complement strand
CGCCCAGACCGCTTGATTGGCTTGATCCTGATCGGCAACAACCTGGTCAACATTTTCGCCTCAGCCGTCGCAACAGTCATCTCCATTCGACTGTGGGGAGATGCCGGCGTCTACATCGCCACAGGCGCACTGACAGTGGTCATTCTTGTTTTTGCTGAAGTCACGCCAAAAACGATTGCGGCACTGCACCCAGAAAGGGTGGCATTCCCCGCGAGCGTGATTTTGCTCCCGCTAATGACACTCATGAGCCCCGTCGTTGCAATGGTTAACGCAGTGACCAATAGGTTGTCGCGACTGCTCGGCTTTGATCCAAAGAAAGAGGCCTATGAACACGTGTCCGCTGATGAGTTGCGAACCATCGTAACCGACGCCGGGAAGTTAATTCCCGCAAGGCACAGAGAATTATTGATCAACATCATGGATCTGGTGCAGGTTTCGGTCGATGACATTATGGTGCCTCGCAATGAAGTGTACGGCATTAATCTCGACAACACTGACCAAGAGATACTGCTTAAGATCCAATCGACCGCGCACACACGATTGCCGGTCTGGCGCGATGACATCAACAATATCATTGGCGTGCTGCACATGCGCAGCATCAGCCGTGTAGTGAACGGGCTGACATTGGACCGGGTCGCACTGGAACGAGAGATGGAAAAGCCTTATTTTGTCCCAGAGAGCACGCCCCTACATACTCAGCTCATAAATTTTCAGGAAATGAAAAAACCTCTGGCTGTCGTTGTTGACGAATATGGCGAAGTGCGAGGCGTGGTCGCGCTGGGAGACATTTTAGAGGAAATCGTCGGGGACTTTACTTCCAATATGGCTGAAACAACAGAGAGTATTCTGTTGGAACGCGATGGCAGTTACATCATCGATGGCACAGAGAATATTCGCGACATCAACAAAACGCTTGGATGGTCTCTGCCCAAAGATGGCCCGAAAACGCTAAGCGGCCTAATACTGGAATATCTGGAGTCGTTCCCCGCTGCCCCTGCGGGGCTGACCATAGGCAACTACCGTCTGGAAATTCTCGAACTTGAAGGGAATGTTGTGCGGTCGGTGAGGGCTCAACCTCTCGCCTGATTCACCGGAATTCTGTCCGCGACGGTGCACTCCAAATCATCCAAGACTCCACGAACACATACACTTACATAAGTCGGATAGTGGTGCTTGCCTGACAGCGCTCACGTGCAAGACGCAATACTTCTTGTTTTTGCTCATTGGTGGACATGAACCAGTCGGTGATTTCCTCCGCAGAGCGGTAACACCCCATACAGATGTCATTCTCGTCCAAAGCACATATCGAAATGCAAGGTGATTTCGAATCATCAATGCTCATTCCTGCTCCTTGAGATGTGCACTATAAAGTTGACCGTTGCGAATGTAATGATCTGCACTGTAGATCAAGCCCAACTGCTGCTCCTGAGATAACTGAGACTTAATTTTAGCAGGCGATCCTAACACAAGAGAACCGTCGGGAATTTCCATACCCTCCGTCACCAATGCATTGGCGCCTATCAGACAGCCTTTTCCTACCTTCGCCCCGTTAAGAACGACAGCATTGATACCCACCAGTGAGCCATCTCCAATGGTGCAGCCATGCAACATCGCATTGTGACCCACCGTTACGTTCTTCCCCACTGTCAGCGGGAAGCCCGGATCCGCGTGCATCACCGTACCGTCTTGGATATTACTACCCGCCCCCACCTCAATACGATCAGCATCACCGCGCAGCACGCAACTGAACCATACACTGGCGTTCTCATGCAAAATGACATCACCGATAACCACTGCATTTGGTGCAATAAAATGTCCTTCACCCACCAGCGTCACTCGTTTATCACTCAGACTGTATTTCATGGTTGTTGTTTCCAATCGCGCTGCAAATCAAGACCCGCATCGTAGGCGACATTGGCCAGCAGCGCCAGTATAGCCGCGGTGACACCCCAAACATTGTCCTTGCCCACTTGATAATGTGGCACACGGCAAGACTTGCTGCCATAAGACATCGTCTCCAGGCGAAATATAGCGGGATCGCCAAAAACAGCCAGTGGCGCAAAAAATACGCTATCAAATTCGCCAAGATCAACCACTAAGTCAGGGGCGGCAGGCACACTGGCTACACAGGGGAAGACTTCAAAGCCAGTACGCGTCATCAGCGGCTCTAACTCTCCCAACGGCTGAATCATTCCCAATGACAGGCCGACTTCCTCCATCGCTTCACGTGTTGCAGTCTCCCAAGGCGAGAGGTCTTCCTCCTCGCGCTTACCGCCGGCAAAGGCGATTTCTCCGGGGTGCAGTGCCAGATGCATCGCGCGGCGACCCAGCAACACACGAGGCTCAGTTTCTTCAGTAAGCGCCACCAGCACAGCAGCCTGTGGCCACTGACCTTCTCCCAACGGTCGCTTCCAGGCCTTTTTATACAGCGGTAGACCTGCGTCGACACGCCGCAACAGCGCAGTAGAATGGATCATGAGTGTGGCAACTCAGTGGCCAACACGACAACATCCCAGGCGGGCTGTTCGTAAGGATGGGCATCCAGCAGTGCTGCTACTGCAGCTCGGATACATTCAGCCTCACACACCAATTCCACTCGATACTCCGCCACTTTTTTACGCTCGCCCTGTTGGCCCAAAAAAGGGCTACTGCCCTGCAAAGGCCGAAATTCTCCCTCACCAAGCACCTGCCAGCAGCACCTGTCGTAAGTTCCAATCCGCCCTCCCCCAACTGCAAAAATAGCGGTCTTAACCTGCTCTAAATGAGATTCTGGCACATAGAAGCACAGTTTATACATTACACACCCCGTGCCTGCCGCGCATAAAATTCTTGGGAAAATTGCTCCAGAACGCCGTCGTCAATCGCAGCACGAATCGCCGCCATGTGCTGCTGATAAAAATGCAGATTATGAACAGTGTTCAGCTGGGAACCAAGAATCTCGTTACACTTATCCAGGTGATGCAGATACGCACGGCTAAAATTCTGACAGGTATAACAATCGCACTCTACATCAAGTGGCAACGTGCTTGTCTTGTGACAGGCATTACGCAATTTAAGCGACCCGTGCGAGGTAAACAGATTGCCGTTACGGGCGTTGCGCGTAGGCATTACACAGTCGAACAAATCAATTCCTCGTCGCACCCCCTCCAACAGATCTGCAGGTGTTCCGACGCCCATTAGATAACGCGGCTTATCAACGGGCAAAATAGGACCCAGGGTATCAAGCACACTGAGCATCTCGTCTTTAGGTTCTCCAACCGACAACCCACCGATGGCATAACCGTCAAAACCGATATCGACCAGTCCGGCGAGAGATTCCCGACGCAATTGCGGATACATTCCGCCCTGCACAATACCAAACAGCGAGGCCAAACTATCTCCATGCGCAGACTTGGAGCGCAGCGCCCAGCGCAGGGACAACTCCATCGACTGACGCGCCTCTGTTTCAGTCGCCGGATAGGGCGTACATTCATCAAAGATCATGACAATATCCGAGCCCAAACTGCGCTGAATCTGCATCGACGTCTCGGGATCCAGGAAAACCTTAGCGCCATCAACCGGTGACTGGAATGCGACACCAGCCTCTGAAATCTTTCGCATAGCACCCAGACTGAAAACCTGGAACCCGCCTGAATCTGTCAGAATAGGCCCATCCCAACCCATAAAATCATGCAGATCCCCATGCTGCTGGATGATCGCGGTACCCGGACGCAACCACAGATGGAAGGTGTTACCCAAAATGATCTCGGAACCCGTGGCGCGTATGTCCCGCGGCGACATGCCCTTAACAGTACCGTAAGTCCCAACCGGCATAAACGCAGGTGTTTCTACTTTGCCGCGCGGAAAAACTAGCCGTCCACGTCTGGCCGAACCATCGTTGCCTAACTGCTCAAACTGCATGTCACACTGGCCGCTCATGGTTAACTCTGATCCTTCTGTTCACTCGTTATAAACATGGCGTCACCGTAACTAAAAAAGCGGTACTCTTCCTCTATAGCCTTTGAATATGCCGCCATTATAGTCTCCCTACCTGCAAAGGCACTCACCAACATCAGCAGTGTTGATTCAGGCAAATGAAAGTTGGTAACAATGGCGTCTACACTATGAAAACGATATCCAGGGTAAATAAAAATGTTGGTGTCCCCAACGAAGGGCTGTATCTCGCCGGTGGCCATACTAGCAGACTCCAGCGAGCGCACAGCTGTTGTGCCCACCGCAATGACTCGACCTCCACGCGCTCGTGTTTCTCGTACCGCTGCACACACGACCTCACTCAACTCGACAAATTCACTGTGCATCACATGTCGTTCGATGTCTTCTTTTCGCACTGGCTGGAACGTACCCGCGCCGACATGCAGGGTCACGGATACTCGTCTGACCCCAAAGGCGTCGATCTGTGCCAGTAAATCCTCAGTAAAGTGCAAGCCCGCAGTAGGCGCAGCGACCGCACCTTCACGCGCGGCATAGACCGTCTGGTAACGGTCCTGATCAGCACTGTCATCCTCACGCTCAATATAGGGAGGCAGGGGCATATGACCAATGTGCCGCAGAATCTCAGCCAGCGCAGTGCTGCCCTCACAGGACACACAAAACAGATCCCCCTCACGCCCGGTGACAGCCAACTGAAAAGGCCCGGGGTCACACTCTGCCGTTTCGCACAGATGAATCACCGACCCGGCCCGCGGAGATTTACTGGCTCGAATATGGGCCACAGCGGTGTGTGAACCCGTCAGCCGTTCAATCAGAATCTCCACTTTGCCGCCGGTGACTTTTTGCCCCCACAACCTAGCGGGAATGACCCGAGTGTCATTAAACACAAGTAGATCATTTGAATTCAGAAAATCAGGCAGCTCGTAAAAATGCTGATGACGTAAGGCTGCTTTAGCGCCGTCCAGCACCAAAAGCCTGCTCGCGCTGCGTTCAGACAGCGGGTGCTGGGCAATCAATTGCGCGGGCAAAAAATAATTGAAGTCGCTGCGTTTCATAGATAAAAAAGCCGGCGCTGCGCCGGCTCTGAGAAGCAAGCCCGAAAGCTTACTTCTCTTCTTCCTCGGCAGGAGCTGCTTCAGCAGGCGCCTCTTCTGCAGCAGGCGCTTCTTCTACAACAGCAGCCTCCTCTTCAACAGGCGCTTCTTCGACAGCAGCCTCTTCAACGGGAGCCTCTGCTAGAGCGGCTTCTTCCGCTGGCGCCTCAACAGCGGCCTCTTCTTCAACCACAGGCTTGGCAGGCAGTGTGACTTTAATCAAGTCTTCCGCCAACAGAATCCGTGCCTTTTCTTCGCCATTAACGGCCTTTTTATTGGCATCTTTAACAGCGTAACGCTCGTCACCACGTTTGTAGATGCTGTATTCAGCTGTTTTCTTAACTAATTTCATCGCCATGCTCTTTTCTCCCTAGATACTCAGATTAATCGCTCCAGTGTGAGCGACATTCATAGATTCAGTTCACATCGGAACCGGCGCGCAGTGTACAGGCAAATTTCCCCAAGGTTAAGGAAATTTATTGAAGTTTCATTTTAGATTGTTATAATCGCGCGCTGTGCAGGGAGCGTCGTCTATAGTGGCGTCATCCCAGCCCTCTTTGCCGGAGTGGTGAAATTGGTAGACACGTCGGATTCAAAATCCGATTCTCGCAAGAGAGTGCCGGTTCAAGTCCGGCCTTCGGTACCAAGCACCGTTTAGCCCTATATTCAAAGGCTTTGCCGCAACTGTGATTATGAGTTGGCACAAAATGGCACAAACTCATGGCACAAAACCTCCTCCTCAGACCCTCTGGGCATTGCTTCCGTTACATCATCCGTCTCTGCCACAGACACTGCTCCCACCCACCCGGAACACCCACGCGATCCATCGGCATTCAGCATGGTACACTTTTTGCCACAAATTCATCGCCACGACATAACCACATGCTGCATAGGTGAGCTGACTATATGAATCACTCGGACCATTTCGAATTCCAAGAAGGCACGGACTCGCGATTCGGACAAGTTTTCTCCGCCTACTCGAATGAAAGCGTAATGCCGCGAGTTTAGGCGCAGGATGTTATTCATCAATATTGCCATAGGAGCCACTGCCAGCTTTTTGCAGGAGGTGCCAGAAGAACTCCGAGACCACAAGAAGATCACCACCGAGCCCATGGAGATTCCACAGGACCGGATCGAGCAGATACCAGAATACTTGAATAAGGCGCCGTTGCAACAACCACTGAAACGACTAACGGAGGAGGTTGTATCCTTGTCGCGAAGGTGAGCCAGGGGCCTGTCGAGGATGTTCTGATCCTCAATGCAAGCGATGACGTTGCCGGATTCACCGCAATGACCACAAACCTCGATATCGATATTGAATACGCGATTGAGTCGCTCGGCCCAAGACATTGCGACGTTTTGGTCAGCGGGTGAGCGAACTTTAGTACCCGTGATTCCGTGGATACCGCTGCAGCGCGCTCTAGCCTCACTAGCGAGAAGGCCCGGTCGTGCAAAAAAACTTACTCTGACGAGCTAAATAATGTTGCGAATGAGAATGAGAATGTTTATCATTAGCGCCAATGTTGACAAAAGTGAACCGGGGAGGCCCCGGTCGCCGTCAAACAACGCGATTGTATTAATCGTTCAGCAAGGAGCACCACATGAATAGTCAACGCCTTTTTGGCCTAAGCCTGATCTTCATCAGCGCACTGTCACTCTCAGCTTGTGGTGGCGGTGGGGGTAACAATGATGAACCCTTTATCAACCCCATGGAACCGCTAGATCCGGTCGCCCCCCCAGTTGTTGACACAGACAATGACACCATACCAGACGTAACTGACAACTGTGTCAACGATCCCAATACCGACCAGGCTGACGCCGACGTGAACGGTGAAGGCGATGTTTGTGACCCTATGCCTACTACCTATGCCTTTGAAAACGCCAATGGCGCCAGCACGGTGTCGTACACGGGGCAGACCGCTCGTCAGATACTGCTGAGTGACCTGGTCACCAAGCTGAATTCACTTGAGCGCAGTGCAGACAATGTGCCTGCACAAGTGGCCAATGATCTCAACTTCTATATCTGTCTAGATGCTGACATTCGCGACGCAGACTATCCACCGACCTTTAAGCTTTCTGACGATGGGCTGATGATTGGCAACAGCACCATGGAGGCCAATGATAGGCTGGTCCCAGCGGATGTATCCAGCGGCAAGAGAATTTGTAATAAGATCGCGGGTGAAGATAAAGCGGATCATATTTTGGGCGGTGAGTTTTTTGGCGGAACCGCCGCAACGCCGCTGCTGCAGATTAATGAGTGGGTGGCTCTAGTCGCAGAGGAATCTGCCGACACCACCGACACCATTTCTACCGCCACGGGAACGGCTAATATCGGAACTCCGTCAATATCTGAAGATGGTCGGAACTACCGTCAGCTTCTTCAGAAATTTATCTTAGGCGCACTGACGTTCTCTCAGGGAACCGCGGATTACTGGAGCATTGATTATGGCTCCGATAGCAATCTGACATTGGCTGAGGGTAAGACTTATTCCGAGGGCGCCCACGACTATGATGAGTCCGTTGGTTACTTTGGTATGTCACGGGCCTACGGTATAATGTCTGATGCAGAGATCAAAGACCCCGGTTATGCAGATAATATCGTGGTTGATGGGCTGATTGATGTCCGCAGCGAATACAACTTCGGCAATTCGCAAAACTGTGCGAAGCGAGACTTAGGCTCGGCGGACAATGCAAATCCCACGAACTTTACAGGGGAAGTCGTCAACGCAATCATCATAGGCCGTCAAATCCTGAATAATGCGCAAGCTGATGCAACGGAAACATCACCGGGCAGCTTGAGTCCTGACGCGGCAGCAGCGCTGGCAGTGCAGATCGAGATCGCCGCACTGACGTGGGAAAAGTGCATCGCCGCCACGGTAGTGCACTATATCAACGACGTACAAGGCGATATGGCCAATTTCGTTGGTGATGAGTTCGCAGACTTGGATAATTTCAAGGATCTGGCCAAACACTGGAGCGAAGGGGCTGGTTTTGCACTGGGCTTGCAGTTCAGCCCGTTCTCACCTTTTCGTGACGCAAGTGTCCCAGGCATCGATGTGAATTCCTTGAAAACGATACTTCAACTATTGGGGACAGCCCCGGTACTGGCCGACGGTACGCAAAACGGTCTATTGTTCAATGGAGCCAGCAGTCCTGCTGCGGCTCGGGACGACTATCTGGCAAACTTGAATCAAGCTCGCGATATACTCCAAAAAGCGTACGGGTTCGATGCTACAAACGTTGCTAATTGGTAAGTCTGTGGAGCAGTCTTTAAGTAGGCTGCTCTTTCACTAGCAGGAGATCGGTTCTCCTGTCATTCGCTGCGGCGAAACTTCAGGCGCGAAAGCGCCTTTCTTGCGATCTAAAAGAGGGTATTCCACACCATGTCTTTCTGTATCAGAGCAACGCTTCTAACGGTATTCCTGGCACTTCCACTGGTGGGTTGCGTGGATGGCAGCACTGGCGGCTCCGAGTCTGACAATTTTGACGCGGACGCCTTTGACTTCACTGCCATGTTTGCCAACTATGCCGACAACATTATTTTGCCGAACTACGAAGCCGTAACAACACTGGCGACAGATATCGGGGCCGAATCTGGACCGATCTCAACCTATTGTCAGAGCATCGGCACCGCTAATGAGAGTGCCGCTGTTGGCGCAGCCAAGAACGCTTGGGACGACTTGATGCTGGCAATCCAGCAGACGGAAATGCATATCATTGGACCGGCAGCCAGCAATGATAACGCGTCGCAAAACCGTCTCAACTCCTTCGCCACCGGCAGCCTCAGTCTGTGCGGTGTGGACCAGTCGGTGGTGCAATCGGCGGAAAACGCCGGATTCGATATTGAAAGTAAAACCGTCCGCCAGCGCGGCATTGGTGCTTTAGAATATCTGCTGTTCAACCCAGACCTGGCACAAAACTGCCCCAGCCAGATCGTTGAAACAGCCGATTGGGACAGCCGGCCCGCTGAACAGCGCCAATTATTGCGCTGTGAATACGCCATCGTCGTCGCGACGGATATTGCTAACACCGCTGCAGGGCTGCGAGACGCTTGGTCTAGCGATGACGGCGATTACCGCAGCACCTTCATCAATCCGGCGAATACGGTCGACAGTCTCGAAGCACTGTCTGACGGGCTTTTCTATCTCGATTACGGTGTCGCGGATCTCAAATTGGCTATTCCCACTGGCATCAGCGATGAGTGTCTCGCGTTGTCTTGCCCTCAGAGCGTGGAGTCACCGTACAGTCAATACTCACTGGACAGTATCAAAGCAAACTTACAGTCCTTTAATATTTTGATGACGGGCGGATCCGGCCTGGGCTTCGACGATCTTATCGACGATGCCGGAGTACCTGCGCTTAACCAGCGCTTTGCAGATAATACTGCGGCAGCCATTGCCTTGATCGACACTGCCTCTGAGCCACTTTTTGAACAGGCGACGGCAATCGATTCCAGCGCCGCGGAAATGGAGTGCATGAATGACTACTTAAACGCTAACCCGAGTTCACCGGGGCGTTTTTCTGCGTGTACTCTTCTAGGCGCGATCAAGCTGATTGTCGACGACCTGAAAGTGGGCTTTGTGGCCGTGATTGATGTGGACTTGCCCGACAGGGCCCAATCCGATAACGACTGAGAGGAAATAACGTGAAACGTATCATCAAAAGTCTGTCTGCTGTGCTTGTGCTGGGTGCTGTGGATGTCATAGCGGCCGATGGCCAGAGCGACGACGCATTCGACAAGCAATTTATGGAGGAAGTCATCGTGTCGGGCGGCAAGGAGGGTGCTCGCACCATGTCCGGCTCCGCGTATGTGCTGGACAAGGCAGACCTAGAACAATTTGACTTTTCCGATCTGAACAAGGTGCTGTCAACGATACCCGGCGTCTACATCCGTCAGGAGGACGGCTTCGGATTGCGTCCCAATATTGGTCTGCGTGGCGTCACCAGTGAACGCAGCCAAAAAATTACCCTGATGGAGGACGGCATCCTGATTACGCCGGCGCCATACTCGGCCCCGGCAGCTTACTACATGCCCAATGTGAGCCGTATGAGCACACTCGAGGTTGTCAAAGGACCGGCGACTATTAAGTACGGTCCGAATAATGTGGGAGGCTCTGTCAATCTGGTAACGCCTGCGATTCCCGATGAACAAACGGGCTTTGTCGATCTGGGCGCCGGCAGCGATGGCTATGAGAAGTATCAGGCTTTTTTTGGCGACCGGATCGGTGATTTTGGCTATTGGATTGACGGGCTGCGCTTTGGCAGCGACGGTTTTAAGGAGTTGGATACGGGCGGGGACACCGGGTTTGAGCGCAACGACATTAACGCCAAATTGCAGTGGGTGCCGGACGACTTTTTAGGGGTGCCACAGCGCTTTATCTTGAAAGCGGGCTACGCTGATGAGAATTCCGATGAGACTTATCTCGGCCTGACGCAGCAGGATTTTGACAACAACCCACTGCGCCGCTATGCCGCCAGTCAACGGGACAATTTCGACTCAGAACACCGTCTAGTAAATCTGGACCACGGTTTGTATTTGACCGAATCGCTGACGATTGGCACCCAGATCTATTGGAACTATTTCAAGCGATCCTGGAACAAGCTGGACGGTTTTGTGGAAGGGCCCAGTCTGAACGACATCTTGGAGCAGCCTGATCTATTCCCGCGTCAGATCGATATTATACGTGGTGACATAAACTCTAATCCGGTGGCCACCGACACGCTGGGGGTTACCGACAATGACCGCGAGTATGAATCTGCCGGCATTCAGATGGCGGCCGACTACACCGTCGATTATGGCGAGTTTGCACACAACGTAGAAGCAGGTTTGCGCTATCACTACGACTCCATCGATCGCGACCACTTGTCTCGCAGTTACCTAATGAGCGACAGCGACATGGTCAGTGACGGGATTGAGCGCGGCAACAAAACGCTCAACGACGCTCACACTGATGCTGTCGCCACTTATTTACGCGATACCGTGGACTGGCGAGACTGGAAGTTCAATGCGGGGATTCGGTATGAGTATATCGATAGTCACTTCAATGATGAACTGAACAACCGTCAGAGCCGCAATTCTCAATCTCTATTAGCACCGGGCGCAGGAGTGTTCTGGCAGTATACCGAGCAGCTTGGTTTTCTGCTGGGCATCAATAAGGGCTTTTCACCCACTGGGGCTTCTGCCTCGAGTAATGTGGATGCAGAAGAGGCGATTAACTTCGAATATGGCCTGCGCTACGACACCGAAGTGCTGCAGGCGCAGGTGATTGGTTTCTTTAGTGACTACGACAATCTTATCGGGCGTTGCCGTGCCAGTGACAGCGGCTGTGAAGTCGGTGAGGAATTTAACGGTGGTGAAGTACAGATTGCCGGTCTTGAGGTGTATGGCAATTATCTTGTCAACGCAGGCGGAGCCGTCGAGTTTCCGATCAATGTCAGCTACACCCATACGGAATCCTCGTTTCAGACGTCGTTCGACTCCAGCTTCTCCCAATGGGGGAATGTCAAACAGGGCGATGCGCTGCCTTATCTGCCTGAAAATATCGGCCGGATACAGTTTGGTGCCGAGGCTGCGCGATGGGAGGCTTTCGCTGCAGTGAGTTATCAGGGCGAGATGAGGGATAAAGCCGGGCGAGGCAGCTTTGATGATGTCATCCACACAGATGAGTACACAACCCTCGACCTGTCCGTCTTGTGGCGACCCTCCGACGCCTGGTTGGTGCAGTTCACTGTTGACAATGTCACTGAGGAAGAAGCCATCGTCTCTTGGCGACCTTTTGGCGCGCGCCCCAATTCTCCACGTCTTTATCGGGGCCGTGTGAGGTATACGTTCTAATGCAGCGCAGACTGTCGCTATGATTGAGCTGGCAGACCTTTTTATAGCGCCGTTGCAGGGGCCAGTGGATCCAAGCAAACGCCTGTTTTGGATGTTCTTACTCAGCTCTATACTGATGGCATCGCTGGCGGTGAGTTGGCGTAACCGACAGTTTAATCTAGCGCGTCAGGTGTCTGCACTTTTTTCTAAGCAGTATTGGTTGCATCGATCCAACCTTACCGATGCCGGTCTGCTGCTGTTGAATCATGCGTTACATATCCTGCTAATCATTCCTCTGGTAGGCAGCTATTTGGCGGGCACGGTGGCTGTGGGTAGCGTGATGCAAAGCCAGTTCGGCGATGCACCAGACTTGCCGGGGTCCACACTTGCGGTGGGGATAGCCTACACACTGGTGTTATTTTTAATGGAAGACCTGAGCCGCTTCGGTCTGCACCGAGCATTCCATCGGTTTCCCTTGCTATGGCACTTTCATCGCACGCACCACAGCGCCACGAATCTCACACCACTCACGGTGCACCGCGTACACCCCGTGGAATCCTGCGCCTATTTTTTTCGCGGCTTCATTGTTTTCAGCGGGGTCAGTGGCTTATTTCTGTACCTGTTCGGCGGTCGCCTCAGCGGTATCGACATCCTAGGCGTAGACTGTCTTGGCTTCCTGTTCAACTTTTTTGGTGCCAATTTGCGGCACACCCCAATCTGGCTGGGGTTTGGCCGACTGGAGCGGCTCCTCATCAGTCCGGCACAACACCAAATTCACCACAGCGTTGCGTTGCACCACCGGGGCAAAAACCTCGGCAGCTGCCTGTCTATCTGGGATCGACTCAGCGGTAGTTGGTTGGCTTCCGGTGACTATCAGCAACTCGAATTTGGGCTGAGCCCACAAGCCGATATTGAGACTGCGCGCGAGGATAGGGCGCTGGGCTATCGTTTGCCGGCTCGTCTGACGGTGCCTTCTTAATTGGGTTGAGCCTTTACCATCCTGTAGTCTAAGATTGATCATCCAATCAGAGGCTAGGCATCGATATCAATGTTTCACTGGGAGAAGCCGCCGCCCGCGTCACGACGGGTAATGGCAAGAAGAACGCAATAAGGCCTGCGGTATGATCGGCGCAGGTGTACTTGATGGGTGCAATGGGCACTTGCGTCCGGCCTTCAAATGAGAATAATTGGCATTCTCAAAAAAACCAAGGACTTTCCACTATGCTTACTGCCTTCTTTGCCCGCCGGGCGCGCCACCTGCTGATCGCGCTGGTACTTGTTTCGCTCAGCCTTGTGGCGCCGGCATTTGCCGCCGATACCGTCAATGTCTATTCAGCCCGCAAAGAGGCGTTAATTAAGCCTCTGTTGGACAGGTTCAGCGCCGAGACCGGCGTCACCGTGAATCTTGTCACCGGAAAAGGTGATGCCCTGTTGACCCGATTGCAGGCCGAGGGGCGCAACTCCCCAGCGGATGTGCTGATTACGACGGATGCGGGACGCCTTTATCGAGCTCAGGAAGCCGGTGTGCTGCAGGCAGTCGAATCTGACACACTGCTGCGGGAAGTTCCCGCTCATCTGCGCAGTCCTCAAAACCAGTGGTTCGGGCTGTCGGTCAGGGCGCGTGCGATTGTCTATGCCACTGACCGAGTGAACGCCTCCGAGCTGAGCACCTATGAAGACTTGGCCGATCCGCGCTGGAAGGGACGTATCTGTATTCGCTCCTCCAGTAATATCTATAACCAGTCACTGGTAGCGGGTATGTTGGCGACGCAGGGTGTCGCTAGCACAGATGCATGGCTGGCCGCGTTCGTGCCCAACTTTGCGCGACCACCGCAGGGGGGCGATCGCGATCAGGTGTTGGCCGTCGCCGCCGGTCAGTGTGATATTGCCGTGGTCAACAGCTATTATCTGGGTGCTATGATTACTTCCGGCGAACCGACACAGCAGGCGGCGGCCGAACAGGTGGCAATTTTTTGGCCCAATCAGGACGGCCGCGGCACGCACGTTAATATTAGCGGAGCGGGCGTGGTCGGCAGCAGTAAAAACCGGGCCCAGGCCATCGCCCTCATCGAATTTTTAGCGCGCGATGACAGCCAACAATGGTATGCCGAGGCCAACAATGAGTACCCGGTGCGCCCTGATATTGCGCCCAGTGCCCTGTTGCAATCTTGGGGTGAATTCAAGGCAGATCAGGTGGATGCCAGCGAATTGGGGCGTGTAAATAGCGCCGCGCTGATGGCCATGGACCGGGCACGTTGGAAGTAGAGGCTACTTCCATAGCGGTCGCCGTCGCTGGCCCTACCCGCTGGCAGCGGATCGCTGGCACCGATACAGTGTGGCGCCTGTGTCTGTTACTGGGCGCGGCGCTTATCGCGCTGCCTGTAGTGGTTGTTGTAGCGAGCCTATGGCAACCGTATAGCCCCGTATGGCAGCATCTGCTGGATACGGTGCTGGCCGATTATGTGGTCAACTCCCTGTTGCTGATGGCGGGTGTGGGCCTTGGCACCTTGGTGCTGGGTGTTAGTTCTGCCTGGCTCACCGCCATGTGCGAGTTCCCGGGACGTCGTTTCTTTACTTGGGCACTGCTGCTACCCATGGCAATGCCTGCGTATATTATTGCTTATACCTATACGGGTCTATTGGATTTTGCCGGCCCCCTGCAAACCGCCTTGCGTGACACCTTTGGTTGGCGCTATGGGGAGTACTGGTTCCCCGAGATTCGGTCACTGGGTGGGGCGATCTGCATGCTCTCTTTGGTGCTCTATCCTTACGTCTATCTGCTAGTGCGCGTGGCGTTCACAGAACAGTCCACTGCGCTGCTGGAGGCCAGTCGCAGCCTCGGTCGCGGCCCCTGGCGCACGTTTTTTGGTGTTGCGCTGCCGGTGGCGCGGCCGGCGATTGCTGCGGGGGTCAGCCTGGTGCTGATGGAGGCGCTGGCAGATTATGGCACGGTGGATTATTTTGGCGTCAGTACCTTTACCACCGGCATTTTTCGCACCTGGTACGGCCTGGGTGAGCTGACCACCGCGGCCCAACTGGCCTCTTTGCTGTTGCTGTTTGTCTTTGTGCTATTTGCTCTGGAACGGCTTTCACGGCAGCGCCTGCGCTTTCACCATGGCACTGTGAGCAAAGCGATACAGCGCATTCCTCTGCGCGGTTGGCGCGCGGCTGGCACCTGTGCTTGGTTGGCGCTGATATTGCTGGCGGCTTTTGTCATACCCACTACTCAGCTGGCTTTGTGGGCTGGGACCCATTGGCGCAGCAGTGTAGATGCAGGTTTCATGACTCTGGTTAGCAACACGTTTATGTTGGCGGCGATTGCCAGCCTGTGTTGCTTGGCAGTGGCGCTGTTTCTGGCCTACGGCAAGCGGCTATTCCCGGACTGGCTGACGGTGGTTGCTGTGCGCACTGCGGGCATGGGGTATGCTGTGCCCGGTACCGTCATTGCAGTGGGGGTATTGATTCCGTTTGCTTGGCTGGATAATCATATCGACCTGTTGATGCAAGAAAACTTTGGAATGCCCACGGGGCTGCTGTTGAGTGGTTCGCTGGTAGCGCTACTGTTTGCCTACGTGGTGCGTTTTTTATCGGTATCACTGCAGACGGTGGAGTCCGGCCTATCGCGAATTGGCAGCAGCCTCGATGAATCTGCGCGTTCACTGGGCGCCAGTGCCGGCGGTGTGCTAAGGCGAGTGCATTTGCCCATACTGCGAGGCAGTCTGCTGACGGCGTTACTATTGGTATTTGTGGATGTGCTGAAGGAGTTGCCCGCCACGCTCATTTTGCGGCCATTCAATTTTAATACGTTGGCGGTACGTGCCTTTGAACTCGCCTCCGACGAGCGCCTCGCGGCCGCTGCCACGCCCGCTCTGGCCATTGTTTTGATAGGCCTATTGCCCGTCATTTTACTGAACCGGGGTATGACCGCAGGGGAGGATGGCCATGGCTGAGCATCTGAAACTGCGTGACGTGTCGGTGCACTACGGCGCTTTTACCGCTGCGCACAATGTCTCCCTGTCCCTGCAGGCGGGTGAGATCGGTTGCCTGCTGGGACCCTCTGGCTGCGGTAAGACCACATTGCTGCGCGCTATCGGCGGTTTTGAACCGCTGTCGGCTGGAGAGATAAGCCTGCAGGGGAGCACGATCAGCGGCGTCGGCAACACACTCCCGCCCGAACAGCGCCAGGTGGGTATGGTGTTTCAGGACTTTGCTTTGTTCCCGCACCTTGATGTCGGCCGCAATGTGGCCTTTGGTCTTAGTTATATGAACCGCTCTCAGCGCGCCGCCAGAGTGTCGGATATGCTGGAGCTGGTTGGGCTGGGTCAGTCGGGCAGGGCTTACCCGCATGAGTTATCGGGAGGTCAGCAGCAGCGCGTGGCCCTAGCCAGAGCACTGGCACCAAAGCCGCGTATTGTGCTGCTGGATGAACCCTTTTCCGGCCTCGATAGTGAATTGCGAGAGCAGTTGGCGGGCGAGGTGCGGCAACTGCTGCAGCGTAATCAGATGACAGCGCTGTTGGTGACCCACGATCAGCATGAGGCATTTGCCATGGCCGATCAGATAACGTTAATCAATGGCGGTACCGTGGTGCAAAGTGGAACACCTGACGATTTATACCATCGCCCCATCGACGCGTTTACCGCCGGCTTCATTGGTGAAGGGGCGGTGATAGCGGTGCAGGTGAATGGCGACGGGACCCTAGATTTTGGTCTGGGGTTGTTACAGGCTCCCGTTGCAGCGCAGTATGCGGGCCGCAGCGCGGGGCTTCTGCTGCGGCCGACGGATATTGCGTATGCCGCGCACAGCAGTGTCAGCCTGCCCGTTGCAGCGCGCGCGTTCCGTGGCGCCCAGTATCTGTATCAGCTGCAATTGCCCGATGGTCAGCTTATTCTCTGCTTAGCACCGGTAAGTACTAACGTTAGCGTGGGCGGGTTGCTGCCGGTAAGTTGCCATTTGGATGCACTCTCATTGTTTGAGCCGTCCTGAAAATACCGACGGTAGCGAGTCTGTGTCGCCGAATGCGTTAATTGGTCAGTGCCGTTTTCCTCAATCAGATCTTTTTGCTACCTTTCAAATGACCAGATGACCGCAGCCATTCGATAGAATCACGCAGTGTCTCTGCCGTATCTAGATACTTCAGGTCCAACGTTTTCTTGATCAGGCTGTCATCAGCAATAGCCCACTCCGTAGCATAGGTAACTGATTCGCGACTGAGAGGAAGCTCCAAGTTTACAAAACGGCTCAACACGTCGCCAATCGCACCGGCCGCTTTGAGAATACGGGGGCTGACTCTGACGCGACGGAAGTTTCGGCTGGAGACCTCTTCCATTACTTCTGCGTAATCTGTCCAACTGCAGTAGTTGCCGCCCATTAGGTATCGCGCAGGGGGACCGCCTCGTTCAAGCAGACCCAAGTGTGCTTTGGCTAAGTCTCGAACATCAATGATTTGAATCCCGCTGGTAGTCTCGAGCAGTAAGCGGGTCTTTAGGAATGTACGCAGGCCTATCATGGCTTCGCTCAGACCAGGGTCGTCAGGGCCCATGATGCTGCCGGGATAGGTCGTATAAATCGGTGCGCCCTGATCCTGTAGTTTACGCACAAATTTCTCACACTCGATCTTGGATCGTCCATAGCCTGAAAGCGCAGTACCCAGAGGCGAGCTCTCATCGACGCCTGAAACGCCACTACGAAATAACGCGGTGGTACTTGACACCTGAACCATGCGCCGGATGCCGCGCTGCCATGCACCTCCGAACACCAGCCGAGTCCCCAGTAAATTATTGTTCAACACCTTTTCGGAGTCACTGGCATGAACGCTAACCAACGCTGCGGAATGGACCACCGCATTACAGCCATTCAGCGCATTATTAACCGAGGCCTCATCAGTGATATCACCTTCAATATAGGGTAGATTTTCAAGTCCAAACGGCGCGAACACACGCTGCATTTTCTGTGGGCTGCGAACCAGCAGGCTGACGGAATGACCGGCATTCACCAGAGCCCTGACAGTATGGGAGCCGACAAAGCCCGTTCCTCCCGTAACCATAACGTTGAGCTTTTCCTGCGCCATTACAAGTAACCCTTACTTTGCACTTGAGTGAACATCCGTCACGAATGCGCGGTTTTTCGCCAAGCCAGTTATCCGCCCCAAATGAGGATGGATTCGTGGTGCTTACCCGGGTACGCGAAGAGCGATATCACCGAGTATAGACGCGCAGAGAATTCAGTTCTTCCTCAGAGGGCGAGTGCTCACATAAAAGGGCTCTGACACTTTAATTTGGGGCAAGAGGAGGCGGCATAGTAAAAGGGTCCACTGCCTTATAGAACAGGCCCCAAGTCAGCCGAGTTTATTTTAAGAGTTGTGAGGTAATGTCGTTATTAGGGTAGGGCAATTGGTCTACCGCCCACGCCATTGATTTCCCCGATGTAAATACCTGGTTTAAATCTATCTCTATGTAATTGGTGCGGCTGGAATAATTCGCAATCTTCATGCGATTATTTTTCAGATCTTTTAGGTTAACCCACTGCGTGTAATCAGAGACAACCTCGTTGCCAGCCTTACTTCTAGATACCCCCTTTGGTATATCCACGTTATTAAGCAAATGCGCCATTAATTGAGCGGCATCCGCGCTTTCATTAGGCTGGTACGCGAACTGGCTTAGATAGACTGCTCGCACAAAACGACCGGGTGGGGTGTAATCTGCTGATAAACCAATCAATCCCCCGCCCTGGCCAATTTCTGTAACATTAGAGCCATTGACAACGACTGAAGGTGTTGCCGTATTCGTCAGCGAAAGATAGTTGCGAATATTATTAATGTGCCAATCATACGTTGGAGCATTCGTCAGCACATTGGTTACGTTGTCATGAATGACCATTTGGCCCTTAACAAACTCCACAATCATGCTGTCACCGCTGCGATCGGTCAAAACAAAATGCAACCATGGTGGCGTTGGCGATCCCTTGATTTCACTTGGGTTATACCAAACCTTATACTTTGGCAATTCTGCTTTTAATTCTTTTACAGTGCTAAACATACCCAGAACTAATGTTCCAAAGTTGATAATCGAAACATACTCTTTGTCTTGAGGGGTTATTTTTTGATACTCCGTAAAGCCCGGTAAAAAATTTCCGCTGAGACCTAAGCCAACTTCGTTTTGACCCTCAAGAATTGCTGGGGATCCCTCTAACACAGCCGGGTAAATGCCTGCGAATGCATACTTAGTCGAGAGCTTTTTTGATGGCAGGTTTAGAAAATCCGGAGCGCTAATTAATACAGGGCTACCTTGGGGCTGAGCCACTAGGGTCCATTTCATATCCAAGGGCCACTCCATAGTGCGACCAGCAATAACCGTGCCGTCTTTAGCTTTCACGTTAATCGCCGTACAGGCGTTTGCTAATGGGGCACATATAAGTGACATTGCCACGATACTGCTGAGTAACTTCTTCATATGATGTCCAATAAATAGTTTTTGACTGTTATTAACATATACACTAATTGACCCTCCCGAATCAATTCATTCCAACGATTGCTTTCTTAGGCCCGCAGCTTAAGTGACGCCATGATGGTGGTGGTGCTCTGACGGCTTTTAAATAAAGGGGCTACAGCGTTAGAATGCTCGCTGGCGCTCGTATTCGGCACCCTATATAAAGAATGCTTAAGACAATAAAGAGATAATAATTATGTGCTTATCCAAATTAAAGCAGGGCAGACCCGCCTGCCGTAATCTGGGGCAGACCGCTATTTTGATCTGTCCGAGTCTGTCAGGCTGCAGTTAATCGTGTATATTTGTGGTTTGCCTTCGATTCGCACGGATGGCCAACATTGAGCTTCAGGACGTTAAAGATGACGAACATTGGTGCAAGTGTTAAAGAGCGAAGTATTCCGTTGATAGTGCGAACTGGTGTGTTGTGGGTCGCAGCCGTCGTGGTATCCTCAATCGCTCCGGCAGCAACAGCTGACGATTGGTCTCCCGAAAAAATAGCAGAATACAGAGCCGCTGCCGCAAAAGGTGAAGCATGGGCTCAATCCAATCTAGGCATTGCCTATGCAGACGGCATGGGTGTTCCTGAAGATGATGCTGCGGCTGCGAAGTTGTATACCAGGGCTGCAGAGCAAGGGCATGCTCAGGCTCAAAACAACTTGGGCCTTATGTATGACTACGGAGACGCTGTGCCTGAGAATGATGCGACGGCTGCGAAGTGGTACGCCAAGGCTGCAGAGCAAGGGAATATCGATGCGCAATACAATTTGGGTAACATGTATAGGTTCGGTGAAGGTGTGCCTGAAGATGATGCTATCGCTGCGAAGTGGTACACCAAGGCTGCAGAACAAGGAGATGCCCAGGCTCAATCCAATCTGGGTAACATGTATGACAACGGTAATGGTGTGTCTGAGAATGATGCCACTGCTGCGAAGTGGTACACCAAGGCCGCAGAGCAAGGAAATGTCGACGCTCAATACAATCTGGGTAACCTGTATAGATTCGGTGACGGCGTGGCTCAGAATGATGCCACCGCCCTGAAGTGGTACACCAAGGCGGCAGAGCAAGGGGCTGCGGGTGCTCAACTCAATCTGGGTCTTATGTATGCGAAGGGTGAGGGTGTGCCTGAGAATAATATGCCTGCGTATATGTGGATAAACCTAGCGGCAGCGCAAGGGCATGAGTATGCAAAAACACTGAAAGACAGAATCAAAGATGGAATGACACCTGCGGACATATCAAAAGCACAGGCATTAAGCCGTGAGTGTTTGGCGAAAAGCTATAAGAATTGTGGCTAGGTCGGCAGCGAGCTGTTTCTCAGAAAAATGATTCTTTTTTTAAAAGGGAAGTTCATCTCGGCTCCCTGCCGTTAAGGCGCGCCTTAGAGGAGCTTCAAAGAGAGTCCCTATATCAACCTCAGGGTTCCTGTTTGATCTGGAGAGATCACCGACCCACGGTGGCCAAAGCCTATCAATACACTGAATCAGTTAGGTCGTAATAGGAGAGATCAAACACACCAGCATCCTGCTTTCGATGGGTGAAATTCCAGTCGTTGAACCAATCATAGGTCGACCAGAAATTGGCCTGGTTGCGCAGTACCGCGTAACGATCTCGAAATTCAAGAAAATCAGACATTGATTGCACGTCACGCAGTTGCTGAACGAAAGCGGGTGTTTGTTCGACGTCGATTTCCATAAAGAGATTGGGAAAACCACCCACCACGTCCGGATATACGCTCATGGTATATAGGTCGGGAAGTTCCACCCCATTCTGAAAAAGAATCGTGTATTGGGTTTCATAAACGCGGTTCAGCACCAGGGTATAGAGCCGAGACTCTCTCCCCTGCTTGACTCTCATGACAATCATGCTTGGCATGTAGCGCGGAAACTTATAGTCGGTAGTGACGGTCATCGTCGAGATAGCCTCGACCCACTCGTCGAAATTAGAAACGCCCTTCTCAAGTGGATAAGGCTTCTTGACCCACGGATTGAGGTGGTCGATGGGTCCAGTAATCGTGGAGCCCATATGAGCTTCAATATTACTCACTACCCCCACAAGCGGATGCGCGGGATCGTTGTTCTTAATCGGAGACGGCTGGTCTTTTGCGGCGAAGCTTGTCAGGTGAAGTCCCACATCGCCAATCCCTTTACTCCAGCTGTTGCGGGTTTTTTCACGCATGTCTTCAGGTAGAAATAATAGGAAGTCGTCCTCAAATTCCTGCCGCAAAAAATTAAAGAAGCCTACGGTCTCAAGCTTTCCGGTGTCGCTTCCCCAGTATTTAAAGTGCGCCACGGTGTCGTAATAGATACGCTCAAAACCGCTGAAGCCCATGACCCACTGGCTTCGCGGAATCCCGCCCTGCCGCCCGGTCATGACCCAGGTATTGCTTTCATGGCGAAGGATCGTGAGCCAGGCATTCTTGTTTGTCTTATTCCCGTCCCAAAGTGCATCAATCGTGTAGCCGTCCGGAAAGAGCCGCTCTACTGCCTTCCCGTAAGCGGTGTCATAGGCTTCATTTCCAATGGGTGAGCGATCCATTAAAGCCTCCCAATCGCCGAGCCCCAACTGCGGATCGAGCACCGATACATCATGGTCTGGATCCATGAAATAGACCCAGAACTGGTCCTTAACCGCGTAAGTAGCGATCTGCCCCAGGCAAACAGGGCCTGAAGTAATCCCCGCTACGATGACCGCCGAGTTCTCGATCAGGAAGAGATAGCGGGACTTCTCTGGAATAGCTTGATACATGATGAACGGATTGCCCACGTCCCAGGGTGCATCAAAGCCTTCGGCCTTGGCCCATTTCCTGTCAAAAAAGACCGATTCCAAGTGGGCAATATCGCTCTGCCCAAGTTGCCAGATAAAATGATTTTTCTGAACGGGCCGAGACGTCATCTTCTGCAGTCGATAATAGAACTGCTCCACGCCCGCATAGGTCATCGGGTTGTCATAGGGGTGCGGAGAATCAATTACCACGACTTTCGGCGTGGGTTTGCCGGCTGCGACCTCTTTGAGTGAGTTGCCGGCTGTCTTTGAACGCACCAACTTGAAGAGCTCGCCCGTGCTTTCATCCAGCGTGAGGGTCGAGAGGTAGACATGATCAAAGATATAGCGGGAAACCAGCTGGTGTTGCGCATCGGGCTGATTGAAGAACGCCTCCCAGCGAGCCACGATCTCCGGGTTGGCCAGAGCGGAGGCTTTTGATAGATCCGCTTCGGTGGGTCCAGGTGAGCCGGCTGAGACCCACTGCTTAATCTGCGCTAGCTGCGACTCATCCAATGCCGGAAGCCCATAGGGCATACCCTCGGCTGGATTGGCGGTCAGGTGGGACGCGAGGGCGTCGGATGTACTCTGACAAGAATGTTTGTAGCGGTGATTGCTCGACATTAACGCTTTCCGCGAAAAGCCCGGCTGATTGTTCTGATGCCCCACAGTCACAAGTTGTGAGATCATCGATCCCGCTAGATTTTCGGTCGCATTTCCCCCTCGCGACACTATTGGGTAAAAACCATCCTTGCGCCACCCCTCAGTCGTCGCATGAACGTCCATCCCTGTTCGCTTAAAATTATCAAAATGTAACGAATAGGGGTTTCTTCCGAAGCCCCCTCGCTCGACAGCACGAAAAGAAGAAAGCTTCACATTGCAGGGCGAACCAATGCAGCCGTGACATGCGATGCACCGATTGTCAAAGAGCGGTTGAATTTCACTGGCATAAGTGGCCGATGCGCCGGGCGTCGGCTCTGCGACAGCCACCTTTTCACTGGTATTCGTCCCGGCGACCGAAGAACTCTCGCTGCAGCCTAAAGCCAGCGCCGAGAATATCAGCACGAAAAAAAGAGAGACGAATGGCTTGAGGTACTGAGGCATCGTTATGATTCCCTTGTTTAACAAGTTCGCCGTAAAATATTGCGATCGCTCTGGATTCAGTAAGGGGCAGAGTCGACGCCGCTTCGACTCGCCCGCAGAAAATCTGGCATCACGTCAAAAATACTATTGCTGCTCTTCATCTGGCCCTCGGAAAGCTGATCGGAAACGGCAATCGTCAGATTATAAGGAAAGTAAACTGGTTGTGTCGAGCAAATTGTCTAGTCCGGCCTGGTCAGTGAGGAGGCAAGATGATGCTCGTCTAGCGAGGGATAATGCGAAATGCCGCTTAGCCTTCAGTCGAGGATGGGGTCGACGCGAGTAGTTTATAATGCCCAGGTACTGACCGCAGTACTTCATTGCGGCGGGGGCGTGCGGCCTGGTGCCTAGTTCTGGTGTTCAAAAACTGATGTTGAAAAAGAGATCATAGGGCTAGGATATGTCTGCTAGACTATTCGGCCTTACTGATGGAATCACGCTATGGTTGGGCAGTTGCAGACGGTGCTGAATTGGGTTGGGTTTATATGCCTAGTCTACATGGCTACGTTCGCCATGATATATGGGGTTGGCATGGGATTATTCAGTTTAGATATTCCTCATCCTAACAGCTTTTTTATAGACCTATTCTTTATCAAGCTCGCCCTTTATCCTATATGCCTTATCGCTCAATACATCATATGTGGCAAGGTCACGATTCTGCCGTGGAGGCCATAGATGCTAGACGGCATAGGCGCTATTATAGATTCCATAGGGGACACTGCAGCGGCGGAGGCTATTGCATCGACTCACCCTGTATCGTGAGCAACCCAGGCTAGTCAATCAAGCTGCTCGCTAATGGGCGCTGCGCTATTGCTACCGATAATCAGCCGCTGCCTGCAAAATTAGTCTATTTTTCGCTCTTCTCAAGGTTGACCGGGGTAGTGGGCCTACCTATAATGCATCTCCTCGAAATTGGAGCCTAAATAATTCGGGCTTCGGGTGTCAGTGCCGAGGGGCCTGTCACAGTCGAGGAAGCTTTGATGCGGGGTGGAGCAGTCTGGTAGCTCGTCGGGCTCATAACCCGAAGGTCGTCGGTTCAAATCCGGCCCCCGCTACCAATTAGCACTGTTAGCTTTTGTAGCTATAGTGTGAAATTAAAAGCCCCTTTTTAGGGGCTTTTTTGTACATGGAGAAAAGAACCGGCAGTGGCGAGCAAAGATCAGCAAATTGCGGAGATGTTGCAATCCACTGTGGTTGCATTGGGTTACCAGTTATGGGGTGTGGAGTACACGCCACAGGGCAGGCACAGTATTGTGCGGGTTTTTATAGACAGCCCTGCAGGCATCTCGGTTGATGACTGCGCTGGTGTCAGTGCACAGGTGAGTAGCATTCTGGATGTTGAAGATCCGATTGCGGGGGAATACACGCTAGAAGTTTCCTCCCCCGGCATGGATCGGCTGTTGTTCAAGCTGGAGCAGTATTCCGGTTATGTGGGTGAGACGGTGGAGTTGCGTTTACGCAGTGCCTTTGAGGGGCGGCGCAGGTTCAAGGGTATTTTGAAAGGTATTGAGGGTGATGAGGTTGTGATTCAGATAGATGATCACGATTTATTGTTGCCTTTCGGCGCGATTGAAAAAGCGCGGGTACAACCCCGCATCTAAACGCGGCAAGTGAATTGGCGAGGCTTGAGATGACGAAAGAAATTCTGTTGGTGGCTGAGGCTGTCTCTAATGAGAAGGGCGTGTCTGAGGATATAATCTTCGAAGCGATAGAGCTGGCGTTGGCGACGGCGACCCAAAAGCGTTACGACGAAGAGGCGGACATTTTGGTCACTATTGATCGTACTACGGGCGATTATGTTTCCAAGCGTCGCTGGCTGGTTGTGCCAGATGATGAAATGGCGCTGCTGGGGACTCAGTTCACTACCGAGGAAGCCATAGAGCAGGATCCAAATCTGAAGCCCGGGGACATTTACGAGGAGGAGGTGGAGAGCATCGCATTTGGCCGCATCGCCGCACAGACTGCCAAGCAAGTGATTATTCAGCGAGTTCGTGACGCTGAGCGCGCACAGGTTGTTGACCAGTATTTGAGTCGTGTGGGTGAGCTTATTGCCGGTACGGTAAAAAAGGTAACGCGAGACAATGTGATTATTGATATGGGCAGCAACGCCGAAGGTCTGCTGCCGCGGGATCAATTGGTGGGTCGCGAGACATTCCGCGTTAATGATCGGGTGCGCGCCATTCTTAAGGAAATCAGCACAGAACCTCGGGGCCCGCAGTTAATTTTGAGCCGTTCATGTACAGAAATGTTGATAGAGTTGTTCAAAATCGAGGTGCCAGAGATTGCTGAGGAAGTCATTCAGATTCGTGCCGCAGCGCGCGATCCGGGCTCCCGTGCGAAGATCGCTGTAAAAACTAACGACCAACGTATTGATCCAGTGGGTGCGTGTGTCGGTATGCGCGGATCGCGTGTACAGGCGGTCTCCAGCGAGCTCGACAACGAGCGTGTCGATATCGTGCTGTGGGATGATAACCCCGCACAATTGGTGATCAATGCCATGGCGCCTGCGGAAGTTGAGTCCATTGTGGTGGATGAGGACAACCGCACCATGGATGTTGCCGTATCCAAAGACAATCTGGCGCAGGCGATCGGTCGTTCTGGCCAAAATGTGCGTCTGGCGGCTCAGCTAACCGAATGGACTATTAATGTCATGAGTCTTGAGGATGCTGCTGAGAAGCAGGAAGTGGAGTCCACTGAAGTTATTCAGGTGTTTGTCGATGCCCTTGATATTGACGAGGATGTGGCCGGAATTTTGGTCGAAGAAGGCTTTGCCACACTGGAAGAAGTAGCCTATGTGCCTCTGGCAGAACTGACTGCTATTGAAGGGTTCGATGAGGATATCGCAGAGGAACTGCGTGCACGAGCCAAGGGCGCGTTGTTGACGCAGGCCATTGCGTCTGAGGAGGAGGTAGGCTCGCATGAGCCGGCCGAGGATCTCTTAACCATGGAGGGTATGGATCGCCAGTTGGCCTACATCTTAGCTGGTCGTGCGATTGTCACCATGGAAGATTTGGCAGAGCAGGCAGTGGATGATCTCATGGACATCCCGGAGATGACTGAAGAACGTGCCGGTGAATTGATTATGACTGCAAGGGCACCCTGGTTTGCAGAGGCAGAAGAGTAACCTGAAATTGCACAATTAATTGCGCTACGACAGGATACCAAGGAGAGTATTGAATGGGTCAGGTGACAGTAAAGCAGCTCGCTGAAGTGGTAGGCGCCTCCTCGGATCGCCTTTTGGCGCAGATGAGAGAAGCGGGATTGCCTCACACGGGGGCAGAACAAGCTGTGTCTGATGAGGATAAGCAGACACTGCTGACTTACCTGAAGCAAAGTCATGGGGAGCCAGCGGATGCCCCCAAGCGAATTACATTAAAGCGAAAGACTATTAGTACCTTACGTACCTCCGCGTCGCAGGGTAGAAAAACCGTCAATGTCGAAGTGCGAAAGAAACGTACCTATGTAAAACGCGATTCGGAAGAGTTGGTCGATGCAGAGGTGCCAGTTGATGGTGATTTGGCAGAACATGATCAGGAAATTATTGTAGAAGTAGAAGACGTGTCTGCCCAGGCTGTGGCGGAATTAGAGGCTCAGGAAGCGGCGGCAGCTGAGCGTGAGCAACTCGCGGCGGCGGTCACCGAGTTAGAGGCCAGCGCAGAGGAAGATCCGGCTAATCTGGACCCAGAGGTACTGCGACAACGGGCAGCGGCGCGCCGCAAGCTCAAGGAAGCCAATGAAGCTGTGTCCCGCCGGGATGCAGCTGATGCCCGCAAGGCAGCTGAAGATCAGATCAAGGCTGAAACGCAGGCTGCTAGCGAGGAGAAAGCGAAAGAGGGCGGCAAGCGACCGAAGCGTCTTCATGAGGTGCCATCTGTCGCACCCGGTGGGGATAATGATAGCCGCAAGCCTCGCAATAAGCTGGCTCGTAATTCACCCGCTGGTCGGGGTAAGCAGCGTAATCACAATTTATCTCTGGCGGATTTGGATTCTGAACCGGGAGCGGGTCGTCGTCGCGGTGGTCGTAAGAAAATCAGAACCTCGCATGAAGAACATTCCAAGCACGGGTTTGAAATGCCAACGGAAAGAAAAATGCAGCAAGTCGAAATTATGGATATGAATTCCATTGCCGATCTTGCGCAGCAGATGTCAGTTAAGACCGGAGCAGTTATCAAAGAGTTGATGAAACTCGGTGTGATGGCAAATATCAACCAGATGATTGATCAGGATACTGCGACGTTGTTGGTGGAAGAATTTGGTCACGGCTTCAAACTTGTCAGCGCTGATGCGTTGGAGGAAAAGCTTGAGGAAGCCCTGTCACAGCGTGAAGGTACTGAAGAAACTCGCGCGCCAGTGGTTACGGTAATGGGGCATGTGGACCACGGTAAAACTTCGTTGCTCGACTACATCCGCAAGAGTCAGGTAGCATCAGGCGAGGCAGGGGGTATTACTCAGCATATCGGCGCCTACCACGTGGAAACCGATCGCGGCATGATTTCGTTTCTCGATACACCGGGGCACGCCGCGTTTACTGCGATGCGTGCGCGTGGAGCTAAAAGTACAGACATTGTGATTCTGGTTGTCGCTGCAGATGATGGTGTTATGCCTCAGACTGAAGAAGCAGTCAAACACGCCAAGGCAGCTAATGTGCCTATTATCGTAGCGGTTAACAAAATTGACAAAGAGGGTGTAGATCCCGAGCGCATCAAGAGTGAATTGGCCGCCAAAGATGTCATACCGGAAGAGTGGGGAGGAGATACACAATTTATTCATGTCTCGGCTCAAACCGGTGAGGGCGTGGACGGTCTGCTTGATGCGATATTGCTACAGTCGGAACTGTTGGAACTGACCGCTGCGCGCGACATACCTGCACAAGGTATTGTGATCGAATCCCGTCTGGACAAAGGGCGTGGACCTGTCGCATCGCTATTGATTCAAAGTGGCACACTGCGCAAGGGCGACATCGTTCTTGCTGGCCTGCAGTTCGGACGAGTGCGCGCCATGATGGATGAAAATGGTCAGGTAATCGATGAGGCTGGCCCCAGCATACCTGTAGAGATTTTGGGTCTGGATGCTGCTCCTGCGGCAGGTGATTTGTTTGCTGTTGTCGAGAGTGAAAAGCATGCTCGTGAGGTCGCCGATTTCCGACAGGAAAAGACGCGCAATATGAAAATACAGCGTCAGCAGGCCGCCAAACTAGATAACATGTTTGATAGCATGACGGCAGTTGGTAGGAAAACGCTCAATGTTGTGGTCAAGGCAGATGTAAGGGGTTCGCTGGAGGCAATTCAGTCGGCTCTCCTCGAGATCGGGAACGACGAGGTTCAAGTGAATATTATCACTGGCGGCGTCGGCGGCATCACTGAGACAGACGTCAATTTGGCAGTGACTTCCAGTGCGGTTGTGTTCGGTTTCAATGTGCGAGCGGACAATGCAGCGCGAAGGTTGGTGGAAACTGAAGTCATTGACATGCGTTATTACAATGTCATTTACGATTTGATCGACGATGTGAAGGCAGCTCTGACAGGCATGTTAGCGCCTGAATTAAGAGAAAATATTGTGGGTATCGCCGAGGTCCGGGACGTATTTAGTTCGCCCAAGTTTGGCCAGATTGCGGGTTGTATGGTGATCGAGGGAACCATTCATCGTTCCAAGCCCATCCGCGTGCTGCGCGACAGTGTGGTGATTTATCAGGGCGAGTTGGAATCATTGCGTCGTTTCAAGGATGACGCCAATGAAGTGCGTAATGGCACGGAATGTGGCATCGGTGTGAAGAACTACACTGATGTCAAAGCGGGTGACCTCATCGAAGTGTATGAAGTCAAGGAGATAGCCCGCTCTCTTTAAGCGGCGCTGTAATGAGTATGATTAATGGCTAAAGAATACGCCCGGACACAACGCGTTGCCGACTATCTGCAGCGTGAGTTGGCTTTGCTGATTCAGCACCAAGTGCGAGACCCTCGTGTTGGTATGGTCAGCATTACTGGCGTCGACGTGAGTCGGGACCTCGGCCATGCCAAGGTCTACTACACGGCGCTGGACAGTAATTCGAGCGAGGATGCGAGTGAGTCTACCGAGGTGCTAAACAAGGCCTCTGGCTTCTTACGCAGTCAGCTGTCCAAGGACAGCAATATGCGTACTGTACCGAATCTGCGGTTTTATTTTGACGGCAGTGTGGGTCGCGGCCGTAGTTTGGAAGACTTGATCCAGCGCGCGACAGATGCAGACCGAGAGTTAGGCTTGCACAATGATGACGAGTCGAAGAGCTAGCGGATGGCCAGGGTTCGCCGTGGGCGCCCGGTGGATGGCATTCTACTGCTGGACAAACCCCTAGGGGTTAGTTCGAATCATGCATTGCAGAGCGTTAAGCGACTGTATGAGGCTGCCAAGGCGGGCCACACCGGTAGTCTTGATCCGCTAGCCACTGGTGTGTTGCCACTGTGCTTCGGTGAGGCAACCAAGTTTTCTCAGTATTTGCTGGATGCAGACAAAGCCTACGAGAGTACATTCGTGCTCGGTACCGTCACCGATACGGGTGATGCAGAAGGGCGGGTGCTGGAAGATAAAGATGCCAGCGGCGTGACAGAGAGTAACGTTATTACAGCATTGCAAGCCTTCGAGGGCGACATAGAACAGATTCCCTCGATGTTTTCTGCCATCAAGCAGGGCGGGCAGCCCCTTTACAAGTTAGCGCGTAAGGGTCTGGAGGTGGAGCGCAAACCGCGCTCTGTTGTCATAAAGACGCTACAGCTGCGCGCTTTCCGTGGCGGTGAAAGGCCTGAGGCGGATATTTACCTGGAGTGCAGCAAGGGTACCTATGTGAGATCGCTGGCGGAGGATCTCGGTCGCGCAATCGGCTGCGGTGCCTTTGTTAGCGCGCTGCGGCGAACCAGGGCTGGACCGTTTGGAATTGAAGACAGTATGACCCTGAACGCCCTTGAGGCACTGAAGGGTGTCGGTGAGTCTGGCCAGCTGGACACGCTTTTATTGCCCACGGATGCCGCCTTGGGCGCACTGCCGCTGGTTCGTCTCAGTGAATCCAGCGGTTTTTACATGCGCCAGGGTCAGCCGGTAATGGTGTCAAATGGGCCCCGAGATGGTATTGTGCGCGTCGCCCTCGACTCGGGAGAGTTTTTGGGGGTTGGAGAAATGTTGGATGACGGGCGAGTAGCGCCACGTCGTCTCATTGTCACCGGGAGGTGACGCGAACCTGTCTGTAAATCTGCACGGACAGGCTCTTTTATTAATGAAGGGTGGTACGCCACCTAAGGCAGATTAAGCAAGAGGAAAGAACAATGGCATTACATGTAGAAAAGAAAGCAGAGATTGTAAAAGAATATCAGGTGGCCGAAGGCGATACTGGTTCCCCAGAAGTACAGGTAGCACTGCTGACTGCGAATATTGAGCAGTTGCAGGGGCACTTCAAAACGCATTCACATGACCACCACTCCCGCCGAGGTCTGATCAGGATGGTTAACCAGCGTCGCAAGTTGCTGGACTACCTCAAGCGCAAGAGTGTTCCGCGTTACAGTGATCTGATTAAGCGACTTGGCCTACGTAGATAGGCCACACCCTTGCCGGGGCGCTCATGGGAACGTCCCGGTGTCATTTTGAGAATTGGAGAATTAAAGTGAATCCAGTAACTAAAACATTCCAGTACGGTGGCCAGACTGTCACTTTGGAGACTGGTCGTATTGCTCGGCAAGCGAGTGGAGCCGTCTTGGTGACCGTTGAGAACACTTCTGTGTTGTGCACCGTGGTTGCGGAAAAAACCGAGCGACCAGGCCGCGATTTCTTCCCGTTGGCAGTTCATTATCAAGAAAAAGCCTATGCTGTAGGTAGAATACCCGGTGGCTTCTTTAAGCGTGAAGCCCGTCCTAGTGAAAAAGAGACACTGACGTCTCGTTTGATCGATCGTCCGATCCGTCCCTTGTTTCCGAAGGGCTTTATGAACGAAGTGCAAGTTATCTGTACTGTTATGTCTGCGGATAAGCATATCGATCCTGATATCCCTGCGATGATTGGTACGTCTGCCGCGTTGGCAATTTCCGGCTGCCCATTCAATGGTCCAATCGGTGGAGCTCGGGTTGGCTTTAATGAAGCCCAAGGCTACTTCCTTAACCCCACCTACGCACAGTTGGCAGATAGCAAGTTAGACATGATTGTCGCTGGCACGAAGGATGCGGTACTGATGGTTGAGTCTCAGGCTCAGGAATTGAGCGAAGACCAAATGTTGGGCGCGGTACTGTTTGCACACCAGGAAATGCAGGCGGTTATTCAGGCTATCAATGAATTGGTTGCTGACGCGGGTAAACCTCGCTGGGAGTGGAAACTTCCAGATGTCGATGAAGCACTAATGACGGCTGTTGAAGATCAGGTCAAGGTTGATTTGGGTGAAGCATACCGTATCACCGAGAAGGCAGTTCGTTACGAGCGTGTCAGTGGAATTCGTGCTGCGGCAATAGCGGCGCTGGCTGTGGAGGGAGGCCCTTCTACAGACGAAGTGAAGAACATCTTCAAGAAAATTGAAAAGAGTTTGGTACGCAAACGCATTTTGTCTGGCGAACCGCGTATTGACGGCCGTGATACGCGCACTGTGCGTCCCATCGCGTGTGAGGTTGACGTACTCTCCAAGGTTCACGGTAGTGCTCTGTTTACACGTGGCGAGACACAGGCTATTGGCGCGGTAACACTCGGTTCTACGCGTGATTCTCAGATAATCGATGCGTTGGAAGGCGAGCGTAGAGATCCCTTTATGCTGCACTACAATTTCCCTCCGTATTCTGTCGGTGAAGCAGGTCGTGTTGGCTTTACAAATCGTCGCGAAGTGGGTCATGGTCGTTTGGCGCGTCGTGGTCTGACCGCTGTTCTGCCGACCAATGAAGATTTTCCCTACACTATTCGTGTCGTCTCAGAAATTACGGAGTCTAATGGCTCCAGCTCCATGGCCTCGGTTTGTGTTGGTTCCCTGGCATTGATGGCTGCAGGCGTACCTTTGAAAGCGCCTGTTGCCGGCATCGCGATGGGTCTGGTAAAAGAAGGTAACCAGTTTGCTGTGCTTACCGATATATTAGGTGATGAAGATCACCTTGGTGATATGGATTTTAAAGTGGCAGGAACTGCAGAGGGTGTGACTGCGCTGCAGATGGACATCAAGATTGAAGGCATCAATGAGCAGATCATGGAAGTCGCATTGGAGCAGGCACAGGTTGCCCGTTTGCACATCTTGGGACAGATGAATGAAGTGCTGCCAGCAGCTCGTACCGTAACATCTGAAAATGCTCCTAGCATGACCACACTCAAAGTTGATTCCGATAAAATTCGGGATATCATCGGCAAAGGTGGAGCGATGATCCGATCGATCACTGAGCAGTCCGGTGCGACGGTCGATATTGATGACGATGGTACTGTGCGTATCTTTGGTCAGGATCAGGCTTCGCGAGATGCGGCAGTAGCTTTAGTTGAAGAGATTACAGCTGAAGCAGAAATTGGAGCAGTGTATGAAGGAACGGTTGCACGTATCGTAGACTTTGGCGCCTTTATTAATATCCTGCCAGGTAAGGATGGGCTAGTACACATTTCGCAGATTGCGAATGAGCGTGTAGAGAATGTGTCTGATCATCTTAAGGAAGGCGAAGTTGTGCGAGTCAAAGTGCTGGATGTAGATCAGCGCGGCCGTATCAAGCTTTCTATCAAGGAACTATTGGAAGACGAGGCTTCTGCTGTTGAGGCAGTGCCGGCTCAGGA
>OLHR01000087.1_pt1 | contig 33071 bp, 27 predicted proteins | sample 1609291 | NCBI WGS metagenome assembly OLHR01 (sample SAMN05416707, study PRJEB24817) | seawater metagenome | isolation source: Sea water | place: Canada:Atlantic | collected 2013-07 | reverse complement strand
GTAAAGCACAGGCAATAGTGTCTGGCCAATACCTGCATCAACCGCTGCTTGGCGAACGTGCAAGGCCATTTCTGCTGGATTGTCATAAGCTTGACCACTTTGCTGGTGATGCAAATAATGGAACTCCGCAACTTGGGTATAACCGGCTTTAAGCATCTCAATATAGAGGTGAGTGGCAATTTTACGCACCTGATCAGGAGTGAGCTTGGCAACCAGGCCATACATTAGGTCTCGCCAGCTCCAAAAACTGTCTTTGGGATCTAAACACACCTCCGCCAAGCCTGCCATGGCACGCTGAAACGCGTGCGAGTGCAGATTGACCATACCCGGCAGCACTGGGCCATTTAGCAACTGGCACCCTTGGCTAGTTTTACCTACCTGAATTTGACTAATAACACCGTTGGTAACTTCTATTTTTACGTTGTTAGCCCAGCCTGAAGCTGTTAAAGCTTGGTCGGCAAAGTAAAACTTGTTCATCATTAGTGCTCTCGTGATAATATATGCTTAACTTGTATAGACATTACATGAATTGGCACAGTTAAGTCAACATTGTATACTCCAATAAGAACTAAGATTTATGGACCTATTGTGACTAAACGCCAATCAGATACCACTCAAAGCTTACTCAACGCACTGCCAAATACCAATGCGCCTATTTATGCCCGACTGAAAAGCGCTATCTTAGAAAATATTGACTCGTCCACTTGGCTACCCGAACAACGCCTGCCATCCGAAGCAGAAATGGTTAAGGCATTAGGGGTAAGCCGCATGACTGTTAATAGAGCGCTGCGAGAGCTCACTGCTGATGGTGTACTCATTAGGCAACAAGGTGTGGGTACATTTGTAGCACCTAAAAAAGCCCATTCTTCGTTATTTGAAGTCCATAACATTGCTCAAGAAATTGCAGATCGAGGCCACAAACATACAACAAAAGTTGTTGAATTACAGACTGTTAAAGCCAATACAGACCAAGCTTTAAGGCTAGGTTTACGCACGGGTGAGCGCATATTTAAATCAACTTTAATCCACTTTGAAAACCAGCATCCTATTCAACTGGAACAGCGCATTGTTAATACTACACTCGCCCCAAACTATGCGGAACAAGACTTTACACAACTGACACCATTTGCCTATTTAAATAAAGTAGCCCCCATTACAGAAGGAGAGCACTTGGTGGAAGCCGTTATTCCAAATGCTACAGAGGCAGAACAACTGGCTATCAGTACACACCAACCCTGCCTTCAAATTAAACGCAGAACCTGGTCTGGCCAGATAATTGTTACTAGTGCTAGGCTACTATCGCCAGGTCATCTATTTCAATTATTTGGTCATTTCGGCCGTCCTTAATGACTACATTTTACTTGCCAGATTATTAAAATTGGCGTATGTTTTACTACTTGTATATACATGTAAGGAAAAACGCACATGCTCAACGCCGAAGACCTCAAGGCTCGCCGCACCCGTAGTGGAAATATAACAGCACCGACTGGTACAAAAATCAGCACCAAAAGCTGGATGACTGAAGCGCCCCTGCGCATGCTAATGAACAACCTAGACCCAGACGTAGCTGAAAATCCAAATGAGCTAGTGGTGTATGGCGGTATTGGCCGCGCTGCAAGAGATTGGGCTAGTTATGATCAGATCGTCTCTTCTTTAACCGATCTTGAAGAAGACGAAACACTGTTGGTGCAGTCTGGTAAACCGGTGGGGGTATTTAAAACCCATACTAATGCGCCCAGAGTTCTTATTGCGAATTCAAACCTAGTACCACACTGGGCAACATGGGATCATTTTAATGAGTTAGATGCCAAAGGTTTAGCTATGTACGGCCAAATGACCGCAGGTAGTTGGATCTATATTGGTAGCCAAGGCATTGTTCAGGGCACCTACGAAACTTTTGTTGAAGCTGGCCGGCAACACTTTGGTGGCAACCTTAAAGGTCGCTGGATTTTAACTGCGGGTTTAGGTGGCATGGGCGGAGCCCAGCCACTTGCAGCAAGTTTGGCAGGAGCGTGCTCACTTAATATTGAGTGCCAGCAAAGCCGCATAGACCTGCGCTTAAAAACCCGCTATTTAGATGAACAGGCTGCCGATATTGATGATGCGTTAGCACGAATTAAACGCTACACGCAGGCTGGAGAAGCCAAGTCTATTGGCCTACTGGGTAATGCAGTAGACATTTTACCAGATCTGGTGAAGCGAGGCGTTAAGCCAGACTTAGTCACTGATCAAACCTCTGCCCACGACCCTCTAAACGGTTACTTACCACAGAATATGGACTGGGAAACCTACCGCCAAAATGCCATTGATGACCCTGCAGCCACTATTAAGGCTGCCAAAGCCTCTATGGCTATTCATGTGAGAGCTTTACTGGCGTTCCATAGCCAAGGCATTCCCACCGTAGATTACGGTAATAATATCCGTCAGGTGGCGCTAGAAGAAGGGGTAGAGAATGCTTTTGACTTCCCAGGTTTTGTTCCTGCCTATATCCGCCCACTGTTTTGTCGTGGTGTAGGGCCGTTTCGATGGGTGGCACTGTCTGGTAACAAAGAAGACATATACCGCACAGATGCCAAGGTTAAAGAACTCATCCCAGATGATGCCCACTTACATCACTGGCTCGATATGGCACGTGAGCGTATTCAATTCCAAGGTTTACCTGCACGTATTTGCTGGGTTGGCTTGGGCCAACGGGCCAAATTAGGTTTAGCCTTTAATGAAATGGTGCGTAGTGGCGAGCTAAAGGCGCCTATCGTCATTGGCCGTGATCACCTAGATTCTGGCTCTGTTGCCAGCCCCAACCGAGAAACTGAAGGTATGCAGGACGGATCAGACGCAGTGTCTGATTGGCCATTACTCAATGCTCTACTCAATACGGCTTCTGGTGCCACTTGGGTGTCATTGCACCATGGCGGTGGCGTAGGCATGGGCTTTTCTCAGCATTCGGGCATGGTAATTGTGTGCGATGGTACCGACGAAGCGGCTGCCCGTATCGCTCGGGTACTGCACAATGATCCAGCAACAGGGGTAATGCGCCACGCAGACGCAGGCTACCAAATTGCCATAGATTGCGCCCAAGAAAAAGGTTTAAACCTTCCTATGATTAAGCACAATAAAACCCATTGAGGCACGTTATGTACACGTTTGAAATACAACCAGGTCTTCTAACACTCGCCCAATTACGCCAAGTGGCGCGTCGCAAGGTGTGCGTAACAATCTCCAGTGACGCACTACCGGCTATCCACAAAAGCCAGCAACTGGTTAATCAAGTTATTGAAGAAAATAGAACGGTATACGGTATCAACACCGGTTTTGGGTTATTGGCCAATACAAGAATAGAAGTAGAAGACCTTGAAGAGCTGCAACGTTCAATTGTTTTGTCCCATGCAGCAGGTATTGGACGATTAATGGATGACGCGGTGGTGCGCTTGGTAATGGTGCTTAAAGTAAACAGCTTGGCTCGAGGTTTCTCTGGCATCCGGTTAAGTGTGATCGAGGCTTTGATGACACTCATTAATACCGAAGTTTTTCCCTGTATTCCAGAAAAGGGATCCGTTGGAGCGTCTGGTGACTTAGCGCCTTTGGCCCACATGAGTGCAGTTTTGCTGGGTGAAGGTCAGGCTCGCTACCGAGGTGAAATTATCTCTGGTCAAGCGGCATTAAAAATTGCAGGTTTAAAACCATTGATTTTAGCGCCCAAAGAAGGTTTGGCATTACTCAATGGCACTCAAGCCTCTACAGCCTTTGCCCTACAAGGGTTATTTCACGCTGAGGACCTGTGGGCTTCCGCCACAGTGTGTGGCGCACTATCAGTAGAAGCTGCTTTGGGTAGCCGCAGCCCATTTGATGCACGCATTCATGACGCACGCGGGCACAAAGGGCAGATAGACTCAGCAACAGCATATCGTCATCTACTGACCCCAAACAGTGAAATAGGCACCTCACACGATAATTGCCACAAAGTGCAAGACCCTTATTCCTTGCGCTGCCAGCCTCAGGTAATGGGTGCGTGTTTAGAGCAAATTCGCCATGCTGCCGGGGTATTGCAGGTAGAGTCCAATGCCGTTTCTGATAACCCCTTAGTCTTTGCCGATCAAGGAGATATTGTCTCTGGTGGTAACTTCCATGCCGAACCTGTGGCCATGGTAGCAGATAATTTAGCCTTAGCCATTGCTGAAATTGGTAGTTTATCTGAACGCCGCATGGCCTTATTAATTGATTCCGCCCTTAGCCAACTTCCGCCGTTCTTAGTTGACAATGGTGGGGTGAATTCTGGCTTTATGATTGCTCAAGTCACTGCAGCCGCGCTGGCCAGTGAAAATAAAACCTTTGCTCACCCGGCCTGTGTCGACAGCTTACCTACCTCTGCTAACCAAGAAGACCATGTATCCATGGCCACCTTTGCAGCGCGGCGCTTGAGGGACATGAGCGAAAACACCCGTGGCATTTTAGCTGTAGAACTTTTATCTGCAGTGCAAGGTTTAGATTTCCGCACGGGCTTGAGTACCAGCCCCTTATTAGAGCAAGCCCGTTCTGGGTTGCGTGCACAAGTACCTTTTTATGATAAAGACCGTTACTTTGCCACAGACATCGCAGCGGCCAATGATTTGTTGGCCACAGCTTGTCATAATGACATGATGCCTGCCGGAATAATGCCAAGCTTTATTTAACCGCTGTGTGTTCGCACTCAATAGGACTTAAAACATGCCTTCATTTGATATTGTTTATGTTGGTTTTAACGCCGCCACTATGGCCTCCAATAGCGACTACGGCACCATTAAAGATGCCGCTATAGCTGTAAAAAATGGTCATATTGAATGGATCGGTCCTGCCTGTGACTTACCTGAACACAAGGCAACCACCGTTAACTTGGGTGGTGGTTGGGTTACACCAGGGTTGGTTGATTGCCACACTCATATAGTATTTGGTGGCGATCGTAGTAGCGAATATGAAATGCGCCTGCAAGGTGCAAACTACGAGGCTATTGCCAAAGCCGGTGGTGGCATTGTTTCTACAGTGGTAGACACGCGCAAAGCGAGTGCGCAACAGCTATTAGAGAGTGCAAAAAAACGCCTACATGGCCTAATGGCAGATGGTGTCACCTGCATAGAGGTGAAGTCAGGTTATGGCTTAGACCTAGCCACAGAAACGAAAATGTTACGTGTAGCCCGTACCTTGGGTGAAGAGTTATCTGTCACGCTGCGCACAAGCTGTTTAGCCGCCCATGCCCTGCCTCAAGAGTACCAAGGCCGAGCCGATGCTTACATTGATTTAGTCTGTGACGAAATTATTCCCAGCCTTGCCAAGGCTGGCTTGGCTGATGCTGTTGATGGTTTCTGTGAAGGCATTGCTTTTTCTGTAGCACAAATTGAACGGGTGTTTAAAGCTGCTTTAGCCCATAACTTACCTGTAAAACTTCATGCCGAACAGCTATCTAACCTGGGGGGTTCTGGCCTTGCTGCGCGTTACAAGGCATTATCCAGTGATCACTTAGAGTACTTAAGTGATGCAGACGCCGTCGCTATGGCCGCTGCAGGCACCGTTGCAGTCATTTTACCTGGGGCATTTTTTTGCCTCAAAGAAACTAAGCTGCCACCGATTAAACGCCTGCGTGAGTTGGGCGTGCCAATGGCAATTGCTAGCGACTGCAACCCAGGGTCTGCACCGGTTTTATCCCTACGCTTAATGATGAGTATGGCCTGCACTTTATTCGGTTTTACTCCACTAGAAGCCTTACAAGGGGTCACTCGTCATGGTGCTCAGGCGCTTGGTTTAGGCCAAAGTCACGGTCAACTTAAAGTGGGCTATGCTGCCGATTTTGTCTGTTGGGATGTGCAAAACCCAGCAGAGCTGTGTTACTGGCTGGGTGGTCAGCTAGTCAAGTATCGCGCAGTTGCTGGGCAAATTACATGAATACAACAAAAATAACCTCGCCAGGCGACTTTATCACTATGCCCTGGCGTAATGGCTTAGGCTCAACCATTGAGGTATTAAAGCATCAGCCTGGAGATTCGTTCCAGTGGCGCTTAAGCATGGCCGATGTTACAGAAGATGGTGCCTTCTCAGACTTTTCTGGTTACGATCGTTGTTTGATCTTGATCAATGGAGCAGGTGTCACCCTAACTGACAACAAAACACAAACATGGGCTCTTAAAAGTCAGCTTGATACTGCCCACTTTAAAGGCGAAGACCTCATCAATGCACGTTTGCATGATGGACCAATCCGAGATTTTAATCTCATGACTAGACGCCAGAACTGCAGTGCCAAAGTCTTCACTAGTCAGCAACACACTACTCAAACCATCTGTTTAGATGCCGACTTATTTTTGCTTTTTAATGTTCATGGACGTACCAATTTTAAACTCGATAACCGCCCTATTGAAACACTAGACGCACAACATTTAATGCAGCTAAGGCCCAGTTCTAAAAGTAATTGTGTCTGTTCTGGTGACGCTTGGATAGGTATACTAATTACCTACATTTAGGCCTTCTTAATAGTAGCTCATGTGTTTAGTATTCCGTGGCAATAAACTAGGCCATCACTGATGCTAGATTAATTCAGGAGTCATCCATGCAACTTAACCAAGTGATCGATCTGGTTAGCCACCCTATTCACAATAAAGGCTATGAGCAAACCTGCAAGCATCAATTGGATAATGAAGGGGTGTTAGTTCTCAAAAGCTTCCTTACGCCAGCGGCTCGTGCTGCAATAATTGATGAAGGTCATCATAAACAAAGCGCTGCTTTTTATACTCAGTCTGGTCACAATGTATACCTTACCCAAAAAGACCCCACTTTTAATAATGACCACCCCCACAATCAATGGGTGCAGTCTTCTAAGGGTTGTATTACAGATGACCAGATTGCTGAGGATTCGCCTCTAAGGACACTTTACGACGCAACAGAACTGCGCTCATTTTTAGCCTGTGTATTAGGAGAAGAAAAACTTTACCCTTATGCAGATGCGCTATCTTCAATTAATTTACATTATGCCAGCGAAGGCCAAGAACTAGGTTGGCACTTTGACAACTCATCTTTTGCCATCACTTTATTGGTGCAAAAACCCAAAGCGGGTGGGCAATTTGAGTACGTTACTAAGTTAAGAGATGCTAGCCAAGGCGACATGAATTACCCAGGGGTGGGCAGAGTATTAAAGGGAGAAGTAGAGGCTAAGGTACTTGCCATGTCTGCTGGAGACCTGGTGTTATTTAGGGGTAGAGATGCACTCCACCGTGTTACACCTACTCAAGGTGATACAACGCGAATGCTAGTAGTGCTGGCTTACAATGCAGAAGCCAATGTGGCATTGTCAGAATCAGCTCGTATGACCTTCTACGGGCGTTTAGAATAAGCATAAAAAAGGCCTGTGCTATCTACTATCAGCACAGGCCTTTTTGTTAAGGTCAGCGAAGGTTATGCAAACCACCAGCGCTCAGCTGCTTTACCACCGTCAAGTTCCCAGTTTGCTGCTACATCTGGACCATGACTTAGTTTTTTGCTTAGCGCATGCACATTGTTAGCAAACATGGGGATCAACGCACCACCATCGTCATTAACCAAGGCTTGGCACTCGTAGTAAATTTCGCGGCGTTTCACTAAATCTACTTCCGCACGTCCCAACAGCACAAGTTTATTAAAGCGCTCCACTGACGCACCTGTGCGCCAAGCAGTGTCGTTCCATTTTCCATCAGCCATATAAGCCGCAGTGAACATCCAATCTTCAGTAGGACGACCACCCCAGTAACATGCGCTCCAAGGCTTCTTGTTCCAAACGTTAGACCAATAACCGTCTTTAGGCTCACGCACTACTTCTATATTAAGCCCTGATTTAGCTGCTGATTCTTTAATCAACAAGGCTGCATCAACGGCGCCAGCAAAGGCTGCATCAGAAGCAGACAACTGCACATTAGAACCATCATAGCCTGCTTTCTTAAGGTGGAAAGCCGCTTTGTCTGGATCATAAGCGCGCTGCGCCAAATCACTGTTATGAAATGGGTTGGCGGTAGAAATAGGGGTGTCATTACCAATGGCACCATGGCCTGAAAGAATTTTGGTTACCAATTCTTCACGATCTACAGAAAGCTTACACGCCATACGGAAATCATAATTATCAAATGGTGATGCATCGCAACGCATAGGGAAGGTGTAGTGCAGTGTGCCCGTGGTTTCCAAAATATCCAAGGTAGGGTTACGCGCCAACAAATGCACAGTTTTGGGATCTACTCGACCAATCGCATCCACATCGCCATTCATCATAGCATTCTGGCGGGCTGTTACGTCAAGTATCACCAAAAGCTCTACTTCATCAAAATGAGCAGCATCTTGCTTCCAGTAGTTTGGGTTACGGTAAAACTTAGCCCGCACACCTGGCTCGTAATTCTCCATGATATAACCACCGGTACCAATACCAGAAGCCCAGTCTAATTGACCATCACGTACGGGTAAAATGGGGAAGTGATAATCACTGACAATAAAGGCAAAGTCAGCACTAGCATTGCCCAAGGTAAACACGACATCATCACCATTAATAGCGATATTGGTGACATCTGCTAATAGAGACTTACCTGCAGACTTTGTGTCTTCACCCATATGAAACTGGAATGACCCTACAACGTCGGCAGGCGTAAGTGCCTTACCATCATGAAAGGTCACGCCTGGGCGGATTTTAAAAGTCCACGTTTTTGCATCTGCAGATGCGCCATACTCAACTGCAAGTTCTGGAATTAAATTACCTTCCTTGCTTACCTCTGTGAGGTGGTTACAATAAGCAAAACATACATTTTGCGACATGCCATTTTCTGATGTTCCTGGATCTAATGAATCTGTGGTGGATCCATGGCCCATACCTAATCTAAACTTACCACCTGCTTTATGAGCTCCAGCTGAAGCAGTTCCGGATACCGCCATCGCAGTCGGTAAAATAATACCTGCAGCTAGACTACTGGTTACAAACTGACGACGATTAATATCCATAGTGAATGGATTTTTTAATTGATCTATTTGATCTTTAGACATTGTATTTATTCTCCAATTAAATAACTAACCAACTCATACAGGTTAAACTTCATGCGAAGGCTAACCCATGGGTGCTATAACATCTTGGAGCGGATTGGCCGTTCCATAGCAGTTGTTAGACAAATAAAGGTAACATAAAAAATCGCCTCTGAATAATTAATCGGCAGTTAATGCTATTGAAAATTTTCCTGGGGTCATAATTTCTTTCTGATAGGCAATCGGTGGATATTAGTATAGAGTTAATTATCGATAAAAATTAAGTCCCAGAGTAATCATTTCCGTGCATCCTATTGTTTCCACTATCATTCAACGCCTAGGGTTGGGTCTACTCACCCTTTTTGTAGTGTCCATTATTATTTTTAGCGCAATAGAGTTTTTGCCCGGTGACTTTGGAGAAGCCGTACTAGGACAAGCTGCATTACCAGAGACTGTAGAGGCCTTTCGTAGAGAATTAGGCTTAGACAAACCCCCTGTAGAACGTTACTTAAGCTGGGTAGGAAATGTATTAAGCGGTGACTTAGGCAATTCATTTTCTGGCCGCAATTCTTCAGGAGTAGATCGATCTCGAGAAGTTTGGGCGCTGATAGAGCCGCGTCTAGCCAACACCTTATTTTTAGCTTCTATGACTGCACTTGTTGCCGTTCCATTGGCACTAATCCTAGGTATTACTGCCGCGCTTTACCGTAATTCGTTTTATGACCGGATTGTCAACGCTACGACACTCACTACCATTTCTTTCCCAGAATTTTTTGTGGGTTACATTTTAATTTTAGTCTTTGCAACTTATTTTAAGTTGCTTCCCTCGTTAGCTAATATTTCTGACTCCACCCCTATATTAGAAAAAATCTACCGATCCACCCTGCCCGCCTTAACACTCACTTTAGTTATTGTGGCGCACATGATGCGCATGACCCGAGCCGCAATCATTAATTTATTAGCCAGCCCCTATATTGAAATGGCACAGTTAAAAGGAGCCTCTAAAGCCAAGGTTATTTTGCACCATGCGTTACCTAATGCTTGGGCACCTATCGTTAATGTGATTGCCTTTAACTTGGCCTATCTAGTAGTAGGCGTGGTCGTTGTGGAGGTAGTATTTGTTTATCCAGGCCTTGGCCAACTTATGGTAGATGCGGTCTCAAGCCGAGACATTCCGGTAGTGCAAGCCTGCGCATTAATCTTTGCTGGCACCTACATCTTACTCAACCTATTTGCCGATGTTATTTCTATTATTACTAACCCAAGGCTGTTGCATCCACGATGAATACACCAACTACACCCCACGAGGATTATTCTGCTGCCAATGAAGTCACCTTGGTAAAAGCAAGAAGAAGCGTGTTACAAAACGTTTGGCGTACGCTAAAAACTGCCCCACCCACAGCTTGGTTTGGCATGGTCGTCATTTGCCTATATTTAATTGTGGCGTTGTTTGCACCCCTATTTGCGCCCCATGGCCAAGCACAAGTTTTCCCCATGGCCTATGCCCCTTGGAGCGATGAATTTCTTTTGGGCACCGATGCATTGGGCCGCGATGTTTATAGCCGTCTCATTTATGGTGCGCGCAATACCATTGGTATTGCCGTGGCCACTACCCTATTAGCATTTTTAATTGGTGGCAGCTTAGGCCTGATGGCCGCTATTAGCCGCAATTGGTTAGACCAAGTATTAAGCCGTTTTGTGGATGTACTTATGGCTATTCCTAGCCTTATTTTTGCCCTCATGTTGCTATCAATTTTTGGTTCAAGTGCAATCAATCTAATATTTATTATTGCCGTATTAGATGCTACTAGGGTATTCCGCCTTACCCGGGCAGTCGCATTAAATGTGGTTGTTATGGATTATGTAGAAGCTGCAAAATTGCGCGGTGAAGGTTTAATGTGGATTATGCGTCGGGAAATACTACCCAACATTATGCCCCCCTTGGTGGCCGAATTTGGCCTGCGCTTTTGTTTTGTGTTTTTAACCATTGCAGCACTGTCGTTTTTAGGCGTGGGGATTCAACCCCCAACCGCAGACTGGGGTTCTATGGTGCGAGAGAATGCTGGACTTATTCAATTTGCTGAATACGACTTAACCGCTGCCTTAACCCCTATGATTCCCGCTGCTGCCATTGCCCTATTAACAGTAGCAGTGAACTTTGTAGTGGATTGGTTTTTACATCAAACAAGTGGACTTCGTGATGAGCACTAATGACGTTTTACTCACCATGCGTGATGTGCGCATCGATGGTTACAGTGATGATCGTTGGCATCACATTATCAATGGCGTTGATATCACCTTAAAGCGAGGTGAGATACTAGGCCTCATTGGCGAGTCTGGCGCTGGAAAATCTACTCTGGGCTTAGCGGCTATGGGGTTTGCACGCCCAGGCTGTAAAATTGTGGGGGGTTCCATAGAGTTCGATGGCATTGACCTATTAAAGTTAAACCACGCTGAGCTTAGAAATTTACATGGATCACGTATTGCCTATGTGGCTCAATCAGCGGCTGCTTCATTTAATCCAGCCCATCGCCTTATTAACCAAACCATAGAGTCCACCGTGTCCCATGGCATTTCAGACATTGAAACCGCTAAAGAAGATGCAATTGAACTCTACAGAGACCTGCAACTGCCAGACCCTGAGCACATCGGCCAACGTTACCCACACCAGGTCTCTGGAGGCCAATTGCAGCGGGTAATGACCGCTATGGCCATGTCATCAAGACCCGACCTAATCATCTTTGACGAGCCCACTACAGCCCTAGACGTGACCACGCAAGTTGAAGTACTCACTGCTATGCGAACTATTGTAGAAAAGTACAACACAGCAGCTATTTACATCACCCACGATTTAGCTGTGGTGGCGCAAATGGCCGACGCCATCAAAGTACTGCGCTATGGTGAAACCGTTGAGGATGCACCGACACGGCAAATGATGGCTAACCCTAAAGAGACCTATACCCAATCCCTTTGGGCGGTTCGATCCATAGAAAAACCACCACAACCAGCCATTGATACTGTGCTTGAAATTAATCATGTGCACGCAAGCTATGGAAAGAGCGTTAAGGTACTCAATAATATCAATATTAAAGTACCTCGCGGGCAAACACTGGCTGTTGTGGGCGAGTCAGGTTCGGGTAAATCTACCACGGCTCGGGTAATTACTGGCTTACTACCCCCACTAGAAGGCAATATAACTTTTAATGGCAATGACTTGCCAGCGGCTCTAAAAAACCGCTCCAAAAAGCAATTACAATCAATCCAAATGATCTATCAAATGGCAGACACTGCCATGAATCCTCGGCATACGGTAAGGGATATTATTGGTAGGCCATTACACTTTTACTTGGGTTTAACAGGCCAAGCTCAAGATCAAAGGATCATGCAGTTATTACACCTTATTGAATTGGACGAGAGCTTTTTAGAGCGTTATCCAAGTGAGCTGTCTGGTGGCCAAAAGCAGCGCATTTGTATTGCACGTGCCTTAGCCGCAGAGCCAGAACTCATTATCTGCGATGAAGTAACATCGGCGTTAGACCAAATTGTACAAGAGGGTATTCTAAAGCTGCTTTTACGGTTACAAAAAGAACTGGGTATTACCTACATTTTCATTACCCACGACATCGCTACAGTGCGTGCCATTGCTGACCAAGTAGTGGTAATGTACCAAGGAAAAGTAGTAGAGCAAGGCGGTAAAGAAGAGATCTTTACCGCACCTTTCCCTGAGTACACTGAGCTACTCTTGTCATCTGTACCTGAGATGGACCCAGATTGGTTAACTCAACTGCAACAGCAACGGGCTGCTGCAGACGCCTGACATTTGGCCTAAAATCGATCACCACAATAGCTTACTTTGTGGTCAGCCCGTGATAACCATTCTGCGTCTAATTCGATGCCCCAGCCCGGCTTATGGGGCATGATGAGTTCGCCATGTTGAATATCAAAATTAGGTTTGAAAATATTGGCTTGCCAAGGGTAATAATCTAGACCCTCAATAGAAAACTCAAGGTATTTACCTGCGTTTGGAATAGCCGCCATAATGTGCGCCGAAAATAAGGTCACTAAAGATAAGTTAGCGCAATGGAGGGTGACCGGTATGTTAGCTTTTTGGGCGATAGAGGCCACTTCTAAAGTGCGCGTAATACCGCCCATATAGCACACATCAGGTTGCACAATATCCACCACCTTAGTGTCTACCATATGCTGCCATATGCGTAGATCGTTATCTTGCTCACCACCAGTAACATCAATATCTAAGGCCTCTGTTACTTCGCGTGTCCAATCTGGCTGCCAATAGGGGCAAGGCTCTTCAAAGTGGCTAACACCATAGTCTTGTAACATACGCCCCACCTCAATGGCCTTCGCTGGCGTGTATGCACTATTAGCATCAACCAACAAGGTCACGTCATCGCCTAGCTGCTCTCGCACACGCTTCACAATAGCTTCTGTGCGCCCAGGCCATTGATCAATATCATGACCGCATTCCTGACCGACCCGAAACTTAAAAGACGTATGGCCAAACTCTTCTTTGAGCGCCAAAAACCGTTCTGCCTCTGCTTCTGGTGTAATTTCACGCTGCATGCTAGAGGCGTAAACGGGGACAGAACTTGCCGTGCCACCTAACAATTGGCATACACTTTTGCCCTCACGTTTAGCATGTATGTCCCATAATGCGGTATCTAAACCACACAGTGCACGATACAGATAGCTGCCAGGGAACTTGTGCTCCCGCTCCAACACCAACTGACCTAACCCCATAATATTGTTCGCGTCTAAACCCATGACATGGGGCGCCACTTGCCGGTGCACTACTTGGGCTGTGATGTCTGAATTATAGGTGCAGGTTTGGCCCCAACCTTCTTCACCAGTGTCAGTGCGCAAACGCAGCAAGCCCATGTATTCATTGGTAAAGGTTTCTATGCTGATAATTTTCATTTTCAGTTATACCTATTAAAGATCAGATAAAATTAAATCGGCGGCTTTTTCACCTACCATGATGGTGGTGGCATTAATATTGCCACAAACCACATTGGGGAAAATAGATGCGTCCACTACTCTCAAACCCTGTAAACCATGAACCTTAAGTTCACTATCTACCACATTATCCAGTGGGTCTGGGCCCATACGACAGGTACCGCAGGGGTGGAATACAGTGTCTGCATTATTACGAATATCCTCAATTAATTGAGCATCTGTATTGCACTCTACCCCCGGTCGCATTTCATCCAAGGTAATGGCTTGCAATGGCGAGGTTCCAGCGAGCTTGCGAATTAACTTAACACCTTCCAACAGGTCTTGCACTTCGTCCTTATGGGTTAGGTAATTAGGTTCAATGGCAGGCGGTTTTTTAGGGTCATTAGAGGTAATGTTAATTTCCCCTTCAGACCGAACCCGGCAATTAGAAACCCCTAATACGTAGGCAGGAAAAGGGTCTGGGTTCATCATGGGCCGTTCACCTAAAGGGGCTTTAGTATAGCTCAATGGAGAAAAATACAATTGAATATTAGGCCGATCTAAGCCCTTGCGCGTGTGCACAAACCCCCCAGCTTGATTAATACTTAAGCTTAAAGGCCCCCCTCGCGTAAGCACATAACGAACCCCTTGCCATAATTTTCCCCACCAAGGGTGTAGCTGCTGATTTAATGTAGCTTGGCTAGACCGGTAAAAATAGCTATGGCCAATGTGATCCTGCAAATGTTGCCCAACTGCGGGGCTCTCATGCACTTGTTCAACCCCAGCTTTTTGTAATATCTGGCTTGGGCCTACACCCGACAGTTGCAATAATTGTGGTGAATTAACAGCGCCAGCGCTAAGGATGATTTCTTTTGTGGCGTTGGCGTAATGGATTTTATGTTGGTGGCGATACTCTACCCCTACGGCACGCTTACCTGAAAACACAATACGCGCAACTGACGCATTGCAAATCACTGTTAAATTAGGCCGATGTCGAGCCGGTTTTAAATAGGCTCTGGCTGCAGACATTCGCTGGCCTTGGTGTGTAGTGAGCTGATAGTAACCTACACCTTCCTGATTTTCCCCATTCATGTCGGCATTGTAATCAAAGCCAAGCGCTTGGCCTGCTGCAACAAACTGTTTGCACAAGGGATGAAGTTTAGCTGATACGTCAGAAACATTTAGCGGGCCATCGCCACCCCTAAACTCGTTGCCGCCATGCTGCCATGATTCCATCCGTTTAAAATAGGGCAGTACATCGTCATAACTCCAGCCAGAGTTCCCCGCCCTTTCCCAATCATCAAAATCGTGTTGATGACCGCGCACATAAACCATAGCATTAATAGAACTGGAACCACCAAGGGTCTTGCCTCTTGGCCAATAACTAGTGCGGCCATTAAGCCCTAAATTAGCTTGGCTAGTGTACATCCAGTTCACTTTAGATTGATAAAATGTTTTGCCATAGCCGATGGGCATTTGTACATAAAACCGTTTATCACTGGGGCCTGCTTCTAACAAAAGTACTGACCTACTTGCATCTGCACTTAAACGATTAGCCAGCACACAGCCTGCAGACCCTGCACCGATAATAATATAGTCATAACTTAGCCCATGCTTCATTTGCCTAGATCCCTCACTGCGCTACAGATTGCCTGAAAATTAGCAGACGCTTTGTCACTCATATTACGGGCCCGCAAATGCCCATGCACCAAACCTTGCCCCAAGGCCAAATGGTTAGTTACCTCTACGTTAGCTGCTTGTAAAGCGTGGGCATAGAGTTCACAGTCGTCTCGCAGCGGGTCTATTTGCGCTGGAAACAAATGCGTAACTGGCAACCCACTATAGTTTAGCGTTTGCATGGGCATGAAATTACCCCCCAGGCTAGCCATAATACTCAAATCACCCCCTACGCGAACTGGCAGGTAATAATCCATATCTTCTTTACTTAGTAATGGTGCAAATGCATGCTCAGTCATTGATGGCGTATCCACACCAAAGGTTAAGGAAGGGTAGATTAACACCTGACCCAATAACTGGGTGCCCACATAGCGCTTGCGAGCATTAGCCACACAAGCACTTAAAGTGCCACCCGCGCTGTCTCCTACTAACACTAACTTTTGGCCTTTTTTTAACAAATTATCCACTACAGTTAGGCAATCGTTAATATCATCTGGGTACTGATATTCGGGGGCTAAGCGGTAATCTACTGACACCAAATCAAAACCCGTATCCTTCGCTAGCTGGCCACAAATATCATGATGACTATCTAAGTTCCCCACCACAAAACCACCACCGTGTAAAAATACAATTTGCTTGGCTTGATCAATGTTAGTTCGGTCTTTATGAAGGTAATGCCTTACCGGCACTAGATGCCCACAAGAACCCAACATCGTGTCATCTTGCACCTGTATACCATCAGCAAGCGGCGCTGCAATCTCTTTACATTTGGCGTTGTACCATTGCCTTTGCTCGTGCGCACTAGCTCTGGTGGCATCCACTGGGTCATGGCCTAAACTCTGATCAACAAATGCCTGTATCTGCTCATCTAACGGGGTCATGCAAAGCCCCTTAAAACTTTCTCTTTCCAGTTTTTTAGGTGCACTTGCTGGCCATTCTCTATGGCTTCTAAACTAGCATCGAGGTAAAAATGATCTGCGTCGCAGGTAACCTTAAGGCTAGTGTAAACATCTATTTCCCAGCCCGGCCTGGCTTGTTTCGAGTGCCATTTACAAAAGCTAGCAGCAGAATGTGGGTTTTGGGGCAATACTGAGTGTTCTTCATGGCACACCTCCCCCACCGTAAGCTTGTGATCGGTAAACGTGAATTCACCAAAATCATCATCAATAAAGGTCGTCTGCCGACCATCCGCAGCGTTAACTTGGCTAACCCGTGTATGTGTTTCTGGCCTAATTCTTTGGGTCTCATTGACTGAACACACATAACCCTCACCTAAATCTCGTGTTAGCTGGCCTGTGCGGTCATGCAATGGAATAGTCAGTGTTGCTGTACTTAAGTCTAAACTCAAATTAGCTTTTTGCGCTGCAGGCCATAGCAGGGGAAAATAAGCGGTAGATATGGACAAGCGTAATTGATGGCCTTGCGGTATTTCATACCCCGTATCATCCAACTTTATAGTGATATCCATAGATTCACCGGCGATCACCGGTTTGGGAACATCTAAGCCGCCACGCATGGCCAAGTTAAGCACGCCATAGGTAATGCGAGTGCTACTGCCATCGGGGGCTACATCGCAAAGGCGTAAAATCATTTGCGCACAGTTTTGGTCACTGGTAACACGGGCCTTAAATACGGCACCACCTAAAATAGAAACGGCTTCAGCCATTGCCTGCGTATCAAAACACAGGCTATTGGCGTCATCTTGGCGCTGATCTGTAGGGAAGTCTGGGCCACACCAGATAATACAATATTCACCACTAGCCCCACCAGTTGTTAGCGGGCTGTTAACACTTGCCTGCCCACCACCACTAGTTTCTATTAAATGACCAGATGAACTTAGTTGTAAGTTAATACTGTTTTTTTGTATCGGCCACTGATTGCCTTCTACCCAAACACCTGGGCGCTCGTCATATGCTGCCTGAGGTGGCACACCATCTTGGATATAAGCTGCAATAGTGGGTTCTGCCATAATGCCGTTATCAATACCCTTTAGCCAGTAGTCCCACCAGCGTTTAGCTTCGCCTAAGAAGTCTACCTCTGGCTTAGGTGACGCATAATTAGGGTATTTATGGGCCCAAGGGCCTATTAAAGCCTTTTTGGGGCAGGCTAACCCACCCATCATGCGCGGAATAGCTTCAGAATAAGAATCGCCCCAGCCGCCTATGCAATAGACTGCAGCTTTTATAGAACTATAATCTTCATTAATTGAGCCATGCTTCCAGTAATCATCCTTGTAACTGTGTTCTAGCCATTCCTTGGCTAAAAATGGCATATTTTCCAGGCGATGCAACCACTGCTGGCGCCAAGTTTTCGGCAATAATAGTGGGTCTGGCGCCTTGGCCATGTAGCAGGCCATCGTTGAGGCCCAGCTAAAATTTTCTAACAATAGTGCGCCACCACGGTAATGAATGTCATCTGCGTAGCGATCATCAGTAGAGCATACAGTCACTATGGCTTTTAGAGCAGTAGGTGCCATTGCAGCTACTTGGAGGCTGTTAAAACCACCCCAAGACTTGCCCATCATGCCCACTTTTCCACTACACCATGGCTGCCTCGCTAACCACTGGATCACTTCTACCGCGTCATCAAGCTCTTGTGGTAGATATTCATCCAACATTAGCCCTGTAGACTCACCACAACCGCGCATATCAACGCGAATACAGGCGTAGCCAAAACCCGCCCAATAAGGATGCATTTGCTCATCACGAATAGCCGTGCCATCACGCTTTCTATAAGGAATATATTCTAAGATTGCAGGAGCGGGAGACTTAACAGCATTAACGGGAAGCCAAGCTCTAGCAGCTAACTGAGTGCCATCTGCAAGTGGAATTAAGAAATGTGTCCACTCTTCAATAGTGTGGGTAAAATCGAGGTTGTTCATCATCTGTTGCCACTCCCATAACTTAGCCTTTAAAACAGCCCATATATACCCCAACATACCACTAGATTATTTGCTAGGTATAGCAATTTTTAGCTAAATTGTTACTCACAGATGATGTTAAACTGAGCCCATCAGTTAAACTTGCAGCTGCTCAAAAGATACCCCAGCACACAGGAAACAGAACACCATGATGAAATCTTTTCTCAGCTCACCCAAAGTCGGTCTGTTGTTAATTAGTGGACTCGGTATAAACCTAAGCTGGTTGTTTTTATTACCTTGGAGTTGGAGCAGTGTGGTCACCTTGATGATGACTGCCATTATACTTAAGTTGGGCTACAACCGGCATGCCCTCAAAAAGCATATCGCTTATGACCTTAGCCTAATGGGAGGGACGTGTTTGGTAGTAATAGCCCTGAAATATTTTTTAATAGAAACCCTAGTCATGTCCCCTGCTGCGGCGTCAACAATGGCAACCTTATGGACATGGGTGGCCATGACCATACTATTTACTAAAATTATACCTCGCCCTATTCAGCATGAATTTGCCTTAGGCCATAAATTGGTTTAACTATTGTTATGCTCACCACATCTGTTGGCTAAAATGGCGACGGCAGAGTGACTGGTATTGGTCGTTACCACCAATCACTACTTGTTCACCGTCTTTGATGACAGCGCCATGCTCATCAGTACGAACCACCATGGTCGCTTTGCGGCCACAATGACACACCGTTTTCAGTTCCACCAACTTATCAGCCCAAGCCAACAAGTATTGGCTACCCGGAAATAGTTCCCCCCTGAAATCCGTACGAATGCCATAACATAACACTGGAATATCGAGGTGGTCTACCACCTGGGTTAGCTGTTTAACTTGCTCACGGCTTAAGAATTGGCTTTCATCAATAAGAATGCAATCAATAGGCTGACTTGAGTGTTGAGTTTGCAAAATGCTCAACAAATCATCTTTATTAGTAAACAGTTGCGCCTCAGCAGCCAAGCCAATACGGGAGGTGACTTTACCGATGCCATAGCGGTCATCTAATGCCGCCGACATGATAAACGGACGCATGCCACGCTCTTGGTAGTTATAAGCTGATTGCAATAAAGCAGTAGATTTACCAGCATTCATGGACGAGTAGTAAAAATAAAGTTGGGCCACGATAGCAAGCCTTTTACGGGTAACGGTACGTTAGCCCTTAGGAATAATTAGTTGGGGCGACAGGATTTAATGAACCCATCTAACCCATCGAAGAATATGAACTTAAAACCAATCAAACAATAGTACTAATAAAGTTATCAGCAGCAATTAATACCTAAATGAAGCGTGTCATTGGTGCCGAGATTGCAAGCAGTCTACCAGACTATCTGTCAGGCGCCTTAATTTTTAATACCAAATACGACTAGAAAATTAATGAAGCAGTGGCACTGAATAATTTAGTAAGCAAAGAAAGTAAAAGCCAACAGCAGCGGTTTGTTGAGCATTGACTTGATAGCAGGGTTCAGCACACAGAACCTAGCTAAAGCCACTAGGGAAGATGCGGCGTATCATCCTATGGAGAAGATGTCAGATAGAAGAACAAAGGAAACCGCTTTGGGTTTGGCTGCCCTCTACAAGGGAGATCACTGCGACCGGCAAGGGCATGGTGAAACCCCTCTGATTAGGTTTTTTAGGGTGTGACCAAAGCATCACGTTATACTGCGACAATGAACTGTGCTAGTTGCGGCCTACTCTATTGATGAATACACCACAGTTGTTAACGTTATCTCAAAAACAGCCCACCACTTCTGCAGTCGATACGGTCAGCAACTTAACCTATACCAATAATGCTACAGTATACCAATACCAGTAAAGGGTAGAGTACGCACCGGAGTAGAAGTGGTACTGAGCGTGCAGGTCACCTTAGCTTCGGCAGCAATTGCGGTATCAGCATCACCCCCACTCCATTGCCCAGCTGTGACAGTGCCACCATTAAACTTATACCCATCTGGCAGTCCATCTTCCAGCGCGTTAGCCACATCACCGCACTTTACTACGGGGACACCAGCACTGTTATTTGCACCACGTGATGCATAGTTACGGGTACTTGCAGCAGTTAGCGCACCAGCTACTCCTGTCAGAGCCGCATCTCGGGCATTATTCGCCACACCTATGATCTTTGGCGTAGCGACGACAGCTAATACACCCACTACTGCAACCACCACAACTAGCTCTACTAATGTAAAACCACCATGCTTCTTGTTAAAACTTTTCATAACTTACTCCACTGTATTTTAGCTTTATGCTGCTATTATTAAAATGACAGACCCAGCTCAGACTCATTATTACTGTGCAATACAACCTAAATGGAAAACTGCTCTTTAGGCATAATAAACACATCTCCTATACTCGAGCCCTCTTCACAAAGGTTTATTAACCTATGTGAAGCTAGTCCATTGCAGCAACGGTACCATGGTGTTTTTTTGATTCCTTACAGAGGGTGTAAGATTTAAAAATAGATGAACTGTGCTACTAAAATGCTATGAGGCTTAGCAACGGGCCTTTTATGCAAAGGCCTTGTAGGCGTCAACACATAGCCACTAGGCACATGTTCACTGTTATAAAAAACCCATGTACAAACAGGAATACCAAAATTTTTGGTAGATTCCATGAGATGAGCCAGAGAGTATAAAAGGGGTATAACCCAAAGCTCTTGGGTGGGCTGGTTTTAGAGTTAATAAAGGACACTAAAGAATACTAAGAGGGTGCTACAGAAGAGATTTTGGGCGCAACAGTATGATTTGAACCTACGACCCCCCGGCCCAGAGTGAAATGTTTTTTTGAATTTTAAACAAAGTGTTCGAAAAGTACAGGCAACGTGAGGCATTAAATAACGGTAACAACAAGCTCACCCAAGCCTTCAACTGACCCAACCATAACATCCCCTTTTTTAATGGCACCAACACCTGCTGGAGTTCCAGACATAATTAAGTCCCCCGCCGCTAACTCATAGTATTGAGAAAGGTAATTAATGATCTCTGCTGTTTTCCAGATCATTTGATTTAAATCACCTTTCTGTTTTAGCTCACCATTTACTTTTAAATCTATGACACCTTTACAAAGGTGCCCAAGTTCTGAGGCAGGAGTAATAGGGCCCATTGGCGCTGATTTTTCAAATGCTTTTGCAATTTCCCAAGGCCGTCCCATTTCCTTCATTTTACCTTGTAGGTCTCTACGAGTCATATCCAGACCCAATGCATACCCATAAACATGATCAGTGGCGTTATCTAAATTAATGTTCTTACCACCCTTACCGATGGCGATTACAAGTTCAATTTCATAATGCACATCACAACTTTTTTCTGGATAGGTAAATGTTCCAGAAAAATCTAAATTATCTGGGTTTTTTTGAAAGAAAAATGGTGGCTCTCGATCTGGATTGTAGCCCATTTCGATTGCATGATCCGCATAGTTGCGGCCAATACAATAAATGCGCCTTACGGGAAACACAGAGCTATTATTAGCTACTGGGGCAACTGTTTGCAGTGGGCCCTCTACTACGTAATCCGTCATAAAATTCCTTACCCAAAATTAATTATTTAAAGTTAGTGTGCGTAAATTAAAGTTTGCAAGCAACACTCCGCCCAGTTGTCGCTTTACCAATACCGTTTGGTTTAGCTGGTTGCAGTCTTATTGTATGGAAGGGACACTTATCCTGCCATAGAGCGATTATGTAAAGTCAAGTTTACGCAGATTTGTTCAATTAAACTCATAAAAAGTCGAGTTGGGGTGCCAGCTCTTTTGTGAGAGGATATGAAGATCCATGTGCTAAACACATCACTAAAGATGAGTAAAACCTAGCCTGGGAGCATCTAAGATCAACCTTACGCTAAAGTTTATTTTTCTTTGTCTATTCTTGGCCTACCTAGGAATACCTTAGTCCAAGTTTCATTAAATCAGTTAACACTCAAAATACGACTCAATAAGGCTTCCACTAAACGTATAAAATTGTGGTTCAAACACGCCATCAAGTCACACGTTATTAGCTTTCTCGTAAAACATTCCAGCGCAAACTGGGCTTTCAAAGTCAGTGTTGTGCTCTCCATAATAGCTCAAGTCAATTTAACTGAGTATGCAACGTCTGAAATTAAACTTTATTCTCACATTCGACATGGGACTTCCATCGAGTAGCATAAGCTTTCAATACATCTAGCATTGGTGTGTTTTCCTTTTGAGGTTGCCTATCGAACATTTGTGCAGGGTATCTTTGAAGCAACATTGCAGCGCCAATACTTGTGCCAGTTGCTGATGCCGAACTCAAGATACGCTCGCCTGTCACTGCTTCAAGCATTAGTCTGTAAAAGTAATTTCTCGCGAAGGGACCTTCGATCACGATACTTCCTTTAGAGCCAATATTTTGCAGACATTTTGCTGTCATTAATGCCAGATAAAATGAAAGGCATACTTCTCGAGTACCACTGGCGAATTCTGGCTCGCTTGGCTCCCAATTCATTTCACGCCCTTTATATGGGCCTGAGCTGGTCTCCACAGCTGGGAAAAGCATTATATTTTCTTCCAGAACAGCCTGCATATCACTTTCATCTGCACAAGGTTGAGCACCTCTTTGGATAAGTTCGAATTCTCTTCCTCCCATAAAGCGCGAAGATGGAACAGGATCACCAAATGCATTTACATTTATGAAATTTTCACCCTTAGAATCTAGCTGTGTTTTGGCACCGCCGATAGCCATCGCAATTACCCAAGTGCCAGTTGAAACTACGGAAAATGGTGCGCTTTTACTAATAATATGAGGTAGAAGTGAGGCATTAGAGTCGTGGATCCCACAGACAACCTGCGTATTGGCTGGCAAACCGGTTCTTACCGCAATCTCTGGTAATATCGGGCCTAGCACATCATCAGGCCTGCGAACCTCTGCCATTTTGCTGCCAATACCTAAACGGTTTACCAAAGTAGAAAACTTCCCTGCAGTCGGATTCCAAAGATCAGTATGACAGCCAATAGAAGTTACATCTACCGCAGCTACGCCCGTCAGGCGGTGAGCCCAATACTGTGGGTAAGTAACGATCGATTTAACTCGCGAAAGCAGTTTTGAATCTTTTTTAAACTGCCAATGGAGCTGCGCCCCTATATTAAGGCCGCCAGCCAATCGTGGTGACCCCGTTTCAGAAAAAGGAGGACGCATTGCGTTATATTCATCGGCGTCCACATCCAGTTCATCATGCTCGTAATCAAGTATAGGGGCTGCCAATTGTCCCTGATAATCCAACAACACAACACAGGCGGCATGTGTTGTTATTGAAATTGCCTCTACACCAAAACGTTGATGAAAGTTCTTCAATCCTGATAGCAAGAATGTCCAATGCCCATCAACATCAAAATGAGGCCAAGGTGGGCCAGGCAAAACCTTATTTGGTCGTGTTATTACGCAAATCTCTGCCATCGTTTGCAAGTCCACCATTACCAGTTTGACATTGGTTTTCCCAATGTCGATTACAGCAACATTTTTCAATCCAGTCATGGCATATAAAACACTAGGTCAAGCGGGGCTGCAATTGGTTCATTGTCTAGGCCAGTCTCCATGATGTCTGCCATATAATTCCACCAGCGCTGCATTATAGGTTCCAGTGGTAGCTCATCCATCGTATGATTTGTTGCTCGAGTAAGGCAGGCAAATAAAGTCCCTGTTGGGCCATCCAAATGGATGGAGTAATCAGAAATTCCAGCATTTTTTAATAGCTCAAGTAATTCGGGCCAGATCGCATCATGGCGGCGCTGATACTCAGCTTCATACCCAAGCTTCAGTTGCATTTTAAAACTGAATTTTGCCATCACTACCTCCTATTTAGAAACATTTTCCAAAGCCGTGGCAAAGCGATCACTCCAATAAGTAACAGGCCTATAAAAATGGACATTACGATACCAGGTACATTTAGCAGACCAAAACCAAAAGTCACTAGACCCATGACAAAGGCAGCCAAGACCACCCCTAGGATAGTGCCTGAACCGCCTAATATATTAACACCCCCTAACACCACCATGGTGATGACTTCAAGCTCCATACCTGCCCCAATAGATGGTCTGGTAGACCCAAGACGAGAGGTTAAGCAAATGGCTGCCACGCCAGACATGAGGCCAGTGAGAAGAAATAGAATAAATTTAACCCTTTGAACACGAATACCAGAAAATAATGCCCCCGTAGGATTGTTGCCAATGGCGTAGATAGTTCGTCCAAAATTAGTTTTGTGCAACAAAATACCATAGATCAGTGCCAGCACAGCAAACAGCACTAATTCAAAACTAAATACCCAAAACACATAACCCTGCCCAAAGAATGCAAAATCAGGTGGATATCCGCGATAAGCTTGGTCTCCAAGCACTATATAGCTAATGCCTCTAAAAAGACTCATAGTGCCAATTGTTACTACTATTGAGGGAAGTCCAAGCACGGTCACCAAAACGGCATTAAAAGCACCACATAATAAGCCCACAGCTAAACCGATAAATACAAGCTCTGTGGTCCCCAAGCCAAGCTGTAAACCAGCGCCCATAGCCGTACTAGCAAGGGCTATAATCGAGGCCACAGAAAGGTCTATTTCGCCCGTAATGATCAGTAAAGCCATGGCAAAAGCAATCATCGCTTTTTCGGTGAAGTTAAAGGTAGCATCAGACAGCCCCCAAGCATCAAGAAAATAAGGCGACGCAAAGGAGTTCACAACAAAAATGCTCACCGCCACTGCAAATAAAAGCGTTTCCCAGTTTTTAAACACCTGCGAACGCGGAGAATGAAGCCGATCAGGCAAGGAGCGGGTTTTAAGGTTCATGAATTAGACCTCGCTGGCTTAAGAATAACCCGACCACTGCTCCTGTTAGACCTTGCATTAAAGGTCACAGCAATGACAATGGCAGCACCCGAAATAGCAAGTTGCCAAAAGGGTGAAATGTGCACCACTGGTAAGGCGTTTTTAACCACTCCTAAAAACAATGCACCTAACACTGCCCCCCCCACTGAGCCTAGACCACCAGCAATTGAAATACCACCAATAACACAGGCGGCCACTACCTCAAGTTCAAATCCGCCAGCAATATCAACATAGGCAACAGCATAGCGAGCCACCCATAGATATCCTACTAGACCAGCAAGGGCCCCAGAAATAACAAATGCAGCGCATTGTGTCTTGCCAACATTAATACCCGTATACACCGCTGCATGTGGGTTACCACCCACAGCAAAAAAGGCACGGCCTAGTGATGTTCGGGTAATCAATAGCAGAAACATCAGTGACACACCAATGGCTATCCAGCTCATCACAGGTAGACCCATAGTTTCAGCCCGGGGAAAGCCAGTAAAACTTGCACTCATTTCGTGGGCATTGACCCACTTGCCATCAGATATAAGAAAAATAATCCCTCGGAAAATAGTCATAGTTCCCAAGGTCACAACAATGGGTGGTATTTCCAGTTTCCAAACAAGTAACCCGTTCATGAGCCCCATGCCCGCCCCCAACAGAATAGAAATGGTGAGAATAATTGGTATGGGAAGACCCGGAGCAACCGAATTTAACATCGCCACAGCCATGCCTGTAAGAGCTAAGTTGCCAGCCACCGACAAGTCTATGCAACGGGTTACAATAACCACCATTTGACCTAGTGCCAGTATAATCAGTGGTGCTGTATCATTGAATACATTCACTAAGTTGCCAGCAGAAACAAATCCAGGAAAGCGGGAGGCAACCAGGGCTATGAGTAGCAGAATCACCCCTAATAGAAGAGTTTCTCGTGCAATTAAAAATCTTTTAATCATGGGTTAACCTCACCTATGCCTGCCGCATGTCGGATCAAAGCTTCAGGCGAAAGATCATCACCAGCAAGTTCTGCGACCATACGACCTTCACGCATAACAATCACCCGATCAGACATACCCAAAACTTCCGGAATTTCAGAGCTCACCATAATGACTGATAAACCTTGTTCTGCTAGGTCTGACATGAACTCGTGCACAGCTGCCTTTGACCCAATATCGATGCCCTTAGTTGGTTCATCCAAAATAATAACTTTAGGCTGGGTTGCAAGCCACTTGGCAATAACTACTTTTTGCTGGTTGCCACCCGATAAATTTCCTACATCCTGATCCAACGAACTGGCGCGCAAATCTAAACGCTGGGTATATTCCCGTGCCAACTTAAACTCTTCAGCCAAACGAATGAAGCCTTTTTGGGATGTTTGGCTGAGAGAAGGTAAAGTGACATTTTGAAATATTGGCAGGCCAATCACGACACCTTGCTTGCCCCTATCCTCAGGGACATAAACAATGCCATGACCAACTGCGTCTGCTGGGGACCGAATTGTTGTTATTTCCCCGCCAATTTTAACTATCCCATCAGAGGGTTTGGTGATGCCAAACAAGGACTGCATAAGTTCTGATCGTCCAGCCCCTACAAGACCATAAAAGCCTAAAATTTCGCCCCTACCCAGAGTGAAATTAATGTCATCAAACTCAGTTGGGTGGCAATAGCTCTTAACTTCTAGCACGTCTTCACAAATTTTTTCTTGTCGCTGAGGGTATATCTTATTGACTGAGCGGCCCACCATTAACTGAACTAAGTCAGCCTCCGTGACACTCTCTATTTTTCCCTCATCAATAAACTGGCCATCTCTAAACACATTGAAGCGGTCAGCTATTTCAAATATTTCATCGAACTTATGAGAAATAAATAAAATAGCTTTCCCTTGGGATTTGAGTTGCTCAACCAATTCGTAAAGCTCTTGAATTTCCTTATAACTTAGGGCTGCTGTGGGCTCATCCATAATGACCACGCGGGCATCAATGGAGAGGGCACGAGCAATGGCAACCATATGTTTGCTGGCAATACCAAGGTCTCGCAGTCGGATGGATGGATCAATATCGGCACCGATGCCTTGTAATAGTTGTTGTGCTAATTTGCTTGTTTCTTGCGTGTCAATGAGCCCTAATTTAGTTCTAGGCGCATGACCAATAAAAATATTCTCAGCCACAGTCAAATCGTCAAATAAAACTGTTTCCTGGTGGATTGCAGTAATCCCTGCGGCAGAAGCATGGTGTGCTGTGGGGAAATTGATGGCTTGGCCATCAAGCAATATCTCGCCGTCATCCGGTTGATATATGCCAGTTAAAACCTTAACTATGGTGGATTTACCAGCCCCATTTTCACCAACCAGCGCAGTTACCTGACCGGGGTAGAGGTTTAGTGAAACCTTATCTAAAGCTTTTACACCTGGAAAAATTTTAACGATGCCACTCAGTTGCAAAATTGGCAGGGTCATTTCTTTGTCTGTCAATGTTTGTTGCTGGGGCATTATATTTTACCAGTTCTAACTTAAATGGAGCTTTGGTGGGCAAGCCCACCAAAGCTGTTCAAGGCACCGATCAAAAAATAGTTTTGAAGGCATCAATGTTAGAGGCATCGTAGACGAATGGATCCGCCATTGCACCTTCAGTTTTTTCATCCAATGTTAGCGAACCCATACGCCCCATTGATATCTTAGCACCAGGTGCCGCGACCGCATTACCTTTAGCAAGGTTGTATGCCAGCATTGTTGCCGAGTACCCTAGATCAATCGGATTCCAAATGGCAAACGATTTAGATGCTCCACTTGCAATGTGTCCAGCCATTTCAGAAGGTAAAGCAAGACCAGTTACATTAATCTGCCCAATTTTTCCAGCATCAGCTACAGCCTGAGCTGCAGCAACTATTCCGACCGTTGTAGGTGCGATAATCGCCTTAAGGTTAGGGTAAGTCTGCATTAGACCGTTGGCTTCCCTATAAGATTTATCAGCCAGATCATCACCGTAAACTGTGGCAACAACGTTAATACCCTGATAATTGCCAACTACCTTATTCATCTCGTCAATCCAGATATTTTGGTTAGTTGCCGTGCTTGATGCTGACAATACTGCAACATCACCACCCTCAGGTAAATGATCTGCCGCAAGTTTCACAATCATGTTACCGATTAGCGGATTAGAAGATGGGTTTAAATGCATTTGCCGGCCTTCTGCAGCAACACCTGAATCCCAGCTAATTACTGTGATGCCTCGGGCCATTGCTTTTTTAAGCGCAGGAACCAATGCATCAGTGTCATTAGCCGAAATTGCAATGGCATCAACACGTTGAGCAATTAGTGCATTAATTACCTCAATTTGTCCTTCTGCTGTAGTATCCGTTGGGCCTGTGTAAATAATCTCCACATCGCCCAGTTCACTTGCTGCCTCTTCAGCACCTTTTGCAGCAGCTTCAAAAAAACCTATACCTAGTGCTTTAACAACGACAGCTATGCGCATATCTGCGGCCTGGACTGCACCCGTCAATAAAGTCGCGGCTACTGCCAGTGCGGGCAGCATTTTTTTTATTAAATTCATGATTTACTCCCTAGAGTGTTATGGAGATTCCACTGGCCTTACGAGGCCAATCCCTCCTGTTGAGCCGCGCCAGATTTGGCGACGATTAATTTTACATCTGCGGCTTCCAGCATTGCTGCTGTTTTATCAGTGATACCATCATCGGTAATCACAGTATCCACTCGGCTAAGCGGGCAAAGAACCAAACTTGACCGTGCTTCAAATTTTGAACTATCAACTAAAAGAACTAATTCGTCAGATTGACCAATTAACTTTTCTTCAGCTTGAACAATTAGTGGGTCTCCCTCCATGACTCCAAGGGGCCCCAAACCTTTGGCGCCCATAAACATTCTTCGGGCATAAAAGTTGCGAGTAACATCATTTTCAAAGGGAGACAAAATAATGTTCTGCTCACGATAAATCGTACCGCCAGACAACATTATGGTGTTTTTAGAGTGGTTGAGCAGATGTTCTGCAATGGGAAATGAATTAGTAAACACCTGCATACGCCGCGATGCGAGCGGATGAACCATTTGGAATGTGGTAGTGCCACCATTAATGATAATGGGCTCACCATCGTCACACATCTCTACCGCGGCCCGCGCTATTGCACGCTTTTGCTCAATATTTATTAATTGGTTAACAGAAAATGGCCGTCCAGCAAGACCACCAAACTGGGGTGGGGTAATCGACTCAGCCCCTCCTCTTATGCGATTTAACTTTTTTTCTGCATCAAGCGCAACAATGTCCCGGCGTATAGTTGCCTCAGAGGCACCTGTGATAATACAGAGTTCGACAACCGTCACCACAGGTCGGTCTTGTACCGCTGACAAGATAATCCTTTGGCGTTCTCTTTCGTGCATTAGTCGTACCTTGATTGTTTTTGTTTTTTTAGTCTTTCTTCATGGTGCATTCATAAATAATCATTGTCAATCATTTATTTTCATTAACCGCCATACGTGAGCCAATAGCACTTCATTATGATTGATAATGATTGACAATGGGGTGTCCTGTAGCCATTATAGGAAAGATTGGGCTGTCACAGACGTGACTATAAGTAGGAGAAAATTCATGACGAATACGCCGGAACACCACCACCTTGACGATCTTTGGGATATGTCCAAGGCGGCATCTATGTCAGAATCAGAACTACTTGTATATCGCTCCAACCTGTTAGGCTCAGATAAACGCATCACTAATTACGGTGGCGGCAATACATCGGCTAAGGTAATGGAAAAAGACTTGCTGGGTGACAATTTAGTGGAAGTGCTTTGGGTGAAAGGCTCAGGTGGTGATCTTGGGTCAATCAAAATGGATGGTTTCTCCACCCTTTACATGGACAAGCTTCGCAACTTGAAGGCACTTTACCGCGGCCTAGAGTTTGAAGATGAAATGGTTGCTTACCTGCCCCATTGCACCTTTAACCTAAACCCCCGAGCCGCTTCTATTGATACGCCCCTGCATGCTTACGTACCGGTGAGACATGTCGACCACATGCATCCAGATGCCATTATAGCGATTGCCGCGTCAAAGAACTCAAAAGAGCTCACACAGAAAATATTTGGCAGTGACATTGGTTGGTTGCCTTGGAAAAAGCCAGGTTACGAACTGGGCATGTGGTTAGAAAAATTTTGTTTAGACAACCCACATGCTAAGGGTGTCATTCTAGAGAGCCACGGCTTATTCACTTGGGCGAATGAGGCACACGAATGCTACAGCCTTACCATAGGGGTTGTTCAAAAAGCCATGAATTGGTTAGCCATGAACGCCGAGGGTGTGCCTGCTTTTGGTGGTGCTAAGCACCAAAGCCTTGACGCAACTTACAGATATGGAGTTGCAGCACAGTTGATGCCTGCCATCCGTGGCATGGTGTCTGGCAAGCAACATATGGTTGGCAACTTTAACGACAGCAATGCCGTTTTAGAATTCGTCAACAGTGCTAATATGGAAGAATTAGCCGCGCTAGGAACATCTTGTCCTGATCACTTTTTACGCACAAAAATTAGGCCGCTGGTTGTGGACTTTAACCCAGCTATGCCCGATGTAACTGCAACCTTGGCAAGCCTAGACGATGCGATTTCCCAATACAGAATCGGTTATAGCGCCTATTATGGGCGCTGTAAGCATGATGACAGCCCTGCTCTTCGAGACCCCAATGCTATTGTTTACTTAATTCCGGGTGTTGGTATGATCACCTTCGCATCATCCAAAGCAACGGCGCGAATTTCTGGTGAGTTTTATATTAACGCCATCAACGTGATGCGTGGCGCATCTTCGGTGTCGGAATATTGTGGCCTAGACGAGCAAGAAGCCTTTAACATTGAATACTGGTTACTAGAAGAGGCTAAACTGCAGCGCATGCCCAAGCCAAAAACGCTGGCTGGGCGAATTGCTTTAATTACTGGTGGTGCAGGTGGGATTGGTTTGGCCACAGCAGAACGTTACCTGCAAGAAGGCGCTTGTGTCATGCTCGCTGACATTGATGAAGCTGCCATTAAAGAAGCAGCAGAAAACCTCATTTCCCGCTACTCTGCAGACGTAGTTCGCACCGTTTTGATGAATGTTACTGATGAACAAGCCGTGGCTAATGCCTATACCCAAACTGCAGTAGAGTTTGGTGGGGTTGATATTTTAGTTTCCAATGCTGGCATTGCCAGTGCGGCAGCGGTGGAGGACACTTCGTTGGAATTGTGGAATAAAAACATGTCGATTCTTTCCACTGGCTACTTTTTGGTGAGTCGGGAGGCTTTTAAAATGATGATTGCTCAAGACATGGGGGGTGCCATCGTGTTTATCGCTTCTAAAAACGGCTTGGCTGCGTCGCCAGGGGCTTCAGCCTACTGCACAGCTAAAGCCAGCGAAATCCATCTGGCACGATGTTTGGCTCTTGAAGGCGCACCAAAAGGCATTCGGGTAAATGTGGTCAACCCAGATGCAGTTCTTAGAGGATCAAAAATTTGGTCTGGGGATTGGCTGAAACAACGTGCAAACATTTATGGTAAGGACGAAAAAGAGGGCTTGGAAGAACATTACCGAGAGCGCTCATTGTTGAAACGTTCTGTATTTCCTGAAGATATTGCTGAGGCAGCCTATTTTCTTGCCAGCGAACGCTCATCTAAGTCTACTGGTAACATTATTAATGTTGATGCGGGTAACGTGCAGGCATTTACCCGTTAAAAAAAACCAAAAAAGCCACGCAGGGTTGCCAATTGTCGCCCCATAGCAAACTTATCTGGGAGCAAGTTCATGATAAAGCAAACGAGTATCGAACAATCTAACGAGTCTATCGAACAGGAAATGCGCTCAAACTATCAAGCTCTTGGAGAGCATCTTGACCGCCGAAGCATCAACATAGACAAAATAAAAGCCAAGGTTTCAAAATACCAGGTGGCAGTTCCAAGTTGGGGCGTAGGTACAGGCGGCACACGCTTTGCACGCTTTCCTGGCCTTGGTGAACCCCGCCATATTTTTGACAAATTAGATGACTGTGGTGTGATTCAAAGTTTAACCCAAGCCACACCCTCTGTTTCCTTGCATATCCCCTGGGACAAAGCCAAAGCTTCAGATCTATTGGCAAAGGCACAAGAGAACAAGCTAACCTTTGACGCAATGAATTCGAACTGTTTCCAAGATCAAAAAGGCCAAGTGCATAGCTATAAATTTGGCTCATTGTCACACAGTAATGCTGCCACCCGTCAACAAGCCATCGATCATAACTTGGAATGTATCGAACTTGGACAGGCAATTGGTTCAAAAGCCCTGACAATTTGGGTGGGTGACGGCTCAAACTTCCCAGGTCAAACTAACTTTACCCGCCAATTTGAGCGCTACTTAGACAGCACCAAAGCAGTTTATGCTGGTCTGCCTGAGGATTGGAGATTATTTACCGAACACAAAATGTATGAGCCAGCCTTTTATTCTACTGTAGTTCAGGATTGGGGCACCAATTACATGATTGCAAAAGAATTAGGCGATCGTGCCTATTGTCTGGTCGATTTAGGCCACCACGCACCTAACGTAAACATCGAAATGATCGTTGCAAGACTCATTCAGTTTGGCAAATTAGGGGGCTTCCATTTTAACGACAGTAAATACGGGGATGATGATTTAGACACCGGATCCATTGACCCCTACCGCCTTTTCTTAGTTTTTAATCTGTCTCTTATACACATCTCCGAGCCCACGAGACTAGGCATGAT
>OLHR01000084.1_pt1 | contig 34888 bp, 34 predicted proteins | sample 1609291 | NCBI WGS metagenome assembly OLHR01 (sample SAMN05416707, study PRJEB24817) | seawater metagenome | isolation source: Sea water | place: Canada:Atlantic | collected 2013-07 | reverse complement strand
CCCCGACCAACAGGATCGGAACCTGCTACTCTATCCAGCTGAGCTACTGGCGCATATTGCACAGCCCTGAAGAAACTTAGGGCGACTGCAAAGAAGCGGTATGATACGTGTGTTAGGGTTGAGGTTCAAGGCCTCTATTAAGGCATTTTTACTTGTTATAAGGAGGCTTTTTTAGCTATTTGTCCATCAGATGTTGGAGATTATACTTTGGCCCTTTCCCGTTTGGTTGTAATGCCGTTATAATACGTTTGAATTTTTTAAGGTGGTCGGCGAATATGTCGTTTCACTTTCTTTCACTCTTTAGTATGAGGCATTTCACGTGATTAAATTTAAGCCTGCAGCCCTTTTCAGCCTTTTAGCTGGTGTTATTTTGAGTTTAGGTTCATTAACTGTTGTGGCTAACCACGACAGTGATGAAAGTATCGTTGAGCGCATTAGTTCGGTGGGTAGAATATGCATAGAAGGTGAAAGCTGTAAGGCACCCGTTGCTAAGGTTATAGAAATTGCTGCCGGGCCAAAGACAGGTGAAGAAGTTTATGCCAGTGGTTGTGCTGCTTGTCACGATAGTGGTGCTGCTGGAGCACCTAAGTTCGGTGATGTTGCCGCTTGGTCACCTCGTATTGATAAGGGCATAGAGAAGTTATTTTCTAACGCTTGGTATGGCTACAAATCAATGCCCGCTAAAGGAATGTGTAAAAGGTGTTCTGAAGACGAAATTAAAGATGCTGTAATACATCTGGTTGATAGCTCTAAGTAGTTAGCGACAGGCCAAAAAACCCGGCCTTAGCCGGGTTTTTTGTGCATGAATAAAAAGGAATATGCATTATGTCTGAATATATTAAGGGTATTTTGCTTACTTCTGTAGGTGTGCTGATACTAAGTATAGATGGTTTGTTAATTCGCTTAATTTCGGCAGATGCTTTTGATCTATTATTTTGGCGTGGGCTCTTGATGAGCGTTACCATTGCTGTTGTTCTTATGCTACAAAAGTCCACTAGCTCATGGTTACCAGTGGACGCAGCCTCTCTTAGGTCTTCTTTTTTTATGGTGGTATGCACCATTACTTTTGTGATGGCTATTAACTTGAGCAGTGTAGCCAACGTGCTAGTTATTATTAGTTCCCAGCCATTATTTGCTGCTGTGTTGGGGTGGGTGTTTTTACGTGAAATGCCTCAACCTGTGACTTGGGTCGCTATTGGTTTATCCATGCTAGGAATAGGCTGGGTGCTATCAGGTTCTTGGTCTGAGCCTAACTTTACAGGGGACTTACTGGCTTTAGTTTGCTGCATCGCTTTAGCTGCAAAGTTTGTTAATGATCGTGCAGTAAGTCACAGAGATATGACCCCTGCATTAATTTCAGCAGGCCTTATTACGGCTTTAGTGAGTTTTTTTGCTGGCAGCCCTATGGCATTGTCAGGCGATTCTTGGTGGTACATGGTGGCTTTGTGCCTGCTTGTGAGCCCGCTAGCCTTTGCTTTTATCACTATTGGCCCAATGCGTATACCTGCAGCAGAAGTGGGCATGTTGATGTTGCTGGAAACTGCTCTAGGGCCTCTTTGGGTATGGCTGGTTTTGAGTGAAGAGCCTAGCGCTACAGCCTTGCAAGGTGGCTCATTAGTGATAGCAACTTTGCTTCTCCACAGTTTATACCAGTGGCGCCGTAACCGGCTGCGGGTGGCTTAAAGGTCTGCAAACATGCCTTTGAGTCCGGCCAATGTGGCTTGGCCTTGGGCTACGTTTTTCTTAGGATCATCGTCACCTCGCCCTTGCCACTCTAGATCATCTGCAGGCAGTTCATCTAAAAAGCGGCTAGGCGAACACTCTATGAGTTCACCATATTGCTTACGCTTACGCGCTAATGTGATGGCTAAAGTGCGTTTGGCTCGGGTGATGCCTACATAGGCCAGACGTCGTTCTTCCTCTACGTTGCCCTCATCTACTGCATTTCTGTGGGGCAACAACTCTTCTTCCATACCCATTAAAAAAACATGTGGGAACTCTAACCCTTTAGCTGAATGCAGGGTCATCATCTGCACCCTATCCGTTTCGTCTTCTTCCTCTTGTCGCTCTAATAAGTCCATCAGAACTAAGCGCGCTACAGCGTCCCCCATATCAGCACTATCGTTTTTCTCTACTGCTTTTTCTAAGGATGTTTGTAGAGAAGAAATGAGGGTTTCAACATTAGCCATCCGTTTCTCTGCCATTGGCGGGCCACTACTGGTCTGTAACAACCAATCTTGATATTCCATGTCACGTACCATTTGCCGCACACTGGCTATTGGGTCTTCCTGTTGGGATTTTTGTGATAAGTGCTCAATCCAGCCACCAAATTCTTTTACTCTTGTTAATGCAGCGCCACTTATGAACTGCTCTAACCCAATTTCTTGGCATGACCGAATAAGGCTTTCACCACGCTGGTTGGCATAGTTCACAAGTTTTTCCAACGTTGCCGCGCCAATTTCCCGCCTTGGGGTATTCACAATTCGTAAAAAGGCGTTGTCGTCTGCAGGGTTTAATAGAATCTTTAGGTAGGCCATAATATCCTTCACCTCAGTACGAGAGAAAAAAGATTGCCCGCCGCTCATCTTGTAGGGCACTTTGTAGGACTGTAGTTTTAATTCCATTAACCGAGCTTGATGATTACTGCGGTATAAAATGGCAAAGTCTCTAAATTCAGCTTCGTTTTGTAATTGAAATTGCAGTATTTCAGTGGCAATACGTTCTGCTTCTGCATCTTCGTTGCGACAACTAATCACACGGACAGGGTCGCCAAATGCTTTATCACTCCACAACGCCTTACTGAATTCGTGAGGATTGTTGGCGATAAGTTGGTTGGCTACTTTTAGAATTCTGCCAGTTGAACGGTAGTTTTGTTCTAACTTAACCACTTTTAAAGAGGGGAAGTCTGCCTGCAACTCGGCCAAGTTTTCTGGCCTTGCGCCACGCCATGCATAAATAGATTGGTCGTCATCACCCACCACGGTGAAGTTACTGCGATGTCCCACTAGCTGCTTCACTAATAAATACTGAGAACTATTAGTGTCTTGGTATTCGTCTACTAGCAAGTAGCGCACTTTGTTTTGCCACTTTTCTAAAATATCTGGACGAGCCTTAAATAGCTCAACCGGTTGCAGAATTAAATCATCGAAATCTACACCATTATAGAGCTTCAGTGTTTTTTGATAAGACTCATAAACCCTAGCCGCTAATGCTTGTTCTGGGCCATTGGCACCAGCCATAGCTCTAGCTGGGCTAATTAAATCATTTTTCCAATTAGAGATAAGGTGCTGAATCGGCTCACAAGCATCTTCTGCAGCTTCAAATTCTTTATGGGTAAGGTCTTTTAGCAACGCTAAGACGTCTTGGGAGTCGAAGATGGAAAAACCAGGCTTATAACCCAAAGCATTAACTTCTTTGCGAATAATATTAAGGCCTAAGTTATGAAAGGTAGACACTGTAAGGCCACGCGCTTCCTTACCTGTCATCAAGCTACCCACCCGCTCTTTCATCTCTCGAGCAGATTTATTGGTGAATGTTAGGGCAATAATTTGGTGCCCTTTAAGGCCACATTCAGCTATTAGGTAAGCAATTTTTTGGGTAATTACACTGGTTTTACCTGAACCAGCACCGGCTAGCACCAGAACGGGTCCAGTAATGGCTTCTAAAGCTTCTTGTTGGCGTGGATTAAGGCGGCTCACAGAATAATAACTCAGCATAAAGGTGTCAAAAATCAGTTGCGCATTATAGGTGTTTTTTAACTTGGATGCGCCCTATATTTGCTGGCTCTTGGTACTCAACATATCTAGCCTTCGGTAACTTAAGGCCTCTAGTAAATGGTTTTTTTGGATATGATCAACCGCCTCCAAGTCTGCAATTGTGCGTGCCACCCTAAGCACTTTATGAACCCCACGTGGAGAGAGTTTTAAGTTAGCAATAGCATTTGCTAGCAGCTGTTCATCAGCTGATTTAAGCATGGTATACCCCGTTAACATTGATGCCGAGAGTAGCCCATTGAGCCGGCCAGAGCGTTTAAGTTGGCGCTCTTGAGCCGTCAAAATACATTGCACAGCCTGGTGCGTGGAGACTCCACCTTTATGGGACATAAGTGCAGCTGCTGAAGGGCGTTGCACTGCAACTTGAAGGTCTATGCGGTCAAGCAGTGGGCCTGACAGGCGCTGCAGGTAGTTTGCCACCTTTGTCGGTGTACAGCGACAACTGTTGTGCTCGTCTCCATAGTAGCCACAAGGGCATGGGTTGGTGGCTGCAATTAATAGAAATTGAGCAGGCAGGGTGCTTTGGTAGGCCGCTCTTGATAAATGGATTTCTCCACTTTCTAATGGCTGCCGCAGGCTGTCTAGCACATGGCGTGGAAACTCTGCGAGCTCGTCTAAAAATAAAACGCCATGGTGTGCTTGGCTAATTTCTCCTGCTCTTGGCACTCGGCCACCACCCACTAAAGACACTGCAGATGCGCTGTGGTGTGGTGCTCGCCAAGGAGCTAGCAGCCATGTCTTTGGATTAAATAAACCCAAGCTGGAATTAATGGCCCCAAGTTCTAATGCTTGAGCTTCAGTTAGCGGTGCCAATAAGCCGTGCAGACGCTGAGCCAGCATCGTTTTACCAGTGCCAGGTGGTCCACACATCAATAGATTATGATGCCCAGCTGCAGCAATAATCAAAGCACGTTTAGCTTGCTCTTGGCCACGAACGTCTAACAACTCTGTACTTGGTAACTGTTCAATAAAGCGATCTGGACGTTTGGGCTGTTGTTGCTTTTCTGGGTAGTGAAGCCACTGACTAAGCTGGTTTAGGTGCGTTGGGCAAAGAACCCGGCTGGCTTTTGGCATCATCGCTTCTGCGGCATTATCTGGCGCTACTACCATAACTCTGTCGCATCTTTGGCACGCTAACGCAGCGCTCAATATGGCAGGGCAACGCCTGAGTTCAGAACTAAGGGCCAGTTCTGCTACAAACTCATACCCCTTAACTTCCTTCACAGGCAGCTGGCCACTAGCCGCCAAAAGCCCAATGGCGATAGCCAGATCAAAGCGGCCCCCTTCTTTGGGTAAATCTGCAGGGGCAAGGTTTATAGTGATGCGTTTGGCAGGAAACTCAAAGCCAGCATTTATAATAGCGCTGCGCACGCGGTCTTTGCTTTCTCTTACGGCTGTTTCAGGCAAACCCACTATAGTTAACGCAGGCAAACCACCACTTAAATGTGTTTCAACCCTCACTAGGGGGGCTTCTACTCCCACATAAGCGCGGCTATAAGTAAGTGCATAAGACATGGCCTTTTCCTTGGCGGGCTGCTACTAACAATAAGTCTAGCAGGTGATTGCCATGTTGTACTGACACTGCGCCCTGCATGCCCCAATTGAGTGCGCAAAAGTCTCATCATTGCGCCACTTTAGAGCTTACCAACAGATGAAACAGGCAAATAGTGGTTATTTGGCCATTTTTTGGCTAATAAAGTTGGCACAATCCCTGCAAAGTCCTATGCTAGGCGATACGCCATTTATAAATTATTAGTGCAAAGGAACTCCCAATGAAATTGGTTAGCGCAATCATTAAACCGTTTAAATTAGATGATGTTCGAGAAGCTCTTTCGGATATGGGCGTACAAGGCGTCACTGTTACCGAGGTGAAGGGCTTTGGACGTCAAAAAGGCCACACTGAACTTTACCGTGGTGCTGAATATGTGGTCGATTTTTTACCTAAAGTGAAAATTGAAGCGGCCGTAGATGATGATCTGGTTGATCAAGTTATAGAAGCTATTAGCAATTCTGCCAATACGGGGAAAATTGGTGATGGCAAAATTTTTGTAGTCAACCTTGAGCAAGCTATTCGTATTCGCACAGGCGAAACAGGCCCAGAAGCGCTATAAAAGGAATTTTATTGCGCTAAAACCCTCATGTTTTTCATTATTTAAAGCGCTTAAAAGTGTGTAGGGTTTAATGATTCCTATTTATCTTGTATATTAACTTATTAAACTTGTTGTAGATTAAAGTGTATTCACCTGAAGTAGCTTTGGAAAACATTAGAGAATAACTTAGGATCGGCTGCAACATAACAAGAGTTGACGAATCATCATGAAATACGCTGGTTTCCGAGGGGAGTTTATCCTTGGCTTAGTCGCTTGTGCGGCAGTCTTAGGGGTTGCTTTATATATGGAATTTGCCATGGGCTTAGACCCATGCATGCTATGCATGAGTCAACGTTTCGTCTACTTGGCCATTGCCTTTGTTTTCATGATGGCAGCCTTGCATAACCCCTATTTTGGTGGTCACAAGCGTTACGGTTTTTTACTTTTTGTACTTAGTTTAGTGGGCATGGCGCTCGCAACTCGCCAACTTTACTTACAAAGCCTGCCAGCAGATCTGGTTCCCGCTTGTGGCCCAGGCTTTAGCTATATGGTTGATGCATTTCCATTTACCGAAGTTTTAATCACCATGATTAAAGGTTCAGGGTCTTGTGCAGAAGTACAGTGGAGCTTTTTAGGGTTATCCATTGCGGGGTGGAGCTTGGTATTATTTGCTGTGCTAGCACTTTATTGCTTACGCTTGACCATAGTTCGTACAAAAATTTTACTGGTTTAAAGCCACCACGCCAAGCCTTGTAGAACCAAGGCTGCCATTACCCCAGCAATCACATCGTCTAGCATGATGCCAAGGCCACCTGATATTTTTTTGTCTATCCAACTGATAGGCCATGGCTTAATAATGTCGAAAAAACGAAACAGCACAAACCCAACTAACACCCATATCCAGCCTACTGGTGCTGCGATCATGGTGATCCAAAAACCTACAAACTCATCCCAAACAATGCCACCATGATCATGCACACCTAAATCTTCTGCTGTTTTACCACATAGATAAATACCCATGACACTGGTGACTAGAATCATCAGTAAATAGTAATCCAAACTTAATTGCGATAAGGGCCAATAAAATAAAACGGCAGCTATAGTACCAAAGGTACCTGGGGCTTTTGGTGCAGCACCACTGCCAAAACCAAAAGCTAACAAGTGCACTGGGTTTAACCAATTGGGTTTTACATTAACTGCTTTCATGGCGCAATTCCTTAAAAATGTTGGTAGCCTTGAGGGGGCGTAAACGGGCCTTCGTCGCCATGCCAGACCCTACAACCCAACTCAGCACTGGTATGGCCAATTACTGTAAGAGGAATACTGTGGGACTTTGAGTAGGCTTGTGCGTCGTCGATAAGACACGCTGGTAAGGTAAAGCAAAGCTCAAAATCCTCTCCCCCACTAAGCGCATAGTCACGTGCCTGACTTACTGAGACATGGGCAAGCAATTCATCAGACAAGGGCAAATTTTGTGTATTTAGATCTGCACCACAACCACTGGCTGTAAGAATATGACCTAAGTCCTGCACTAGACCATCTGAGATATCTAAGCAGGCCGTTGCCTTGCGCCTTAACCACTGACCAAGAGCTATGCGGGGAGTTGGGTTCCAATACCGCTTACTCAAAGGATCTGCGCCACTACGTTGCCTCTGCATCAACTGCAACCCAGCTGCTGAGTCACCCAAGGTACCAGACACCATAATAACGTCGCCTATTTGAGCACCACTGCGGGTTATCGCCTGGCCAACAGGTACATAACCCATCGCATGGATACTGATACTTAACGGCCCTTTGGTGGTATCACCACCGGCTAAACTAATAGCACATGACTGGGCTTGGGCAGCCAAACCTTCACTAAAACTGTTAACCCACAATGTATTTGCACTAGGCATAGTGATGCACAGATTGAACCACGCAGGGGTAGCTCCCATTGCGGCTAGGTCGCTAACACTGGCAGCCAAACACCGCTGTGCTATTTGATTAGCAGCCATATCGGCAAAAAAGTGCACGCCCGAGACAAAGGTGTCGCTGCTAATGGCTAATTGGTGTTTAAAGGGGATTTGGAGTAAAGCACAATCATCTCCTGGACCAAGGGCCATAGGCAGCCCAGGTCGAAGTTCTGGGCGGTTAAAGTAGCGTTTGATTAGATCAAATTCGCCCATGGTCGTCATAGACTGTAACTAGCGAGCGCTAGTATTTTGTTTTGCGGCAATTTCTACCGAACGATGGTTTAGTGCAACCTTGTCTAAAATACTGTTAACGTACTTGTGCCCATCGGTGGCGCCAAATACTTTACCCAGCTCAATGCATTCGTTGATGACAACACGGTAAGGCACCGTCACTGAATCACTTAATTCATAAGCGCCCATACGCAATACGTTAAGCTCAATTGGGTCTAAGTCGCTTAGCTTACGATCTAAGAATTCTTCAATCATTACATCAAGGCTTTCTCGTTGTGCGGCAACACCACGCAAAAGTTGACCAAACATGCGTTTGTCTGCATGTTTAAAGTCTTGGTCAACTAAAAATTCAGCCTGCACATCCACAGCGCTCGCACCACTCATATGCATTTGATACAAAGCCTGGAGAGCTAATTCTCTGGCTGCACGACGACGGTCTGGACGACCTTTATTTGCGCTCATTTATGCCTCTAACTGACGTAACAAGCTAACCATTTCAAGAGCAGACATGGCCGCCTCTTCGCCTTTGTTACCGGCTTTTGTGCCACAGCGCTCAATAGCTTGCTCTATAGAGTTAACCGTTAATACACCGTTTGCAACCGGGATACCGTGATCCATACCTACCTTGGAAATACCAGAAGAGGCTTCACCCGACACGTATTCAAAATGAGGCGTGCCGCCACGGATCACTGCACCAAGGGCAATAATCGCGTCATCCTTGCCTTGTTGGGCAATCTTTTGCGCCACAAGTGGGATTTCAAAAGCACCAGGCACTCGCACAACACGGATCTTATCCGCGTCAACACCATGGCGCTTTAGCGTGTCTAGAGCGCCTTCAACAAGGCTCTCTACTACAAATGCATTAAAACGGCCAACAACAAGAGTGTAGTGGCCATTGGCATCGTTAAAACGACCTTCAATGTGTGTTACAGACATATCTTTTCCTTACAATTATCGTGCAGCAGCCACTTGTTGGTTGCAGTCGATGTATTCTTCAATTTCTAAATCAAAACCAGAAATGGCATTGAATTTCATTTCTTGGCTCAAAAGACGCATTTTACCAACCCCTAAGTCCCGTAAAATTTGAGACCCAGTTCCTACATTTAAGTATGCACCAGAGCCGTCTGTGTTGAACTGCTTAGGAACAGCCGTTTCAAAAAAAGCATCTATGCTGCCCTGTAGATTACGATCATCAGCTTGACCCAACAACACTAAAACACCTTGGCCCTCTTCGGCAATACGCTCAAGGCAAGAATCAATGGTCCACTTGGGTGTAGACGGCACTGCACCCACTAGGTCTCGCAACACATCGGCCATGTGCACCCGAACAATAGTAGAGTCTTGTGGCGTAATGTTACCCATGGTCAGTGCAACATGAGTTCCACCGTAAATACTGTCTTCGTATGTGTGCAGGCTAAACTCTCCATGGCGAGTAGGCAGAGTATGGTGGCTCACTTTGGTAATAGTCTTTTCATTTAAATTACGAAAGTGAATTAGATCTGCAATAGTACCAATTTTTAAATCATGTTCCACTGCGAATTTCATCAAGTCATCACGGCGTGCCATAGTGCCATCATCGTTCATAATTTCAACAATAGTGGCTGCTGGGCTATAGCCAGCAAGACGAGCTAAATCGCACCCTGCTTCTGTATGACCTGCACGGGTTAATACACCACCTTCTTTTGCCATTAATGGAAATACATGCCCGGGTTGAACAATGTCTTCTGGCTTAACATCTCCTGCCACCGCTGTGCGTATAGTATACGCTCGGTCTGCAGCAGAAATACCTGTGGTCACCCCTTCGGCAGCTTCAATAGACACAGTAAAGTTGGTTTCGTAGGCAGCGCCGTTACTCTTAACCATCAAGGGCAAATCAAGTTTTTCACAATGCTCTCGAGATAAAGTGAGGCAAATAAGACCACGGGCATGCTTGGCCATAAAGTTAATATCTTCTGGCCGAACCTGCTCCGCCACCATAACAAGGTCACCTTCGTTTTCACGATCTTCATCATCCATCAGGATGATCATTTTGCCTTGTCGTAGGTCTTCGATGAGTTCGACTGAGGTGTTCATGTTCATGTGATAACCCATGCTTAAATACAAGGCCTACCCAAAGAAGCTGTGGGTAGGCAATTTAGCGAGCTATTGTGCCAGATTTCGTTGGCAGTGGCTAGTTATCGGGGCGTTTTGGGGCAGCATCGATACGCCAATCACACCCCACTTGTGAGATCTGTTTAATATCAAGGTCATGGGCTTGAGCCATTTTTTCTAGGGGTAAGTTAAATAGCCCTTTGGCCTTATTGCCCAATAGCTTAGGCGCCATAAACACCACCAAATGATCTGTGAGCCCAGCCTGAAGAAAAGCGCCACTTAAGCCTGCCCCGGCCTCTACCAGCACTTGATTACAGTCACGCTGACCCAGTAACACCAACACTGCGGCCAAATCCACTTTACCATTATCATCTGCAGCACGAACCACTACCTCTACACCAGCACTCACTAAGCTTTGATGCTGCTTTGGGTCCACCACACATGTCACGACAAGCACTGGGCCATTTTGCTGCACTAATCTTGCACTAACTGGCAGACGCAACTGGCTATCTAACACCACTCGCAGAGGCTGTTGGATGCGATCAATTGTGGCCTGGGGCACCCCCGCTAGCGCGAGTTCGTCAGCCCGCACATTCATACTAGGGTCATCTCGTAGCACTGACCCAATGCCCGTAATTACTGCACAGCTTTGTGCTCGTAATAGGTGTACCTGGGCCCTCGATTCCGCACTAGTAATCCATTGACTTTCACCAGACTCCATTGCTGTCCGGCCATCTAAACTCATGGCCATCTTATTAATAACATAGGGTTTAAAAGTGCCCATGCGTTGCAAAAATCCAACGTTAGACATTTCACACTCTGCCTGCATAACAGGGCCAACCACTTCTACGTTGGCAGCACGCAGCTGGGCCAAACCTTGCCCAGAAACTTGGGGGTTTGGGTCTTGGCAACCGTAGACTAAACAGCTCACGCCAGCCTCTATAAGGCTTAAGCTGCATGGAGGTGTACGACCATAATGACTGCAAGGCTCCAAGGTTACGTAGGCTGTCGAACCTACTGCAAGGTCACCTGCAGCTCGCATTGCCATCACTTCGGCATGGGGGCCACCAGCTTCTTGGGTAAACCCAGCACCCACCACTTTATTGTCTTTTACTAAAACACACCCAACCGCTGGATTTGGCCGAGCGATTAGCTGACCATAGCTGGCTTGCTTTAAGGCCAAAGCCATAAATTGATCATGGGTGAATTGTTCGGTCATTAGTTACCTTGATGCTCTTGCTCAAGCCGTTCAATCTCGGCACGAAATTCGTTAAGGTCTTTAAAACTACGATATACCGAAGCAAAGCGCACGTAGGCAACTTCATCTAACTGACGCAACTCTACCATTACTGCCTCTCCCACTAGCTGCGTGCCAACTTCTCGCTCTCCACCAGCACGAAGAGCGTGCTTAATTCGGTTAATACTCGCCTCAATAGCTTCGATACTAACAGGCCGTTTTTCCAATGATCGCAAGATGCCTGCACGTAATTTTTCTTCATCAAAGGGTTGGCGTGTGCCATCTTGTTTCACCACTCGAGGCATCATTAGTTCCGCCGCTTCAAAGGTGGTAAAACGCTCATTACAGGTTAAACATTCACGCCTGCGACGAATTTGCTCCCCGTCACCCACAAGACGTGAATCAATAACTTTGGTTTCTGGGTTACTACAAAAAGGGCAATACATAGGTGTCTCTGTTAATAGTCTGAGAAGACAGTGATATAGGGCATTATAGCCTTAATATTTACTTTTGGGCCAGTGGGCTAATGCAGCCCAAAGGGCACCTAATATAATGGATTTTTAGCCAAGAACTGCTATTCTTGCGCTCTGCTAAAGTTTAAGGGAGTAACATGAGTAATTTACCTGTCGCTGAGCTAGCCGCATTAGCTGCAGCGGTGTGTTGGACCTTCACTGCTATTTTAGCTGCCCCTGGCGTTCACCACTTTGGTGCTGTGGCGTTTAACCGCTACAGAGTAGTGTTTGCTGGTACAGTGCTTATTGCCATCAGTAGTTTTATGGGCTTATGGTCCAGTATACCAAATAACGCCATGGGCGCTCTTATAGGCTCAAGCTTAGTGGGCATTGTGGTTGGCGATACCGCCTTGATGCAAGCATTAAAACGCATTGGCCCCAGGCGTAATTCAGTACTATTTGCCACTAGCGCGCCTATGGCTGCGGGTATGGGTTTTATTTGGCTAGGAGAAACCCTCAGTGCTAATCTGTTGATCGGCTGTGGACTAATTCTAGCGGGCGTAGTAAACGCGGTCTGGTGGGGGCGTAAAGCAGGTGGTCAGCATCGCTTAGAAAAAGTCAGCGGCCACCTCGGCTTTGGCATTTTACTTGGGCTCACTGCCGCATTTGGCCAAGCCGCTGGGGCAGTATTGGCTAAACCAGTAGTACTGGCGGGTGCAGACCCTATTGCGGCTTCGGCCATTAGAGTAGGATTTGCAGCATTAGTATTATTGCTTGTGCGCGCCCTGCCTTTTGCGTGGGCCAAAGCTAATGCAGCACCCACACCAGCGTTTATATGGCGTACTATTTCTAGTGCAACCTTGGGCTTGGTGCTGGGTATGACTTTACTAGTTTACGCTTTGGGTGCAGGTGAAGTGGGCATTGTGATGACCTTATCAGCCATAACGCCAGTGCTCATATTACCAGTAATCTGGTTCATCACCGGACAGCGCCCTAGCCGTGGCGCATGGCTAGGTGCTGCACTAGTAGTGATTGGTAGCGGGGTGATCTTTTTAAGCCATTAGCTGCGCTCATGGGTCAGCCTGATTACTGCGCTAGGTAAGCCGCAAGAAAATCATCAAAAGGTTCAGTTTGCTCCGCTTCTATGCGCTCTTGATTAGCTATAGACTCGCTCGCTTGCTCATTCAACTCTTGCCTGCGCCCTAAGCACAGGCTTTGTTGCAAGTGATACGCTTGATGTTTTTTTGCTAGCGCTAAGGATAGCTCTTGATGCGACAAACCGCCCTGTTCCATCGCTGCCAGAACTTGCGCAGAGGGTGTTAGAGATGCGTCTTTAAGACGGGCCTCCATCACTTCTATCGCTGCCATCACTTGCTCTTTTTCAGGCATTACATCAGCGACTAGGCGAAGGTTTGTCATCATATCAAGCCCTAGGGCTTGCAAACTCTTTTCCCCTCCACAGGTTTGAAGCATAAGGTCAGGATTACGGCCTTGGCGCACAACAATCGCTTGGTTGATGCCGATCACCTCGCATTCTTGGTTACTGATGATTGGGCTCTGTGAGAACAAACACCAGGTTAAAAACGCATTAATAAACTGACTCTGTTGCGCATCAATGCCCAAAGGCAAAAAAGGGTTAAGATCTATATTGCGAACTTCCACATACTCTACACCACTTTCTTTCAGTGCATGCACTGGCTTTTGTCCAGGCCTAGCTACTCGCTTAGGTCGGATATCGCTGTAGTATTCATTCTCAATTTGCAACAAGTTGGAGTTAAGTTGCCGGTACTCACCATCAACCTTTACGCCTAGTTTTTCATATTGAGTTAAGGGTGTAGAAATAGCGTGTTCTAAAGATTTGGAGTAGGTGTCTAAGTCGTTAAAACACAAGTTCAATACCGATTGCACCTTGTTATTATAGCCTAAGTCACTCATGCGCAGTGAAGTGGCATAGGGGCCAACTAAGCAGCCCCCCGGACCTTGTTCTAAGTCAACGTCACGCCCTTTAACAAAACTTGCATCTAGGGCAGGTGAGGCCCCAAAAAGATATAACAACACCCATGAATGGCGTCTAAAGTTGCGAATCAAACCAAAATATTGCTCAGATTTGAAATCACATAAAGACTGTTCATCACTCAGCAACTTTTGATAGGCTGGCCAAAAATTGTCTTGTGGTGAAAAATTAAAGTGCAGCCCAGCAATCGACTGCATAATTTTACCGTAGCGCCACGCTAGACCAACACGATAAGTATGTTTAAGCTTTCCTGTATTTGAGCTACCAAAATTAGCGATACGAATATCAGCTTCGCCGTCAAGGTAACAGGGCATGCTAGCAGGCCATATATACTCACCTATATTTTGTAACTTACTAGCGCTAAAACTATGTAATTCCTGCATAAATTCAAGAGCTGCTGCAGGGCTTTGGAATACTGGCGTAATGTATTCCAACAGCGCTTCAGAGTAGTCTGTGGTGATGCTGCCGTGAGTCAGGCTAGACCCTAAGGATTTTGGATGGTCTTGATGACTAACACGGCCGCTCAGACCTACTCGTAAGCCTTCTTTTTCAATACCACATTGTAGGCTCTCCAAGGTCTTGGCTACGGGAGAGTGTTTCACCTGCTGTAAGCGTTGTTGTAAATATATAAGCATCTGTAGTTCCAAGTGTTCTTTTTTGGCTAATAACTAGACAGGTACCGAGTTTAGTCTAGTTTGGATTCAAATTCTGTTTAGCGATTACTTTTTTACCTGTGCTTGAGCATCCTTTAATTTTTGCGCCATACTGCCCAAAGGCTTTGGTGACTGGGCATTGTGTTGCCCTTTTGGTGAGTGATTTGCTTGCACCTTGCTAGGGAATGGCCTACTAGAAAATGAGGGAGCATCGTGCGTGGGTAATTCGTCACTTAATCGCATAGTTAAGCCAATACGCTTGCGGACCACATCTATTTGCATCACTTTTACTTTAACAATCTCTCCAGCCTTTACTAAGTCGTGGGGATCTTTCACATACTGGTGAGACAGTGCCGAAATGTGCACCAAACCGTCCTGATGGACGCCAATATCGACAAAGGCACCAAAATTGGTGACATTGCTAATGGTGCCTTCCATGATGGCACCTAGGGTTAACTGCTTAATGCTTTCTACGCCATCAGTGAGATTAGCCATACGAAATTCTGGCCTTGGGTCACGCCCAGGCTTTTGTAACTCGTTCAGTAAGTCTTGTAAGGTATGTTCCCCAAACCCTTGGTTGTGCAATTGCTTAACGCTTATCTGTTTAAGTTGTTCACTCCCTATAAGTTCTGCAATAGTGAGGTTTAACTGCCCAGCCAACTGGCCCACTAAGCCATAGGCTTCCGGGTGCACAGACGTGCCATCTAACGGGTTATCCCCCCCCCGAATACGCAAAAATCCTGCACATTGCTCAAACGCTTTATCACCCAAACGGGCCACTTTGAGCAGCTGCTTACGGTTGTTAAAGGCCCCATTAATATCGCGATAAAATACGATATTTTCTGCCATGGTTTTGTTTAGGCCAGCCACTCGCTGGAGTAATGGCGCTGACGCAGTATTTAGGTCTACGCCCACACTATTAACACAATCTTCCACCACATTGTCTAGTTTGCGGGTTAACTGTACCTGGCTTACGTCGTGCTGATATTGGCCCACACCAATGGCCTTGGGTTCTATTTTAACCAGCTCTGCCAATGGGTCTTGTAGGCGCCGAGCAATAGAAACCGCGCCACGGTAGCTCACGTCTAGGTCTGGAAATTCTGCTGCAGCAAGGGCCGATGCAGAATAAATTGAGGCGCCTGCCTCACTGACAATAATGCGTTGCGGGGCTGTAACCCCAAGCTTTGCTTGAGCTTCTTTAACTAGTTTGTCTGTCTCTCGCGAGCCTGTACCATTACCAATAGCCACTAATTCAACTTGATAGGTTTGGCACCATTGCACCACTAGCTCTAGAGCCGCATGCCATTTGTTATGTGGCACATGGGGAAATATGGTTTCAGTTTTTAAAAGCTTACCCGTGGGGTCTACTATCACGGCCTTTACACCTGTGCGCAAACCAGGATCCAGCCCTAAGGTCACCTTGTCTCCAGCAGGAGCTGCTAGCAACAAATCTTGTAGATTATTAGCAAATACACCTATGGCGCTATCTTCCGATGCCTCCCTAACACGGCTAATAAGGGCCGTTTCTAGCTGGCTGGCGAGCTTGACACGCCACGTCCAACGTACCACTTCGTTGAGCCACTTATCTGCTGCTCGACCCTGGTCTTTAATTCCCCAATAAGAAGCCACTTTAGATTCATAGGGTAAGTGCTCATGCTCAGACCATATAATAGTGGCCTGCAAGAACCCTTCGTTACGGCCTCTTAATATGGCTAAGGCGCGGTGGGAAGGAATCGTCTTTAGCGCTTCTTTAAATTCAAAATAATCTTGGAATTTAGCCCCTTCAAGTTGCTTGCCGTCCACTAGCTGGCTTTGCCACTGAGCATCTTGCCAACCCATGTTACGTAATTCTGCAAGCAAGTCAGCGGATAAACTAAAACGCTCCATGAGTATTTGTTTGGCGCCATCTAGGGCGTCTTTTGACTGATGGATGTGCAGCTCTGCGTTAACATAACCCTTTGCTATATGTTCTGGGTCAAGGGTAGGGTCTTTTATAATAGCATCAGCCAACGGCAATAAGCCCGCCTCTATAGCAATTTGAGCCTTCGTACGACGCTTGGTCTTATAGGGTAGGTATAAATCTTCTAAACGCGTTTTGCTTTCTGCAGCATTAATGAGTGCAGCCAGTTGTGGTGTAAGTTTCGCTTGTTTCTCAATGCTGTCTAAAATAGTTGTCCTACGAGTATTAAGCTCACGCAAGTAACCCAACCGTTCTTCCAGTGTACGCAGCTGAGTATCATCTAACACCCCAGTCACTTCTTTGCGATAGCGGGCGATAAAGGGCACGGTAGAACCTTCATCCAATAATTTAATGGCGGCATTAACTTGCCAAATTTGTACCGCAAGTTCGGTGGCTATTTGTCGATTTATCACGAACTTAGCATCCTTCTTATTTTAACAGCATAGCGTTATTCAATGGGGCCATTGGATGATTTTTAAAGGCGTGTTTTGTTAAAGCAAAAAAAAGGCCCCAAATGGAGCCTCGTATTAACCTTGTGTTAAGGCCGCAAGTGCTTAGCCCTGTTGCGGACCTGCTTTAACGATGTCTTCTGAAACGCTAAAGCGTTTAAAATTTTCATTGAATTTACCAATTAAAGTGGCTGCTTCGGTGTCATATGCATCCTGGTCTTGCCAAGTATTACGTGGGTTTAGCAAGTAGCTGTCTACACCTTCTAAGGTAGTAGGCACGTCTACATTTAGCCCATTTAAGTGCTGTGTCGCTGCCTCTGCAATGTTACCACTTTGAATGGCTGCAATAATGGCACGGGTAGTAGGAATACTAAAACGCTTGCCAGTACCATATGAACCACCCGTCCAGCCAGTGTTGACAAGGTACACCTTGCTGCCAAAGGCGTCTATGCGCTTCATCAACAACTCAGCGTAAACACCCGCTGGGCGGGGGAAGAAAGGGGCGCCAAAACAAGTGGAGAATGTAGAACGAATAGCTGCACTAGATCCCATTTCAGTAGAGCCAACTAAAGCAGTGTACCCACTTAAAAAGTGATATGCAGCGGCTTCTTTAGTCAAGATAGAGACTGGAGGCAATACACCTGTTAAGTCGCAGGTTAAGAAAATAATGGCTTCTGGCTCACCCGCTAAATTCTTTTTAGTGCGTTTTTCAATGTGTTCCAGAGGGTAAGCACAACGGCCATTTTCTGTAATGTCAGTATTATCGTAGTCTGCTGCTTTACTGTCTTCGTCTAACCAAACGTTTTCAACAATAGCGCCAAACCGAATGGCATCCCAAATAATAGGTTCATTCTTTTTGCTAAGGTTGATCGTTTTGGCGTAACAGCCACCTTCGATATTAAACACTACACCTTCGCCCCAGCCATGCTCGTCATCACCTATTAAGTAACGGTCTGGGTCTGCAGATAGAGTGGTTTTACCAGTACCAGACAAACCAAAGAATAAGGTTGTTTTGCCATCATCACCAACGTTAGCAGAGCAGTGCATTGGCAGTACGTCATTTGCTGGTAAAAGAAAGTTTTGCACAGAAAACATGGCTTTTTTCATTTCGCCTGCGTAACGCATGCCCGCTAACAATACCTTGCGTTGTGCAAAATTAATCATCACACAGCCATCACTATTAGTGCCATCACGTTCTGGCAAGCACTCAAAATTAGCTACGTTAAGAATCTGCCATTCATCTTTATCAGCCGCATTGTATTGTGTTGGTACGATAAATAGATTTTGGCCAAATAAATTTTGCCACGCTGTTTGAGTGGTCATTTGAATCGGAATATAGTGATTGCTGTCTGCGCCTACATGCACATTGGCAACATACTTGTCTTGGCCAACTAACGAGGCCTCCACACGCTCCCATAATGCGCTGAATATTTCTGGAGTTACAGGACGATTTACGGCACCCCATTCAATCTGGTCTGAAGTACTCGGTTCTTGAACAACAAAACGATCTAAAGGAGATCGACCAGTACGAGCACCAGTAATCACATTGAGTGCGCCAGTGTTGGCCAGAGTGCCTTCTCCGTTAGCGATGGCTTTTTGGATTAAGCTAGCAGGAGAAAGTTGCGTGTAGGTGGTGCCAGTATCAGCAGCTACAGTTGCGTTCATGTATCAATACCTTTGAATTTCTTAGGTTTTTAGAAAAAAATCCACTAACCTAAGCGGGGGTACGCCATTTTGACGTGAAAAATGAAGATGAATTATGTCAGAAAAGTACAACAAAAGGGTATAAAAGTATAAAAAATGCCAAAATACGTCACATCTGTTTAACTAATAATGCAGCTACTAATAAGCCCACAATATTACTATGAAATGTGCCAGCCAGCTTAGCTTTAATGCAAGGCTGGATCAGCTGTAGTTGGCATAGCATCCTGCTCTAAAAGAACATAACAATCCACCTTATCAAAAGCATAGTGACCATTACAAAAATGGCAATCGATAATAATGGCTTCCTGCTCATCTAAAATTTCATCAACCGCTGTTTTACCTAACCCAATAATAGCTGCGCCACAGCGTTCTCTACTGCAGTCACACTGTTGTAAAACTGGTTTTGGGCTAAACACTTTAACTTGCTGTTCGTGGAACAGCCTATGCAGAACCTGATCTGCGGGGAGATGGGCGAGCTCATGCTGGCTCAGGGTGGCTGCCAATGCGTGGACAAGCTCCCAATCTAGGTCAGACTGACTTTCATTGGCCTCAGTTTGAGGCAGCCGTTGTAACATAAAGCCAGCGGCTCCCTCCCCGGTGCTCACTAGCTGAATATGGGTGGGTAATTGTTCCGATTGGTAAAAATAGCTTTCAATACACTCGGCAAGAGTGGCTTGATCAACCATTACTATACCTTGGTACCGCTGGCCTTGGTCTGGTTCGATGGTTATAATTAAGCGGCCATCAGCCACCATCTCAATAAGGCTTGCGTCAGGGCTAACAGTGCCATCAACCTGTGCCATGCCTTTTACTCTAAATGGCTGTTCAAGATCATCACTCAGTTGTCGGCACTCAGCCATTACCCACTTAAGTGGGCCAGCACCACGTATTTGCACACTTAAACGCCCGCGCAGCTTAAGGTTTGCACTCAACAAGCAGGCAACAATAAGCATTTCAGCGAGCAGGCTAGCCACACAGGGCGGATAATCTTGTTGATCTAACAAGGTCTTTACCCCTTGATCAAGCCGCAAGTGAACACCACGAATGTCCATATCGTCGAACATGAAGCCTTGCATTGTGTCATTGGTCATGGGGTTCAGAAGTCTTTGAAATAAATACCTGCTAATTGTAAACTACAATTGCTGTTGTTCAAAACGTTGCAGATCCCTACGCTGCTTTTTAGTGGGTTTACCGTCTGAAATAGTTGTTTGGCCCATCGCTTTGCGACCTACAGCTAGGTCTGATCGCGCCTTTTCACTGCCTGCAGTTTCGCTGTACAAAAGAGCCGCTTCTGGCGCCCCTCTCCGGCTTCCCGAAATAGCTTTTACCTCAATGGTTTTTTCATCAGCGCCTTGACGAATGGTTATTTTTGCATCAAGCTCAACCACGCGGCTGCACTTGGCTTTAGCGCCTTCATAATGCACTTTTCCACCTTCTACAGCTTGCTTTGCAAGCGCTCTGGTTCGATAAAAACGGGCAGCCCATAGCCACTTGTCTAACCGAACTTTATCATCAATGTTTTTGTCGACTTTGTTGCCCATGTTACATTCCTGTTAGTTTCCAAATCCACAGCATAAATTGCCTGCTCTATGGGTTGAATTATGCTAAGGTCAGCCGCATATTTCTTGTTGTACCATACCATTATATAGGACTCCCCATGAGCGAAGTAAAACACTGTAAATTACTAATTTTAGGTTCCGGCCCTGCAGGCTATACTGCTGCTGTATATGCAGCACGCGCTAACCTTAACCCAGTGTTAATTACAGGCATGCAAATGGGTGGTCAGTTAACCACTACTACAGAAGTAGACAACTGGCCTGGAGATGTTGAGGGTTTGCAGGGGCCCGATCTAATGGAACGCATGAAAGCCCATGCAGAACGCTTTGAAACCGAAATAATTTTTGACCACATTGATGCTGTAGATTTAAGCCAGCGCCCGTTCCAACTTTCAGGCCAAGGTACCCACTACACCTGTGATGCTTTAATTATTTGTACTGGCGCAAGTGCTCGCTACCTCGGCTTAGACAGCGAAACTGCATTTCAAGGCCGAGGCGTATCTGCTTGCGCTACCTGTGATGGTTTCTTTTACCGCAACAAAAAGGTCGCTGTCATCGGTGGAGGCAATACTGCCGTTGAAGAAGCCCTTTATCTCAGTAATATTGCTGCAGAAGTAACCATTATTCATCGCCGTGACAAGTTCCGCAGTGAAAAAATTCTATCAGATCGTTTAATGGATAAAGTAGAAAATGGTAATGTGAACGTAGAATGGTATCACAACCTTGATGAAGTCCTTGGTGACGACATGGGTGTCACAGGCATGCGCATTAGGAGCAGCAAGGACGACAGCACTAAAGATTTAGACGTAGATGGCGTGTTCATCGCTATTGGCCACGTGCCTAATACCGGCCTGTTTGAAGGCCAATTAGACATGGCAGGGGGATATATTAAGGTACAAAGCGGCACTCAGGGTAATGCCACTCAAACCAGCATTGAAGGGGTGTTTGCCGCCGGTGATGTTATGGACCATATTTACCGTCAGGCTATTACCTCGGCGGGTACTGGATGTATGGCGGCCTTAGATGCTGAGCGTTACCTAGACGAACAGTAGTTTTTTGTCGCAAAAAACTAGAACAGGCCGTTATATTAACTGTACAATAGCGGCCATCACCCTTTGGGTCTAAAGTGCTTCGAAAGCCTTTTTAGAACCATTATCTTAAACACAATAACTTAAATGAGAGGCGTACTATGGATTTATTAGGATTTTTATTCCGATGGTCACACGTTTTATTCGGTATTACCTGGATCGGTATGCTGTACTACTTCAACTTTGTTCAGGGCGGCTATTTTAAACAGGCCAGCCCTGAAGGCCTAGCAGACGCTAAAGCTAAGCTAGCTCCAAGTGCTTTGTGGTGGTTCCGTTGGGGCGCCATGGGTACGTTCATTACCGGCATAGTGCTACTTGGCTACCTTGGGGCAGCACTAAATAACTACATTGTTGTTGGTGCTATCTTTGGCACATTGATGTTTTTAAACGTGTGGATCATTATCTGGCCTAACCAGAAAATTGCTCTAGGCATGGTTGAAGGCGATGCACCTGCAGCGGGTGCTAAAGCATTGCTGGCTTCACGCCACAACGTGCTCTACTCAGCGCCTATGACATTCTGTATGCTGGCATCTGGCCATCCTTCTGGTGGCATGGGCTACAACGCGTTTAGCATGAGTAACTCAATGATCGTTATGCTAGTTATTATTGCGGCTCTTCAAGCTAACGCTATGTTTGGCAAGCAGGGCCCACTGACTACTGTTAAGGGCGTAATTCACGCTTCTTTAGGTCTAACGGCTGTAATGGTATTGGTATTTAACTTCGTATAACCACAAAGCTAAATAGCAGGCATAAAAAACCCCAGCGTGCTGGGGTTTTTTAATGGTCATAATATCAACGTGTCATTAACAATATCACCAAATTTGAAGTGCCCATCCTAGGCACGAGTACATCCTGTAGACTCCATGTCCTTCCTTGTTAGCCTAAATAGCAAGCTATTAAACTAACAACGTTCCTTGAGGCTCTAACATACGCCCATGATGTTTTAATAAATATAGGAAAAATTCTGAGTTTTACCTATTTTTGCCATTATTTGAGCGTTTCATGCTGTTCGACAAGGTGTTTTAGCCTTACTGGCCTATTTTTATTAATTCAACTTCAAAAATTAGCGCGTCATTTGGCCCAATCATCTGCCCAGCACCTTGAGTGCCGTAAGCTAAGTCTGGGTGGATAAAGAACTTAAACTTAGACCCAACACGCATTAACTGAACACCTTCTGTCCAACCTGCTATCACGCCGTTTAATGGGAATTGTGCAGGCTCACCACGGTCTACAGAACTGTCAAATACACGCCCATCCATAGTGGTACCATGGTAATGCACAGTTACAGTGTCTGTAGCAACCGGCATCGCACCTTCGCCTTCAGACAACACTTGATACTGTAAGCCAGTTTTAGTGACTTCAACACCTTCTTGTTGAGCATTCTCAGCTAGGTAGGCTTCACTATTATTTAATGCCCCTTCAAATTTCGATGATGCCATTTTACGCTGATACTCCTGCACCGCAGTGACTGCTTGCTGCTCGTTTACCAACGTCTTTTGACCAAGGTAAGCGGCATTAAAGCCTTCTACGAAAGCTTCAAGATTAAGATTATCAAAGTCGTTAGCAAGTTGGCCAGCAACCAGAGTACCGAGGCTATAGCTTACTTTTTGTTCTGCATTGTTTAGGTCGATTTCGGCAGCAGCAGGTGTAGCAGCAAGGCCGATAGCGCTAGTAACAGCCAAGCGGCTAATTAAAGTTTTCATAGTATTCCTTAGTCTTTCTGGGTAATAGTGCTAAACGTTATCATTCAGCGCGTTGCATAGGATATATAAGAGTCAAACCCGAAGCAAAAATATTTTTACTTGTTTACATTTGATTACATTTGTTTATTTGGGTTTAGGCTTATAGCGAGCTAAGCCTGTGGTATCATCCGCGGCCATGATTAAATTTGACAAAATCACACTACAACGCGGTGGTCAGCCTCTTATTGAGGGGGCCAACTTGACTCTAAATTCTGGCCAAAGGTATGGTTTAATTGGCCGCAATGGCGCTGGTAAAACCACCTTATTTAAGTTGTTACTCGGCCAACTTCAGCTTGATGCAGGCCAACTCACGTGGCCACCTGCAATGCGCATGGCCCACATGGCGCAAGAAATAGGTGATGTTAATAGATCTACTTTAGACCATGTGCTGGATGGGGATCAGGCCTTAAGAGCCGCCGAGGCTGCCATTACTGTGGCCGAAACTAAACATGATGAAGCCGCCCTGAGCCACGTTTATGCGGATTATGACCACGTGGGTGGTTATAGCGCTGTTAACCGTGCGCAGCAATTGTTGCAAGGTTTAGGTTTTCCAGAACAGGATTGGAGCCAGCCTGTGGGCAGCTTTTCGGGAGGTTGGCGTGTGCGCTTAAATCTGGCTCAGGCGCTTATGTGCCCGTCAGATTTATTATTATTAGACGAACCCACTAACCACTTAGACCTTGATGCCACTATGTGGCTCGAATCGTGGTTACAAAAATACCCAGGCACTTTGTTCTTGGTCTCCCACGACCGCGATTTTTTAGACCAAGTAGTGCAGGTGATTGTCCACTTAGATCGAAAGCAACTAACCTCCTACCGGGGCAACTACGCTGCGTTTGAACGTCAAAAGGCGGAGCGTATGGCCCAACAGCAGGTCATGTATGCCAAGCAGCAGACCGAAATTGCTCACATTGAAAGTTTTATCCAGCGCTTTAAAGCAAAAGCCAGCAAGGCCAAACAAGCACAAGGCCGTATGAAAGCACTAGAGCGTATGGAGAAGATCGCACCAGCCTATGCTGATTCACCTTTTACCTTTCGTTTTCCAGAATTTGACAAAACCAGTTCTACCTTAATTGACCTAGACCAAGTGAGCATTGGTTATGATAAGCCCATTGTTAGTGCCAACATTACACTATTACATGATTCGCGCTATGCGTTGCTAGGCCCTAATGGGGCTGGCAAATCAAGCTTAATCAAAACGTTGGTTGGAGATATCGCGCCTTTATCAGGCCAAGTTGTGCCTGGCGAACACCTTAAAATAGGTTACTTTGCCCAACACCAGTTGGAAGCATTAGACATGGAGGCCAATGGGTTATTACATCTACAGCGACTAAAACCCACGGCGAGTGAACAAGATCTGCGTAATTTTTTAGGCGGTTTTGGCTGGCAAGGTGAGCGTATATTTGAACCAGTAAAACACTTTTCAGGTGGTGAAAAAGTACGCTTAGCCTTAGCCATGATTGCCATTCAAAAACCTAACTTACTGTTGCTAGATGAGCCCACAAACCACTTAGATTTAGAGGCACGCCATGCGTTGACTATGGCGCTGCAAGCCTATCAAGGCGCTATCGTGGTTATTTCTCACGACCGCCACCTACTGCGCCAAGTAGTAGACAACTATTGGTTAGTAGCTGATGGTAAAGTGAAAGAATTTGAGGGTGACCTGCAGGATTACCAAGCACAAGTTCAAGCTTTGGCTCAAGCCCAAGCACAGGCTAAGATGAAACAAAGACAAGAGACTATGCGATTAGACCCAAGCAAAGCTGTCCACTGTGAATCTGAAACGTTAACACCTGCAGAGCGCAAGGAACAAAAACGCCTGCAAGCAGAAAAACGTAAACAATTAAGCCCATTAAAAAAAGCGATCGCCAAACACGAAAAAGACATTGATGCATGGCAAGCTAAATTAGACCAACTAGAAATAGAGCTTGCCCAACCTAGCTTGTACGAAATGGAAAATAAGGCCAAACTAAAAGATTTATTAGCACAACAAGCCCATGCCAGCCAGCAACATGAACATAACGAAGAGCTTTGGCTTGAAAAAAATGATGAACTTGAGTCTATGGTATCTTAGCAGCAGAACACTGAGCCTTTGCGGACCAGATACGCAATTAAATACCTCAGGTAATGAGACCTAGAAAACTTAACACTAGAGGCGCAACTATGAGCTTTCAACCTAGCCAACGTCAGTTTCCTAACAGCCGCATGCGACGGATGCGATCCAGTGACTTTTCCCGCCGTTTAATGCGTGAAAACCACCTGACTACTGATGACTTGATTTATCCCATGTTTATTATTGAAGGTCACAATCAGCGCCAAGCCGTTGCGTCCATGCCTGGTGTAGAACGTTTGAGCATAGACCTTCTCGTCGCTGAAGCGAAAGAGCTTGTGGCATTGGGAATTCCTGCTATTGCACTATTTCCTGTCACCCCTTTATCAGCTAAATCTTTGATGGCAGAAGAGGCTTATAACGCAGATGGCTTAGCTCAACGCGCGGTAAAGGCAGTAAAAAATGCCTGCCCAGAACTGGGCGTCATTACCGATGTGGCGCTAGATCCATTTACCACACACGGCCAAGATGGAATTATTAACGATGATGGCTACGTGCTTAATGACATCACTGTAGATATCCTTATTCGGCAAGCCTTATCTCACGCAGAAGCAGGCGCCGACGTAGTAGCGCCCTCTGATATGATGGATGGCCGCATTGGCTCTATTCGTAATGCTTTAGAAGCAGCAAACTACCCAAATACGCGGATTATGGCTTATGCTGCAAAGTATGCCTCCGCCTATTATGGGCCCTTTCGTGATGCTGTCGGCTCTGCAGGCAACTTAGGCAAGGGTAATAAGTTTGGCTACCAAATGGACCCCGCCAATAGTGGCGAAGCCCTGCACGAAGTTGCAATGGACCTTAGCGAAGGTGCTGACATGGTCATGGTAAAGCCTGGAATGCCATACCTAGACATCGTCAGCCGCGTTAAACGTGAACTGCAAGTGCCTACATTTGCCTATCAAGTCAGTGGTGAGTACGCCATGCATATGGCGGCCTTCCAAAACGGCTGGTTGGATAAAGACAGCGTTATGATGGAGTCGTTATTAGGCTTTAAACGTGCTGGTGCAGATGGCATCCTCACCTATTTTGCCAAAGATGCAGCTATACTTCTTCAATCTTATTCATGATGATAACCTCGAGACAGCGACATGGCCAAAGCCAAAACAGCGTATGTGTGTAGTGAATGTGGCTCTGACTACAGCAAATGGCAGGGCCAGTGCACCGACTGCAGTGCTTGGAATACCCTTCAAGAGATTCGTTTAGCGCCTGCTGGTGGTCACGTCAGTGCAAGTACACGGGTAAATGCTGCTAAAGGTTACGCTGGGGTCACCTCCCAATTACAGGACCTAAGTGACGTAGATGTGGCTAGCATGCCTCGATTAAGTACTGGCATTGGTGAACTAGACCGCGTACTTGGTGGTGGCTTAGTTCCAGGCTCTGCTATCCTTATAGGTGGGCACCCTGGGGCTGGCAAAAGTACTTTATTATTGCAGCTCATGTGCAGTTTAGCCCAACAGATGCCAGCCTTATACGTTACTGGAGAGGAGTCCTTACAGCAGGTTGCCTTAAGGGCTCAGCGCCTAGAATTACCCACTAGTAATTTAAAGATGCTCACCGAAACAGACGTCGAGTCGATTTTATCCACCTGCACTCTACTGCAGCCTAAGCTTATTGTGGTTGATTCCATACAAGTGATGCAACTAGCTGACATTACCTCTGCTCCTGGTAGCGTGTCCCAAGTAAGAGAATGTGCAGCGGCGCTTACTCGTTATGCAAAACAGTCTGACGCAATATTGTTATTGGTGGGTCACGTCACTAAAGATGGCAGCTTAGCTGGCCCTAAAGTGCTGGAACACATGATCGATTGCTCATTGCAACTAGAAGGAGATAACGATAGCCGCTATCGTACTCTTAGGAGCCATAAGAACCGCTTCGGTGCAGTGAATGAACTGGGTGTTTTTGCGATGATGGAAAACGGTCTAAAAGAAGTTAAAAACCCGAGCTCTATCTTTCTTTCTCGCAGTGATACCAGTGCTGCAGGCAGTTTGGTGATGGTAATATGGGAAGGCACAAGGCCACTGTTAGTTGAGCTACAAGCACTCGTTGATGATAGCAGTATGAACAACCCTCGCAGGGTAGCCATTGGCTTAGACCAGAACCGCCTCACCATGTTGCTAGCCGTTTTGCATCGTCATGGGGGTTTACACACGGGTGATCAAGATGTGTTTGTTAACGTTGTAGGCGGCGTAAGAGTGTCTGAAACTGGGGCTGACTTAGCTATGTTGTTAGCTATTGTTTCTAGCCTAAGAGATAGAGCGCTAGATCAAACCTTAGTGGTGTTTGGTGAAGTTGGACTTTCTGGTGAAATTCGCCCCGTACCTAGTGGCCAAGAACGTATTCGAGAAGCCGCTAAACACGGCTTTAAGCGAGCCATTGTGCCTATTGCAAATGTGCCTAAAGCCAATGCACCAAGTGCAAAAAATGGCGATGGCTTGGGGGCTATGGAAATTATTGGTGTGAGAACACTGCAAGAAGCGCTAGAGGCCTTATAGCCTATGACCTCCTGTGTCATAACATCACAATAATAATAAAAGGGCCTGCCTCATGCCTGTTAAGCCAAACATTATCACCCCTAGCGGGCATATCCGTCTCATTAATGCTGCAGACAGTGGCGAGCTGGCGAATTACTATTTGCGTAACCGCACTCATTTGTCGCCCTGGGAACCTAAGCGTGGAAGCGATTTCTATCAGCACCAAACCATGCTTAACCGAATCTTGGAAGCAGAGGGTGAGTTTCACGCTGATAAACAAGTTAAGTTAGGTGTTTTTTGCCAGCAGAGCCGGTACATGATCGCTAGTATTGATTTTTCTCAAATTGTTCGTGGCCCATTACAAGCCTGCTTTGTAGGGTATTCCATTGATGCCCAGCACCAAGGCCAGGGGATGATGCAAGAGTTCATGCCGCCGTGTTTAGAGTATATGTTTAACCAGTTTAACATCCATCGGGTTATGGCTACGTATACTGTTGCTAACAAGCGCAGTGCAGCTTTGTTGGAGCAGCTTGGGTTTGAAAAGGAAGGCTATGCCAAATCTTACTTAAATATTGCAGGTGTGTGGGAAGACCACATACTCACCGCCTTGATAAACCCAAGTTATTAGCCTTAGTTCCATAACACCTGCGTCACTGAAGCATAGCCTAAATAAAAAAACCGGCATCTATTGCTAGAGGCCGGTTTTATAAAGCAAAAGCAATTACTTGATTTTAGCTTCTTTGTACATCACATGCTTACGGACTCGTGGATCGTACTTCATCATTTCCATTTTGTCAGGCATGGTACGCTTGTTCTTAGTAGTGGTGTAGAAGTGACCAGTACCAGCGCTGGAAACCAGCTTAATTTTATCGCGCATGAGTCTTCTCCTTAAACCTTTGTGCCATTGGCACGGACGTCAACTAGAACGGAATCAATGCCTTTCTTGTCAACAATACGCATACCTTTGGAAGATACCCGAAGGCGAACGAATTTGTTTTCGCTTTCTACCCAAAAACGATGCCAATGCAAGTTTGGTAAAAAACGACGACGTGTTTTGTTTTTTGCGTGAGACACATTGTTACCAGCGACAGGGCGCTTTCCGGTAATCATACATACTCTGGACATTTTAACTTCCTCAAATTTAGTATTGAACTAAACATTGTGCTTAGCTCTCAGGCGGAGCAGCCCTCCAGCGGGCCATTATCCGTACCAGCCACATGACCACCTGAATTCTGGGGGTGGAAATATGGAGGCCGGACTTTAGCAGATTAGCAAAGAATTGGCAAGGATCGTGGGGTTTCACATCATCCCTCTGTCCGCAAATGACACCCATTCAGCGCGGGCTACTACAAAATGGTCCAAGATGCCGATATCAACCAGTGCAAGCGCATCCACCAGCGCCTGAGTAATGAGCTTATCACTGGCACTAGGCTCCGCTACACCAGAGGGATGATTGTGGGCTAGTATTACCGCAGCTGCATTCTTAGCTAAAGCTAACTTAACCACTTCACGGGGATAAACATTAGCGCTATTTATTGTACCTTGAAACAATTCCACGCACTCGATTAAACGGTTTTGGTTGTCGAGTAATAAAACACAAAAAACTTCTCTACTATAGTGGCCTATCTCACACTGTAAGTAAGTACCCACTTTATTGCTAGTGCCTAAGTCTACACTTTTTTTAAGCTGCGCTTTCTGAAGCCTTAAACCTAATTCCCTGACCGCTTGTAACTGTGCATATTTTGCTGGTCCCACACCTTTTTGCAAACAGAAATCACCTACATTTGCAGCTAATACCTCATGCAGCCCCCCAAAACGAGATAGTAACTGGCGCGCCACATCTACTGCTGATAACCCCGCACTGCCTGTGCGTAAAAAAATAGCCACCAGCTCTGCATCTGTGAGATATTTAGGGCCAGGGTTTAGTATTCGCTCCCGTGGTCTTTCTGCCATAGGCCAATGTGAAATCGCCATTGCATCCATGCTCCTAATCTATTAGGTTAAGATTAAAGCATAGCAGCCGAACTCTAATTCGCCACCATGACCCAACTTACAGACACCCACGACAACGCTAATGACGGTTTACAGACGTTATTTAAAAACTTGCCTGGCATGGCCTATCGATGCCTTAATCTACCCCATTGGCCCATGAGTTTTGTCAGCGAAGGTTGCGAAGCCTTATGTGGTTATAGCAGCCAAGAGTTAGAGTCTCAGTCTATTTTGTGGGGCGATTTTACTCACCGACATGATGTAGCTGAGGTAGACAGGCAAGTGCGTGCCGCAGCCGATTTTAATCGCCCATTTGAAATTGAATACCGCATAGTGCCGCGCTCTGGCCCCCATAAGTGGGTATGGGAAAGGGGGCGAGTAGTGGGCAGGCTCGATGATGGCACGGCGATTATTGAAGGTTTTATTACCGATATTACCAGCCTGCGCCATGCAGAGCGTATGGTGAATGAACAGCGCGAACAACTAGCCCACGTAGAGCGCCTCAATACTCTTGGTGAAATGACTGCCGCTATTGCCCATGAACTTAACCAACCACTAACAGCCATCGCCATGTACAGTAAGTCAGCAAAACTGTTAGCTCAGCAGGGCCAACAAGATAAGCTAATGGATGTCATGGATAAGGTGGCTCAACAATCCCACCGTGCTGGCGCAGTGATTGAGCGCATGCAGGCCATGAGCTACCAATCCAGTCACCAGCAAGATCAGGTAAACACAACAGATTTATTGAAGGAGATTAAAGACTTAGCCGAAATTGAAGCTCAAGTAAGGCACTTTACTATTGACTTAAAAATTCCCCAAAATTTACCTTTAGTCTCTTGCGACCCGATTCAAATTCAACAGGTTATTTTGAACCTATTACGTAATGGCATGCAGGCTATGCAAACCAATCAATGTACCTCTGGCAGCGCCATAGAGCTGCGGGCAGTCATTGATCAGCAGCAGCTATGGATAAAAGTAACCGATCAAGGCACTGGCATCGAAGACAGCATGGCTGATAAGTTGTTTTTAGCCTTTGCTTCGAATAAACACACGGGTAAAACTGCAGGCATGGGCTTAGGCCTAACCATTGGTAAGGCCATTATTGAAGCCCATGGTGGTCGTTTGAATTACCGTAATTTAGTGCCAAATGGGGCAGAATTTTTCTTTAATTTAACCATTGCTCCAAAGGCACAAGCATGAACCAGTCTGTCTTCATTGTTGATGACGATCCTGCCGTGCGAGATTCCATAAGCTTGTGGTTGTCCTGCCATAGCTATAACAGTGTTTGTTTTGAAGACGCTATGCAGTTTATACAACAATTCACTGCAGACTTAAGCGGTTGCATTATTGCAGATATTCGCATGCCCGGTATGGATGGCTTAGAGCTACAGGCACATCTCAACGAAATGGGCTGTCAACTACCGCTGATATTCATTACTGGCCATGGCACTGTGCCTATGGCGGTTGAGGCTATGCGCAATGGCGCACTAGATTACTTGCGTAAGCCAGTGAATGAACAGCAGTTATTACTCAAGGTGGAAGAAGCCTTTGCCACTGATGAAGCCAATAGCCAACGGCGTCAGCAAACGCTTGAACACCAAACCCAACTCAATAGCCTCACTAAAAGAGAACAACAGATTGCAGCACTCGTTGTAGACGGCCTTGCCAATAAAGTAATTGCGTCTGATCTTAGTATTAGTGAACGAACAGTTGAAGTACATCGCGCTAGCGTAATGTTGAAACTAGAGGCAAAAACCCTGCCAGAGCTTGTGAAAAGCTATCTCAAAATTACTGAGTAGTCGCCGTTAACTGTCATCAAACCCTTACTTTGGTGCTGTTCCAGTTCTCACTATGCTGAAGAACATGAGTAATTTTAAACAGAATCTAAACTACGGGTTTCCCACAATATGCAACGGCGATTATTTCGTCTAGGCTGGTATTACATGAGTGAGAACTTGCCATAGATTAATTAACGAGGTGTGTCATGAGTAAAAAACGTGTTGCTATTATTGGCGCGGGGCCGAGCGGCTTAGCCCAATTACGAGCTTTCCAGTCTGCCCAAGCTAAGGGTGCAGAAATTCCAGAAATCGTGTGTTTTGAAAAACAGGATAATTGGGGTGGATTGTGGAATTACACCTGGCGCACAGGGGTAGACCAGTATGGCGAACCTGTTCATGGCAGCATGTACCGCTACCTTTGGTCTAACGGCCCTAAGGAAGGGTTAGAGTTTGCTGACTACTCTTTTGACGAACACTTTGGCCGAGAGATTGCCTCATTCCCTCCACGTGCGGTGTTGTTTGACTACATCGAAGGTCGTGTTGCAAAGGCTGACGTACGCAAGTACATCCGTTTTTCTAACGTTATTCGTAATGTTTCTTATAACGATAGCTCAGACACCTTCACTGTTACTGCAGAAGATTTGCCTAAAAATAAGCAGTATCAAGAAGAATTTGACTACGTTATTGTCTCTAGCGGCCACTTTTCCACACCCCATGTGCCTGAATACCCTGGTTTCAATCACTTTAGCGGCCGCATTATGCACGCTCACGACTTCCGTGACGCATTAGAGTTTAAAGATAAAGACGTGTTGATTCTAGGTACCTCTTATTCAGCAGAAGACATTGGCTCTCAGTGCTGGAAGTATGGCGCCAAAACCATTACCGTGGCCCATCGTACAGCCCCCATGGGTTACGACTGGCCAGACAACTGGCAGGAAGTCCCGGCCTTGGAGCGAGTGGATGAAAGTACAGCCTACTTTATTGATGGCACACAAAAGCAAGTTGATGCCATAATCCTATGCACGGGTTACATTCACCACTTCCCATTTATGGAAGAGTCTCTCAAACTCAAAACTAATAACCGCCTGTATCCGGTAGATCTTTACAATGGCGTGGTATGGCAACATAACCCTAAGCTGCTTTATCTTGGCATGCAGGATCAGTGGTACACCTTTAACATGTTTGACGCTCAAGCTTGGTATGCAAGGGATGTTGTTATGGGGCGCGTGGGTTTACCAACACAGCCAGAAATGCAGCAAGACATTAATAATTGGCGGGCCGAAGAAGACGCCTGTGCCGACGACTATGCAGCCATTGCTTTTCAAGGTCGTTACACCATGGAGTTAATGGCTAAAACTGACTATCCAGCCATCGACTTAGAAGACTGTAACCAAGCCTTCTATCAATGGAAAAAGCACAAGAAACTAGGCATCATGACCTTCCGTAACCACGGTTATAAGTCCGCACTGAGTGGTAAAATTGCGCCGCCTCATCACACCCCATGGGTGGATGCACTGGATGACTCTCTAGAATGCTATTTGGGCAAGGGCGAGAACAAGGGTTAAGCTAACCCTTAGGCTAAAGCCAACCTGTTGGTGAGGGGGAGCGTGCCGTCAATGGCCACTTCCACCTCATCACCAGGTGCTAAAAAGCGCATGGGGTTAAATCCCATGCCAACTCCAGCTGGGGTTCCTGTGGCAATCACATCGCCCACTTCCAGGGTAATACCTGCCGATAATGTTGCTATTAGCGTAGGGATATCAAAAATCATTTGTGCCAAAGTAGCATCTTGTCTTAGTTCGCCGTTCACTTTACAGGTAAGGCGCGTATCCTCACTTAATGGCTTACCGTAAGTAGGTGTAATTGCGGGGCCCATGGGGCCAAAACCATCTAAACATTTACCAAGGTGCCATTGATTATGGCGTTTTTGTAAATCTCTAGCAGACACATCGTTATAACAGCTAAACCCAAAAATGTGACTCCACGCATCCTGTTTAGAAATATTGATCCCAGCCTTGCCAATTACCAAGGCTAGCTCCCCCTCATAATCTATCTTGCCTGTCACACCCTCATGAAGGGGTATGGTATCAAGTGGCCCAATAAGCGTATTTGTTGCCTTACTGAATACTATGGGATATTTTGGTAGATCGGCGCTAATGCCCATTTTATCAGCAATTTCTAACGCATGATCAGCATAGTTTTTGCCAATACAAAATACGTTACGGCGCAATTGCGGTAGCGGTGAACCCACCAATTCTGGCATGTAACTAACACAGGCAACATTCTTTACATAAGCCATATTAGCCAGTTTTTCAAACTCATCCTGCACGTTTTTGGGGCTATCCAGCAAAGACCATATGTCGGGGCACAGAACCGCTAAACCTAAAGCGCTGCTGGCCGCATCAATATCGATTAAGCAGCCCTGGATAACAGCACCTAAACGGCCGCGTTTGGTAGTGACATAATGCATGTAAATTACTCCTTAATAATCTGTATCAGTTAAATAGCCCTTTGTCGCATACCGAAGTTAAACAATGTTAGGTATAATGCCGCTTCATTTAAGACCCAAAGCCGCATTAATGCGACATTGTGGTCTATTTCAATACCTTTTACCTGTCACTGAGCAGTCAATCAAAAGGTCCACGCTTCGGAGTATCTAATGAAGAGCCCAGTTAACGTTGTTATCACCGGTGCCGCCGGCCAGATTTCTTATTCCCTTATCTTTCGTATCGCCAAAGGCGAAATGTTAGGTAGCGATCAGCCAATAAACCTAAAGTTATTGGAAATTACCCCAGCCCTTGGAGCTCTCAATGGCGTGGTTATGGAAATTGAAGACTGCGCCTTCCCGTTAGTGAACTCTATCACGCCTACCGATGACGCGGCAGTGGCCTTTAATGATGCTCATTATTGTTTACTTGTTGGCGCTCGTCCACGTGGCCCAGGTATGGAACGTAAAGACTTGCTAGAAGCTAACGCAAACATCTTTACCGCCCAAGGTAAGGCAATCAACGACAACGCTAACAGCAACGTTAAAGTGCTTGTTGTTGGCAACCCTGCCAACACCAATGCTTATATTGCCATGAAGAGCGCGCCAGATCTAAACCCATTGCAGTTTACAGCCATGACTCGTTTAGACCACAACCGCGCCCTTACCCAACTTGCTAACCAAACTAATGCTGGCGTAAGTGACGTGAAGAACCTATGCATCTGGGGCAACCATTCAGCCACTATGTATGCCGACGTAACTAATGCCACAGTGAAGGGCCAGGCAGCAACAGACCTAGTGGATCAAAACTGGATCGACACAGACTTTATTCCAGTAATCGCTCAACGGGGAGCGTCTATCATTAAAGCCCGTGGTGCGTCTTCCGCAGCCTCTGCAGCCAACGCAGCAATTGACCACATGCGTATCTGGGCTGCCGGCACAGAAAATGGTGATTGGACCAGCATGGGCATCCCCAGTGACGGAAGCTACGGCATCCCAAAGGATTTAATGTTCTCTTTCCCTGTCACTTGCCAGAACGGTGAATACAGCATTGTTCAAG
>OLHR01000083.1_pt1 | contig 34969 bp, 31 predicted proteins | sample 1609291 | NCBI WGS metagenome assembly OLHR01 (sample SAMN05416707, study PRJEB24817) | seawater metagenome | isolation source: Sea water | place: Canada:Atlantic | collected 2013-07 | reverse complement strand
AGTGGCGGGATTGTAGCGGTCGCCGTGACAGGCTTCGCAATCGATCCAAGTCGTTGGCAGGAAGTCCATCTCGAGCTTGATACGTCCGTTGCCCTTACACTCGGGGCATTGGCCTTCTTTGTTATTGAAGGAGAAGCGGGAGGCGGTGTAGCCACGTATGCGCGCTTCGGGAAGCTGGGCATAGAGGGCGCGGATGTGGTCGAAGAGTTTGACGTAAGTGGCGGGGCAGGAACGGGAGGTTTTGCCGATGGGAGTTTGGTCGACTTCGTAGCGATACTTGAACGTATCGAAACCGCTTGCTTTTTGATAGGGAAGTCGGAGGGTCTGAGGTGATTTTTTGGCCTCGCGATCGGAGGTCGCAGCCACGGAGAGGCATCCCCGCATGAGTGAGGACTTTCCAGATCCCGAAACGCCGGTGAGAACGGTGAGACGGCCGAGGGGGATCTTTACGTCGAGATTCTTCAGGTTGTTGATGGTACAGCCTTTGAGTTCAAGCCAGTTCTTCTTCGCTTTAAGGATTTTTCGTCGTTCGCCGCGTGAGGGATGGATGAGCGGGTTTTTGAGGGCTTGGATGGTGGGGGAAGAAGTGAACCTCGAACTTTCAAGTTTTCCATTTCGAGGTTGAGCGTTGGGCGTCGAACGTTGGATGTTGCCTTCGAAGACGACTTCGCCGCCTTCGACTCCAGCGCCGGGGCCGAGGTCGATGAGGTGCGTGGCGGCTTTGATGGTGTCCTCATCGTGTTCAACGAGAATGAGGGAGTTCCCTTTTTCTTTGAGTGCCTGGAGCGTTTTCAGGAGGGCGGCGTTGTCGCGTGGATGAAGTCCGATGGTAGGTTCGTCGAGAATGTAGAGAACGCCTTGTAGGTTCGAGCCGAGTTGGGCGGCCAGGCGAATACGCTGGGACTCGCCGCCGGAGAGGGTGGTGGCGGAGCGATCGAGTTGGAGGTAGCCGAGGCCGACGTGATCGAGGAATTCGAGACGCTGGACGATTTCGGGGATGATGTCGCGGGCGACGAGATGGTCGCGCCCTTTGAATTTGAGAATCTTAATGAGTATGAGGCCGTCTTTTACGGTGAGGGCTGAGAGGGCGGGAAGGCTGAGTTTGACTTCAGGAAGAAGGACGTGGCAGCTGGACTCGCGAAGACGCGCGCCGTAGCAATCGGGGCAGGTGCGTATTTCATCGGGGTTGGCTTTGGCGACTCTTTTTTCTTCGTGGATCTCGGCTTCGGCTTCTGAATTGAAGCTCTTAATATCAAGGAAGCCAGAGGTGATGTGGCCGTAGCCGCGGCAGGTTTTACACCATCCGCGAGGAGAGTTGAAGGAGAAGTGGTGGGGGTCGAGAGCTTCGAAGGATTCGCCGGTAGTGGGCGAGACGCGGGCAGTGGAGAAGGTTTTGAGATCTGAGATTTGAGATTTGAGATTTGAACCTTGAGAGCCGGGGAGGACCCGGAAGGTGCCTTTTCCATATTGGAGGGCGGTGGCTAGGTGTTCGTTGATGTCTTTGTCACCTTTGGAAATTTCGGCGATGACGAAGTCAATGTCGTGAGCCTTGTGGCGCGCAAGGGGTTGGAAGTCCTCGGTTTGGATGAGATTACCATCGATAAATAATTCCTTAAAATTGGCCTTCGCTGCAGCTTGGGCGTATTCCTTATGGAAGCCTTTTCGACCGCGGAGGACGGGCGAGAGAAGCTTGAGGGTTTTGTGTTTTTTGAGAAGCTTGCCGAGTTGGTCTCCGATCGCTTCCGGGGTTTGAGACACGACAGCCTCACCTGACTGCGGACAGTGCTGGATGCCCACTTTGGCAAAGAGGAGTCGGAGGAAATGGAAGATCTCGGTGACGGTTCCGACGGTAGATTTGCCACCACCACGGGAAATTCTCTGCTCGATGGCGACAGTGGGAGGGAGGCCTTCGATGTGATCGAGGTCCGGCTTTTCCAACTGGCTCGCAAACTGGCGGGCGTAGGGAGACATCGAGTCAAGAAAGCGGCGCTGTCCTTCGGCGAACAGGACGTCAAAGGCGAGGGTCGATTTTCCGGAGCCAGAAAGACCGGAGATGACAACAAATTCGTGGAGCGGGATGTCGAGGGAGATGTTTTTGAGGTTGTGATGTCGGAGACCGTGAAGAGAAATTTGAGGTCTGAAATGAGGCTGCTTCTTTTTTGGAGCTTTCTTGGCAACACGACCGGAGATCGCGGTCACGGCTTGGGCAGTGTGGGTTTTCGCTTTGGCGAGTTCTTTCGGGGTTCCTTCGAAGATGATTTGGCCGCCGTTGATTCCGGCTTCGGGGCCGAGTTCGATGACGTGGTCAGCATTGCGGATAACGTCGAGTTGGTGCTCGATGACCAAGAGGGAATAGCCTGCATCGGTGAGGCGATGGAAGATCGTGAGGAGGCGCTCGATGTCGACGAAGTGGAGCCCGGTGGTGGGCTCATCGAGGATGAGGAGGCTGTTGATGCTTCCTTTGGTGCTCGTGAGAAGTTGGCAAAGTTTGAGCCGTTGGGCTTCGCCGCCGGAGAGGGTGTTGAGGGGCTGTCCGAGGCGGAGATAGCCGAGTCCGGTGTCGATGAGGGGCTGGAGAGCGAAGCGAATTTTGGAAATGAGGAGTTCTTCTTTCCGCGAAGCGGGCTTCACTGTATCGAGGAAATCGAGAGCCTCGGTCGAGGTGCAGCGGAGGAGGTCGGTGACTGACTTGCCGTGGAATTTGATTTCCTGGGCGGCGCGCGTGAAGCGGGAGCCGCTGCACTCGGGGCAGGTGAGGTAGAGATCGGAGAGGAACTGCATCTCTACTTTTTCGAAACCATTTCCGGAGCAGCGCTGACAGCGACCGGGACCGGAGTTGAAGGAAAAGTAGCCGGGCGTGAGTTCGCGAATCTTGGCAGCGGGCGTGAGTGAGAGAAGAATCCGGAGATGCTCAAAGGCCCCGAGCAGGACGGCCGGAGTCGACCTTGGAGTACGGGAGAGAGGTGATTGGTCGATGAGTTGGACGCCATTAAGTTCCTCGATATTCTCGATCTTAGCAGCGGCGGGTGCCTCATCAGTGACGATGCCGAAATGGCGTGCGAGGTTGTTATAAATGATGGGGTGAGCGAGAGTGGATTTTCCGGAACCCGAGACGCCGGTGAGGGCCACGAAGATGCCGAGGGGAAGATCAAAATCTAGGTCCTCGATGTTGTTTGCCGAGGAGCGCGAGATTTTAAGGTGGGCCTTGGGCTCGCGGTATTTTTTCGGAATGGGAATCGTCCTTTGACCGAGGAGATAGGGAAGGGTGTTGGACTGGGGGAATTTTTTGAGGGCTGATTTAGGAGGGACGCCGGAGGTCTCTGCCACGATGGAGCCGCCGGCTTCCCCAGCATGTGGACCCATGTCGATGAGGTTGTCGGCCTTGCGCATGACGGCTTCATCATGCTCGACGACGACGAGAGTGTTCCCCTTGTCGCGGAGCGCGTGCATCACCTTGATGAGGCGGTCGATGTCGCGGTGGTGCAGTCCCACCGTGGGCTCATCCAAAACGAAGAGAGTGTGAGTGAGTGCGGAGCCGAGGCAGGTGGTGAGATTGACGCGGGCGATTTCTCCGCCACTGAGTGTCCGGGCGGGTCGATCGAGAGTGAGGTAGCCGAGGCCCACTTCGTTGAGGTATTTTAAACGGGAAGTGATTTCATCGTGGACGAGCTGGCAGGATTTATCGAGAGGGGCGTGGGTGCTGGCGACGCTGTCGAAGAAGAAGATGAGTTGATCGAGGGGGATGTGCCAAAGCTCGGGGAGCGTTTTTCCGAGGATTTTGAAATGAAGGGCGTCGGGTTGGAGTCGGCTGCCTTGGCAGTCGGGGCAGGTGGTATAAGCACGGTAGCGGGCGAGGAAGACGCGGACGTGCATCTTGTAGGCTTTTGTTTCGAGCCAATCGAAGAAGCCCTGGATGCCATACCATCGGCTTTCGCTCCAAAGGGACTCTGATTGCTCCAGAGAAGTGAGGGAAGACTTCGGACTGCGCTCGCCATACTTGACCCAATGTTGCTGCTCCGGGCTGAGTTTGTTCCAGGGGATTTTGGGATCTATTTGCGCTTCCTTGCAGGCCTTGAGGAGGTCCTGCTGGCTCTGTTCCCCGCGTTCCCCGGTGAATGGTTTGATAGCGCCTTGCTTGAGCGAGAGGAGGTGATTGGGGACGGCCTTGTCGAGATCGATTCCGACGATGCGTCCGAAGCCCCGGCAACTTTGGCAGGCACCGAGAGGGGAATTGAAGGAAAAGAGAGAAGAGGTGGGCTGACGGAGGGGAGCCCAGGAGGAGGTGAATTCCGAATAGGGAACAGTGAGATCTGAACTTTGAACGATGGCTTTGCCTTTTCCGAGGCGGAGGGAATTTTCGGCGGCTTCGGTGACGCGGGCGCGGTTGCGGGGAGAGACCTTGATCCGATCTTGGATAATGAGGACTTCGGTAGGGAGTTTTTTGAGCTTGGGAGGGGAATCGGTGCGGATGACTTCGCCATCCAAAAGAATGCGGAGATAGGCCTGCGAGTGTAGGAAGGGGAAGAGTTCTTCGGGAGCGGTGTCCCGGGGAATGGGGATGGGAAAGAGGATGAGGATGGTGTCATCGGCGAAGTTTTTTTCGCACCAAGCGAGGATGGAGTCTGGCGAATCTGGCTGGACTGGCTCACCGGTGGCGGGGTGATAGCCGGTCGCGAGACGGGGGTAGAGGAGCTTGAGGTAGTCGTTGACCTCGGTGAGGGTGCCGACAGTCGAGCGGGTGGTGCGGATGGTGTTCTTTTGCTCGATCGCGATGGCGGGAGGGATGCCATTGATTTGGTCGACTTCCGGCTTGTCCATACGGTCGAAAAACTGCCGCACGTAGGGGGAAAATGTTTCGACGTAGCGGCGCTGGCCTTCGGCATAGAGCGTGTGAAAGGCGAGGGAGGATTTGCCGGAGCCTGAGGGGCCGGTGATGACGGTGAGCTTACCAACAGGGATCTCAAGATCGAGGTTCTTGAGGTTGTGCTGCCGGGCGCCGTGGATCCGAATGGCGTTTTCTTCGACGCGCTTGTTTGCGGAGGCGGTCTTCTTCTTAGCAGCTTTCTTCGGCACGCCCCGAAACTAGCGCGGCAGCCAGAGTGCGCAAGCGGTCCTTATTCAGGAAGGGCAACAACGTCTTTTCCAGCGAGAATCTTTCCAAAAGGGCCTTTTTCTTCAAGGGCATCAATTTCCTTTTGGCAGAACTTGGCGAAGGTTGCGTCGCCCAAGGATAGGGCTGTTTTCATCGCTCTAGTGAGTTCTTGAATGTAGTCGGCCTTGGCTTCTTCGTATTCTTCTTCGTATTCTTCCCAGAGTTCCAAAATATCTGCTTTGGCATCTTTGAAAGTTCGTTTAATTTTACGAGGGGCTCCCGGAGGGAGATCTTTCGGAAGCTCGTGCTTTTCGTCGTATCCCTTAAGCGTCGCGATGACGGGAGCCTTGAGGGCGTCGGGAAAAGTTCGATCGAGTTCAATCCGCTTGATGGAATTTTTCACCCAATCGGAAATGATTTTATCCTTCTTCCGACGGTAGCGTTCGTAGTCCCGGCTATGACGATCACGAATGGCCGTCCTGATGACTTCGATTTTCTCCAGAATGGGGGTGAGATCTGCCGCGACGGGAGACATGTTGCGGAGGTCGGGGTGAGACCATTCGATCAGGGTATATGAAATGGCATCTTCAGGAACTCTATCGTTGAAGCCCTTCTCTCCGGCCCAAGTGGCGTGAACGTATTCAAGCGCGGACTCTTTCCCGTGGCTGTAGTCGGGATTATCAGGAAGCCACTTGTGGAAGGCGAAGGCCTCTGCTGTGGGAGTTTCCCAAACTTCAGGATCTTCTTCACTGCGACGGCCACCGAACCAGCAGGATTCATCCTCTTTGAGGGTGGCGTTCATGAGGCTCACAAAATGATTAGCTTCTTCTTGCGAGGAGGTAACAGCGAGGTGGCCTCCAGCTTGAGTGGCAATTTGGGAGGCATCTTCATAATTCAGCTCTCGTTTCAGGAGAAGGTAGCGTGAGCCATTGAACTCGAAGGCTGAGGCAGGAAAGATCGGAGGGGATTTGGCTGCGAGGCTTGCTGCTGTGCGTGCGAGCTGGGCATCGAGAGAGCCAGGATTAGGCTGGGTGAGCGTCCATTCAAAGATAGCGGGGCATTTTCCGATACCACTGAAATCTTCAATTCCATTCGAGGTCAGTCCTGCAAAGTCCTCGCCAAAGCGGGCGGCTTCCGGATCGTTGTCAGGCGAGGCTTTAGCCCAAAAGAATTTTGAAACGGGTTCACCGTCCATCCAATACCATTTTCCTTCTACGCCAGAATCTGAGGCTCCCAGCCAGACGGTTTTTTCTGATTTGAAAGAATCACGGAAAAAACGGAGATCGTCCTTATTCTTTGCCGAGGCGAGCGAGGCGCCAAAGTTCTCGGCAAGAGCTTGTGCTTCAGGCCAAGTCTTCGAAGGGCGATAGAGGAAAAAAGCGGAGTCACCTCGCTTGATCGCGCCGACCGGGAGCTCTCCGAGTTTTCCCTTAGCAAGTGCACCCTGCAAACGAAGGAGAGAATCGAGAGGCTTCTCGCGCGTGACGACCGGATCGGGGTCCGGATTGGGATCCGGCTTGGGTTTTGGAGAAGGTTTGGGATTGTTTTTCGCAACCTTTGGTTTTCGATGGTCCTTTTTAGGATCCTTCTTGGGCTTGGAAGATTTTTTGTCGACGATCGGCTTCTCGGGAGTCTTAGAGGTGATTATTTCCGGCTCGTCCTCTTGCTGGCCCCTAAAGAGAGCGAAGGCACCACCTCCAAGGAGAAGTGCGATAACGATGAGAGTGGGAATCGGAGATGATTTGGAACTCTTGAGCTGAGTGATGGTCGCCGGGGGGGCGGAAGTGGAGCGTTCCGCGGCGGTGAATCGAGGGCCAGATAGTTTTTGGGCCAGTAATTCGAGTTGATCGGCCAATTGGTCGACATCTTTGTGGCGTTGGTTCGGGTCGGGATGGGTCGCTTTTGACAAGATCGCGTCGAGTCGCGCGTCGAGTCCGGTCTTCATGTTCGTAGAGTTACTCTCCGGAGCCCGTCCTTTGATGAGTTCGAAGAGCATCGCTCCTACCGAGAAAATGTCGGAGCGTTGATCGATGTCGTATTTATGATTGAAAACCTCTGGAGCGGTATAGCCCGGTGTTCCCAAGGCGAGGCCTTCTCCACGTTTGGCATTGACTGGACGAGCCAAGCCAAAATCGCCCACTTTGGGTTCCGCATCGATATCAAGGAGGATGTTAGCGGGCTTAATATCACGATGCAGGATGCCGCTCTTGTGCGCGTGCGCGAGACCTCGCGAAACCTTGCAGATTAGGTTGATGGCGATAGTGGGATCAATTGCCTTGTTATGAATGGAATAGAAGAGGGCTTTTCCCTGAACGTATTCCATGATGATGAAGAGCATGCCATCGACGTCCCCAAAGTCGTAAACCCTAATTAGATTGGGGTGATTGAGGCGAGCCATGGCTTTTGCCTCGGCTTCAAAGGATGCTCGAAATTGGGCATCGTCGCCGAACTCGCGAGGAAGAATCTTGATTGCGACAGGCCGATCAAGAGATTTCTGATTGGCCTTGTAGACAGCCCCCATTCCTCCCTGAGCGATGAAGCCTTCGATCCCGTAGGCAGGAAAGAGCGGAGAGAGCTCTTCCACACTGGGAGCGATAAACGAGGATGGCATTTCGGATTCCTTAGACATGAAAATAATTCACTTACTAAGCGTATTTGAAAAAATTCAGATAATCAATGTCGAGCTTATCCGCTCTGTAATGAGGGGTTAAGAAAAAAAACCACCGGGAATTGCACAAATGCCTAGAGGATTTCAGCGATTTGCACGGCATTTAAGGCGGCGCCTTTCTTTACTTGGTCTCCGACGACCCAGATTGCGAGAGCATTGGGTAGGACCTGGTCTTCGCGGATGCGTCCGACGAGACAGTCGTCTTTTCCGGTGGTATCGAGTGGGGTGGGATAAATGCCCTTGGTTGGATCATCGGCGAGACGGATGCCCGGGGTGTTGGTAAAAGCGGCTTGAGCTTCTGTAACCGAGGGCGTTTTTTCAAAAATAGCGGTGAGGGAGATCGAATGGGAGCGCATCACAGGAACGCGGACGCAGGTGCAAGTCACCTTGAGGTCGGGAAGGTCGAGAATTTTGCGTCCTTCGTGGAGCATCTTCTGTTCTTCCTTGGTGTATCCATCGTCGAGGAATCGGTCGACGTGGGGGATAACGTTGTGCACGATTTGCTGGGGATAGATGTTTTTGACGATGGGGCTGCCGTCGGCTAGTGCGTTAATCTGGCTTTCGAGTTCAGCAATCCCCTGCGCCCCACTTCCGGACACTGCTTGGTAGGTAGAGGCAATGATCCCTGTAAGCCCGAAGGCCTGGTGCAGTGGGTAAAGACCCATCAGAGTGATGATAGTCGAGCAGTTCGGATTGGCGATGATGCCCCGGGGATGATGGGCGGCCGCTGCGGGATTGATTTCGGGGACCACCAGAGGAACGTCCGGATCCATGCGGAAGGCCGAAGAATTATCGATGACCACGCATCCCGCTTTGGCAGCGACTGGTCCAAACTCCTCTGAAATTCCTCCGCCGGCCGAAAAGAGGGCAATGTCGATGCCATCGAAGCTCTCCTTCGTGAGTTCCTGAATCGTGACTTCTTCACCCCGGAAAGTAAGTTTCTGGCCAGCCGAGCGAGCTGAGGCAAGAAGAGTCAATTTGCCCAGCGGGAAATCTCGTTCTTCGAGGCAGACGAGCATTTCGCGGCCGACCGCTCCGGTCGCGCCGACGATGGCAAGATGAGGCTGTCTTTTCATGGGGGACGTATGATAGCGTCTTGATGATGTGATGCAACGCTCTGTTTACGGCGAAATCGACTTCTAAGAAAAAGTTAGATTTTCAAGATAACCACTTGCCTCTAAAACAGAGATCCGTATCCTATCGATACTTTAGCATGGCATTAGCGGTGCTCAAGCGTTCTTAGATTACTACAATTGTTATGAAAGCATCGTTCAAATTCCTCGCCGTGGTCGCATCTGCGTTCGCTCTTTTCGGTCTCAGCGCATGCTGCGACACTCCGTCAGTCCAGGCACCAGCCCCTGCCTATGAAGCGCCTGCTAAGTAAGTTAAAGTCTCTCTAACCAAACTAATAAACAGAAAAATATAATGAAAATTGCAACTATCCTCGGCCTTATTGCAGCACTTGCTGGTTTCTCACTCACTTCTTGTGGAAGTGCTCCTGAGCCTGCTGCTGCTCCTGCTCCTACCTTTGAAGTTCCTTCGAAGTAATTAGTAAAAGTATCTGAAAAAGTTTTGCCTGGAGCTATTGGCATCCGTCATCTGTTAGGGCCTTTTTTAATCCTATTTAAATCCATCGTTATGAAATTATTAAAAGTTCTCTCTCTCCTCGCTTTCAGCGCCGGCTCCCTCGGTCTCTCCTCTTGCGGATGCTGCACCGGAGAAGCTCCTGTGCCCTCACTTCGTCCTCTTCCTAAGTTGAAGGAGATCGTGGTTGAGCAGGAGATCGTGGTTGAGCAGGAGATCGTGGTTGATGACGCTAAGTAGTCGGAAGCACACGACCCATAAATTTTCAAAGGACTGCGAATTTTCGCGGTCCTTTTTTTGTCTCCTGATATTCCGGCCTTTTCATCGACCTCCATGTTACTTTAACCTAGAAAATCATCATATGAATTCAAAACTACTCATCCACCTTAGCATTCTAATCGTGCTCGTTTGCCTGACCTTCATCAAGTATTCCAGCGCCAAGAGCGATGCCGCCAAGCCTGCCGCCGAGGAACAAGTTTATGACGAAAATTACGATGAGGATTATGATGACGTGCAACTCACGGAGGAGACGGACAACACTGTGGATATGATGATGGCGACGGTAATCCCACTCTTGGCCACTGTTATTTATGCCGGCTTTCTCGTGATCACTTATGTTCTTCCGTCATTCGTCGATAAGATGTCCGAGGAAATGTATGGTTCCAGTGCGGAAGTGGAGGACGACCCTCTTCACGATGCTCGTGCAGCCTTTGCGCAGGGTGATTATCCGGAAGCGATTCGAATTTACCGTCAGGTTTATATGGAGAATCAGGCAGATCGCTTCCCGATGGTTGAGATTGCGAAAATTCAGCGGGCGAATCTGAACAGTCCGACCGTGGCTGTTGAGACTCTCCGTGAGGCTCTCGAAGCTCACGAGTGGCGTGAGAATGATACTGCCTTTTTTATGTTCCGCATCGCCGATATCTATGAGAACGATCTCGATAACCACGAGGGTGCGATCGACATGTTGAAGCAGGTTCAAAAGGTTCTTCCCGACACCCGGCATGCTGCGAATGCGACGCATAAGTTGCGTGAATTTGGCGAAATTTAAGTGAGCCTCAATGGGATTGATTCGGAGTCTTTGGGGAATGCTCGACGAGCGTCTTTCCCAATCGCGTGCCTCGGCACCGCTGGTGGCGATTGCCTTTGGTGTTCTCGCAGGGGCACTTGGAATTGATCATTGGCGGTGGGCGATTGGTTTTTTGGTAATCGGGATTTTATTTGTTAGAAGCGGAGTTAGGTGGAAATTGGCGCTTCTTGGATTTCTGGCACTTACGGCATGGCGGGCGAACCAACTTAAAATTGAGGCACCGGCTTCTCAGCGGATGACACGATCAGCGACTGGGGAGTTGCTTCTGGGTCGTCTCACTGGGATGGGTAATGGTGAGCGGCTGGGATGGTTGAACTTGGTGCAAGGAGAGGAGATCCGGGTGGCGGTGCAAGAGGCGGCGAATCACGAGCCCGGTGATCTCTTGCTTATTGACGGGAGATTGTTTTCGCCAGCACCTGCGCGGAATCCAGCGGAGTTCTCCTTGTTAAGGCATTGGGGTCAGCACTCATTGAAGGCAGGGTTGGATCTGCACTCGGCTAAGAAAATTGGGGGCAATTGGCAGCAGGGGATTTGGCGTTACTCGGAGCGTGCGAAGATTTCGTTCAAGAAGTTGATCACGCGAGGGATCGAAGACGATGAAATTGCTGCTCCCATCATTGTTGCGATGATGCTGGGGGAAACTCCTGCCTCGACTTCCGAGATCACGGAAGCGTTTCGCTATAGCGGCGCGATGCATGTCTTCGCTGTCAGTGGGCTGCATGTCACGATTGTCGGAGGTCTCGTTTGGGGGATTTTGTTGTTGTGTCGGATTCCTCGACGCCCAGCGGTTCTGCTCATCATCTTTACGATGGTCGCCTATGCGCTCATCACTGGTGGAAGGGCTCCCGCGATGAGAGCGACGCTCATGGCGACCACTTTTCTAAGTGCTTTTTTGCTGCGAAGGAGACCTTCTCTTTTTAATTCGCTCTCAATGAGCATGATTATCGTTCTTCTCTGGCGGCCTTCTCAAGCCATGGAGATCGGTTTTCAGCTCTCTTATGGAGTGATTGCTTCGATTGGTTTGGGCTTTGCTCTCTGCTACCGTTGGACGGGAAAAATGGCGGAACTTGATGAGCTCTTTCCACGTCGCTTACTGAGCAAGCCGCAGAAGATGCAGCTTGGCTTTCGAGGGAAGATTGCGGCGATGGCAGCGACATCGCTTGCGGCTTGGCTAGGGTCGCTACCATGGATGGCTTACCACTTTGGGCTCGTGACGCCTATTGCAGTGCTGGCGAGTCTTGTGCTGATTCCGGCTACCTTCCTGGTCTTGGCATTGGGACTCAGCGCGATCGTTTTTGGGTCTCTCAGTCCGGGGCTTGGCGAAGTGATGAATCATACGAATGCCTTTGTCGCACGAACGGCCTTCCATGCTGCTCGTGCTTTTTCAGCAGTGCCTTTAGGACATCAATTTGTGGGATCCAAGGAAGCGGCGGATTGGGTGGTCTTTGATTTCTCCGACGGAGGGAGCGCCTCCTTTCTCGCTGCAGGTGACGGTGCATTAATTGATGTGGGCAGCGAGCGCCGCTATTACCAAATGATCCGCCCGGCGATGCGACGATGGCATTGGTCTCCCGAAACGATTGTGTTGAGTCATCCGGATGCGAAACATAGTGGGGCGATCTCGGAAGTTGTCGGGCACATGAAACCTGAGCGGGTCATTATTCCGGTCGTTTGGTCTCGTAGTCCAAGCTATCGAGAGTTCGTTGATGCGCAGAACTCTGCCGTGAAGGTAGCTAAGTTGGGATCAATTTATCCACTTTCCGATGATGTTTGGCTTCAAATTCTTCGTGCGGGCCAGGAAGACCTTGATACTCTTGCCGACAGTCGAGGAATGGTCACTCGTGTTCATTGGAAGGGGTGGAAGGTTCTCGTGATGGGAGATTTGGGCGTTGAAGAAGAGCGGGAAATGATCTCCAATGGGATCGATCTTGAAGCTGATATTGTCCTTATCGGACGGCATGGTCGGACTTATTCGGGGTCAATTGAGTTTTTAAAAGCGACGGGCGCTAAAGTAGTGATCGCGAGCTCGGCTATCTATCCTAAGAAGCAGAATCCCACGAAAATTTGGAGAAAGGCGGTTCGCGAACTTGGGATCGAACTCTTTGTGCAGGGCGAGGCCGGAGCCGTGCTGATGGATTTCGAAACATCCGAACTCCGTGTGAAATCGTTTTTAGATCCCGAGCGAATCGTCGTGCTCGAGCGTTAGGAATAACGCCGGGCCACCCGGGGAGTGATCTGGGCGAGGATTTCCCATGAAATGGTGCCTGATTTTTGCGCGAGTTCTGAAGCGAGGAGGTCTTCACCAAAGAGGATCGCTTCGTCTCCGGGTGCGCAATTTTTGAGGTCGGTGACATCGATGATGATTTGGTCCATCATGACCCGGCCGATGAGCGGGCAGCGGGTCCCGTGGATCAAGACGTCCGTCCCTCGATCCGAGAGGGCTCTTGGATATCCATCGCCATAGCCGATTCCTAAAACGGCGGCGCGAGTGTCTCTACTGAGAAGGGTTCGCCCGTAAGATACTCCATGACCTTTAGGAAGTTCGTGAATCAATGAGATGCGCGTCTTAAGGGTCATGGCCGGTTGGAGCTTATCTTGGTATTCGGGAATCGGGGATATGCCGTAGAGCATGAGTCCGGGACGGACGAGATTCGTGGTGCGACTGTGAAAATTGAGAAGGCCGGCCGAATTGCTGAGGTGAACCGAGAAATCATCGGGTACCGTTTCTAAATCTTGCAGGATGCGATCGACCGATTGATCGAATCGAGAAAACTGGTCCTGAGTGAAGACCGGGTCTTCGTCAGCGACTGGGAGGTGGGATCCAATACCGGTGAGCTGAATGCCCTGGCATCGTTTGAGCGTTTCCAAGGCGCCTTCAATTTGATGCGGTAAAAAGCCCCCACGGCCCATTCCGGTATCCAAGGCTAAGTGGGCACTGATGGGCTGATTACTGCCAAGGGCGTCGAAGTGTTTCATCTCTTCGAGCGAACAAAGACAGGGCGTCCATCCCCGTACGGCGATTTCCTCTCGCTCACATGGGAGAGTGGCGCCGAGAATGTAAGGAGCTATTTTGATTCCTGCTCCAAAAAGGAGGTGTGCTTCTCCAGCATTGGCGACCCCGAAGAATTTGGGGTTTTCGCTCTCTAGTGCTTTCGCTGTTTTGATCAATCCGTGTCCGTAAGCCTCCGCTTTGATCACGACCATGACGTCCTGTCCCTCGCTTTGTTGGCGAACAAAGCGGAGATTGTGCCTCATGGCTTCGAAGTTGATTTCAGCCCATGCGCGGGGAGGGGACTCAGTCACGGGGCAGACGATAAATGGAATTTAGGAATTAGAAATTCCCAATTCTTCCGCTATGGATTTTCCATGCCAACAAGTATGATCGATTACGAGAAACTGGGTTCATTTTATCTTGGAAAGAAATATGACATCGAGACCCGCGAGGTCACCGATTAACTCCAGTTCTACGGTTCAAAAGACCTGGTTACACATGGTTTTGTTCTTGGAATGACGGGGTTAGGAAAAACGGGTCTCTCTATCGGGCTGCTGGAAGAAGCGGCGCGCATGTGGGAGAATGAGGTTGGCGATTGGCATCAAGGATCCGACTGCGTTCGGTAGCTCAAAGATAAGGTTGATGTGAATGTTTTTTCTCCCAAAAGTAGGTCCGAAATCCCAGTTTTCATCCTGAGCTAGCTTGATGCGCCTCCCTTGAGGTGATCGATGATGGAGAGCTTTTCGGTGAAGGGCAGGGAGGCCCGGGATGAAGCGGTCGAAGGGATGCGAGATCGCTACGAGAAAAAATCCGCATGAAAACGGATCAACTTGAGCCTGCTGGACGAGTAATCGATAAAGAAAAATCAGAAGCCTCAAGCGCCACTTGGCAGGCTGGAGGTCTGGTGTTAGACGGCCTCTTCGGGGGACGTAAATCACGTTCCTCCATCGTTACTTCGGCTACCTGCGCCTTTAAGCAACCTAGTGATGTCGGGATTGCGGAAGACAAGGTGAAGCAGATCGAACTGGAAGCCGAGCTTGCCGGGGAAGTCGGGGAGCTTGAAGTGAATAGCACCCGCCTCGATACCGAGGCGATCAAGCCTTACAAGAAAGACATCGATGTAAAGTCCGTCTCACTTGTTTGGCTACCTTACGACCGGAATAATAAGCCTGTTTGGTAGTTTTAAGAAAGAATTCCTTTGACGACCTTTGCCGGTTCGACCCCGGTGAGTCGCATGTCGAGGCCTTGGAACTTCTTGGAGAAGCGATGGTGATCGATGCCGAGAAGGTGGAGGAGGGTGGCGTGGAAGTCGCGAACGTGAACGACGTCTTTTTGGGCTTTGTAGCCGAGTTCGTCGGTCGCGCCGTAACTGAGGCCGGGCTTTACGCCGCCTCCGGCCATCCACATGGAGAAGCCTTTGATATGGTGATCGCGTCCGGGGCCGCCTTTGCCCTGGAACATGGGGGTGCGTCCGAATTCGCCTCCCCAGACAACGAGGGTGTCCTGGAGGAGTCCGCGTTGTTTGAGATCGGTGAGGAGGGCGTAGGTCGCTTGGTCCGTGTGCTTGCAGCAGACTTTCATGTATTTATCGAGGTCGCCATGATGGTCCCAGCCTCGATGATAGAGTTGCACAAAGCGGGTGCCTTTTTCGACCAATCGACGAGCGAGAAGGCAGTTCGAAGCATAGGAGCCATCGCCGGGAGTAGCGCCATACATTTCGAGGGTCTTCTTTGACTCGCCGGAGAGATCGGTGAGTTCGGGGACGGAGGCTTGCATGCGAAAGGCCATTTCATAGGCGCTGATGCGGGTGGCGATTTCGGGGTTGTCGACGAGTTCATTACGCTGGGCGTCGAGCTTTTGGATCGTCTTGATCAGAGCGCTTTGGTGCGTCCGGTCTACTCCGGCGGGATTGGAAACGTAGTGAACTGGATCGCCGGTGGAGTTGAATTCGACGCCTTGAAATCGCGAGGGCAAGAAGCCTGATGCCCATTGGCGACTCGCGATGGGTTGAGGATTGCGGCCACCGACGGAGGAAAGGACAACGAAGCCGGGAAGGTCTTCGGCTTCGGATCCGAGGCCGTAGTTGACCCATGATCCCATTGAGGGGCGACCGCTGATCGCGGTGCCGGTATTCATGAAGGTGTGGGCGGGATCGTGATTGATCTGCTCGGTGACCATGGAGCGAATCACGGTCATGTCGTCCGCCATTTTCGCGTGGTGGGGAAGGTAGTCGGAGATATACTGCCCGGATTTACCGTATTGCTTGAACTTGGTGGTGTGGCCGAGGACTTTGAGCTCCTTTCCCTGAAGCTGGGCGATGGGCTGGCCCTTGGTGAAGGACTCGGGCATGGGTTCGCCATCGAGCTTATCGAGCTGGGGTTTGTAGTCGAAGGTCTCGAGATGAGAAGGACCGCCGGCCATGCAGAGAAAGATGACGCGTTTTGCCTTGGGCGGATGGTGAGGGAAGCCGGAGAGGCCTTTGTAGTCGGAGCCGATTCCCTCGGCGTGCATGAGTTGCGACAAGAGCGCGGTGGTGCCGAAGGACATTCCTGCGTTGTTGAGGAAAGTGCGCCTTTTGATGAAATTTTGATGTGGGTCGATCATGGCCATGATGAATAGTGAGATTTGAACAGTGAGATTCGAGCGCTGAACTATTTTGTTGAGCGGGATTCCACGGTGGGAATGGAGGCGTTTAGGATGCGCTCGAGTTGATCTGCTTCATCGATGAGAGGGATGAGTTTTTCAGGTGAAAGGATGAGCGGAGTGCGACGGACTAGTTCGAGCCAGCGATGGATTTTGCGCATTTCCTTCAGAGCGATTTTGAGCTTGTAAACGAAGTCGGATTTCGATTCCGCTGATCGAGCTGCGGCGTGGTGGGCCATGGGAGCGGTGCCAGATCGAAGCATCTGCTTGGCGACGTGTTGTTGAGGGTAGCTCTTACCCATCTCTTTGTTTACGCGAATGATGCGAGTGACCAACTCAATGGGTCGTTCGCTTAAATCGGGTGAAGAGGAAGTCCTGGTGTTCATCGTTTTTGTTCAAATCTCACTGTTCAGAGTTTAGTTCCTTGTAGTGGTTTCAGAGAGGTTGAGGAGGGCACGAGAAATGGTGGTCCAGGTGGCAAGTTCGATGTGATTGAAGTCTGCGGCTGGTTTTGTCTGGCCGATGTTGATTAGGGCGGTGGCTGACTTGGAATTCTTTTTAAAATCGTTTTTGGCGTAGGTGTAGAGGGAGCCGAGAGTCGATATTTCTTCTTCGGTCGGAGGCCGGTTGAGGACGATCAAGAAGGCGTGATTGAGGTGGTCGTTGGGTTGGGCTTCTTTTAGAACACGCTCGGCGAGAACTCTTGCAGCTTCGACAAAGGTGGGATCGTTGAGGAGGTTCATCGCAGCCACCGGGGTGTTGGATTGAGGGCGCTCGGCGGTGCATTCCTCGCGGCTGGGTGCATCGAAAGCTTTGAGCATGGGATGAAGAAATTGGCGCTGCCAATGGATATAAACGCTACGACGATAGATCCGTTCATCGCTATGCTGCTGATACTTTCGAGGCGGAAAGTTGAGGTGATGGTAGTAGCCGGAAGGCTGATAGGGCTTCACGGAATCGCCTCCGATATCAGGGACAAGGAGGCCGGAAATTGCGAGTGCGTTATCGCGGATCATTTCTGCCGGGAGACGAAAGCGTGATTGGCGGGCAACGAGCTCGTTGTAGGGATCCTGCTCGCGGAGAATGGATGTTTCGAGAGAGGATTGGCGATAGGCTCGCGAGGTGACCAAGGTTTTGACGAGGCGCTTCATATCCCAGCCTGACTCGTAGAAGTCGACCGCAAGACGATCCAAGAGTTCAGGGTTGGAGGGTGGTTGGCCCTGCCCTCCAAAGTCTCCCAGGGAGCGAGAGATTCCCGTGCCGAAGAAAAGGTAGAAGAAACGATTCGCGGTGACACGAGCGGTGAGTCCACCCGTGCCGTTTTTTGTATCAGTGAGCCAATTGGCGAGATCGAGGCGCGTCTGTCGCTCCTCTTTTTTGATTTGGGGCATGAAGTGGGGGACGGAAGCTTGTACGATCTCGCCTGATTCATCGAGCCAGTTGCCTCGGGGGAAGATGCGGGATTCGCGGGGCTCCTTGAGCGCGACGGTAATCATGGTGCGCCGGGCGGAGGATTCGATCTTCTTGCGTTGGGCTTCGGCTTGCTTCCACTCAGCGAGTTGGTCGCCAGAGATGAATTTGGCGAGGGCGTCGTTGGTTCGTTTGAGGGCGGCTTCGGCGTCCGTTTTCTTCTTGGAGTTTTTCTCTCGTTTCGCGCGTGCGTCCCGGCTGGCAGATTCCGCGACGAGGCGGGCAATTTCGTTGCGCTCGCCTTTTGAGAGGTCGGTGATTTTCTTGTTAAGAGAGTCGAGTTGCTGATTTTCTGCGGCGGTTAGGACTGGGATTTCCGGAGGGCGATTGGTGGGGAGGGAGTTGGTTCCAACGCTGAAATGCTGTTCGTCGTCGATGTCGGCAAAGAAGGCTCCCAAGGTATGGAAGTCCTTGGCGGTGAAGGGATCGTATTTGTGATCGTGGCATTGCGCGCAGCCCACGGTGGCTCCCATCCAGACGGCAGAGACATTGCGGACACGGTCGGCTTGATAAATGGCGCGGTATTCTTTTTTCTGAAGCCCGCCTTCGTGAGTGGTTTGAAGCAGGCGATTATAGCCGGTGGCGACGCGTTGGTCTTCGGTGGGGTTTGGAAGGAGATCGCCGGCGAGTTGTTCTCGGGTGAATTGGTCGAAGGACTTGTTCTCGTTGAAGGAATTGATGACGTAATCGCGATAGGGCGAGATCCGCTGATCTTGATCACCGTGGTATCCCACGGTGTCGGCGTAGCGGACGAGATCGAGCCAATAAATGGCCATGCGTTCACCGAAATGTGGAGAGGCGAGGAGGAGATCGACTTCAGCCTCGATGGCGGATTGAGGAGTAATTTGGTAGGCTGTTTTAAAACGGCGAAGGTCGTCGGGCTTTGGTGGAAGTCCGGTGAGGTCAAAATGGAGCCGTCTGAGTAAAGTGACGAGATTCGCATCTGGGGAAGGTGGAATTTTTTCATCCTCAAGTCGTGCGAGAATGAACTGATCGACCCAGTTGACGGGCCAGTTTTTCGTTTTTACTACGGGAGTTGGGTGCGCGATGGGAGATTTGTAAGTCCAGGGCTCGTCGTATTTTGCTCCTTCGGTGATCCATTGACGGAGCAGTGATATTTCTTTAGAAGTGATCTTTTTGTGAGTCTCCGGTGGAGGCATGATCTCATCGGGATTAGAATCGAGAATGCGGGCGATGACTTCCGAGGCATCGGGCTTTCCTGGTTCGATGGGGATTTCGAATTCGCCTCCTTCGGTCGCCCCTTCATAGGTGTCGAGACGGAGGTCGGATTCGCGGTGTTTTTCGTCTGGGCCGTGGCAATGGAAGCACTTATCGGAGAGGATGGGGCGGATATCGCGGTTGAAATCGACTTTCCCTGATAGGGTGGGAGGGAGAAGAAGAACAAGAGCGAGAAATTTCACTCAGCAAATTTGGCAGATTCCTGGCACGATTACAGGAGTAAAAGTGGAGAGATTCTGAAGTTAAGATGAGTTATTTTCCACCGTGCTGAATCTGGATATTCCGGTATTCCATCTGCCCGCGGTCACCTTCGAAGCCGAGGGGGCCGTTCTTGGGGATTTTTAGGGCGGTTTCGAGGTCTTTGCCGTTGTAGCTGCAGTGGTGCCTTTGACGGTAATGACGATGTCGTTCCAGTGAGGGGACTTAGGTTGAGTAAGCGATCCGGCGATCGCCTGTCCTTGGGGTTCCCTCCTCCGCTATGGCACGGTGCGGCAGGTGATTGGGGACGTAGGCTTGGAATACCGAAGGGGGCACACCGAGCCACGCGCGATATTTGGAATCGGTTTCGGGATATGTGGACTTTTTGGGGGGCTTCTGCTCTTCTCCGGCCATGTCTGAATCTTCTACGACTCCTCTCTATATCTGCGGGCCGATGGCTTCGGGGAAATCTGCTTTGGCGATCTCTCTGGCTAAGGAGTTAGGGGGGGAGATTGTGAATGGAGATGTGGCGCAGGCTTATAAGGGGCTTGAACGTTTGAGTGGGACAGCCGCTGATTGGAAGCAGGCAGATGCGGCTCATCATTTGTATGGGGTGCTTGAGCCGACTGAGAATTGTGATCCCTTGGCGTTTCGTAATTTGGCGGTTCCAGTGATTGTGGAGATTCAATCGCGGGGCAAGATGCCGATTGTCGTGGGTGGTTCCGGAGTTTATTTGAAGACGTTGACGCATGGGCCGTCATCGATTCCGGAGCGGGATGATGCGCTGCGTGCCAAGTTCGAGGAGCGGAGCAATGATGATTTGGCAGAGGAACTGAAGGGGCTCGATCCGGAAGGAGCGGCGGCCACTGATTTAAAGAATCGTCGTTATCTGATTCGGGCGCTGGAGATTTGTTTGCTCTCGGGGCAGAAGATGTCGGTTCTGAAGGCTGAGCAGTTTAAGAAGTTTGATGAGATCACGCTGGGTCTCCGGGGGCTTTATCTTTTGTGGGATAATGACAACGCGAAGCAGCGGATTAGTTCGCGCTCGATGCAGATTTTGGAAAAGGGTGGAGTTGATGAAGTGAAAGCGCTTCGTGAGACGGCATCGGAGACGTGCCGGAAGACGATTGGATTTTCGGAGATTGAAGAGCACCTCGATGGTAAGTTGACGCTGAAGGAGTGTCACAAGGGACTTCATACGAGCACGCGGAGGTTTGCGAAGAGGCAGCGCTCTTGGTTGAAGAAGGAAGCTTGGCTTAAGGATGTGACTTGCCCGTTTCCCTTTGATGCGAAGTTTGCCTCTCTTTGAGGGACTGCTGGGAGTTGATCCGCAGATTTTGCAGATTTGTACCGATGGTTGAGCGGCCTGCGAAACTAAGCGGCGGGGCGCCACCTCTCCTTTTTGAGAGGGTTGTGGTGGCGGGTGCCGCCAAAGAAGTTGTCGTTGCGTTTTTCGGAGCCCACTAGCGCGGCGCTTGGGGGTAAGGCGTAGCGCTCGTCATCGCTCCCATGGACATGCCGATGACCCAAATGATGGTGAGTCCCCCGATGGGCCAGCTGGCACTTGCTCCGAGTGTTTCGGCGAAGATAAGGGGGATCGCGACGGTCGACCCAAACATGGTGAGATACTGTTGAAAGCCCAGAGGGATCGTCTGGAGGATCGCTGCGCGAAGAGTAGTGAATGGTGAAAGCTTGTTTTCCATATAAAACGGCTTCGGTTTCCCGAAGCCGTTTTGGAAGAATGAATGTTGTTTCGCTTACGTGAACAAAGGTTTCATGTGGCGGTCCAGGAGGTTCCCGGTGACGCACTTGGAGATGACTGCTTCATTTTTTTTGAGGGCGTCGAGGTAGCGGTCACCCATTTGGGCGGCGATCTTGAAGCCGACGTGGAGGAGCTGGCGAAGGTTGGCGTTGTAGCCTGGGTTGCTCTGGTCATGCGTTAAGGCGCTGACGTATTGCTCGCTGGTCCAGCCGTTGACTTCCTCGGCGCTTGGGAGCTGGGAGTGGTCGATGTCGATGACGGTGGCGTAGGGCTCGCAGAGGGCTTCTTTTTTCTCGAGGGCCTTGGCGTAAATTTCTTTGGCAAGGTCGAGTGCGTCTCCACCTGCGGTGGCGAGGCCGATGACTTCTTCGAGCCAGTTGGTGCCAGCGGTCTTGATGTGGAGGCCGGCGCCGGAGCGGGCGATCGCTTTTCTGATGGGGCCGTAGATGGAGAATTTATCAGAGCCGGAGTGCACGCTGAGTTTGAGGGTCTCGGGGAGGTCGTAGGCTTTGATAGCGTGCGCGAGGACTGCGAGGTCGTCGTTAAATTCTTGCTCGAATTGGGCCACGTCGCCGACGTAATCAACACCCTTATTAAAGCGGCCGGTGAATTTGGGTGCGATAGTCTGGATGGGGATGCCTTGGTCGGAGATGGCAGCGAGGATGATGAGCATCTCGGCGGGGACCTGGGGGTCGTCGGTTTCGTCCATGGAGACTTCGGTGACGAAGTCATCGGTGCCGCCTTTTGCTGCGACAATGTGGTCGTAGATCGCTCGGGCCTTTTGAGTGGCTTTGAGAAATTGGTTGGCTGTTTTTTCGATAAGCTCTTTTGAGATTTCAAGTGGGGCGTCGATGCCTTCGACTTTCACGGAGCCGATGAGCTCGGGGTGACTCGTGATGAAGGCTTTGACGTCGGCAGGAGCGGCGGGTGAGCCGATGTCGTCTGCGACGTCGAGAGTGAAGAAGTTACACGGAGCGACGAAGCGGTCGACGGTGGAGAGGTTGATGTGGTCGGCATCGAGGAGGTATTCGCCGGTCCAGCCGAGGTCTTTGACGGCGACGTCAGCGGCGTCGCGTGTGGTTTGGGGCTCGGAGCCGATAATTTCGTGCTCGCGGTTGGATTTATTCCAGGTGGGGCAGATATCGACTCCGAGGTCTTTGGCTGCGATAAAGGCTTGGAGTTGGGCGTGGGCGCCGTGGGCGAAGCGATCGCCGACGCCGAAGGTATACTTTGGACAGATTTTCATGAGTGTAATTGATGTTTTGGTTTTTGAATTTTTTTGGTGAAGCGTTGGCGAATTTTGAGTAGTGAATTGCTTGGTTGAGCAGGCTATTTGATTCGTCGAGGAGAGAGGTAAGTTTTTGTTCGGGGACGATTTCGGTTTTGATGAGGAGGCGGAGCCAGTAGTGGGTTTCGCGTGCTTCCTTGCAGGAGACATACATCTTTGTGGTGAAGTCAGGTTTGCTCTGGCCTGCTTGGGCTTCCTCGATGTTTGCTCCGACAGATGTTCCCGAGCGAAGGAGCTGATTTTCCAGGGTTTGGGAAACTCCAGGTTGGTTTTTAAGTTGTTGGCAGAGCTTTACGATCCGAACTGCAAAATCGAATGATCGTTCACGAATTTCTGTTGGTTACTCAGTCATAAATTCATCCCTCTCTATTCATCATTCACTATTATTAAGGCTTTGATGGTTCCGGTGGCGAGGTCGGTGAATTTGTCGAATCCTTCGGGGACCTCGGTGATGTCGAGGCGGTGGGTGATCCAGTTTTGAAGGTTGATTTTCTTTTGGCCGAGGATGCCGATTATTTCGGGGAAGTCGGATGGGAGGGCATTTCTGCTGGCAATGACGGAGAGCTCGCGGCGGTGGAAATGGGGGGCCTGCGGGAAGGTGATGTCCTGGGCGGTGATGCCGACGTAGACGACGCGGCCGCCGACGGCGGCATATTCGAAACACTGGACCATGGAGCCGGCGTGTCCGGTGGCGTCGATGATGACGTCGCATAATCCTCCTTCGGTGATTTTTTCAATCTCGGCGAGGTGGGAGCCATCGGATTGAGGCTGGATGGTGTGCTCAATGCCGAGTTTTTCGGAGCAGAAGTCGAGTCGGTTTTGGGCGAAATCGACGACGATGACTTTGAGATCCATGAGTTTGAGGAACTCGAGGGCGGCGAGGCCGATGGGGCCGGCGCCGATGACCATGACGGTTTCTCCGGGTTGTGGGTTGCCGCGCTTTATGGCGTGGTAGCCGATGGCGAGGGTCTCGACGAGGGCGAGTTCATCGTAGGAAAGATCGTTTCCGGGATGCAGCTTGTGTGCGGGGACAGTCCAGTTCGATTTACGAAGTCCTCCTGATTGGTGGACGCCGACGACGGAGACATTCGAGCAGGCATTGGAGTGGCCTTTTTTCGAGGGGATGGACTCGGGGTCGTTGAGGTAGGGCTCGAGGGAGCATTTATCGCCGGGTTTCACGTTGGTGACGCCCTCGCCGACGGCGACGACTTCGAGGCCGAGTTCGTGACCGGGAGTGCGTGGGTAGGTGAAAAAGGGAAATTTACCGAGGTAGCAGGAGAGGTCGGTTCCGCAGATGCCCATGCGATGGGTGCGGACGAGGGCCTCGCCGGAAGCGGGCGCTCCGACGTCGGGGAGATCAACGGGGGTGATTTTTTTGACGTCGGTGAATTCGATTGCGTAGGACATTGGGAATTGAGATTTGAACGTGCTTGGTTGAGGGATTTTGGTTGGGGAAGTTTATCCGCAGATTTCGTAAATTAGCGCTGATGTTTGATTGAGGCTCACGCGAGGGCGCGGAGAGGCAGAGATTCTTTGAGGAAGCTTGCTAAGCGAAGCGGCGGAGGCGCCGCGGCTCCTTTAGTTGTTTTCGGGGAGGCCTTCGGGGTGGCCGAGGTTTTTAACGGGGGCGAAGATTTCGTGGACTTGGGCGAGGAGAGATTGGTCGATGGGTTCGGCGAGCCATTGGGCCCATTTTGCGACGTTCTTGGGATTTGCTGAACCGGCGACGGTGGAGGCGATGTCGTCGTGACCACAGGAATACTGAAGGGCGAGCTGGGCGATATCGACGCCGTTGTCATTACAGAGTTTTGCCGCGGCGCGGGCGGCTGCTTTCACTTCCTCGGGTTCCTTGAGCCAAACGGGGAGTTCGGCATTGGTGAGGAGGCGGGCTGAGAAGGGACCGGCATTGATTGCGCCCAGTCCCTTTGACTTGAGGCGCGGGACGAGGTCGTCGGCGAAGCTGGTGTTCTGCAGGGTGTATTGATTGTAAGAGAGGACGCAATCGATGTCGTCTTCGACGTGATCGAGGACTTTATTGAAGCAGGCCATGGGGTAGCAGGAGAAGCCGATGGCGCGGACTTTTCCGGTATTCTTAGCTTCGATCAAAGCGGGGATCGTTTCCTCCCAGATCTGGTCCAATTTCACGAACTCAATATCGTGGAGGAGGACGAGGTCGAGGTAGTCGGTGCCCATGCGTTGCATGGAGACGTGGAGTGATTCGTTGACGCGTTTTGCGGAGAAATCGAAGTGGATTTCGGAATAACGACCGAGCTTTGTGCCGAGCAGGTATCTGGAGCGGTCGATGCCCTTGAGAGCCCGGCCGAGCATGACCTCAGACATTCCGCGGCCGTAGAAGGGGGAGGTGTCGATGAAGTTCATTCCAAGATCGAGCGCGGTGTGGACGGCGCTGAAGGCTTCATTGAGATCGATGGATCGGAATTCGGCACCAAGAGAGGAGGCTCCAAAGGAAAGGCTGGGGAGTTCGAGGCCGCTTTGGCCGAGAGGACGAGTTTCCATAGTGACGAAATATTGATTGAGGATAAGAGGCTGGGAGAGATTTGTCTGACTGATTTTGAATGGGAAGGAAAATTCGGCAAAATGCGTGTGAATAAGGCGAAGACGTTCAATGTTGAAAAAGAGAGAATTTCTTCAATTTTTTAGGGAATAAAATAGTAGATTGAATCACTAGGGATCAGTAATTCTGAGTTTGCAGGAGACATGAATTTTTGGAGGCTATGCCATATGGAGCATACTTTGATGCCTTGGGAAAAGGTCGGTCCCCAATTCAAGAAGTTTTATAAGAGGGCAGGGATGCTGGTCGATCTCGACCGCTGTATCGGATGTCACTCTTGCTCAGTCTCTTGCAAGACGGAGAACGATGTTCCGCTCGGCAATTTTCGGATGCGGGTGCGCTATTTAGAGCAGCCAGATCAGTCGGCCTTCCGCTCAGCGATGGCAATGCCAGCCCCATCGGGACCTATCATCAAGTTCCCGAGCACGTTGATCTTGCCGAGGACCGCTACATTTTCTCTACCTTCAAGTGGAACGTTCACACCCAAGGCCGCTCCGGTCATTGGAAATATGCCGCGGAGATCATTCACACCAACCCTGTTTTCATGCATCCCGAGACTGGAAAAACTCTCGGTGTGAAAGAAGGGGATTCGGTTGAGATTTCCGTTTTCCGTCCTACCGGTCACACCTATCGCTCGGGCGAAGAAGGAGTGATGGGGAGCTTTAAAAATCACGTCCGTTTTCTCAAGGGAATGCATCCGCGCGTCGTGATGTGCTCGCACCACGTCGGGCACTGGGAGCACGGCATCGTAGGCTCCGCCGCAAGCAAGGAAACATCGCCAGCCGAGGGCAAGAGTAAGAAGCTTTCTGATTCCGAACTTCAGCGTAGCCCCTGGTGGTCAAGGCAGCGCGGAGGTATCGGTGGGGGAGTCCACATCAATGACGCCCTGCCCATCAACCCAGCGCCCCTCATCGGCGGACAGAATTGGTATGACAATGTCTGTAAGATAGAGAGATTGACTTCATGAATCCCGAATCCGCTGTGCAACAACTCGCTGCGACGCTGCTCGCGCGCGAGGTCAACTCGGAGCTTGTAGCAACCCTGCAGGAGCCAGCGACCGCCGCTATTTTGAAACAGCTCGAGCCTTCGTGTATCGAATTGTTAGGAAGGGAATGGACTAAAAAAGATTTTAATGACGCCGCGGTCGAATTCTGTCGCCTCTTCATTCTTGAGCCCAAGGTTCCGGCACGGGCGGCTGCTTACTTTGAGGAGAAGGAACTAGAGATCGCGAGCCGCATCCAGTTCATGCTCGATAACGGCCTCCTCGAAATCCCCGAGGGCTTTCAGACGCTCTCGCCTGACCACATCGCCATTCTACTTTTAGTGCAAACCACGCTCGCCGGGGAAGACGCAATACAGTTTAAAAAAGACAATCTTAGCTGGCTTCCAGAGTTCGCCCGGAAGCTTGCCGATCAAAGTAAGCATCCGTTTTATCAACTGGTGGCCAAGCTGATTTCGCTTTCCTAAAAAGGGTCCTTGGTCGCTCGCGTTCAGGTCAATCTCGGATCGAGTTCAAAGGGAGTGGCCTTCCCTAATCTGATCTTCGTGAAATCAGGGTGTTCGGGGTTCAGGAGAAATTTCTCTTCGATCTGCATTACCGCGCGCGGCACTACAAGCACCGCCGATCTTTTCGACCGCAACCAATCCCCGCCGTAGATCTGGGTGCTTGCCATGATTTCTTATCGGTCTCAGCCCTTGGGGAGATCTTTCACCTTTGGAGGTTTGATCAGTTTTCGATCAATCGTGACCTGAAAATAATTGAAGAGCCGCATGAGCGTCGCGTGATTCTCGATATGGATAAAAAGCTCCAGTGTCGCGAGCGAGAGACTACTCCCGAGATAGACCATGCGCGAATCGACGCGGTTCCATCGGCCTTCGGCGAGACGCGCGCCGTCGCCGGAAAAAGCGCTTTCGAGATACTTTGTTTTCGTGATCCGAAAACCCGTGCCCGCTCAAAGGATTAATGAGCCAGACCTGGCTCTTTCGCAGGAGCTTCGGCGCATCCACCGGAACGAACTCCACTAAGAGGAAGTCTCCGTTCTTAAGAGTTCCCGCTCCACTGGATATTATTCCTTGTCCTACCATATTGGGATATTTAATGCGCCAAATGGCCGAGGGTGGAATTTTCTTCATCTCCGCAACTCTCTGCTTGTCTTGATTGTGATCGTTTACTTCTTCTTGGTTGGCATGAAGCTGCCGGCGCCGGGGGTGAAATCCCAGGGGGTGGTTTTCTCTCCGAGTTTTTGGAGGAAGGCTCCGGAGGAGAAGGCTAGGAAGAAGTTGTCGTCTCCGGGCGTGTTGCGGGTGCGGGCGTAGACTTTCTTCATGGCGGGGATCGCCGCTTTGGCGTAGTTGCCGAGGAGTTCGATGGCACGGCAGGCACGTAAGGCGATGGCCCAGGTTGGGTTGTCGAGTTCCTTGATGAGTATCTTGAATGATTGATCGCGATGAGGCTTCATTACAGCGAGCCAGCTGGCGGCTTCGATGCGGATTTCGGCATTTGGATCGTCGAGGAGGGTGGCGGCAAGTTCGAATAGGAGATTTTCTGAGCGGTCGTTGCGTAGGGCGATGAGGGCCCAGAATCTTTCCATGGGGTTGTCAGATTTGATGGCTTTGCGGGCGATCTTTGTCCCTCGTCCGACGGAGTCTGCTATTTTCCAGACGCGGCTCAGGTCCGGTTTTTGATTGCCGATGGCTTTACCCTTCTTCTGGATCAAGTTTGCCATCATGCCTTCGGGAATGAAGAGAGTATCGTGGGTTTCCCTGCGCAGTTTTTCGAAAGCGCGGGCGGCTTTTGCGAGTGCATTGGCATCTTCTGCGGTGAGCTTTTCTTCAGCAATGTTGCGCAAGTTTTCAGGGTCGGCAAGGCAGTCGTAGAATTCAACTGGAGAACGATGGGCGGAAAGGTAGTGAGCTTGAGCCCGGTTCATGCGCATGCCGCTGAATTCGAAACGGTGAAGCTCGCTCCGGATTTCGCCGAGATCGGAAAAGGTGGACGCTTGGTTCCATCCATAGTGAGGATAGAAGTTGCGAATGTAGAGCCAGCGACCGTTACGGACGGAGCGAGAGCAGTCGAAGACTTCATCGATACGATCACGGGCGCCGTAAACCCACTCGCGAGCGGGGGCTTTGCCGATGACGCGATGCTTCGACATGGTGGCGGGAGGAGTGATGCCGGCGAGATCGAGAACGGTGGGGGCGAAGTCGATGAAGGCTACGAGGCGGTCGGTCTTTGTTCCGGGTTTGGCGTTTGCCAGGTGCTGCCATTTTTTGGGAACACGGATCATGAGTGGGACCTGCATTCCTGAGTCAGTGAGGACGCGCTTGTGGCGGGGCATACCCGAGCCGTGGTCGGAGTAGAAGAAGACGATGGTATCTTGAGCGAGTCCGTCTTCCTCAAGCTCTTTGAGAAGGCGTCCGACGTTTTGATCCATGACCGAGACACAATCGTGATAGCGAGCGAGTGATTTACGAATGGATTTGGTATCGGGATAGTAAGAGGGGACTCGTAATTTTGAAGGGTCGTGAATTTTGTCGGGGGAGAGTTTGGACTGAACCTCTTTTTGGAAGATTTCGTGTGGCCAGACCATGGTGCGGGACTGGTGGCTAATCATGTCGTTGAAGACGGCGAAGAAGGGTTCTTTTTTTGTGCGATTTCTCCAATGGGCTTTGGCGCTGGATTGGTCCCAGCAATCTTTCACTAGGCGGGCGGCATCGGCGGAGTTGTAATCTGTTTTAACGTTGTTGGTGGTGTAGTAACCGGCGTCGCGAAGGTATTCGGGAAAGCCGCGGGTGCCGGCGGGAAGAGGGAATGCGGAGCGCATTTGGCCCGTGCCGGTGCTGGTGGGATACATTCCGGTGATGAGGCAGGATCGGGATGGAGAGCAGACGGGATAGGCGGCGAAGGCGTGAGTATAGAGGAGACTTTCCTTGGCGAGGGCGTCGATATTGGGCGTGTAGGCATCAGCGTCACCGTAGCAGCCGAGGGTCGGGCTCATGTCTTCGGCGATAATCCAGAGGATGTTTGGTTTTGCGAGAGAGGTGGTCTCCTTGATGAGTTTGCGGGCGCGGATGTTGCGGAATTTGACAGTGCCCCCTTTTCCGTGGTGCTGGATGGCGAAGTAGCCTTTGAGTTGCTTCTCCTCTCGTAGGTCCGAGACAGGTTCTCCGTTGACCCAAGTTTGGACGTGGTCGCCTTTCGCAATGACGCGGAAGTGGTTCCACTGTCCTTCCTTCAGTGTGCCCTTTTTTTGGCTCAGCCAGCCGCCGAGTCCAATTCCGTAAACTCCGCCGGGGATCTTGCGGTCGATTTCAATTTGGTAACCTTTGGGTTTCCCTTTGGCTCCCTGGCATCGAAAGGCAAGGCCGGAATTGAATCCGGGTTCATCGGGGAGGAAGACTTCGAGTTCGGCTTCGAAATCGGCCATTTCGATAGTGGTCGTGACCCAGACGTTGGTTTTCGAAAGGAGGTGAAGTTCTCCATTTTTGGCTTCGAAGCTTTCGACCTCGGAGCGGGGTGTCCAGCCGTTGGTGGTTTTGCCATCGAAGAGGTTAGTCCACTCGGCGTGAGCGAGGGAGCTGGCAAAAAGGAGGATGGTTAGGACTTTCATCCCGCTATCACATCTGAATCCGAGGCCCAGCGCCAATGAATATTCTAATTGTCGTGACGAAAATGAATCACATCATATCGCTCCCGCGTTGGGAATAGTCCCTGTTTTAAGCTTCCAATTAAGCGAGGGCTTCCTTGATAGCTTTGATCTCCTGGGCGGCGCAGGCGTCTGGGTCGGGCTTGGGGAAGACTTCTGCGGAGAGGTAGCCAGTGTAGCCGACTAGCTTGAGGGCTGCGACGATGGGGTCGGGGTCGGTGTGGCCCATGCCCATGGCGTTCCGGTTAGAGTCGGCAAAGTGGACGTGGCCGGTGTGCTTACCGGCATCGATGATTGCCTGGGCGACGTCGGATTCTTCGATGTTCATGTGGAAGAGGTCGGCGAGGAGGACGATGTTAACGAGCTTGTTGTCCTCGATGTATTTAGCCCCTTCGGCGAGGCGGTTGATGAGGTTCGTCTCGTATCGGTTGAGGGGCTCGTAGATGAAGGGGACGCCGTGTTTTGCGGCGGCGGCACCGGCTGCTTTGAGGGCGTCGGCGAGCCATGAAAGGGCTTTGTCGCGGGAGATGTTGCCACCCCATTTGCCCTGCATCGAACCGAGGATCGCGGGAGCGCCGAGCTGGCCACCGAAGTCGATCATCTTGAGGATGAACTGAAGGGCCGCCTCGCGCTTGGCAGGATCGGGGTCGGTGAGGGAGAGGCCGTGTTTTACCATGCCTGCTCCGGTTCCGACGGCGGCGATGCCGAGGTTGTGTTCTGTCGCGAGGGCTTTGACTTCAGCGACGGTGATGAAGTCGGGGCCGGGGAAGAAAAGTTCGACGGAGTCGTAGCCGTGTTTTTTAGCGGCGGCGAATCCTTCGGCGATGGGTTGTTGAAAGACGAAGGGGCCGGCGGCTGCTTCGGGGACTTGGGAGAGAGTGATGGCTGATTTCATTTTAAAGAGGTTGGCGGAAGGTTAGATCGACCTTTCAGGGCTTGGTGAAGTTGATAAGTCATAAATCCCCAAGCGTTTCTTCTGGGGCAACGTTAGGTCGACCCGTTGGGGCTGGGATGAGAGGTTTATCCGCAGATTGACGCTGATGTTCGCCGGCTTGAAGCTCACGCAAAGGCGGGGAGAACTTTAGGTAGGAAGGCTTGGTTGGGGGCAAGCGAAGCTAAGCGGCCGCGGCGCTGCGGCTCCTTTTTGCTTTAGACGGATTCTAGGATAAGGTTGCCGTAGGCGGTCGGGTCGCCGGTGCGGATGAGGCCAATGGCGTTGGGGACCATTTTTTTGAACGCGTCGTGGTCGAGGCGAGTGATCTGAAGGTTGGGTTGGTTGGCTTTGAACGCCTCGAACTTTGAATCGTAGATCTCGATAACGTCCTGCGGGTTGGTGTCGAGGAATTGAGAGGCTTGCCAGATGTGCCCGACTTTAAAATTGGGCGCAAGGAGATCGAGGAGATCGGTGATCAGGGGAACTCCGCGTGTGAGGGAGATATCGATGATTTCGAGATCCTTGAAGTGAGGAAAGGCCCAGTCCGCGATAACGAGAGTGTTGGTGTGGCGGACGCGGGAGAGGAGATGGTTGATTTGAGGATTGAGGATTCCTTTCTGAAGCATGATGTGAAGAATTTGTCAGACTGATTTCAATTGGGAAGGGCAAAATAGCCCACCGCATCTCGTATATTGAGCCTAGAGATGGCTTAGAACAGCTGAATGAACTGTCTCCGGTGGCGCAGTGGCGTCAATCCGGTGGATGAAATTATCGGGGAGGGCGGAGAAGATCTTGTGGCAGCCTTCGAGCGCACCGCGTTGTTCGAACTCGTTGGTCTCGCCGTCGCGCACTCCGATTCGGGAAAGGGCGACGTCGATGGGAACCTCGAGAATGAAGACGTGATCGGGGATGGGCGCGAATTTTTCGTTGGTTTCGCGGATCTCTTGCGGATCGAATCCACGCAGACCTTGGTAGGCCATGGTGGAGAAGTAGTAGCGGTCGAGAATGACGGCGGCTCCGCGAGCGAGAGCGGGCTTGATGAGGGTTTCGACATGCTCGCGGCGATCGAGGTGGAAGAGATCGAGCTCTTCCTGAGGGGAGAGGCGGCCGGTCTCGGCGGAATTCCTAAGGCGGGTTCCATGAGGGCCGTCGGTAGGCTCCTTAGAAGTAACGACTTCGTGGCCTTTTGCGCAAAGCGCGTCGGCAAGGAACTGGACCTGGGTGGATTTCCCGGTACCGTCGATTCCTTCGAAGATGATAAACATGGAGTAGAAAAGGTGGCACACCCAACAGGACTTGAACCTGTAACCTACGCATTAGAAGTGCGTTGCTCTATCCAGTTGAGCTATGGGTGCTGCTGGGGAGGGATGTAAGGTTCTCAGCGGGAAATGGCAAGGAATTGAAAGGCCGATTTATCGGGGAGTGGAAGGGCTTGCTGGATTTCAGAGAGAGGAGGGATGACGAGAGACTCTTCTTCGACTTGGTGTTGGTCCGGGGGGAATTGATTCTCGGGGAGAATCGACTTGGATAGATGGTAGCAGGCCCAGGCTTGCAGAGTGCGGATTTCTGCCCGCGGGCCGGCCATGCGGGTGGCGAGGTGTTGAAAATGACGAGTGGGGTTTCCAATGAAAAGGGAATTGTCGCGGTTTTCGAGGAACCATTTCAGGGCCATGTAGGGAAAGGGGGCCTTGGTTTCAGCGAAGGACGATTTATTGAGCTGGAGGAGTGCCTGAGCGGGCTTTCCCTGAAACCAGAGGGATTGGGAGAATTCTAGGCAGGCCTGATGAAACTTGGGGCCACATTCTGATCGATGAATGCGGGTGTGCTCCGGGGTGAGGTCGGGGGAAGCACCCGGGAGGTGAGGGTTGGGAACGTTGAACACTGAAGAGTGAGATTCGAAGGATGAAGGGCTTGCGTTAGGAGCGGGAAGGGAGCGTCTAACCTCGGGGGTGGAAGTTTTTGTGGACGGTCTTGAGGCGTTTTTGGTCAACGTGAGTGTAAATCTGGGTGGTGGAAATATCGGCGTGGCCTAAGAGTTCCTGAATGACCCGGAGGTCGGCGCCATTTTCCAGGAGGTGCGTGGCAAAGGAGTGGCGGAGAAGGTGGGGGTAGATGTTCTGATCAATGCCGGCGGCCTTGGCACGTTCCTTGACGATCTGGCGAACGCGGACGGTTGAGAGGGGGCCGCCGCGCACGGAGAGGAAGATGTGAGAGGAAGTCTTTTTTGAGACGAGTGCGGGACGCTCGCTGGTGAGATATTTTGAGAGGGCATCGAGGGCGCGTCCGCCGACAGGAACGAGCCGAGTTTTATTCCCCTTGCCGGTGACGCGGAGAAAGTGGTCGTCCAAGTCGAGGGTCTCGAGGCGGGCGTTACAAATCTCTGAGAGGCGGAGGCCTGAGGCGTAGAAGAGTTCCATGATGGCGAGGTCGCGGCGGCCGAGGCGCTTGTCGGGATTGATGGAGTTGAGGAGTTTCTCGACGGCTTGGGCTCCTAAAGTTTCGGGAAGTCTGGAGGCGGTTTTGGGGGCGGAAAGAGGCTCGGTAGGATCGATCTCGAGGTGGTTTCGTTTTACGAGGAATCGAAAAAAGACCTTTAGGTGGACCTGAGCGATGCGGAGCGACGAGGCTTGAAGTCCGGAATTTCGGAGATGGGAAAGGAAGGCCGAGAGTTCATCGGTACCGAGATCGCGCCACTGGGAGTACCCGTTTTTTTGGGACCATGAAGGAAGCTTGTCGAGCGTCTGGCGGACCGAGAGTTGATAGGCTGACGACAGTCCTCGCTCGGTAGCGAGGTAGAGGAGGAAGCTGTCGATTTTTGATTCCACAGGTAGTTTTTAAATGCCAAGTGGTGAAAAGCTTAGTAAAATCGTCTTCTCGTGAAATTTTCTCACGCGAAACCAGTTTCCCTATGATGCGCTTTCCCTCTTTTTTAATCGTTCTTTCCTTATTCGGTGTCATCGCCTCGGCGGTTGAACGTCCAAACATCGTCTACATTATGGCTGACGATTGCACCTTTCGGGATTTGGGCTGTTACGGGGGGCAGGCAAAGACTCCTCATATCGATGGGCTCGCCACGGAAGGGATGTTGTTCGAGCGCTGTTTTCAGGCGGCGCCGATGTGCTCGCCGACGAGGCACAATATTTATACGGGACTCTACCCGGTGAAAAGTGGGGCTTATCCGAATCACACTTTTGCGAGGGAGGGAACCAAGAGTCTCACGCATTATCTGAAACCCTTGGGATATCGCGTGGCTCTGAGTGGAAAGACCCACATTGCTCCGAAAGAGGTTTTCGATTTTGAGTATTCTGGAAGGAAGAACAATCCGGATATGGAGGTGATTGAGTCTTTGATGGTGGAGTCGAAGGAAAAGGGGGCGCCCTTTTGTCTCTTCGCTTGCTCGAATGAACCGCATTCTCCCTGGGATAAAGGTGATGCTTCAAAGTATCCGCCTTCTGAAGTGAAGCTCCCGTCCTACTTGGTCGACACCCCGGAGACGCGCGAAGAGTTCTCAAACTATCTCGCGGAGATCACTTATTATGACCAGCAGGTGGGCGATATCCTGGCGCTTCTTAAGAAGCACGGACTTGCAGAAAATACTCTCGTGGTGGTGACCTCAGAGCAGGGGAACGGCTTCCCATTTGCCAAGTGGACCTGTTACGACTCAGGACTTCAAAGTGCGATGATCGCCCGCTGGCCGGGAGAGATTGCGAAAGGCAAGAAGACCAAGGCGATGGTCGAGTATGTCGACCTTTGCCCCACTTTCATCGAAGCTGCTGGTGGAGAACTTCTTGATGGGCTCGATGGGGTAAGCTTTCTGCCAGTTTTAAAAGGGGAAAAGAAGCAGCACAAAAACCATGTCTTTGGGCTGATGACAACCCGGGGAATTCTCAATGGATCAGAGCACTATGGCATTCGCTCGGTGCGTTCGAAGACTCACAAATTGATCGTGAATCTGACGCCTGAGGTGGAGTTCCGAAATATCGCGATGAAGACTCCCACGTTTCGTTCTTGGGAAGCGCTCGCAAGAAAAGGGGATGAACGCGCGACCTATTTAGTGAATCGTTATAAAAAACGGCCTGCAATTGAGCTTTACGATGTTGTTTCTGACCCGCTCGAAACGAAGAACCTAGCGGAGGAGGAAGGCAAGGGAGAGATCATTAAGTCGCTTCGAAAGGAATTGCATGATTGGATGACCTCTCAGGGAGATCAAGGTCAGGCTACTGAGATGGACGCTCAGAATCATCAGGGAAGAGGTCGTAAGAAAGGGAAAAAGAAGAAGTGAAATTCCTCTTTGTTAGTCTCCTTTTGATCGGCTTTCTTTTCGCGGAAGAGAAGGCGGCTCCGAGGCATCAGCTGGAGCCACTTTTTCAAAGCACACTGGATTTCTATGGAAAGTTGCTTCGGACGGAGAACGGAATGTATCTCGACGCGCATGAGTTTCGGGGAGGTGAGCGAGAAAATAAGAGGTGCTCGACGGCAGCGGTGGGCGTAGGGCTGATTGCGCTCTGCATGGAGCATGATCTCAAGCGAGATCCGAAAGCTGGGGTGAAAGCGCTGGAAACGCTTCGGGCGATCAACGGAACGGTGGAAGGCTTTCAGATCGATCGTGAAGAGGCGGGATACTTCCGCCATTTTTTTCAAAGTGATACCGGAAAGGGCCAATCGGAGCATTCGACGATCGATACCGCGATCATGGTCGTGGGGGCGTTATTTTGTCGAAATACTTTTGATGATCTTGCAACTGTCTCTTATACACATCTGACGCTGCCGACGAATAGAGAGGTGTAGATC
>OLHR01000075.1_pt1 | contig 36713 bp, 37 predicted proteins | sample 1609291 | NCBI WGS metagenome assembly OLHR01 (sample SAMN05416707, study PRJEB24817) | seawater metagenome | isolation source: Sea water | place: Canada:Atlantic | collected 2013-07 | reverse complement strand
GTATACGCGTCGCGGCCGTGATGGCGCATGTCGGATTTCTAGCGCCGGATCGCGCCGGAGAAGTATTCGACGCATTTGCCGCCAGTTGGCTGGAGAAGCCAGTGGCCGCGGCACCTATCGCCGCCCTCGATCTGTCGACTGGAACCGTGCCGGAGGAGCTCTTGGATACCTACTGGTCGATTGTCGAAGACGGCGTGGCGGGAAGTCTCGACGCAGCTTCAATCACAGAGCGAACTGCCGGATTGGGAGGACTGCAGAACGAGGCCTTTCAAGACCGGCTTGTGCGGTCCTCGATGCAGTATCCGGGAGTTAAGGAGATTGCAGGACGTTCGACGCCTCCCAGTGTCAGATTGCAGACCTTGGCTGCGTGTCAAATCGGCTCGATCGGAAGACAATATCATGACCTGATCGTCGACAACGGATTCGATCTCGAGGTGCTCGACGGTCATGCACTCGGTTTGTCAAAGCTCCCACCCCCTCTTGACTATCTCAACGCGCGCAATCTGCAGACCCATGATCTGTGGCATCTCGTCGCGGGATACGAGACGACAATTCTGCATGAGTTCGCGATCGCTGCATTTCAGCTCGCGCAGTTCGGTCACAGCTACTCGGGCAATTTGATGGCGGTGATGACGGGGGTTGCCGCGTTGAGTCCGGCGATCGGTTTTCCAATCTTGATGGATGCCGTGCTCACCGCATGGGTGCATGGGCGCGAAACCTCACCTATGATCGGCATACGCTGGGAAGACTCATGGAACCGCAGCGTGAAAGAGATCCGCGAAAGCTATGCAATCTTGCCCTACGAGACTCCACACCCCGCGAATCTCATCGAACTTGGAGCCGCGGAAGCCTGAAGACGGCTTGGACCTCGAACAAAGTTGTGTATGTCGTCGACTGGTAACAACACTCGGCTTTGACAAGTTAAAAAACTCTGGCTGCAATAAATCCGAACCTGTGTATGGCGAATTAGTCATTCACTCATGCAATCAATGATGTAGCCGTTCGGCCCCAGTTCGGAAGTTCAGTCCAGAAAATCACTTAGGATTCTTCCACTAACTCCAACCGAACTCCCAGACCGATCCGCCCTAGATTCGGCATACGTTCGGTCTCGGCCACACCGCCCTACTCCATTCCTCATTGGATAAATTGCTCTCCACAGCATGCGCGAAAATTGAGGCTTCTCAGATATTGATTTGCCTCATTATTGTCAGCGCACAACTTTGGCGGCGAAGGTGCGAATCTCCTCTACAAATTCCGTGGGACGTTCCATGGCCGCGAAATGTCCACCTTTGTCGAACGTATTCCACTGCACAATATCGCTGTACACGTTGTCGCACCAAAGCCGCGGAAACAACATTAACTCTTTGGGAAAGCGCGCCACTCCCGTGGGGACAGCAACTGGTGCTTCAAGAAATTTCAGTCTGGGGTTCTGCGTTACCTCGTAGTACAAGCGCGTTGAAGAACAAATACTTTGCGTGAACCAATACACGGAAATATTGGTGAGCAGATCATCCTTATCAAGAACCGACTCGATGTCACCATCGCAATCCGTCCAGCTATGAAATTTTTCTGTAATCCAGGCGCAGAGCCCGGCCGGTGAATCATTGAGACCTACGCCTAAAGTTTGTGGCTTGGTCCCCTGAATTTTCTGGTAGCCGGTTTCCATCTGCTCAAAGTGTGCCATGGTTGTCAGATCAGCAATCTCCGAAGCGGACAAACCCTCGTTGGGATCAGCGGTCGTGGGGAATCCAAAAGGCATATTGAGATGAATGCCGTAAAGGTGCTCCGCATCGATACAACCGATATTGGAAGTGATAAGCGCACCCCAGTCGCCACCCTGTGCTATGTACTTTGAGTATCCTAGGCGCGCCATGAGTTCGGCAAACGCTTCGCCCATTGCCAGCGTATCTACCTGTTCTGTCGTTGTAGTGTCGGAAAAGCCGTAGCCAGGTAGTGACGGGCAAACAACATGGAAGGCATTATCGGCGGTTCCACCATGCGCCTCGGGGTTCACGAGTGGGTCAATAACGTGCAGAAATTCTACAAAGCTACCTGGCCAACCGTGACTAATGAGCAGTGGCGTCGCGTCTGCATGTTTCGACTGAACATGCACGAAATGAATATCGATTCCCGCAATTTCCGTCTTAAACTGAGGGAAACGATTGAGCCGTGCTTCGTGTTTCCGCCAGTCGTATTGGTTGCGCCAATAGTCACAAAGAGACCGGATGTATTCTGTCTTTGCACCGTAGCGCCAGTCAGTTCCTGGTATTTGATCGGGCCAGCGAGTGAGATCCAGGCGGCGCTTTAGATCTTCGATGTCGGCGTCGGGGATATCGATGGTGAATTCTGCTATTTGTGCATTGAGTGCCTGCATTTATTTTCCTGAGTGCTGATAGAGATGCATTAGATAGTACAGGGGATGCTGCATCATCTTCCAGTGTACCGACAAATTAACTATTTACGGTCAGAGGAATCCAGCCTCAGGTCTCAAGCGAATGGCATTGCGCTGATCGGTGAGTTACCTCTAGCCACCTCAGTATGAATAAACCGTGACTCATGCCGGAACTGTGTGTCCCGGATGAGTTATCCGCCTAGAGATAGAGACTTAGAAGTTGTAGGTAAGCTTAATGCCGTACATCCGTGGGCTAGTCAATGCCTGTGACTGAAGCGTAGAAACGGTGCTGGGCCGCTCGTTGTAGATGGATTCCCTGTCGTCTGAAATATTTTTCACATACGCCGTAGCCTCCCAGATATTATCTGGTGAGAAAATATTCAGCCGTGCATCCCACTGGCCATAAGCTTTCAGCTTATCGTACTCATCATTGTTAAAGGCATTGGTATATTGTTCACCAACGTACTGGTAACTCACCATTGCACTCCAATCAAAATCAATAAGTTCCCACTGGTAGACTAGGTTAGCCGAGGCCTTATACTGTGGAGACAGCAAGAACTCATTGCCGCTGAGATCCTGTTCTTCCGTGCACAGAGGCGCTAAGTCGTTTCCCTGCTGCAACGGTCCGAGCGCGCAGGCGACAGTATCAACCGAGTCGTAATCTTTATACTCGGTCTTGTTGTAAGAATAATTCGCGCTAAACATTAAGCTGTCGGTCAACAATGCCATCAGCTCTCCCTCCAATCCCCAGGCCGTAGCATCGGAAGCATTTTCAAAAACGGGCGTAGCCACACCGTTAATAAGTTCCTGTTTAAGTACCTGCAAATCCGTGTAGTCATAGTAATAAGCTGACGTGCTCAGTTTTAGACGATCATCAAGCATCGTGCCCTTATAACCTATCTCGTAAGAGATAAGCTCTTCAGGGTCCACGGTATTGACATCAGTCGTCTCGTTTGGCGCCATCAGGTTAAAACCACCCGAACGATAACCGGTCGCGACAAAACCGTAGAGAAAGTGATTATCGGTTACATTGTGATCCAGCCCGATGCGCCAGGTCACCTGATCCCAATCATCATCCGCGTTGCGCTGGCCTGGGTCGCCGACAAACTGCACAAAGGTTTGATCCGAACCCTTTTTTTCATCATAAGAATAACGTAGCCCCACATTTACCATGGTACTAGCGGTCCAGTCCCAGTCCATTTGACCATAGACTGCATAAGCATTGGTCTTCAGCTCGGAGCGCCCGTTAAACAAGAAGTTGTCCTCACTCACTGGCCCCTGAAATTGACCAAAATAAGCATAGGTCGTCATAAGCTCGTCATTACCTTCGATAAACTGCAGTGTCTGCTTCTCATCACTGTTGTAATAATACAAACCGCCGATAAAGTTAAGGCTACCGTCTAAATCGGTAATCAACTGCAGTTCGTTGGAGTACGAATCATTCTTTTGAGTGAAAGGCCGGGTGGTCATGGCTGGCGTCAAGCCGAATCCGGTCACGTCTTCAACCGTCCCCCCCCCTAACGCGGCCAAGTTCGCCAACTGGCCCCAGTTCAGGCCGGATTCCGATGCCTTCATACCATCGGCATCAAAATCAGACTTATACTCAAATTGAGAATAGCCAGCGGTGTATTTGAGCGTATATTGTTCGAAGTTATATTCACTGATAAAGGTCGCTGAATTACGATGCAAGTCAACATAGGGGTCGAAATCAACGGATATTCTATCCACATTGTCTAATGCCGGATTTTGACGAGTCGCACCCTGCTGGCCATTGGCAAAATTCTGGTTTGGAAACATCCCAGAGAAGTTAGCGGGCCTGCCATCACTGACATAGTTTATCGGTTGAATAAAATCCGTTGACCAAGGGTCTAGTACATAGGGTTGTGTGCCTTTGCGATCAGATTTGACCCTAAACACCTTGAGTGAGTTGGTCCAATGAGCAGTTGTATCGTGCTGTAAATGAACGGTGCCATACACGCTGTCTTGTTCATCGAAACGCTTGTCGCTGCCTTCATTCTTCTGGAAGCCTTCACGCGTGATCGTTGAAAGCGCCACTAATGCCGATAAATCCTCGGTGACCGGGCCACTCACTAGCCCTTGCAGGACTAGGTAATCATAATTGCCTGCTTCGACAACCACCGTGCCGCCCCAGGCCTCATTATTAGGCTGTGTGCTGATAAAATTAACCGCGCCACCAATGGAGTTTCGGCCGTATAGGGTACCCTGCGGCCCCCTAAGTACCTCTACTCGGTCTATATCCAGAAAATTTGAATAGCCAAAAATATCGGTTTCGGTGGTATACACGCCATCCACATAAATGCCGACACCGGGGTCAGACCCTAGGGCCACGGTGGAACGGCCCACACCTCGAATGCTGACTCTGCTCGGTGCAATCGTTAGTGATGGTGTGTGCCGTGCGATATCAGCACCGGTGTCGATGCCTAGTTGGTTTCTAATGCTTTCATCGAAGGAACTTAATGATGCGGCCGTGTCCATCAGGTTACTTTCACGTTTGAACGCAGTAACGACGACTTCTTCAAGCACCATCTGCGCCATCGAGTTAGCAGACAGGCTGGTCAGAGCGGCAAAAAGTATCGTACGTTGGTATTGGTGCAGTGGGTGCTTCATCAGCATAAATCCTTTAAGAGCATGATATTTTCCAAGATACGCATTATCATTGGTGCGATCTGGCTTTGTTTGCCAAATCCATATTAAACTTGACTGTAAACAAATTTCATGAGATTTTGCCACGTTATTTGTCAGAAGACAAGTTTAATAAGCTGCGTTAGAGGAGAGCTTATTCCACTGTAACTCCAGCTCCTAAGCAGCAGAGCATAAGAGCCAAAAATGCCCCAGAACAAGCAAACCAAGCCCGAAACGCCGACAAAACGGACCCGCCGAGTGCAGGAGCGAGCTGAAATTACCCGTGCCAAGCTTATTAAGGCGGGCACGGTGATGTTTTCAGAGCGCGGCTTTGACGGAGTATCTGTGCGAGACCTTGAAAATGCGGCGGGAGTTAAGCGCAACCTGCTGGCGTATCACTTCGATGACAAGGATACCCTGTGGAAAAGAGTTACCGATGACATCTATGGACTAATGAAAACAGAGTTCGATCAGCGCCTGCTCATTAGCCAGGAGATGTCTGGCCGTAACAGCCTGGCCTTCGTAGTGCGTTTTTATGTGTACTTTCATGCCCGCCATCCCGAGTTGAGTCGGCTGGTAGCACAGGAAGCCACCCAGCATAGCTGGCGCACCCAGTACATGATCGAGCATCATATACGGCCCGCCACAGCGGCCATGGAAAAACTGGTGAACGAAATCCAGGGGCTTGATAGAGATGCGTTTATTCACTGGTACTACATTATGATCAGTGCCACGTCCACGATCTTCTCTTTTGCCGCCGAGTGCCAGGACCTGTTTGACGTAGACCCCTGTGAAGACAGCATGGTCGAGGGCCATGCTGATATGCTGGTATCCATGCTGCTGGGGTCAGACAAATAAAGGGCTATGCCATTTAGTTTTTAATAAACGAATCGTCCGGCGTGCACTTAAAACAGCGTCATGCATCCGCAGATTAAAAAGCAAGTGCCATCTCGTAGCGAAGCCTTTGAAAACGTTCTGTATTGTCCACAGCGGCGTCCACCAAATTTGACATTCGCTGCGGTGGTTCTGCCAGAGTCGTCGCTTGCATTGAGGACCATGACATCATTGGCAGGATATTGGGGCATCTCAGGGATAGGAAACAAGGCAGCCCTGCCCTGCTTCACTGAAAAAACGCGTTATCTTTCTCCAGCTTACTGATGCAATTCCGCACTCTCCGTGCTCCTCACAATCGGACTCTTTTAGTCGCCCCCCTATACTTCTTCACGCACAGCCGAGGGCGTGGTTGCCGACCAACGTTTAAATGACCTGCGAAAATTGGCCGCATCGCTGAACCCCAACAAATTAGCGATCTCCGCAACGGGAAGATTAGTGCCCTGAAGATATTCCATGGCGAGGCGATAACGCAACTGATCCAACAAGTGCTGATAACGGTTCCCTTCTTTTTGCAGATGACGCTGCAGCGTACTTTCACTCATGTGCAATTGCGTTGCCACTTTGGCGCATGTTGGAAACTCAGATCCAGCTTGCAAAAGAATTTTCTGCACGCGTTCGCTCACCATGCCGCCGTTGCTGTCGCGTGAAACGAGGCGGTCGCACTCCCGTCGAAAAATATCGCGCGCAATAGGGTTGGACGTTGAAATAGCCAAGTCGAGATTGACGTAATCAAAAAACATGGCGCTGCGCAACGCGTTGAAGCGTACTTCCGAGTCAAAAATTTTGTGATACAAACTAATATCACTTGGCGGCGCATAGCCTAGCTGAAGATTGCTGGTGGCTGTGTAGCGGCCGAGTAAGATGCTGCCGCTATTGATGACCGCTGCATAAAGCACCTCTGTATAAAAACGCTCTAGCACTTCCGGGAGGTGGCTGGCCTTAACCCATAACTCCAATGCGGTGTCGTGCCTCTGCAGCTCAATGCCAATGCTGGGCAATATTATCCTGTTGTACCGCACCAATAATTTGAGCGCGTCACCAATGGTGGCACTGGCCATCATTGCGTAACCGAAGATACCCTGAGATGCGATGCTGATTTGGCTGCCAAATTTCAGACCCAATTGGCTGTCCTTAGAAATCTCCAGTGCATTGATACAAGCGGTATTAAGTTGCAGTGCTGTAAGATTAATTGCGGCCTGCGGATCAGCATCTTCCAGCCCTGTTCCGTCCAATAGCTGCGCTCGTGACACGTTGTTTGGTTCCAATACCTGCAATAGTGTTGATATATAGTACGAGTGCATCGCGCCGCCTGTTGGAGGTATATAACCCACTAAATGACTGTATTTAACTCGTATATTGAGGGTATTTAACTCCTCACCTGACTGTATATAACTCCTGTTCATAGGAGTCTGTCAACTAGAATACACATTCTTAACCAACCACATCCATTGGAGCTCCGTTATGTTATCGACTACGCCCAACATTATGCAGCCCGCCGAAGAGGCAAATAACCGCTCGGGCACTTTTGCCGCGAGCACATCCACCGGTCAGACAGCCAGTCAAACAACGACGCCAGCCAATGTGCAGATTCAGCCGCGCAATCGTTCTCATGATATTACCGCGGCACTAGGAGGTGAGTGGTTGGCTGATGACGCGTTTCTGACTGCAGCATTCAATGGCATGTCGATAACGTTTCCGGCTGGGGAAAAATTCTTTATTGATGCCGTTAGGCATTACAGGGACGAAATAACTGATCCAGAGTTGCAAGAACATATTCGTGGGTTTTGTGGCCAGGAAGGTTTTCACCGCCGGGAACACCAGCTGTATAACGAAACATTGTGCGAAGCGCGCGGTTATGACTTGCAAAAACTCGAGGGTAAGTTAACTAAGCGCCTGGACTGGGCAAGGAAAAATCTCCCCCCCATACAAAACCTGGCGATCACTGTCGCTATCGAACATTTTACCGCGGTATTGGCAGAACTTTTGCTGAGCTCTGATTCGATTATGAACAAGGCCGAACCTTCAATGCGCGAACTGTGGCGCTGGCATGCCGCTGAAGAGATGGAGCACAAATCGGTGGCGTTTGACGTATTTCGCGCAGTGGGAGGTAGTGAAGAACTTCGCATCGCTGTCATGAGGCGCGCGACATTTTTCATTGGCCTGGAACTGGCACGAGCGCTGTTTTATATACTGCGCAAAGACGGACAATTATTGAATTTACCGCTGTGGCGCAAAGGCTTGGCTGGACTCTTCGGTAAGCAGGGAGCCTTTAGTGGAGGTTTGGCTTTGTATAAAGAGTTTTATGCTGAGGGCTTTCATCCCTGGCAGCAGGATACGCAGCAATTGTTGGTTGATTGGGCCGGGGATACGCCGGTGGCAGTCAGTTAAGCTATGAGTAGGTCAGAGCCCTCTTCACTGTATCATTTAGATTGATAAAAGGGCTTTGAAGACGCCTTGCCGGGACGGAACGACCCAAGTAGCAATCGAACCCGCTGACTTCATTGCCCGATTGGCGGCTCTCGTGCCAAAACCGAGGGTCAATCTCACGCGATTCCATGGCATCCTCGCTCCGAACCATCGCTGGCGTGGACTGGTCACACCAGCTAAACGCGGCATCTGACCGCTGGCCTGAAGGCAGCAAAGTGGATGGCGCGCAGCAGTTTAAATCTTGCGATGCCGCTAGAGTCTTTTTAGGTCAGTTTTGATGTCAGATCTTTCTGCAACGTTTTGCAAGTAATGAGATAAAGCAGGCCCCCTACTGCGTACAGCGTCACGGTATACATTATCGACTGGCCAAGCCCCTGCGCTCGGGCAGACTGGCAGGCCTTTGTCTGGGCCGGGCCTAGTGTTTCCAGCAGTTCTGCCTGAGTGCCGTCACAGGCCTGAGCGCTGATCACCGCGCCGCCTTGTACCGATTCCAGTTGCCCGCTCATCAGCATGTCGCTGAGAAAACCGACGAAGATTGGCCCCAGGCCGTAACCGATCAGGTTTACAACAAACAACATAACTGCGACAGCGGTGGCCCGGGAGCGTGCACTGGCAACGCCCTGGCAGACCGTATACTGGGCGCCAAGATAGGTGTAGTGCAGCACATTCGCGACCAGCAAACATGCCAGTGCGAAAGAGACACTGTCAGTGGAAAAACCTACCCAGTAAAAGGGAACACAAAGTATCAGGCTGACCCCCGGGATCACTACCACCGCATTGGGGTACCTGCCACTGGCGCGTTCGGTCAGGTAGCCCGCCGCCAATGCCCCGACGGTGGCAGCGAGCCCCAGCGGAACGGAGATCTGGGTGGCGACCTCCGCCACATTCAAGCCGTGTGTGCGCTGGAAAAATGGCGCCGAAAAATTGCCAACACCGTAGCCAACGAAGGCAACCACAGTTGCGGCGGCGATATTCATCCAGAAGGTGGTTTTCCGGGATAACTCACGTAACGTATCGCGCAGGCCTTTTTTCTCCTCGTGCTTGGTGCCCGGCAGGTCAGAGTAGCCACGCGGAGGTTCCTCGAGGCTGAACAGCACGATAAACCCGATGACAACGCCAGGTATTCCCAGCGCGAGGAAGGCTTCACGCCAGGAAAACATCTGGGCAATAGGGCCACCGAAGGCATTGGCGAGAACGCCGCCCAGAGTGACGCCCATGGCGTAAGTGGCCAGTGCCCTGGCGCGACTGCGCGCCGGAAAATAATCCGCAATGATGGAATTGGCCGGAGGGGTGCAGCCAGCCTCACCGATACCGACCCCTATGCGACAAACCAGCAGGGCCACGAAACTGCCGGCCATTCCACACAAGGCGGTCATCAGCGACCACAAGATCACGCTACCGGCAATGATCCTGACCCGGTTGTAGCGTTCTGCCCAGCGGGCGATGGGTATCCCCATGACCGTGTACATCAGTGCGAAGCCAAATCCTGACAGCAATCCAAACTGCCAGTCCTGGAGTTTGAATTCCTCTATGATTGGCTGGGCCACCACGCCTATCAGTACTCGGTCAATGAAGTTGAGGGTATAGACCAGGGTCAGTGAAATCAGCACGAAATTGCGATATGAACTTGTGCCGTAGGCCTGCCCTGTACTGGTCAATGGTGCTACCACGCCCATCGGTGTCTCTCACTGTTATTTTTGTTCAACACACAGTGCAACTTTTAAGCGTTTTCAGCCAGTTATTTTTGTGATGTCCCCGTTAAGGCAGTCGGTACCGCGTTTGTAGGTATTCACCCGTCGATTCTATCAATTTTGATAAGTTAATTTGGCAGAGCCGTTCATAGGCGTCGCCCGACACATCGGCCTCGTTGTCTTCAAGGCGGGTATTGAGCTGACCGAGGTGAACGAGCACCTTGGCGATACCCATTTAGTTTGCCTATATTTGTTTGGCGCTCCAATAGGACAAACTCTTCCTCTCCGCAGAATCTCTAGGCACTCGCAGCGCAAAATATCTATATTCTTTTAAATTACTGTTTTATAACACTTTTATAGTATTTTAAGCGCTCTTTTTCGAGTGGAAACTTGGAGACTTAAATAGACTTTTTTAAGGCCTTGTAAAATATCTTGACAAAGCTAAAAAAAAGTAGATTATGCGCGAACTTTTTCGTAGCTTGGAAAAAATTTAGCAATTCATTGTGGTCTTGAATGCTGATGAAATACCTCAGGAATATTGATTTATAAACGAACTCAGAATTGGTTTGAGCTCCCCAACCAGGTGAAACGTAATGGTGCATAATCCGGCAGATCCAGTGAATCGCGATGTCACTTATATTGCAGCAGAATTACACCAGCCAGTTGGTCCTACCAGCAGAGTTGGACGTTTAGCCATGGAGTTGGCCACTGAGAAAAAACGCCTAATGGATGAGCTTAAAGAAGTTCAGGCGGAAAATGATGACCTTAAATCTACTACGCCTACGGGGACTGTAGATTGGTATGTTAAATGGGTGGCGACCTTTCTTTCCGTTAGTGGCATTTTCTTGATGTCTGCAGGTTTCGTTGTTCAGGGACAAATTGCCTATATTTTGAGCGCTGCAGGTTGGGTATTTGTTGGTATGCAGTGGAGTGATCGAGCGATCATGATAGGTAGTTCTATTAGTGCTACGGCAGTCATGATGAATTTCGTTAGTTCATTCCAATAATAGGCATAAAATATTCTGTGCCTTTGGTTAACCCAGTGATCGTGATGGGGCTGGTATCGCCTGTGGCAAGAGATGTTACCGCACTTGTGTCTGTGATCGTCAACACATTATTCGAGTTGCCGTTAGCGATTTAGATGTTGCCAGCCGCCATTAGCTAACGATATCATTCTGCCTGCCAACAGCTATATTTATGTAGGCGCCTCTCCCTAGATCACGATAGCCGCGATTGAATCAATAGTGCTTTGCCCTGATTAAGTATCGTCCACGACTGGGTAAGGTGGTCTCTACAGCCCGCTCATTCAAGAACCGTCGAGCCTGCATGGCTGGTTTGGATCGTCGCCTCACTCGCTCTCTTACTCCCTGTTTTCTCAATACTCGCGCACAAGTCGACACCGTTGTAGGCACTCAGTTCTTACAATGTTCCGGGATAGAATATTCGCCTTCAACTACGCACCATAACACTCCTCCAGAGGGTTTATATTCTGTCGTTTTTCCAGACTTATTATACTCGGAGCATATGGTTAATATAAAAGGGGGTGCATATTCCAGAACGTCAGGGACGCACAACATACTACTAATAACTGGAGTTTCACCCCTATCGTTAAAATCACTGATCTCTTGTTCTGCTCCGACTGCCAATTCTGAAATTTCTGAGGGAGGCATATTGGCAAAATCTTCGACCTGTTGAAGCATCATTTGCATAAAGGCATTACTCATATATGGATTGTCTTGATAGCCCCTTATAGCTTCTTTTAGCGCAGGAAGGTTTTCATTTACTTGATTTACTGTTTCTAACATTTGTTTTTCGTTGGCTTCAACTTTATCGACATCAGCAGAATATGATTCAACGCTAATCATTAAGATGCTTAGTCGCAGTATTGATGTAAATATATTCATCACTATCTCCTAAGAACTTAAGTGCGCATTTTTTTCCGCTAACCCCAGTGTAGACTAAACTAGGGACAATGAAATACGATCGTTAATAGAGCCCATTTCACTCGTTTCTTCTATTAACTATTTATCGCTATAAATCAGTAGGTTATATATGAATAACTCAGGCATAGAATACACTTTTAAACACGCCCCTGAGAGCGCCAAACTCTCTCTTCAAGATATCACTGAGTCTGGTGTTTAAAGGCTTAAAATCAGGCTGCGGCGACGTCCAGTATTCGAGACACCTCTGAATCCTCTGCCCTAGCTTACAGTGAGTTCCGGCCCGCGCCCGAGTGCGTCACCTTCGCGCCCACCACCATCCCGGGCACCCTGGGAACATTGCCTCCCCGCTTATGCGAGTACAGTGTCGGCACAATAGGCTAGAATATCCAGGGTGTCTGCTTTCCACTCAAAGTGGACTCATTGTTATGCTTCTAGTGAGAAAATTATGGATTCTGAAAAACTGGCGGCCATTGAAGCCATTAAGGTGTTGAAGGCACGTTACTTTCGATACATGGATACCAAGCAATGGGACAAGTTGAGCACGGTGTTCACATCAGATCTGGTGGCGGATTTTCGAGAAGGGCCGGGAGAGATCTCTCACGGTCGCGATGTCTATATGGAGATGTTAATCGGCGCAATTGGAGACGCTATAACCGTGCACCACGGACATACCCCAGAGATAACGCTGCTAAGTGATGGCACGGCAGAGGGTATTTGGGCGATGTACGATATAGTTGACCACCCACAGTTTTTGCTCGAGGGCTGGGGGCATTACCACGAAAAATATCGAGCGGGCAGTGACGGCAACTGGCGTATCACCGAACTCAAGTTAACTCGATTGAAACTCAATTTCAGTGACAAAAAGTCCTTGCTCTGACAACACGCACTCTGCGTGCATAGTGCTGTGTATACATTTTTTCTGTCTTACCTAACGAGATTTACAGAATGCTCTATTTTGAAGATATTCAGCTGAACGTGCGACAAGAATCAACGTCCACTACCTTGACGAAAGAGGAAATAATTAGCTTTGCAAAAGAGTATGACCCTCAACCCTTCCACATCGATGAAGAAGCCGCCAAAGACTACCCGTTTGGGCTCATAGCTTCAGGTGCCCATACTTACGCGATAAGTTTGAAACTGTGGAATACTATTTCTACAGAAACAGTTGCCTCTATTGGCGGACTGGGTATCGATGAGATGCGCTTATCTCATCCTGTTAAACCTGGAGATCAATTAAGGGTGCAGACATACAATGAGAGCAAGAGGCAATCAAAAAGTCGGCCTGAGTACGGGATACTGGTCAGCAAAGTTAATGTCATTAATCAGAATAATGAGATTGTCCTGAGTTACAAAACGGCAGCCCTTATTGCGAAAAGACCGTTACCATAAATATCAGCCGCCGGTATGATCGCCTCTATAAAGCCTATAGAGCTTTTTAGGTCCCTCAAATCTGCTAAGCTGGGCGAAATAACGCTACTGCACAGGAGTTCATCATGAGCCAATGCCCCTATATCAATTTACTGGGACTGGATACATACGTTAACGGTATGCCCTATATCGAGCTGGCGAAAATTCGCGCAGCAGGCTCCATGGTGAAAATGGATGACCCCGAGACCGGCGTGCCTTACTGGGCAGTCGTAAAGCGCGACGCACTGGACTATGTCTCCCAAAACCCAACATTATTCTCGTCTAATGAGCAGGGGCCCTTCCCCACCGAGGTACCTCCTGGGCAGGAAGAGATCAACCAGATTATGCTCGACAACTTCATTATTGCTATGGATCCGCCCAAACACATGAAGTATCGCAAGGTCGTGCGGGACGCATTTACACCCAAAGCGGTGGGAGAAATGGAGCCGTGGTTACGTCAACACGCTAAAGACATCATTGACCGGGTTGCTGCGCGCGGCGAATGCGAGTTTGTCGAGGAAGTTGCCGCCGAGTTGCCGTTAATGGCCATACTTGAAATTCTTGGCGTACCGCAGAAAGACCGCAAGCAATTTTTCAGCTGGACCAACATCATGGCTTTTGCGGACGACCCGGACATCGCTACGTCTCTAGAAGAAGCCCAGGCGGCTAGCTTCGAAGTTATTGCCTACGCAATGGCGCTGGCGGCTGAGCAGCGCAAAAACCCTACCAGCACTGCAGTACAGGCGCTGCTCAATGGCGAAGTCGAAGGCGAAAAGATGAGCGAAGAGCTGTTCGCTTGGATGTTCATCCTCATTATGGTCGGCGGCAACGAAAGTACTCGCACCGCAATAGCACACGGCATGCGCCTGCTAATGGAGAATCCCAAACAGTTACAGTACCTAGTCGATCACCCCGAGGACATCTCACAGGCGGTAGAGGAAATGCTGCGCTACAACACGGCCTTTATTGCAATGCGGCGCACCGCCACACAGGACGTCGAATGGAACGGTCACAATATCAAAAAGGGCGACAAGGTGATCTTGCACTATCACGCGGTGAATCACGACGAGGATGCATTCGGAGACGATGCGATGGTATTCGATATTCACCGTCATAAGCGCATCCCAAATTTACGCGGTGAGATACGCTCCTTTGGGGTGGGCGAACACTTCTGCCTGGGCATGAGCCTAGCGCGTCTGGAGATGAACATTATGTTCGAGGAGATAATCCCGCGCCTGCGCAATGCAAAACTTGCTGGCGATACCACCTATATGCGTTCTTACTTTATCAATACCATCAAGGCCATGCCGATTACATTCGATCCCCAGTGAAGTACCCGCCGCAGCGTGCTATTTCTTGCCCATAAAATGGAGTCTAAAAAAACACATCAAGAAACCTGGGAACACGTTTCGCGAACGTTTCAACAGCGTTGGCCGCCAATTCCTGTGGGTTAACGTAGCCGCTATCGTTCGACCGACAATTTTTCTTGTTGCCATCTATCCAGAAATCGCCAAAGGGTTGCGCAGACCAGTGCATGCTCGATAGTAGCATCCAACAAAAGCGGCCTGAGGCGATCGATCGGGACAAGCTCTACTTCAGTCTTTTCTGTTTCACTATGGTTCGTTATCGGCCTGTACTCAGAGACATGACCGTAGAAGGTATGCAAACTATTGTTAAACAAAGCGGGGTTGGGGTTCAACTCACCCAAGCTATACGGTTTCTTCACCACATACCCTGTCTCCTCATGACACTCCCGAGCAGCAGCTTTGCGTGGTTCCTCTCCAGCATCCACCATGCCACCCGGTATCTCCAGCGTGACACGTTGACTCCCGTGACGGTATTGACGAATCATCACAACCTCATTGTGCTCTGTGATAGGCACCAGATTGACCCAATTCAAGCTATCGATGAAGACAAATCGATGCTCTTTTTCAGTATAGGGAGAAACATCAGCGGCTTCGCAAAAATCGAATATTCGTGTCTTTTGCAAAACCTGACTTTCTTTACGCGTCCAATTTTTTATCTTGGTCACTACAGTATCCGTGCTCCAAAGTGCAGTTCGCTACAGAGTGTGCTCTTGCTAGACACCCTACGCCGTTAGTGCTCTGCGCGCTGCGGCTTCTTCACTCTCGGGGATAGGTGCGCGACTAAATAGCCTGACAATTAAATGGCAGAACCTTCCCTTTGGATAGCAATCCATGCTTCGATCGTTCCTCCGACTTTAATCGGCAGCACTCTCCAGTACATGATAAAGGGGGTGCCATCTTTTTTATAATTGATTGCTTTCCCCTCGAATTTCCCGCCCGACCGGAGCGCCTCCGTCAGGCGATTGATGACTTTTTTGTCAGTACCCGGGCCCTGAAGGATCCGCGGGGTTTTTCCTATAACCGCAGACGGATCATGTCCGGTGAGCTTTTTAAATGCTTTATTGGCGTAGGTGATCTTTCCACTGGCCGTCGCGTCCGTTATCAATATGGAGTCGAAGCTATTCGCCGCAAGCACCTTCAGCAGGGTCAGGCTAGTTTCAGTGTTACCAAGCGTTGTCTCAATTGCAGATGCCATTTTACACTCTCGTTGTTGGTGGGGTAATGCATGTATACGGACCGAGGGCACACTGGGATCACTCCCTACTGAAAAATTAACGCTCGTGGGGCTGAAAAAATTGCCCAAACACTTGATGCACAAGCATTGTCACTTGTCCGCACCTTTTGAAGAGGGCAAGGGTACTATCTAAACGAAGAGTACTCATTGTATTTCTGTACCGTTTGGTACAGAATACCTGTTCTTTCTTCATCGAGACCGCAAATGGCTAGGCCCACCGAATTCGATCGCACTAAAGCCTTGGAAGCTGCCATGAAACTTTTCTGGGTCCGGGGTTTTATAGCAAGCTCGCTGCCCGACCTGCTTGACGTCATGGGTATAGCGCGCTCCAGTTTTTACGCCAGCTTCCACACCAAACGAGATTTGTTCACAGAGTGTCTGGAACTGTTCGGAGATCGCACCCTAGCGATGATTAACGAAGACGCCAAATCACTGCATCCCAGCGCACTGCCCCACGCGTTTTTCGAATCTACCGTGCTGAATGTGTCTAAGCGCAAGGCAAAGCAGGGCTGCATGATGGTGAATACCGTACTGGAACTAGCCGATACAGATCCAGAGCTCAATCAACTGGCGACACGAAAACTCAGTTCGATTGAACAAGCCTTTGCAACAGCCTTTTCACTGGCGCAGAAAAACGGCGAACTGGATATTACACACAACCCTAAAGAACTGGCCAGCCTAGTGATGACAATTAACCTAGGACTGCGGGTACTAAGCCGTCAAAATAAATCTCGAGAAGAACTCGAATCTATTATCGAAAACAGCTTGTCCCTACTCGGACTAGCTGCTTGAGTCCTAATGCAGCTATAAGGAAGCCTTACCATGTTGTCTGAAACCATGTCCTATGAGAAAAAATTTGTCTCGGTCAAGGGCAAGCAAATTGCCTATGTCGAGGAAGGCAGCGGCGATCCTATTGTATTGCTACACGGCAACCCAACCTCCTCTTTTTTGTGGCGCAATGTGATTCCCGAGCTTGTCGAGTCTGGCCGGGTCATTGTCCCTGACCTGATTGGACAGGGTGATTCGGAAAAACTTCCCGCGAGCGAAGGGCCAGAGCGTTACAGCCTGGAAGTCGCTTACAGTTATGTTGATGGTCTGCTGGAAAGCATTGGCGCCAACGAAAATGTTACGCTGGTTATTCATGATTGGGGTACCGGCGTTGGTTTTCTCTGGGCAATGCGTCATCCAGCTGCAGTAAAGGGTGTCGCCTACATGGAAGGTATTGTTAAGCCCGTCAGCTGGAGTGATTGGCCTGAAAGCGCAGTGGGAATCTTTAAAGGCTTCCGCTCGGACAAAGGCGAGGATCTAATCCTCAACCGCAATATGTTTATCGAGGGCGTACTACCATCATCTGTCATCCGACCATTAAGCAATACAGAGATGGATGCCTATCGTGCACCTCACCTTGAGACAGACGATCGACAACCACTGCTGAACTGGCCACGGCAGATCCCCATCGAAGGTGAACCCGAGGACGTAGTTGCCCTGGTGAACGAATACGGCGCTTTCATGGCCGCCAGCGATATACCAAAGTTATTCATCAATGCAGACCCCGGTTCCATTCTTGTGGGGGCACAGCGCGAATTTTGTCGCAGCTGGCCGAATCAGCAGGAAGTGACCGTGAAGGGCCTCCATTTTATACAGGAAGACTCACCCGTTGAGATTGGCCAAGCAGTGGCCAATTGGTTAAAAGCTCTCTAGCCAACCCAGTCCCACAAAGAAACCAAAAGGATCAAAATAATGTCAGATACAGCCGTGTATATCATTGCCAACCTCGTAACGCACGACAAGGAGGAGTACTTAAAGTATGAGAAGGGGTTTTTCCCACTGTTAAAAAAACACGGTGGCTCCTTCATCACCTATGACGATAATATCAAACATATGGAAGGTACCGAGCCCAGGCCCGGTCGCATCGTAATGTTTCAATTCCCTTCAGAATCGGCCGCCGAGACCTGGTACAACGACCCAGACTATCAGGCCCTCTCTGAACACCGCAGGGCGGGGGCAGAACTGAAGTCACTGACCATGGTGCACGGACTTCCACCGAGGAAGTAGCTGCAGCTATCACCTGAATTCCTCGCCCACCAAGGTGGGCGAATTTCCGATCCAAAAGAAAGCGAGTGTGCGCATTTCATTGTGGATTGGCGGGCTGGATAAATTCTAACCGAACACCTCGCCCCAATCTGCAATTTCCGCATTCTCGTCGCCGAACTCACACCATGTTCTCGACACATCTCGGATACTGGGCGCACAGCTTCTACCTCCTCGAGTATGGCCATAATCCGACTGTCTGAATATCGCGATTTATTCATGTGGATCTCCTTCGTATAGATTACGAAAAAATTCCACGTTCAACCTCAGTTATTCAGTGGCGAGGGTTACTCGTTCTCCTCGCTTTACGCCATTGACGGAGTTCAATTCATTTATCGCGTGTAACAGCCCGCGCAGATTTTATGGGGCGATGACGCAGGAAAATGACGAGCGCCAGAACAAAGGTAAAACCTTCTGCTACTGGTAGCGCTGCTACAAAACGGTGGTCGGATACCAGATAGTAAAACAATAACAAGAAACCCGCAGGAAAAATCAGACTGTGGGATGCCGCGACCACGCCCGACTGAAAAGGCAGGTGTATGGCCGTGAGATAACCCGATATCAGCATGTTGAAACCAGCAAACAGGAATAAGGGCCAGACGTAGCTCACCAATTCTGTGGCCAATGCCACCATTTCTGTACTGCTCTTTTCATCCACAAAAAGGTGGACGAGCGGCTCGCTTGCCGTCGCAAGTAACGCGATAAAGGCGACACTGAACACTGCGATTACACAGCACGCAATTTGCAGGAATCCACGGATGCGATCATTTTTCGCCGCCCCAAAATTTTGGGAAATCATCACCTGAATGGTATCGGAGATGGCAAAAAACATCATAAACCCCAGAACCAAGAGATAGTTGACCACCGTAATGGCTGCCACACCGTTTACCCCCGCCCGCTGGATTAACATCCAGTTCAGGATAAACGCAATGATGGCCCCAGATACTGCGTTGATGAACTCTGAGACTCCGTTATAGGCCGCCTGAAAAACCTCTTTCCAGTTATCCTGGCGAAAGCTGAATCGAAGACTTCGCTCAGGCCTAAAAAAGTAGATGAGCATTACCAACACGGGCAGCAGCTCTGAAAGGCCCGTCGCGAAAGCCGCGCCCGCTAGGCCCCAGCCAAATACAGCAATAAATAGGTAATCCAACGCAATGTTGGCCACGGCCCCTATGGCAAGCGCCGTAGCGGCCAGGTTTGGCATGCCATCCAAACGTATGAAAAAGTACAACACCAGTGTCAGCAACTGGGCGAACAAAAACGGCAAGATAACCCGATAGTATTCACTCATTGGAGAGAAAAGTTCTGGTGTTGCGCCTAGCCCGGCAAATATCTGCTCTTCAAGTGCGAGTCCCAGCATGATCACAGCGACGCCATAAACCGCTACGGACAGCAGTGTTTTACTAAAAATTGCAGAGGCTGCGGCTGTCTTCCCCTCCCCTAGATACTTGCCAGCGCGCACAGAACCACCGATAGACAGCATCATGCCGATACCGAACAGCAGTGTCATGATCGGAATGATGAGATTAACGGCCGCTAGAGCGCTGATTCCCTCATAGTTACCGATGAAGATGCCATCCACCAGCGAGGCGGATGTCATGGCAAAAAGGCCCAACAATGAAGGAATCAGATACTTGAAGAACGTGGGAACAATGGCGCCGTAAAGGGCGTCGTTGTCACTCGAAGCCTCACTGTTCATCTGGAGTGTCGTCTTTGAAGTCTGGCGAATGGCATTGGGTGCTCATTTGATTCCCTCTATTGTCAAAGAATAACGGCGCGTTGTCCACCAGGCCGCCACAGCGCGACCTTCAGAGACCTAGATGCAATCGCCAAGGAAATGGCAGACAATGAGGCTGCTGAACAGTTACATACAGAACAAGCAGAATCTGAAAATGACAAACAATGATATTTTACGTCGCCTGCGCTACGTCTTCGACTTCAACGACGCGAAGATGATCGAGATTTTCGCATTGGCAGATGTCGACGTCAGGCGCGGCCATATTGTAGCCTGGCTCGCAAAGGATGATGATTCCACCTTTGAAGCGTGCAAGGATCACATGCTGGCCGCATTTCTAAATGGCTTAATCAACGACAAGCGCGGGAAAAAAGAGGGCGCCACGCCAAAACCTGAACGTCAAATTACAAACAATATTATTTTGATGAAATTAAAGATCGCATTGAATCTGCAGTCGGAAGATATTATAGCGATTGCGAAGTTGGCCGGATTTACACTTTCTGCGCACGAGCTCAGTTCATTTATGCGTCGCCCCGGCCACCGAAATTACCGCGAGTGTAAAGACCAGGTGCTGCGGAATTTTCTCAAGGGCTTGCAAATAGAGCTTCGGGGTGAAAAGACAGACATGCCCGCCAGTCATTCGCCCTATGGCAAGTGGATGCGCCCTGAACACTAAAATCGAAGCGTGTCGTCCTGCTATCAGCACTGCTTTCAGTTAGAATCAACAGCGGTCTAAATCAAGAAAATTGGTCTATATTTTTTCCATAATACTTTTTATGAATCCTGAGAGTCCTATGAGTACAACCTCCTTCAAAGATAAGACAGTCATTATCACAGGTGCGTCTGCAGGCGTAGGTGCCGCTTGCGCACGCCTATTCGCTCGGCATGGGGCAAAACTGGTTCTCGTTGCCCGCGGGGAGGAGGCACTGAATAATTTTGCCGATACCTTGCGTGGACAGACCAAAGTCATGACGGTGACCATGGATGTCGCCAACGAAACTGCCTGTATCAATTTGATCGAGGCGGCGGCCTCCAAATTCGGAGCGATACATGTACTGATTAACAATGCTGGCCTGCACCACCGAGGAGACTTTAGCAGTCAAACCCCAGAAAATATGGCCCAGATGGTTGACGTAAATTTGCGCGCTCCCCTCTTTTTAACCGGATTGGCGCTGCCACATATTAAGAAATGTGGCGGCGGAGCGGTGGTGATGGTGGGTTCCTTGGCGGGCCGTGCCCCTCTGCAGGGAGCGTCGACCTATGCGTCTACCAAAGCTGGCATCCGGGCGTTCGCTTACTCTCTGGCTGATGAACTCATGGGCACTGGCATCCATGTCGGAGTAGTCTCCCCCGGTCCTATCGATACTGCCTTCATTATGGATAGTATCGATGAGGTGGAAGATATTGTTTATTCACAGCGGATGAGCAGCGCTGAAGAGGTTGCAAGTGCGGTGTTGGCAATCGCAGAGGGCGAGCAGGTCGAAATATCCCTTCCCGCCTCAGCCGGCTGGTTGACCACCCTAGGTTATCTGCTACCGGGGTTACGCCGAGGGCTCCGTCCCGCGCTCTATGCAAAAGGACGAAAAAATAAAGAAAAGTATCGCAACAGAACCAAAACACACTAGCTGAACGCGGGGCCTTGGCAAGTTTGAGCATGCAGCTCCGAGAAATCCATGCGCCTGTCTCCTGTCTCCTGTCTCCTGTCTCGTGTCTCACGCCACTGCCCTACCCTAATCCGCGAAGTCACTCACTCTCAGGTGACGATAATATGCCGCCCTGATCAGGTGTCTTCCTAGGTCATAGCGATTACTACCGTAACCTGTGGCGTCAGGAATCTCTGTGTCTTTCTCACCCGCCAATTCTGCCCCGGCTCTAAATGACTACTGCACTGGGCAGAGAGTCATATGGCGCCAAATATTCTAAATCAGAAAACCAGCGTACAGCGTATTTTTGGGCGGGGAAACCGTCTACACTTGTTCCACGCGATCAAAACTATTTGGCAAAGAAAATGTCCGAATCGATCTTGAGTATTGGTTTAAGCGATCCCAAAAGCCCGACGAACGTCGGTCTGATTATGCGGGCGGCCGGCTGCTTTGGAGTGAGCTCTGTCTTCTATACGGGGAAACGCTATGACCGGGCCGCGCCTTTTAATACCGACACACAAAATGCGAGTCTGAGTATTCCGCTAACTTGGGTGCCAAATTTACCCGGCGATATTGATGACAATACGCGAGTGGTCTGTGTGGAACTGGTAGAGGGAGCCATCCCATTGCCCGTGTATCAGCACCCAGGAAATGCACTCTATATTTTTGGCCCTGAGGACGGCACCATAGGCCAGAAGGTTATAGACCGGGCAGATTCTGTGGTCTTCATTCCCACCATTGGAAGCCTGAATCTGGCGGCGGCGGTAAACGTGATGCTTTATGACAGGCTGGCCAAAATGCCAGGGCGCGATTGCTATAAGGCGCTGATTCGTAAAAGTCGAGATGCCAATAACCACGCAAAGGTGAAATATACTTAGTATTCCCCGCCTCACGGTAAGCTCGTGCCATTAGTGATGACGCCCTGCAGCCTCACGACAGCGCCCCTTATTGCGTTTGCATTATCCTAAGGTGTGCCTGACACTCTATCCTCAGAAGAATTCTGACTTACTATTCGATCAGGAGAAGAAACATAAAATGAACCTTATTCCATTAATAGTAATTCTCTCCATGACAATACCTGCCTTTGCCTTGGCAGACTATGAGCCACCTCGCACTGCCGATGGCAAGCCGGACTTTACCGGGGTATGGCAGGTGCTCAACACTGCCAATGATTCTCTGGAAGCGCATACGGGCCGAGCGGCTCAGGTGATGCGAGAGGGCCCCGTAGTGCCTGTGCCCTTAAAGGAGCTTGTGGCTTTGGGCGCGGTTGGGGCTGTCCCTCCCAGCCTCGGTGTTGTTGAGGGCGACGAGATTCCCTACAAGCCAAAGGCGCTGGCAAAGCGCGAAGAAAACAGGAAAAACTGGATTACCGCAGATCCTGAAGTGCACTGCTATCTTCCAGGAATACCGCGCGCCACCTATATGCCATACCCGTTCCAAATTGCACACAATAAAGATGCTCTGATGTTTTCCTATTCCTACGCAGGGGCGGTGCGCAATGTTGCTCTTAGTGATCCCGGCCCCGCGCCGATTGACTCATGGATGGGCCTGTCGTGGGCTCGCTGGGAGGACGATACATTAGTTATCGAAACGAATGGGATGCATGACCAGACCTGGTTAGACCGGTCCGGTAATTACCACAGTGATAAACTGAAGGTGATTGAGCGCTACACCCGCACCAGTGAGCATACTATTGATTACAGTGCGACATTAGAAGATGGCGACGTGTTTACCCGCCCGTGGACGATCACCATGCCGCTTTACAAACGGGTAGGGGCTGACGCGCAAATGCTGCGCTTCAGTTGCGTCGAGTATGTTGAGGAAATGATGTACGGTCACCTTCGCAAAGAACCGCTGGATTAACGAGGGCATACGCATGAGACCCTTGTTACTGATCAGTCTCGCTTTGATTGCCTCTTCTGCAGCAATGGCAGAGCAATGGGAGGTGTCACGTATGCCTTGGGGTGATCCCGACATCCAGGGCATCTGGACCAGTGCCACCATTACCACTTTAGATCGCCCGGATGGGTTAGAGGGCTTGGTTCTTACCGAAGAGCAGGCCCGTGTCCTTGAGCAAAATGGTGAAGATGTTCTCGAAAGCATCGACGATATTCCCGAGGGTGATTTAGAGGCGGGCGAGAACGTTGGTGGATACAATGCGGCGTGGCTGGAACCCGGCACGCGGGTTTTACGTGTTAACGGTGAGCCACGCAGCTCCATTATAGTGGATCCAGAGGATGGCCACGTACCCTATACGCTTTGGGGTAGAGGCCGTTTTTACTGGCACGGTTACACGTTTATAGCGCGCCACGATAACCCGGAAGAGCGTCCTCTGGGCGAGCGTTGTACTGTCGGTTTTGGCTCCACCGGTGGGCCACCGATGTTGCCTGTGCTGTACAACAATAACTACCAGTTTGTGCAGACCGAGGATGTGATCCTGATCCTGGTTGAGATGAATCACGACGTCCGCACTGTGCGCATGGTCGGCAAGCCGCTGCCGAAAGCCGTACGGCCCTGGCTGGGAGATTCCTTGGGCCACTGGGAAGGTGACACGTTGGTAGTGCGCACCACGGGCTTTCATCTGCAGCAAAACCTTAGGGCTGCCATTAAGCACCAGTTCTATATGACCGAAGACAGCGTTGTCGAAGAGCGCTTTACCCGAACGTCCAAAGGTGAATTGCTGTATCAATTCAGTGTCACCGATGAGAGTATTTACACACAAACTTGGCGCGGCGAAATGACACTGCGGTCGAGTGAAGGGCCGATCTACGAATATGCCTGCCACGAAGGAAACTACGCCCTCAAAAATATTCTTGCCGGGGCCCGGCAAGAAGAGAAGGAATAAACTATGCGTACAATACGACTATTGGCCTTGATGCTATTGCCATTGGCTGCACTGTATTCCTGGCAGGCGAAAGGGCACCACGCTTTCTCGGCGGAGTTTGATAAAGAGGCACCCGTGAGTCTTGAGGGTGTTGTGACCAAAGTGGAGTGGATCAACCCTCATGCGTGGATACACTTGGACGTTACGGGGGGGGATGGAAGTACCGTTGCATGGATGGTGGAAGGTGGCACACCCAATACGCTGCTGCGGGGTGGTGTTAACAAAAACTCGGTGCCCATTGGCACAAGCATCAAAGTGCGAGGCTATCAGGCCAAAGACAAACGTTGTGCACCGGCCTGCAAGGCGAACGGCCGCGATCTCACTTTTTCAGATGGCCGCAAAGTCTTTATGGGTTCTTCCGGTACCGGGGCGCCCAAGGATGGTTCTGATCCCCGCGATCGCCGCTAAGGCGACAACGGTAATATCGCCGAGGAAATGACGGAGCTTGGACGTCTTTAATCAGCTTATCTACGATTTTGCGGCATGGGTTGATACCCATCAGTGGAGTACCGCGCTACACGAATCTTTCTACGTTTATAACTGGATTGAATCCACTCACGTGGTCGCCCTGACGCTCAGCCTCGGTATGCTGTTTCTTATCGATTTGCGCATGCTCGGCTTGGCAATGGCGGACATTCCCGCCTCAACCCTCGCACGACGCCTGAGTCTGCCGATGTTCCTGGGGTTCACCGTGATGATTATCACCGGCCTGTTGTTGTTCTATGCCATTCCAGTGCGCAGCGCCCAAAGCCTATGGCTTCGTATCAAGCTGGTCTTGTTGTTTGCGGCGGCGATAAACGCGTGGCTGTTTCATCGCCGTCTGCGCACAGCGGGACAGAGCTGGGATACTGCAGTGAAAGCTCCTGTGCGTTTGCAGGTGGGCGCCAGCCTTTCGATTACCTTATGGGTGCTGATTGTTATCTGCGGCCGCCTCATCGCCTATGATTGGTTCGATTGTCGCGCTGAGCCCTCGTCCTTTATTGCCACGCTGGCAGGCTGCATCGCCGATCAGGAGCAGTTTTAATGGGTAGTTTGGAAACACCTTTGGGAGAGCAGCAGTGAACCGAGCACTACTGGGCCCCTACCCGCGGACAATCTCCGTCGGGGCGGTTATCGTGTTCGGTCTGGCGTTTGCCCTAACGGACGCACGACACACCACATGGGAAGCTCTGCTGCCACTATTCGAGTGGATGGAAGCGACTTCCCCTGGCGTGATCAGCCAGACCTACGGCGCAGTCTTTGCGCTGGTGGAGGCCGCGCATCTTATTGCGATGGCTCTGCTCGGGGGTGCTGTACTGGTTGCTGACGGACGGCTACTTGGCCTGATACTCCGCGACTTTTCTGTGAGTCGCGTGCTGGACCAATCACATCGGCTATTCGTGTGGAGTCTGACGGCGATGATTCTCTCTGGCGTCTTCATGGCCTGCGGTGTCGCACTCAAGGTGTATTACCTCAATGTATTCTGGTACAAGATGCTGGCGCTGGTAACCGGCGTCTTTTTCGTCTTCTTTATACGCAGGCCTCTATTGCGTGGAGATGTCGAAAACATGAACCCGCAACTATTGCGTCTGGTGGGCATTGCGTCACTGATGATATGGTTTTCGGTGGCCGCGACTGGCCGTTGGATCGGATTTTCAGGGTAGGCTGGAGATGGAAGAAAAAAATTCCGCTAATGGCAATAAAGACACTGCGCTTGCAGCACTGCTGGCAGCAACTGCGGTGATCATTGGTTTTATTATCTACTGGTCCGATGAAATTCAAGCGGTACGCGAAATGTTGGAACTTGCTTACGGTTAAACCCGTTCCATTGCCTACTCTGCAAACTGGCGAGTGTTGCTACGCCCATTGCCCATTTCTAATGACTCGGTAAAGAAACCCTGCGCCTCTAGGGTCACTATCACATCTTCCTGCGTGCGATTTTGCCAATACCAGCCGTGAATACCGTCGAAAGCTGCTCGATAACTACCCTTGCCGTGAGTCGTACGTGTTTTGTTAAAGGTCTGCGCATAACCGGGTGCGGCACCATCGGGCTCGGCGTGCATATCGACCAGAACCTCTTCACTCGCCCTCCATTCAAATATCATCGTGTCACCTGCCTCGAGGCGATATTTGTATTCGACAGATTCATAGGGCGCTAACGCAAACGCTATGCTATCGCTGTACGGTCCGGCCGCTTGGAGTGTCAGCGGTGTTCCATCTTCACCTGCCAGCTCCATTAGGCCGAGCGCTGCCCCGGTTCCCAGCGGATCCCAGCCATACTCGGAAGGGAGAATGACGGTAGTCAGTAGAATTGCAGCGACCAGCGCGGCGCCGCTACTGGCAAGAATAATTCGGCGTGCTTCGGGGGTTTGGCTCATGCGAAAAGATACCCTGCAAATTCATTGCCCGCTAAAATAAAGCCGGCACACATCAGAACAATATTTATCGCAAAAGCTCGAGACTGAAATGCAGCGTAGCGACGTAGCTGCAGCAAAATGATAAGGATCAGGCTCAATGCCAGTAACTGTCCGAGCTCTACACCAAGATTAAAACTCAAAAGATTTATCATCAGTGAATCACCGCTAGCAATATAACCCTGCAATTTAGTTGCAAGGCCGAGGCCGTGACAGAGCCCGAATACAAATACAGCGACGCGAGTGTCGGGGTTGAAGCCCCAAAGTAATTTGAAGCCTCCTATATTTTCGAAGGCTTTATACACTATCGACAAACCAATAATAGCATCGACTAAATGCCCACTGACTTGCCAGTGCCCCCAGACACCCAGAAAAAGAGTGATGCTGTGGCCTAGGGTGAAGAGTGTCACATACAAGATAATATCTTTTGGGCGATACAAAAAGAAGATGACCCCGAGCAAAAACAGCAGGTGGTCATAGCCGGTGAACATATGCTTTGCGCCCAGATAGAGAAAGGGAATTACTGCTGTACCCTTCAGCCCTTGAACATAAGCGGCGTTATCGGCGGAGAGGTCGTGACCTAAACTTTTGGAGGCCAGCAGTGCGGCACAAACTGCCAATAGCGATGCGTAGAACTTTACGGAAGTCATCGTGTTGAGTGGCCCTGATCGTTTTCATTTTCATTTTCGTTTTCATCGTAACCATCATCTCTTTGATCGCCGCCCTCGGCTTCAATCCAGTACTGATTGTGGCAGGCGCGACACACCTGATAGAGACGTCCACCGGCTTCGAACAGCGCTTCATCGTCCTGATCTTGAGCTGCCTTAATCGCCAGTTGCCCCGCTGCCGTCAGCCCCTGTGCGTACTCAATCCAGTCGTCTCCCGCTGCGCGCCCGGGCATCATTAGTAAATTTCCGGCTTCGGTCAGTGTGGCCGCAGCGTGCAATACCTCGGCCCAGTCCTCATCCGTGGTAGGTGCCAGCTCCTGGTGCCCTTGAGCGGTGATAATGGTGCCGGCAGAGCTCCAAATTACATCGGCGGCAGGATCGAGAATCCACGCCATAGTGTCCTGGATAGTGGTGATGGCTTGATAAGGGGGTTCGGCCGAAGTCGCTAGGCTGGGCTCGTTTCTCTCTCCGCAGGCTGCCACAAGCATGCAGAAGGTTACGACGACACAATAGTTGTATGGCATGGATGTTTTCCAAGTGGTGTTCAAAGGCTGCCTCATCGCGATTCAGTCTATTGCTTGTACAGCTGGGCCGAGATGGTCATCACGGGAATGCCAGCGTCCTCCAGGATAGGGCACACACCACAGTCAGCCTGCGGCGCTGGTGATGCCACGCGGGCATTGGTGGCAATTATAGGTATTCACACGGGGATTGTCTCCCAACCAACGTTAATTTAGCAGTATCGGCGATATTCCTAACTGTGTTTCAGACAGTAGAAAACCACGGTGTCCACCACGGACTGTGGCCTCGGCATAGAGTAAATAACGTGTCACTTTAAAATGTTTTGTCTATACTCGAAAGCTGAAAAAAGCCAGAACTTCCGACTTTATCCATAACGGGGTAGCTAGATGCAGTTCACTGATCAGCACAATGAAATCCGCCGTACTGTCCGCCAGTTTGTCGAGAAAGAGGTGAATCCCTACGTCAACGAGTGGGAGGAAGCTGGCATCTTCCCTGCCCATGAGCTCTTCAAAAAAGCCGGTGATCTGGGACTACTGGGCATTCACAAACCGGAAGAATACGGTGGCCTGGGTCTAGATTACAGCTACGCCATGGTGGCCCATGAAGAGTGGGGGTCTGCCAGTCACGGTTCAGTGCCAATGGCGGTGTCCGTGCAAACCGATATGGCGACGCCAGCCCTGGCTCGCTTTGGGTCCGATGCACTGAGGCAACAGTTCCTGACACCCGCTATCGCCGGCGACATGGTCGCCGCTATCGGGGTCAGTGAACCCCACGCCGGTTCAGATGTGTCGGCCATCAAAACCACGGCAAGAAAACGGGCCGACGACTATGTTATCAACGGCACCAAAATGTGGATCACCAACTCTACTCAGGCTGACTATATTTGCCTGTTAGCCAATACGTCCGATGACCAGAAGCACCGGAACAAATCTTTGATTGTGGTGCCCACTGACACCCCGGGATTTTCCACATCAAAAAGACTGAACAAGCTTGGTATGCGCGCCTCGGATACCGCACAGTTATTTTTTGACGATGTGGTCGTACCACAACGCTATCTAATCGGTGAAGAGGGTAAAGGTTTCACCTACCAGATGATGCAATTTCAGGAAGAGCGACTGGCGGCTACTGCCATTTGTATCAAGGGTCTAGAGAACTGTATTCGCAATACCGTTGAATACACCAGCCAACGGCAAGCATTTGGTAAACCCCTGCTGGACAACCAGATCATCAATATGAAACTGGCAGACATGCAGATGGAAGTAGAAGCCCTACGTGCCCTCACCTATCGCACGTGTGAACTGTATATCAACGGTGAAGACCCAACCCTACTGGCATCCTACTCCAAGCTCAAAGCCGGCAAACTCTGCAATAGCATTCCCACCGAATGCCTGCAATTCTGGGGCGGCATGGGGTATATGTGGGACAACCCTGTTGGCCGCGCCATGCGGGATATGCGACTCACATCCATTGGCGGTGGAGCCGATGAGGTCATGCTTGGAATTATTGGTAAGCGAATGGGCTTGATGGTGAAATAGGCTATCAGCAGGGCATAGAGCGCGGCAGTGGATTACACTTGTGTGGCAGGATACGTCACAGAGTTAGGGGCCCATCACCCCCGCAGTCAGGTCCCGCAGAATCTCCTGCGATACAGCGCCAATCGCGAACACCTTAGCCTCTCGAAAAATTCTGCATGGTGTATGGGTAATAGCGTCATGAAGTGATCTGGCGATATCCACTCATCGCGACATCGCAGCCGTATCTGCCTTCTGCATATGAAGCGTCATTTTCTGCAATAGCTTTGGCAACACCTCGTCTGGAATGTTGTGTCCCATTGAATCGTACACCACGAGTTCTGAGCCTCCGATTAACTGCGCGGTATGTGCCCCGTGTTGTGGCGGCAGTAATGTGTCCTCAGCGCCGTGGACCACTAGGGTAGGCGCGGTAATGGTTGCCACAGCGTCAGAGCGGTCACCCGTCTTGAAAACTGCCATCATCTGTCGGCCCATGGACTGAGGATAAAAACCCCTCGCTACCATCGCTTCCCTGCGTTCGGCAGCAGCCCCATTATCCGTGCTGACGCCCAAAAGGGCGCCAGAGGCCTCAGGGCTAGGCGGTGGCAGTTGCGGTGAGCCCGTCGTAGACATAATAGAAACCAGACTTCGGATCCGCTGTGGGTACTGCGCAGCAACCACCTGAGCAATCATTCCCCCCATTGATGCACCGACAATATGAGCGTTGTTAATTTCCAGCACATCCATCACGGCAACAGTATCCGCAGCCATATCGTTCAAGGTATAAGGAGCATCTACTTCAAAGCCCATCTGGCGTTTCAGTAATTGCCACCATACGGTAGGCTGTCCCCAGTCATCAAACCGGGTACTCCCTCCTGTGTCGCGGTTGTCCAGTAAAACCACACGATAACCACTCGCCTCAAGGCCCTGCACCAGAGCATCCCCCCACACGACATGCGAAGCACCCAAACCCATAATCATCACTATGGCTGGCTGCTCTGGGTCTCCCAGGCTAAGGTATGACATTGAGATTTCGTTAGCTGGCGTAACCTCAAGAGGCTGCTGGTCTAGGTACTCACGACTGAATTCGGCCCGCGCCGAGACCGAAGTAACCATAAGAAAGAGCAATAGCAGCCGGGACATAGGCAGGTTCTCTAAAGTCATAGACGGCCAAAATTAGCCCCAGCGTGCGTCAGGTCAACAAGATACCGCAAGGGGGTGCTTGAGGCGACTCCGAATTCAAACTAGAACAATCACCCACAAACATCTATGCTTTAGTCCAAACTGACTATCGGCGGATGTGTTATGCAATATAGAAAGCTGGGGAATTCGGGGCTTAAGCTGTCCGAATTATCATTTGGCTCCTGGGTCACTTTTAACAAGCAGGTAGACACCCGTCTCGCGGAGAGAATGTTTGGTCTTTGCTTTGATGCCGGTATTAACTTTTTTGACAATGCCGAGGGCTATGAAGCGGGCGAATCCGAGAAGGTCATGGGCAAGGCACTGAAGGCACTCGCTCGACCCAGAGATAGCTATTGTGTCTCCTCCAAAGTTTTTTTTGGCGCGACAGCGAATCCAAAACCAACGCAGTTGGGTCTCAGTAGAAAACATGTTACTGAGGCCTGTCATCAAGCGATGCAGCGTCTAGAGGTTGATTACCTAGATTTATATTTCTGTCACCGAGCCGATCCTGACACCCCGATTGAAGAAACGGTCTGGGCCATGCACAATCTGGTAACGCAGGGAAAAGTTCTGTATTGGGGCACTTCCGAGTGGGCGGCAAATGAGATTGCCGAAGCCTATGCGTTTGCAGAGAAAAACCACTTAACCCCGCCCACGATGGAGCAACCACAATACAATCTACTGGATAGGGAGCGCTTTGAGGTAGAGTATGCTCCGCTTTTCGATCAGTACGGTATGGGCTCCACGATCTGGTCGCCTCTCGCATCAGGCGCACTCACAGGTAAATACCTAAACGGCATTCCGGATGGATCAAGAGCCTCGCTGAAAGGCTATGAGTGGCTTAAGAAGCACATGGTGGAATCGGATCGAGGTCAAGAGCGGATGAAGACCGTCGCCAGACTGGTTCCTATAGCCGAAGCACTAGGTACGAGTTTATCTAGGTTAGCGATTGCCTGGTGCCTGTTGAATCCGAATGTATCCACCGCCATATTGGGTGCCTCCAGCATTGAGCAACTTGCAGATAACCTGAAAGCGGTTGACGTGGTACCGTTGCTGACAGAAGAAGTGCGGGTTAAACTAGTAGCAGGGTAATGGCAGAGTGTTCGGTGACAGGCAGCCCTGCGCTGTCCTACTCGCCAAGAAGAATAATAAGGGGAGTGGGTGATGCGTTACGTGCTGGGTGTGTTAGCGATAGCAGTTTTAGCAGTCGGCATCAGCCTATACTGGGTAGGTCGTCCCACGCCAGTGCCTGCCACACCACCGCCTCCGATACCAACCTCCGTTCTGGACCAACTGCCCAAAGAACGTAAAGGACAGGTGCTCATATATGGTGCCTACGGATTCACCGGTAAGGGCATATCCCAGCTGGCGTCCGAGTACGGCATTACCCCAGTTCTGGCGGGGCGCAATGAGTCCAAGCTCAAGCCGCTGGCAGATTCGCTAGGATACGACTACGTTGTGCTGCCGCTGGACAACAATCACGACAACCTGGTCAAGGTGCTCAAACACTTCGAGATTGTGCTGCACATTGCCGGGCCCTACACGTATACCGCCAAACCCATGCTCGATGCAGTCGTGGAGGCGGGCACGCACTACGTTGACCTGACTGGCGAAAACCATGTCATTCAGGCCGAGCTAGATCGCGACGAGGAATTTAAACGAGCAAACATCATGGTCATGCCGGCTGTTGGCTATGACGTGGTTCCGACTGATTGTTTGAATATGTACGTGGCTGACAAGATTAGCCAGCCCACGCAATTAACGGTTGTTCTGAATGGCAACTATACAGCCGCAGAGGGAGCACAGGCGAGTCGAGGCACGATGAAATCTGGGCTGGAGATGCTGGGCAGACCGCTGCTAAAACGAGAAAATGGCAAAATGGTAGCGATGGCTAAGCCCGAGCTTATCCATCGCAAGGAAAACGGGCAAGAGCAAACGCTGCTGCAGATTCCCTGGGCCGACATGATAACCAGTTACGTAAGCATCGGCATCCCAAACATCGAAGTGTTTCAGGTACAAGACGGAGAGCTGCCGACATGGTTACTGCGTGTGGCGCAATCCGACGCCGGTCGACGTGTGCTCGGATGGCTGATCGACAACTTCGCCCCAGAAGGTCCGCCACCTGGCGCACAGGAAAATCGCCAGACGCGAATTGTGTCTACCGTCAGCAATGAGGCCGGTGCTACTGCGTCTGCCGCTCTAATTACGCCGGAGGGCTATCTACTCACTTTCCACAGCACATTGATCATTGCGCGGCGTGTCATAGACGGCCAGTGGGAGCCCGGCTTCCAGACTGTCGCCAAGGTTTACGGCCCGGATCTAGTGCTGGAGGTCCCCGGTGTGAGTCGGACCGATTTGTAAAATACGCGCCGGTCACGATGGGGACTTCCTGTAGGATGGACCACTCGACGTTTACTTTCTTGATAGGAACAGACGGCCGTTATCCAGCCCATTTTCCAACAGATATGCCGCCGGACCAGATGAACGCGAAAACCACCAATTTTTTTGCCGTCGCGGTCAGCGACGCGCTGAACCGAACGGGACACGGACAAATCAACGTCGCCACCCTAACCGACTCTTCGAGCGCTACCTCTCAACAAAAACCCGTCATAGTAATAAGTTGTATCCTAATTTTTCAAGGGCTATTTTGCATGTCTCTATACACCCCCTCTATGCCAGATAGTGCCAATCACGTTAGTACTTCTAGTACCACGGTAAAACTCTCTTGACGTCTATTCTTATTTTTTATGGCGTTTCTCAATCAATATACGGACCACTCTCTGAGCAATATGGGCAAAAACTCGTCGTTATTTTGGCCTTTATTATTACAAGCATGGGCAATATCATTTCAATTTTTTCTTGGAACATCTATCTTTTTATACTTGGCCATAGCATAGGAGCTGCAGCGGGAAGTAGGCTTTTGTCTACAGACCATAGCTATCGCACTAATGTATAGTCCACCAAAAATGAAGCATTGTCTTATTATACGAGGGAGGGAGCTTGACAATACCGCAAATTGATCCCGGCACGCGAGCTTTACGAGATGTGAGCTCCGGATCGATCACTCCGATAGCCTGGGGGTTTACGGCCCTCTATGGCCTACTCACTATCATCCACCCGTTTGCTCTTTCCGGTGACGAGCGCATGTCCGTGGTTGCGGCTGTTTCGTCGATAATGTCTGCCTCCATTGCTCTAACGTGGAAAAAGAACCCACGAGCGGATCTGGGTTCCCTGATGCTTATCCTGCTGGCCTGTATCGCGCTAGCCAATACAGTACTGCACCTCGCCTTGTTCCAAGAGGCCGTCGACACAACCAACTTTGTCATCCTGATTTTGGGCTTAGGCCTGACAATGCTGTCGAGAGTAGCATTCTATTCTATCTTAACTCTCGCCGTTGTGTCATGGGCCACAATCGTCGTCACTTTGGCTATCCCTGAATCTTCCGAGTGGGGCTGGTTTCTTTTTTTCGCTTGTTTCACAAGCGGTGTCCTCCAAGAGCAGCGAATTCGTTCAATACGCGCCGCCGGAGTGCGGGAGCAACTGCTACTCGCTTTGGAAGGAGAGGCCCTAAAAGAGGAACACTTAAAGAGTCTCGGCGTGCTCGCGGGAGGTGTCGCACATGACTTCAACAACCTTTTGATGGTCATAATCGGCAATATCGAGTTACTGCAAGAATCGCAAACCGCTTCCCATGAGACGCAAACGCGCCTCAAATCCATGATGCAAGCGGGCTTCCGGGCGAGAGACTTGGCACAGCAAATGCTTGCCTATGCGGGGAGAACGAACCGAAAAACTCAAACGGTGGACCTCGCCTTCTTTGGATCTGAAATCGATGGCGATTGGGCCCACGATCTGCTCGAAGGAATCGAAGTTACCTTCGATATTGAACAGGGCATCGTTTTTGCTGTAGAGGTTGATCCAACCCAAATCCGTCAGGTTGTCCTCAATTTGCTGACCAATGCGCGTGATGCAGGTGCGACTAGAATCACTATTGCATTAGGGTCAGAGGATTCTCTAAAACCTTCGAAGGGGAACTCAGCACTCGAGAACTCTAGACACCATTGGCTGGAGGTTAGAGACAATGGCTCCGGCATGCCTGCAAGCGAGATAGTTCGAATTTTTGAGCCGTTCTACACAACACGGGAAATGGGCACAGGGCTGGGGCTCGCCGCTTCAAGGGGCATCATGAATGCGCATCTAGGCGACTTGACGGTTGAGTCACAGTTGAGCCACGGCAGTCAATTTCGCCTGCTGCTGCCTCGATCGGCGAATCAGCCGGAGCCGATTTTGAGCGAAGTGCCTGGCCGGCTGAAAAGTGTTTCAGAGGAAACAAAAGTATTGTTAATTGAAGATGAAGCGCTCGTTGCAGAACTGACTATCGCAATGCTCGAACGGAGTGGGCGTGAAGTACAGTGGCTCGAAAGCTTGGCTGCTTTTCAACGCGACCTTCCTTCAATTGATCTCGAACAGCTCGAACTCGCTTTGATCGATGTCACCCTGGGCGACGGCAGCGGGTTCGACGCTGCGACGTTGTTGCGCAACCGACGTCCCGACCTGCCCATCGTTCTTGTCAGTGGCTACGACGCTCGGAACGTACTGGACGGCCAGCGCCTTGATGATTCTGTGGAGTTCTTGTCAAAACCATTCTCGCGCAGCACGCTTCAAACTTCGATCGAGAACGCCATCGAGCAGGCAGGAAGTTTAAAGACTGAGAGAACGTCTTCGACATCAACTTGAAGGGGGGTTCCCGCAGGCAGCCTCCCTTCGCACGGCTATAGCGGGTGGCACTGTATTGGTGACCTTGCTGTCATTTGTGCTTGTGCCCGTCGCGTTTTTACTGATGGTCAGATCCAAGCCCTTTGATGTTCAGCTACTGGCCTAAACCGAACGACGCTTTATCCATCGCTATTGATGTCGACAGCAATCTCCGAACCTTGATTGATGAGCAGGAAGCTGTTCCGTTGTACCAGAAACTCCTGCGCCTGCTTTTGTCCGAACCATTGAACCCTCAGTCGGCAAATACCATCTACACTACCTAATCCAAAGTGTAAAATGTGAGTATCCTGACTGAGACCGTATGCCTTACCCACTCCACGGGAGCCCATTAACTGACTGTCGCTATTGTATAGTTCTAACTGCGTACCAACAGCGTCTCTGTTGGTAGTGCTTCCCTGCAGTTCCAACATCAAGTAGCCATTGGTCTTTTTTGAACTATTCAGCCAGTACTGGTATGGCCCTCGATGGGAGGGCAGAAGGCCTCGCCCGTTGGTTGAGAATCGGTCTGGAAGACCGTCATTGTTGAAGAAGCCCTGTACGATCAGGTCAGCCGAAAATATATCGTCTTCAGAATTTACCAAAATGTCATGCCGGGTGAACTCCAGGTAACCGTGGTTCAGCACGATAAATGGCGTGCCGTTTTCCTTGCTATAATCGCGTGACCTGACCCCCACAATGTCAAGCCAGCCGTCATTGTTAAGGTCCGCCGAAGTCACATCGTTTACCCAGTAGTAGTGTTCCGGGAGATCAGTTCGAAGAATTTTCCAGTCACTACCGGCCTCATTCATAACGATATAGTCCTGTACCATCCTTGGCGAGTTTGTTTCTAGCGCTTCTCTGTCACTCATTTCGATCCCTTCAGATGAAATGATCCCCTTAGCGTCAGACGCGACATCTGCGGCATGTATCCAGCTGACATTCCACAACTGACTCTGCGTGTCGAACCAGATATAGCTACCCGGTTGGTCAAATCGATCAGGACGACCGGCCGCTTCGGCTCTGGTGATTTTACCAGTGCGGCTCAGTGGGCTATCCTTAGCTGCTCCAACATAGATATCTGAATCGTCCGTAGGGGCTTTTCATAGGCCAGACAAATGCTCGACAAAATTAATCGTCAATGTATCTGATTTTGTAGAAAAACAATCTGGTTATAGTCGTCGCCGTCCTGTACCACAATAACAAGATGAATTTCCTTGTCGTTGTTTTCTACATTGTCTGAATCGGTATGCCTGCTAATTCCGCCAAGATAGAGGTCCAGGTACTGTCTCTTATACACATCTGACGCTGCCGACGAATAGAGAGGTGTAGAT
>OLHR01000074.1_pt1 | contig 36728 bp, 26 predicted proteins | sample 1609291 | NCBI WGS metagenome assembly OLHR01 (sample SAMN05416707, study PRJEB24817) | seawater metagenome | isolation source: Sea water | place: Canada:Atlantic | collected 2013-07 | reverse complement strand
ATGCACCGGATTGCAAATCCGCTAACCCCGGTTCGATTCCGGGTTCGGCCTCCACTTTCACAGGGGTTGTGACGAAGCGAGTCATAGACTTTCTCTTAGTTTTTTCTCATCTGCACTATTGAGCCCGAATTCAAGGTTGAGCCAACCGTTTAGGTAACCCAGTTGCTAGGCGATATCTTAAAGTATCAGTTTTGATCACCACAGTTAATAAAAGAACTAACTCGGCGCAAATTGAGAGTTATTTGACGCTCTGGGTGTTTAACCTTATCGATCTGACTGTATAATCCGCAGCTTAAGGAGATCTACATGTCACTATTAAATTCTTTGCCTGAAAATTCTGGAATCATTATCTGCGGCCATGGCAGCCGAGCCAAAATTGCTGAAGAAGAGTTCAGCCTATTGGCAACTGGATTGCGCGCTAGGTTCCCCCAGCTCGAAGTTGAATATGGTTTTTTGGAATATTCTTCACCAAATATACACATGGCATTAGATCGTTTGATCGCAAAGGGCATTACGAACATCTATGCGGTGCCTGGTATGCTGTTTTCAGCGACCCATGCACAGAATGATATTCCCTCTGTCTTAACCACTTATATGCAGAAAAACCCTGCACTGACCATTAAATATGGCAAAGAGCTGGGCTTACATGACGAAATGATCATGGCCTTTCAACACCGAATTATGGAAGCCGTTAACCTCTCTGAAATGCCAAAACCGGGTGCTTTATACGATACCATGCTGGTAGTAGTAGGTCGGGGTACATCGGTGGCACAAGCCAATGCAGAGGTTTCTAAACTCACTCGTATTGTGGCAGAAAATATGGGCTTTGGTTGGTGTGAAACTGTGTATTCTGGCGTCACTTTTCCCTCGGTGGGTCGGGGCTTAGAGATGGCCTTAAAACTTGGCTTTAAGAAAATAGTGGTGGCTCCATATTTCCTTTTTTCAGGTAAACTAATTGGCCGAATTCATGGTTATATTGAAAAGGTCGCCACTGATCATCCTGACGTCAGTTTTCACGTTGCAGATTATCTGCGTGATCAATCCCATGTGATTAATACCTTCGTTGAGAGAATTGAAGAAACCGTGTCACAACCTGCCGTTAACGATGGCCTAATGGAAAACTTTCAAGCAAGGCTCGCTGCTGGTGAAGTCACGGTTCACCATCATCATGCTGAGTTTAAGCCAGAAGCTGAATCGGTGGCAGAAGCTCATACCCACACTCACACTCATGGTCACAGCCACGAGCATGCGCATGCCCATCAAAAGGAGGCTGGACACAGCCATTCTGGTCATGGGCATACCCATGCTCCCTATCGACACATTGCTCATCCACATGGGCCCAGAACCATGATTGATGAAAATGTTTGCTGTTGCTTTATGGGACAGTTTCCTCAAGCTGTGGTGGATGAGGAACGTGCGCTTAGGTTAGCCTTAGGTAGGCCAGTGATTGATCAAATTCCTCAGTGTAAGGTGAAGTAGGGCTTTTGATAGCGTTGCCTTGTGGGGACGTGCAAAGGGGCATTAGAACAAGTATCGTGTTTTGAATCGGCGGTGTACTATTTTGTTAGTGCTGCTGGCCAGAGGGATAAAAAGATTGAGTTTAGGACTCTTCACAAACAATATATGTCAGGCACTGATGGCCTATGTTAATGTGCGTTTAAACCTGCATCAGCGATAATTTATAAGGCAAATCAGATGGTTTTAAACTAACAGCATTTAAAGCTTAAAAACCTAGGTCATGCTGTTGCGATTTTTAAACCATAATGTATAATCACGCCTCTTCTTCGGGAGACGTTCACCCTACATGCCTTGGTGGTGGAATTGGTATACACACGAGACTTAAAATCTCGCGGCTTATGGCTATGCGGGTTCAAGTCCCGCCCAAGGCACCAAGATTCCTCAGGAACCCTCCTGAAACCGCCGTGATACATGCATTTCCATCAATTGATCTTGTGGGGTGTGTACCATGGTTGTAAACCAATCTAGTTATCTTTTCCTTCGTAATAATACTTATTACTTCTCTCGTCGTGTCCCATTGGATATGAAAAGTCTCTATGGTTCTAAACGAATCGTTAAGAGCCTTAAAACACGATCTAAACGTGTTGCCTTGCGTGGCTCAACTCAAATTAGCTTCCAGCTTGAAACCTATTGGAGTTCCATTCGTGTTGAACAGATTACTCAAGGTCTTGTCAGTGCGCCTGTTACTAAAGTTAACTCATCATTATCAGGTTGTGGCTTTGACTTGCTTGACGCTAGAGATAATTATCTAAAGCTCAAAGGCGAGGGTAAAGACCATGTCTTTGAGCGCACTGTTGATCGTAATGTGAACTACTTTATTGAAGCAGTTGGTAATAGAGATTTGAGTGATTACTCGTCCACTGATGGGGCTAGGTTCAGAGACTTTCTCTTAGGTAAGGGGCTAGCTGTAAGCTCGATAAAGCGCATCTTCTCGTCCTTAGGGCCAATCATAAAGTTAATGATCCAAGAGCATGGACTGAAGGCTATAAGCCCCTTAGTTGGAACTTACATGCCTTCAGGTGGTAAGAAAGACAAAAGACAGCCAATACCAATCGAAACAATCAAAAGCATTCAATCTGTCTGTATGGATATGAATGATGATCTAAGGTGGGTTATTGCTCTGGTTAGTGATACTGGAATGAGACTAGCAGAAGTGTGTGGCCTTGAAAGAAAGGATGTTGTGTTAGATGCGCCAATACCACACATAACATTGCAGCCAAACAGTGCCAGAAGGCTCAAGACAGACTCAAGTGAACGCAGGATACCATTGGTGGGAGCTTCCTTGTGGGCAGCTACTCAGGCTTTTGAGCTGCTTAGTGGGTCAGATCAAAAGTATCTATTTCCTAGGTATACCAAGGGTGGTAAGTGCAATGCTAATTCAGCTAGTGCAGCTTTAAATAAATGGATGAAACCATATGTTGAGGATGGGTGCGTAATACATTCATTCAGACATAGTATGCGTGACAGACTTCGAGCAGTTGAGTGTCCCTCAGATATTGTTGACCAAATTGGTGGCTGGAGTCGCTCAAATGTAGGTCAGAACTACGGAATAGGGTACAAGCTTCCTGTTTTGCATAAGTGGCTTCAAATGATTGAATAGGGGTAGCTTGCTGTCAGGCTAACTGTTGCAAGACCTAATTTAACATCCGTTCATGGACTGCTTCCATACCACGCCTCGCCATATCACTGACCTCGGCAGCATGTGTTTGCAGTGCTTTAACGACAATCGGGTTGGTTGATGTTTGAGTAACTACAATGCCAAGTTCCGTCATAGTGATATTTGTTTGTATGGCATCACTTTCTGCAAACAATTTATCCAGTGTTGGACTTTGAATGATTATTTTAGGGTCTCGCTTTTCTGCTAACCTAGCGACCATAGCGACAACATGTCTCACTAAAGCATCACGTAATTTATCATCAGTTGTTTCGGTGGTAGTGGTTATCCCATTGGATATATTTTCAACTGTTCGAGTGATTTGTTTATGGTTCTTGAATATTGTCTTTAAATCATCTACCTCACTTTCAGTCGTATCCTTCCCTTGAAGCCCGGGCATATTCACCTCATCGTGGGAGTGGTTCACTTGACCCTCTTCACTTGATCCGTGATGAGCCTTCATCTGCTCTGCATAATTGTGGCTTCCATTTAACATATGTGGAGCAAACCACATTGCCAGTGCGCCAAGACCAAAGACAGCGACATAAAGGATTGTTGTTTTGAACTTCAGCATCATTTTCTCTTATGACTTATATTAGACTTTTATAATACTATAATAATACTGTTAAGTCTTTAACCAACCAATGTCTCATCTTAAAGATCACGATGCATTGCTGTGACTAAGGTAAACCTTTCGTTAAGGCTAACCACTAAAGCTTGAGTGATTGCAACCGATCTGTGTTGGCCGCCAGTGCATCCTATGGCAACGGTCAAAAACGTTTTTCCAGCCGCCGCATGTAATGGAATCCATTTCTCCATCAAGGTTGAGATGCTCTCTACCGTCTCAAGGGCTTTAGGTTGCTCAAGCACATACTCGGAGACTGACGTATCTAAGCCTGTTTGAGACCTTAATTCTAATTCATAGTAAGGGTTGGCCAAAAACCGCACATCAAACATAAAATCGGCATCCAATGGCACACCATTTTTAAACCCAAAACTCATAACATTGACCATAAGGTCAAGGCTAACATCTCGATGCAAAACCATCTGTCCAATACGGTTTCGCAATTCATGGGTTTTCATCAGTGAAGTGTCTAATACAAAAGTAGATCGAGCCTTAATTTCTGCCAAAAGAACACGTTCTGCAGCTATAGATTCATATAAGCTGTCACCTTCATGAATGGGGTGTCTTCGGCGTGTTTCTGAATACCGACGCACTAGGACGTCATCAACGCAATCTAAGAATAGGATACGATGTGCGGCATCTTCGTTTTGTAAGTCATCCACGGTGGCTAGAAACTTTGAGAAAAAATCACGCCCGCGCACATCCACCGCAACTGCAAGACGTTGTTCAGATGTCGTTGTTATGTCAGTCAGTTGTGTCAAGTTTGGCAACAAAGCTAGTGGCAAATTGTCTATACAAAAAAAGTCGAGGTCTTCTAAAACCTTCATTACTTCTGCTCTTCCTGCCCCTGATATGCCCGTGACAAATAGAATGGATTTTTTCAACTTATAATTCTCCTTATAACTTTTTAGTTGAGTAGTCCTCATAGTTCTAAAATAAAAAGTATTATTTATTTTAGGGTATTAATTGAATAAGTGGGTGGTTGGCAGCCTGTTTTAGCCACCAGTTGCCTTAGCACTGTGTCATGGTCGCTATGTTGAAATTCTGCGGCATATAGACCTCCTTGAACGAGTAAGGTATCCCAACCAGCAGCCTGTCCGCCTGCTATGTCATGTTTTAGACTATCTCCAACCATCAACAGCCGCTTTGCTCCAAGTGTCTGTTGTAGACCTTCGAAAATCACTCGGTGAGGCTTGCCATAAAACACAACTCGGCCACCGCGCTTGGCGTATGCGTGGGCCAAGGCGCCAGGTGACGTCACCAGCTGGGCACCTGCACGAGGGCTTAAAAGATCTGGGTTTGAGCAATAGATGGGCAGCTTTGCAGACCATGCTTTATCTAACATATCTTGCCATTGGCTTGTACTGTGCCCATCAGGCAAACCCATGAGTAAAACTGCTTCAGCAGTGTTAACTGAATCTTCAAATTGGATGTCTAAGCCCTGCGCCCATTTAATGGCATCATCAGGGCGACTCTCTACAGGGAAAAAACGTCGTTCAATAATAGTCCCGGTCAAAATATCATGCCACAATGCTTCACCGCTGGTCATAATCACGTCGAACAAAGAGTCTGCAAACCCCATACTCGATATGCGGGCTGCATTAGATGCGCTGCGCTTTCCTGAATTGGATAGCACGGCTAGGCGTGAACCAGAATTGGCAAGATTAGTGAGGCACTCTATAGCGCCGGTATAGGGGCTGGTTCCATTATGCAGCACTCCATACTGATCTAAAACGATGGCATCATAGTTTGATGCTACTTGTGAAATTCGATCTAGTATTTGTGTCATAACTGTTTATTGCACACCCATAAAGCAGTAAAAATAAGCAATCATTATCTATCTGGATATGTTTTAGAACACTTCTAACCTTACAAAATAGCTTCAATATTAGAGTGTGAAAACCCTAAAAAATAGAGTAAAGAGGACAGGAATCCTAATTCCTAAGTTTCAAAGCCTAGTATAAAAATACTCCCCTGTCACTAAATAAAACCCTTAGCCAAAAACAGGGTCTAGCAAAAATATGTTGTATGGATTTTTATGAGATCTGCGAAAATAATACGTTGATCTTTAGTACTGTTTAGTATTATATGAACAGGTATACAAGCAAGAATCTAATATAGGGAGAGTTAAGGTGGCGTTAAAAAACATAAAAAACAAATGTCTAAAACAAATTCTATCAAAGGTAGCTACGGTAGCTTTATTTTCTGCAGCAGCTTCTTTGGCTTCAGCTCAGGATGCGTCCTCGAAGCTTGATGCATGGTTGATGGAAAATGCGCTTGGACCCCATGCAACGGGGCAAGAAAATTGGGAAAGCATCGTTGCCGCAGCTAAACAGGAGGGTGAGGTTTCAGTTTATACGGCCTCAGGTCGCATTGCGAAATTGGTCGACCATTTTCAAGCCCTTTATCCTGGAATTACGTTAACGGTCTATGATCTTGGGTCTGTTAAAACCATTGAAAAAACGGTTCGGGAACAAGATGCTGGTATTTTTACAGCTGATGTTGTCACCACAGGTAACTCTGGCCAAGTGATACATGAACTCTTGGGCAAACATCGAATTTTCAATTATGTACCTGCCCATTTCGTCGATCGAATTCCGCTTGAGAATCGTGAACCTCTGCTGATTCGTGTGAACGAAGCCATGACCTTTTTCTATAATGCAGAATCTAATCCTAATGGATCACCCATCAGCAATGTGTGGGAACTTACGCAAGAGAAATATCGGGGTCGCGTGGGCATTAAAAACCCTATGTCGTCAGGATCCTCACTCATGGGACTGGCAACCTTGGTGCAAAATCCAGAACAAATGGCTGCGGCTTACAAACGCTTGATGGGCGAGGATATTGTTCTAAGTGATGGTGTGCAAGATGCTGGTTATGAGTTCGTAAAGCGCATGCTTGATAATGATATCGTGATCTATAAGTCGGGTTCAAAGCTCGCTGATGCTGCCGGTAAGGCGGGCCAAGATGATGCCATGATTGCTATGAGTAACATGACTTATATAGCGCGCAATGATTCAAAAGGTAATGTAAACGCCATCGTGTCTGATCTTGATCCGGTTTCACGCTTAGTCTACCCAAACTTTATGTCGATTGGTGCGCATGCACCGAATCCCAATGCGGCAAAAGTTTTAATTGCTTATTTGCTGGGTAATCCTGATCTAAATTTGGATGCAAAATTAGAGAAACCCTATCTTGAAGGAGCAAGCTTTGATTTGCTTCAAGGTTTGGCGCCCTACCACGATGCAGGCTCAGTGAGTCCTCGCAGCGATGTGCCTCTGCCCCAAGGTGGTGAGATTTGGGACGAGATGGTAGGTTGGAATGTTTCAGCTGATTTTATGTGGGAGCAAGGTCCGCGCCTGCGTGATTTTTGGATGATACACTCAAGCCAATAAAGGGGCTCTTCAATGGGACAAATACTACTCAAGGGAATCGTAAAGTCCTATGGTAAAGAGTTGGTTGTAAAAAACCTCGATCTGACTGTTAAACCAGATGAATTTCTAACTATTTTAGGTCCATCTGGGTGTGGTAAAACCACTACCCTGCGCATGATCGCAGGGTTAGAGGAGCCAGATCAAGGGACTATTCAACTTGGCGATAGGGTCGTGTTCTCGCGCAATGACGGGGTAGTAATACCTCCTGAAGCGCGAGGCCTTGGCTTAATTTTTCAAAGCTATGCTTTGTGGCCGCACATGACTGTGGCCAAGAACATTACCCTAGCCTTGAAAGAACAAAAAATATCTAAAAGTGACATCGCCAAAAGATTAGAAACAGCCTTAGAACAGGTGCAATTGACCGGTTACGCCGAACGCTACCCGTCTGAGTTATCAGGAGGGCAGCAACAAAGAGTAGCGGTGGCGCGACTCATTGCTCTGCGACCCTCGCTTTTATTGATGGACGAACCCCTGTCTAATCTTGATGCCAAATTACGCACAGAAATGCGTGCAAGTCTCAAGCGTTTGCATCGTGATTTAGGGGCGACAACGGTTTATGTAACGCATGATCAAATTGAGGCCTTAACCCTTTCGGATCGTATTATTATTATGAATGAGGGGCAAATTATGCAACAAGGCTCCCCTTATGATATTTATCATCATCCAGCTAATATCTTCGTAGCTGAATTTATTGGTGACCCAGGAATTAACTTATTTAAAGGAAATATTGCCAATGGAGTACTCGATTGTGGTGCTATTTCCATCCCTCTCCCTGACACGTTAACTGAACGCAGTGGCAGTCTGATTGCTGGCATAAGACCAGAAAAAATAAGCGTATCTGAAACTGCCCAAGCGGGCTGGCAAGAAGTTAGAACAGAAATTTTGCAGCCTACGGGTGCGAATACAATCTTAGAAGTGAAGGTAGGGGACACCCCCATAACCTTGCTTCAATCTGGCTTCATGACCTTACCAGAGGGTACCCCACTGTGGATTGATTTCGAAGCAGATGCGCTGAGCTTTTTTGATGTAGATACGCAGAATAATTTGCGTAACGAGGCGCATTAACGCCATGTTAAAAGCATCTATGCAAAGTGGTAAACCAGCTTTTTGGTCCTGGCGTGGTCTGTCTTATCAGGTCTATCGGCTAAAAAATCGGCCTGAGTTAGTGATTGGTGTGTTGGCACTTGGCTTTCTAAGTTTTGTTGTGCTGGTGCCATTGCTGCAAATTATCCAAGATGCATTAACATTTCAAAGCTATGATCTTGCCTACGAGCCAGACGGAGTAGTGGGTAGTTTTACTTTATTTCACCTAGACCGCGTCTTTAACCAGCCTATTTCAGCCGCTTTATTTTATAAGCCGTTGATCAATAGTCTTATCATGGGCTTTGCAGTGACGGTCATTGCTCTAATTGTTGGCTTTAGTCTTGCTTGGTTAATGGTTCGAACTAATGTTCACTTTAAGGGTGTGTTTGGAGCAATGTTGGTGTTTCCATACATGATGCCGTCATGGGTGATGGCCATTGCTTGGCTGAGTTTGTTTAAAAATGACCGCATTGGTGGATCTGAAGGTTTACTAACCTATATGACCGGTGTGCAAGCCCCTGACTGGGTTGCATATGGCATTGTTCCCATCGTGATCACCTTGGCGATGCATTACTATGCCTACGCCTACTTACTGATTTCTGGCGCATTGGCTACCGTGGATAGTGAGTTAGAGGAGGCTGGTGCCACCAGTGGCATGGGTAAATGGAAGCGAATTTGGGTTATTACGATGCCTTTATTGATGCCCGCAATTGGTTCTGCCATAGTACTCACGTTTATCCGTATTTTAGGAACATTTGGTACACCTGCATTGCTCGGTCTGCCGGTTCGTTTCTTTACCTTTTCTACGCAAATTTATGCATCAATTAACGCCCGCAACCAAGGCGACGCTTTTGTGTTGGCGCTGGTTTTAATTATTTTAGCCATTTCTTTTATCTGGATTAATAGCCGTATTATTGGCGTACGCAAAAGCTACGTGACAATGACAGGCAAGGGTTTTCGCAAGAGTGAAAGTGATCTGGGTAAAATGCGCTGGCCGTTAACAATTTTGGTGATTTTATTTCTCTGCATAACTGTAGCATTACCCCTTATTCTTTTACTGTGGGAATCTTTAACGCTAATTCCAGGTGATTATAGCTTTGCAAATCTAACGACTTATTTTTGGAATGGCCAGGGCAATGTTAATCTAGCCTACGGGGAACCGGGAATTATCCACAACAAAGGCATTCTAGAGGCTTTGTTTAATTCCATAAAGTTGGGTTTCGCTGCTGCATTATTTAACGGAGTGTTAGGTCTTTTAGTTGGATACGCTGTGGTTCGTGGGCGTGGTGCGCGTTTGTCAAAATGGCTAGAGTCGATTGCTTTTGCGCCATATATATTCCCTTCCATTGCCTTGGGTGCAATTTATATCGGCATGTTTTCAACCAGTATTGGTCCCGTTCCTGCACTCTATGGAACATTTACTATTTTAGTATTGATTACGGTGATTAAAAACTTACCCTTCACCTCACGCACAGGCATTGCTGCGATTTTACAAATCCATCAATCGCTAGAGGAAGCCGCTCGAGTGCAAGGTATTGGTTGGTTCAGGCGCATGTTTAGAATTATTATTCCCCTGTCCATGAGTGGATTGGTAGCGGGCATGTTGCTCACATTTATTACCGCGATGCGGGAATTATCTTTGATTATTTTGTTAATCTCACCCGGCAACATGGTTCTGACAGGGTTAATATTTAGTTATCAAGAACAGGACATGGCTCAGCATTCTAGTGCTGTGACTCTAATGTTAGTGCTACTTATTATTATCATTAGTGTGATCGTGCGTCTCATTACGCGCAAGGCGGGTGTTGGAAGACTTAACGCAACCTAGTCAAAAGACAGTTCAAAGGATGAATGTTGGCAGCTTAAGAATTGGGGACTAATGTTGTTAACTGCATCCCAGCAGTGAAACTCAATAGGCCAAAATCGAACGGATATATTTTCTGCTTCTGGGATGTTTAAGTAGCGCAGTTACTGGAATAAGTGGCTGGCTAAATAGATCCGCCTTCGACCATGTAGTTATTAGCAGAGCACATGAATGCATCATCGGAAGCTAAAAAAATGACCATTCTAGCAACGTAAATAGGCTCAATTAAATCGGGTAAACATTGCCTTTGCCGCTGACTCTCAAGGGCCTCTGGTGTGGCCCATAAATCTTTCTGTCGGTCAGTCATGATCCATCCGGGAACGACGGTGTTGACCCGAATGCGGTGTTGTCCTAAATCTCTTGCCATCGTTCTTGTGAGTCCATGCACGGCAGCTTTAGACGTAGCGTAAGCGGGGAAACCGCCCCCTGTTTCATGCCAACTGTTAGAGCCCATATTGATGATAGAGCCGCCGCCTGCAGCGATCATGCCCGGAGCCACACATTGAATAGCAAAAAATTGATGCCTTAGATTAGTTTGTAAGCGCTCATCCCAGTAGGCGGGTGTGACATCTTGCCAGTTATGGCGATCATCATTGGCCGCATTATTTACCAGCACTGTCGCTGGTCCAAGGCGGGACGCTAACTTAGTCAGTGCCGCTTGCAGGGCTTCAATGTTGGTCAGGTCACAAATTTCATGGGTGATGTTAACCGCAGTATCAGACAAAGCTTGGCTATTAGACTCATGCAAATCTACAAAACCTACGTTTGCGCCTTGGGCGGCAAAGCCGCGCACTAATTCAAACCCAATACCCGATGCACCGCCGGTAATAAAAACTGTTTTACCCTTAAGACTTGGGTATGTGGCAAATGTTGCTTGATCCATTGGGTATCCCCTTTTTTGACTGGGCGCTGATTATTATGGGTTTGGTTGATGTGGGTTTAAACGTTTTAAATAATCTCAAACCAAGGCTTAGCGGCTCAATCCCAAACATGTAAAAGTGTTGACGCTGCAGCAGAGTGAGCCAACCTTGCCTAACCTAATCAAAGGCTTCGCTATGGGTTCTGATTTGGACCTCAAAAACCACACTGACAAAGTATCACACTTTTGCTTTTTGTGAATTAAAGGTGGCTAATGCGCGACTAGTTAAGCAGATAAAAACCAAGTAAATCAAGAACCAAGTAAAGCAAAAATCAACTCGTTATTATTTAAGGGCCACAACTAAAAAATTTATCAGCTTACAGTGATTTAATTCATTCAACATAGGGATTTGAGTAGTGATCAATTTGGGTCAACAACAGGCGTAAATGAAATTCCATTTGGTGGTAATCCCCCTGCATATGACAACACAGCTGATAAAAAGCCTTGTTGTGGTCTTTCTCTTTTAAGTGAGCTAATTCATGCACTACCAGCATCCGCAGAAACGGTTCAGGCATTATTTTTAAGCGAGAGGATATGCGGATTTCATGTTTGGCTTTAGTTTTACTTCCTTGAACCCTAGACACAAAAGAGTGCAGCCCTAAGGCTTGGTGGCTTAGACTTATTTTATCGTCAAAAAGGATTTTGGATAGGGGGTTAGACTTACGTAAATACTGGTTTTTGATCGACATGGTGTAATCATACAAAGCTTTATTTGTTCTTACTTCATGAGCTTGAGGATAGCGTTTAAGTAGGAAGTCTTTAAGCTTATTATCATTCAGTAAACCCGATACTTGGTCCTGTATCTTGGGTTCATAACCTGAGAGGTAGTTGAGTGTATGCATAATTATTAGCTGGGATTTTTGTTCAAAAGTTGAAGTGGCTCTCGGGTCTAATCAATTTAGCTCTCACAAATAGACAGTCAAACCAATTAACGATCTTACTCATTGATTACTATTTTTAATTGTGTCTTAAATTTGCTTAAATTCTGAGCTACACAATCAACTATTTCTGACTCACTTTCAAGTAAAAACCATCTTTTGAGGATTATGCTACCCGTGCATTGACACTGTGTTAATGGAGTGTTGATAGAGTATTAATGATGTGTTGATGGTTAATAATGAAGTTCAGCGCACGCCCATTAGATGGTTCTTGTGATCGCCTAATGACTGTTTTGGGAGAAGCATAGTGATTCATTATGAAGGCTAGATTCAAAGCGCATAAAGCTTAAAAATGATGTTTTAAACTTTGATAAAGTTGTTGGTACTTCAAGTGTTGTTTAGAGTAATAGCCGGACATGATTGCATCGGGTTTTATTATGTACTTTACTTTAGGAGCAACACACACTTGCCCAGCAGGCATAGAATTCAAGCCAATCTTAGCAAGTCGAGCAGCGCCGTATGCTGGGCCAACTTCTCCACCATGCCCATAAACTAGGTTTCTATTCAATACACTGGCTAATATTTTACCCCATAGTTGGCTCACTGAGCCCCCACCGATGACAGATACCGTGTCAATTTGTGTCCCTGCGGTGAGCATGGCCTGTTGGGCATCAGCAAAAGCGAAAGCAATGCCTTCGAGTACCGCCCGGCCTAACTCGGCTGAGTCAGTATTATGGCCTAAGCCAAAGAAAACCCCCTGCGCATTTGGGTTGTTATGCGGTGTGCGTTCACCCGATAAATAGGGCAGGAAAGTGACTTGTGAAGGCTTTGAAAAATCGAGTTTCTCAATCTCAGATAGTAAACTCGCTTCATCTTTGTAGCCGGTGAGTTGAGTCACCCAACTGAGGCAGCTTGCGGCACTTAAAATCACTGCCATTTGGTGCCACGTATGGTCTATGCAGTGACAAAAGGTATGCACAGCATTCTCAGGGTTCGGGCGATAACTGTCGTTAGCGACAAAGTATACGCCAGAGGTACCGAGTGATAAAAAGGCTTGGTTTGGATTAATCACCCCAATGCCTGCAGCACCAGCAGCGTTATCACCGCCGCCAGCGATCACAGGTACCACTTGCAAGCCCCATTTTTTTGCCACATGCGCATCAAGTTGGCCTGTTATTTGAGTGCCTTCATAAAGCTTAGGCATCTGCTCTTCAGTCAGTCCAGTTGCCTTAAGCATAGTGGGAGACCATGTCCTATTTTGTACGTCTAGCCAAAGCGTACCTGAGCTATCAGACATATCAGAAGCAAAGTCACCGGTCATCAAAAACCTTAAGTAATCTTTAGGGAGTAATACTTTGGCGACCTTGGCAAAATTATGGTGCTCATGCTCCCGCAACCAGGCTAACTTTGGTGCGGTAAAACCAGGCATTGGAATATTTCCTGTTATGGCTCGAGTGCGGGGCTCTTTGATCTCTATTGCCTTACACTGAGCTTCGCTGCGGCCATCGTTCCACAAAATAGCGGGTCGAATAATATTGTTTTGCGCGTCTAGTAAGGTTGCACCGTGCATTTGTCCAGCTAAGCCAATGGCCTTAACAGATTTGAGAGCTGCGGCATTAGTCTCTTGCAGAGCATGCATGGCTATATGTGTTGCTTGCCACCAAGCTGCAGGATCTTGCTCAGACCAAAGTGCATGGGGCCGACTCACTTCTAATTCCGATGAAGCTTGTGCGATCAACTGATCCTCATCATCAAGGATAATAACCTTCACGCAAGAAGTGCCTAAATCAATGCCTAAATACATATTAACAGTCGCAGGTGTTTAGTGCGGGTTAATGCGCTGCAAAAGTGGTCAATTAAGCCTCGCAAACCAAAGTCGCCGTCTATGCCTTTGTGGGTGTTGCCACGGGTGTAATAAATAGCCATGGATACCATACTTTTCACTCACTTCCATTAAGGGTTCGTGATATTCTAGCATTGATTCCAACCCACATATTATTTAAACCCACATCGAGAAATTCATGGCCATAGGCGCGACCATTTACAAGGCAAACTTAAATTTATCCAACCTTAATAGTCACCATTACGCAGATTATAGCCTGACCATAGCTAAGCACCCCTCTGAAAATGAATATCGTCTCATGTGCCGCTTAATTGCCTTTTTACATGCTGCACATGAGGATTTAGAACTCACTAAAGGCATTAGTTCCGCAGAAGAACCCGATCTTTGGCAACGAGATTTAACGGGTAATATTGTGCATTGGATTGAACTAGGCATGCCCGATGAAAAACGTATTCGTCAAGCAAGCGGGAAAGCGCAACAGGTGTCTATTTATACTTATCAGGATAATAAGGCTGACCTATGGCTAGAGAAAAACCGAACGAGCTTATCAACAAATAAAAAGGTTAAGGTTTTTCATATCAGCATAGAAGGTGAAGTGGCCCTTGAAAAATTATTGCTTAAAACGATAAATTTGAGTTGTATTATAGAAGAAGAGCAAATGCATCTAAGTGATGCTGAGCGCCATATAACAGTGCATATTACGCAAAGCTTTTAATCGCCAACAAAGCAAGGTGCTGCAGGCAGACCAAGTAATAAAAAGGACAAAATTGCATGGCTTTAGCAAAACAACTGATGGTGTACCCTGCAAATCGGCTAGAAGATTTAGCCGTGTTACTCAATCATGTGTTGAAACTTGGTCACCAAAATGACACGTTTGGGGTGCTTAACTCAGCTCAAGTGATTGTTGAGAACACAGGCATGCAGCACTGGCTTAACACCCAATTAGCCAGCCAGAATGGCATTGCAATGAACATTGACTACCCTTTACCCGGTAAGTTTGTGTGGCAACTAGCGCGACAACTATTGGGAGACACTGAGGTGCCTCAACAACCACCTTATCAACGTGAGGCACTGGTTTGGCGTATTGATGATGTATTGGCTAGTGACGCGATACGGTCTAATAATGAATTCTTCGAGGCGAATCGCTATTGGCAGTCAGAAGCTTCTGGGTCTGCAACAACCTCTCCCACTGCCAATGACTTGCTGAAGCGCTTTCAGCTTGCCAGTGCCTTAGCTGATTTATTTGAGCAATATATTCTTTACCGCCCCGATTGGCTCAAGCAATGGCAAATTGATGGCCAAATTGATGGCCAAAATGAGCATCAAGTACAGCATTGGCAAGCTCAATTGTGGGCTATTTTGTGCCGGCAAGATGGACGTCATCCCATAGACATCCAGCACAAGCTAATGGGGTGTTTGTCGCAAATGTCTGGCGCTGAACCCAACACATTGCCGCAACAAATTTGTTTATTTGCACTTAACACTATGGCACCGGCCACCTTGGACGTTTTCTCAGCCTTGGCACAACATACTCAAGTGCACGTGTTTCACTTGAATCCCTGTGCGGAGTACTGGGGTCATATCCAGTCTGAAAAAGCCATTGCTGCAACGCAACTTAAATATTGGTTGGCACAACAAGATGATCAGGTGCTAGTCGATGGTGGTAATCCTTTGCTGGCTAATTTAGGCAGTCAAGGCAAAGAGTTTTTCCGATTATTACAACAGCAAGACAGTTATAATATTGATGCTTTCGAAGACGCTGAGCCACATTATAGTGAAACCAGTTTATTAATGTTGCATCAGTTACAACAGGATATTTTACACCTCAAGGACGCCTGCGAGGATCAGCAGGACAAAACAGATAACAGCCTAGTTTTCACTAGCGCATCGAGTGCCTTGCGAGAGTTACAAGGTTTGCACGATTGGTTACTAGGCCAGTTCAATCAAGACCCCAGTCTTAAACCCAGTGACATATTAGTCATGTGTCCACAGGTAGAAGACTACGCTGCCTATGTGGGTGCAGTGTTTGATACTAATGGGTCTCAATTGGGTTATGGGACGGACGCTAAAAATCTAGAAACGCCTCAGTTACCTTGTTCAATTGCAGACCGCAAACCGCAAGATGCAGAGCCTTTAGTGGCCGCTTATTTGCAATTATTGCACTTACCCGACAGCCGCTTTCAAGTCACCTTTATATTAGACTTGCTGCGTTTACCTGCCATGCAACGCAAATTTAATATTACCTCTGTAGAACTTGATACCATCGCCGTATGGTTGACCAACGCTTCTGTGCATTGGGGTATAGATGAGCATCATAAAGCCAGTACCTTAGGCCAAGCACAAGCAACCAGCACCTATAGTTGGTCGTGGGGGCTGAAACGCTTGTTGCTTGGATTTGCCCAAGGTGATCAGGTGCCACATTATCAAGATGACTGGTTGCTGGATGATGTAGAGGGCAACCAAGCGCTGCTGTTAGGGCGCCTAATGCAGGTGCTTGAACAGTTGCAGTGGCATGCAAAAAACCTTAATACTCCCCGCACTGGTGAGGCTTGGAGAGGTTATCTGACGGGTATCATTGATGAATTTTTTACCGACGATCACACCTCTGAGCGCAATGAAGAACAGGCCAAAGAAAGCTTATCAACTGCCATTGGTAATATGGCCATGTGGGTTGAACAAGTGGGGTATAGTCAAGCCATAAGTTTGGAAGTGGTGCGCTATAGCCTCACGCAAAAGTTATCGGTGGCAAGTAGCAGCCAAGCATTCATTACTGGAAAAATCACCTTTTGCTCTATGGTGCCCATGCGCAGCATTCCCTTTAAAGTGGTGGCCATGTTGGGCCTTAATGATGGTCAATATCCGCGTCAATCTAAACCATTAGACTTTGATTTAATGGCACAAGAAGAGCGCAGGGTTGGAGATCGCTCGCGGCGCGGGGATGATCGTTACCTATTTTTAGAAGCCATGATCAGTGCACGTTCTTGTTTATATTTGAGTTATCAGGGTACTGATAGCAAAAATAATTCCCCACGCCAGCCGAGTTTAATTTTGTCAGAATTAATGGACTACCTTGCAAGAGGTTATGGCTGGGACTTTGACCCAAAATCGCCGAGCTCGATGATCCGTCAGTTACCCCTGCATAGCTTTAGTGAAGCCAACTTTGCTGCACAGTCTCATCCGAGTTTTGAAAGCGCTTGGTTGCGTTTATTACAAGCGCAAGCAAGTGACGAAAACATCCCTGCTTTAGGCCTTTTACCATCAACTAAACCGATTAAAATTAGTGATCTAGTGCGTTTTCTAGAAAATCCTGGCCGTTGCTTTGCCAATCAAAGTTTAGGCTTGTATTTACACGATTATGATCTTGATTTAGAAGATAATGAACCCTTTAATAGTTCCAAGTTGGTTGAGTACAAGCTGCGCGACCAAATGTTATCAGCTGTTTTATCTGATGAACCCGGAGCCTGTGAGTTGGTAAGACAGGAATACCAATTGAATGGGCAGTTACCAGAAAGCCATCTAACCCACAACATAATCCAAACCAGCCTAGATCAAGCAGAGGAGTTAGTTGATGAATTGCGCAAGCTTGATTATGAAGAGCTCCAAAACTATCCAGTGTCACTGGATATTGCGGGCGTAACCATAGCAGATCAAATCGCTTTGCTGGGCGACCCTGCCGATGACAATAGTGCAATAAAAACGATTCTCAATAGGCCGACTAAGTTCAAACCTAAGGATAGGCTTAACCTTTGGCTGACCAGTTTAGTGGCGCAAGTGGCTTTTGGACAGCCAGTGTCTGGTGTTTCTGTGCACTTAGAAAAAAACTTAGAACTGCAGGGGTTAGAAAATGCCACAGACCAGTTGAGCAAAGTCATAGAAATCTACAAACTCGGGTTAAACCAAGCCTTGCCATTAGATGCTGAACTGGGCCTAGACTTTTTAAAAGTGGATCCACAAGACACTGATAAGCGCCTCAGCCAGTGGCAGAAAAAATGGCATCACCATAAGTATAGCCAAAGTTTTGATTTTTCAAGTGATCCTTATAGACGCTGGTTATGGCCACAAGCCCCTTTGTTAGATGATTGGCATGAGTCCTTTGCTGAGATTTACCAGCCTATGGTGGATTGCATTAAAGAGGTGAAGCATGCCTAAGCTAGACTTAACTCATCTAACCTTGCAAGGCCGCCACCTTATCGAAGCGAGCGCTGGCACGGGCAAAACCTTTAGTCTCACGCGTATTTATTTGCGTTTGTTGATTGAGAAAAAAATCCCTGTAGAACAAATCTTATTAATGACTTATACCCGAGCGGCGACCCAAGAGTTACGCGGACGCATCGCAGACATCATACGTGAAGCCCAAAGATACTGGGATAATGACACTAACACAGACACAGATGAGTATTGGCAGCACCTGTACAACAACATAGAGCCTGAACAAGCAAAACTATTGTTGCACCAAGCCCTTCTCAATCTAGATCAAGCCGCCATATTTACTATCCATGGGTTTTGTGGGCGTGCCCTGCAGCAATACGCTTTTACCAGCCAAACGGGGCTGGAGGTCGTGTTAGAAACCAACACCCGAGACCTAGCCTACACCAGCTTGCAAGACTGGTTGCGGGTGGTCATGCATGACCCTGAGCGATACCAGCAATTAGAACAACAGGGTTGGCATACACCAGAAGGATTTTGGGATGCCTTTAGTAATGCCTTATTAAGCCCAATGCCAGTTTTTGCTGCCGCTGAACAAGTGTGGCATGAAGCCTGGTACACCACCAAATTAGCAGTGCGTGAAAGCTTGCTCTCTTTAGAAATAGACATGATTCAAGCCACTATGAGTGATGCTAAAACTAAGGACGTTCGGCTGGTTCAATGGCAAGACTTATTAAATTGGCTGGGTACCAAGGAGTTTGGGCCTGCCTCAAAAGATCATTTAGCCTGCCTGAGTGGGAGAAGATTAAGTAAAGCACCTGATTTAAAGGATGTTATCCCTGCTCTGTCTAAGCGGATTAATGCAGCAAGCTTCAAAGATAACTACTTGATTTATGCTCAACAAGCGGCTACCGCACCTTTAGTCTTAGAAGCAGTGCAAGGGGTGAGAGAGGCTTACAAAAAGGCCAAACACAAACAGCAAATTATGGAGTTTGATGATCTGGTAAGGCACTTGTCTGAGTGTGTTAACGACTCTCAAAATGAAGCCCTTGTTGATGCTCTACGAAAGGCCTATCCCGTTGCTTTGGTGGATGAATTCCAAGATACGGATGGGCATCAATATGCCATTTTAAATCGCCTTTACGGGCCCCCTAGCAATGGTACAACATTATTTATGATTGGGGATCCAAAGCAGGCCATTTATGGTTTTAGAGGTGGTGATATACACACCTATTTAAAAGCTGCACAAGCCACCGATGATATTTGGCACATGGACACTAACTGGCGATCTAGCCACGCCATGGTGTCAGCTTACAATCGTTTATTTTCTGTGCAGAGCAGCATTCGACAAGTGTTTGGCAATGGCATTGACTATGTCCCAGTGAAAGCAAGTAATGGCGCCAAGGCTAACCTAGCTAACAACCCCAAAACAGAGGGCGCGGCCCTAACCTATGTTTGGCTGCCTACAGCATTAACGACCAATGATCATAAACAACAGCACATTGCCCGCTGGTGTGTGGCTGAAATTCAAACAATATTGCAGCAAGGACACTTTAAAGCGGCTGACATTGCCCTTTTGGTAAGAGGCGCAGGCGAAGCACAGGCTTTACAAACGGCTTTAAAGCAGGCCCATATAGCCAGCGTATTCATTAGTGATCGAAGCAGCGTGTATGCCAGTACTGAAGCCATTGAAATGGTCAGGCTATTAAATGGTGTGCTGCACTGCGAAGACCCACGACAGTTGATGCGGGCGGCCAGCACACACCTATGGGGTGGCAGTGTGGCTGTGTTGGCTCGGTTAAATCAGGACGATTCGTATTTAATCAGCATAAGAAGCCAAATGTTGCAATTACGCCAGTTGTGGCTAAGGCAGGGGGTTATGGCCCTTATCACACAGCTACTTAAACAGCGTGCTGTGCCACCAACTCAAAACAAAGAACGTTACATGACCAATATGGTGCAATTAGCAGAGCTGTTGCAAAAGGCATCCAATCAAGCTAGTTCAGCTCTTTTGCTGGTGGAATGGTTACAGCACCAGTGTCAGGCGGAGCATGCAGATACCAGTGCTGAATTGCGTTTAGAAAGTGATGCCAAGTTAATTCAAATCGTGACCCAACATGGTTCTAAAGGCTTGGAATATCCAGTGGTATTTATTCCCTTTGTCAGTCAAGCCAAAGACCCTCTTAAGTGGGGCACCAAAAAAATACAACTGTTCCCCTATTATCACGAGCAAGAGCAATGCCCTGCGCTAATGATTGGTCGAGACCCTGAAGTGAGTGATGCGGCTATAATAGCGGCCGAAGAAGAGGCCTTGCGTCTATTATATGTGGCAGTAACCCGTGCGCAGTATAAATGTTATCTACCCGTGAGCAACTTTAAGGACGCCGAGAAGTCCCCCTTAGGGCAGTTATTATTTGGTAAAAACACACCAGATGATGCCCTGGGTTGGCCCGAGGCTTTAGAACAATTAACTGACCCCAAAGACTCAGAATTACGCAAAATTGAAGAAGGTGATGTGCACATGCCTTCAATTCAAGGCCCCACAAGTCACTTAGACTCAAACCTAGTCACACAAAGCTTTACTGGCCAAATTGATACTAATACTCATTTATTGTCCTACAGTGCGATAGTGCGCCAACTGAGCTATGGTGCATATGTTCAGCAACCTAGTGCCAAAGACCAATCAGATGGCATTAGCCAAATGGTAGTTGCTAGCCAAAGTATAGGTTCCAATGAACTGCGTTTTACTTTGGCCAAAGGCAAAAATAGTGGTTTGTTGCTGCACGACATCCTTGAACAGGTGGATTTTGCCAACCCTAGTTGGCCCAGTGCCATGGAAGTACCACTGGCAAAATACCATACTGTAGTAGGTATTCAGCAACATGACACTGACAAAGTGGTGGCTTTGCAAGCGTGGTTAGAAGAGTGTTTGAAAGCGCCATTACCCGCCATTAATGACCCTGACAGCGCTGCATTGGATGTGACTTTGGGCTTGACCTTGGGGCAACTATTGCCGCATCAGACCTTGCGAGAAGTGGAGTTTTACTTTCCACTGCAACAGGCTAAACAATCCACCTTGGGGCAAATATTGAGCCGACATCGGGGTGGTTTGCCAAGTGCATTGCCGAGTCACCCTGTGCTTCAAGGCATGATGCATGGCTTCATAGACTTGGTATTCGAAGATAATGGGCGCTTTTTTGTGGCAGATTATAAATCTAATCATTTGGGTGACATGCTTGAAGATTATCACCTAGATGCCATGTTAGAGGCTAACCAGCAGCATTATTATGACTTGCAATATTTGATCTATAGCTTGGCGCTGCATCGCTACCTTAAGCAAAGAATGCCCCATTATGATGCTCATCAGCATTTTGGTGGCGTGTATTATTTATACCTGAGGGGTATGTCACCTAAATCATCTACAGGCGTCTTTTCTAAGGCCATTAGCCTAGAAGAATTGACAGAACTTGATGATTTATTTGCTGGAGTATCCATATGATCGTGCCTAATTTAGTCCCTACGGCAATACTGCACAAAGATTATGCTGGACTGGAAGCTATTGATGGGTTTTTAGCTACTCAGTTGTGTCAAAGTCTGGGTAGCCAAAACGCTATTATGCAGCATTTAATTATGGCTTTGAGTCGTGCGCTGCGAAATGGGCATAGTTGCCTACCCTTGGCTGATATAGCCGGTCAAACCCTTTGGTCTGCCGTGAGCGATATTCGAACGGGAACTGGGGCCGCGCCTGGTTATACATTTGATGCTTTTAGTGTGCTCATGGATAGTGCACAGAGTTGTGCCATTACTGCAACAGATGAGGCCCCATTAGTGTTAGACAACGAGAGACTTTATTTACGCAGGTACTGGTGCTTTGAGCAACAGGTAGCCCAGCACTTATTGCAGCGCATGCAAGTCCATCCCCTATCAGCAGCACAACAAATGACTGCAGACTCATTATTAGCTCAGCTCTTCGATAAGTCAGCAGAAGCCCAAGTAGACTGGCAGGCTAGGGCTGTTGAAGAGGCATTAGTGCGCCAAGTCAGTGTGATTTCGGGTGGCCCGGGCACAGGAAAAACCCATACTGTGGCGCGTTTGTTATTAGCTTTGCAGGCCATCAATGACAGGCCTCTGAGCATTGCGATGGCAGCCCCCACGGGCAAAGCCAAGCAGCGTTTGGTGGAATCAATTAATAATGCCAAGACGCAATTACTGAGTAAAGGCATAGATCAGAGCCTCCTAAAGAGTATTCCAGATACTGCCCACACCTTGCATGGTTTGCTGGGTCTGCGTCCTAATAGTCATGGGGCAAGACACCATAAGGCCAATCCACTGGCCATCGATCTATTGCTGATAGATGAGGTGTCCATGGTTGATTTGCCTATGATGGCACGGCTGTTAGATGCCCTACCAGAGCACTGCAAGCTAATCTTAGTGGGTGATGCGCAACAATTGCCATCGGTGGCTGCGGGTTCTATTTTAGCCGACATTCCACCTCATGTTATTAGTTACTTGCATACAAGTCATCGCTTTAAAGAACAAAGTGGCATTGGGGTTTTAGCCCAACAGGTGATGCATAATCAAGCACAAGAAAGCTGGCACACATTGACAAACAGTGAGGACCTTAGCTTAATTGCAGACTCAGAGTTTGAGGCTTGGCTAGAGCACATGTGTGATCAACATTTTGTGCCTATGTTAAAGGCGAAAACCTTAAATGAAGCCTTTGCCTGTTTAAACCAGTTTAGAATTCTGGCAGCCACGCGCCAAGGCGATCTGGGCATAGAAGGGTTAAACACGCAAGTAGAGCGATTATTAAGTCGGCGTTTGTCACAAGTACGTTTAGCACAAAACTACCACGGTAAACCGGTGATGGTCACCAAGAATAATCACGCTTTAGGTTTGTTTAATGGTGACATTGGGATTATGTGGCAGACAGAAAAGGGAGCGCTGGATGTCTGTTTCTTGCAGGCCGCAGAAGTGCGAAAAGTGGATGTGGGGTTATTACAAGACTTAGACGCTGTTTATGCCATGACGATCCATAAAACTCAGGGCTCAGAGTTTGAGCATGTGGCGCTGGTGGTGGCCCCTCAAGCTGAGCGGTTGTTGTCTTCTCAGTTGCTGTACACGGCGATTACTCGAGCAAAAACCACTTGTAGTGTTAAGGTGAGTAAGCCTGTGTGGTGCAAAGCGGTCGCTAACAAAACGCAACGATGGTCTGGACTTCGGGCCTTACTCAGTTGATCTATTAAGCGGCTACAATATGAGAAATGCTTTTACCGATGGCGTCAAATAAAGACAGGGCCCGAGCTGCAGGCACAAGGGAGCGTTGTCTAGAGTCGTCTGTGGCATCAATATTCAAGTAGTCTAAATCAATTAGCTTTTGTATAGACTTGCGCAGTGTGTAACGCGAACCTAAGTATTTTAGGCTCATGCCATCTTCCATAAAAACGCACCTCCCATGACTGTGCTCTCGCGTGATGTGTTCTAACACTTGTAATTCTCGGTCGCCTAGACCCGCTTTATGATCCCCTTGTATGCCGGTGCGGATAGCATTTGAAACACTTAAGGCGATATTTGAATAGTCTTGCATAAAAGCTCCTTATTTTCATATTAATCAAATATATCATTTAAATGATAGTGTGTTTTTCATAATATGCTTTTAAATAGGCTGTATTTTTGTAACTATTATTTGAAAGAAATACTGAGGTGCGATTAGCGTAATATTCGGTTGATCAAAATCTGCTCAAACAGTACCTTCAAGGTGGGGTCTTCAAGTTGCTGATCAAATAGTGTTGGGTCAGGTAATGTGTAAGTTTTTTGGCGTACTATAAGGTAGGGGTCACTATCTTGTCCGACACTAAAGCACACCTTGGGAAAACGTTTTAAACATTGATTAAAAAAAGTCATATTGTTGGCTATAGCCATGCGCTTTGAACTGGGGTAAACCTGGGCCAAGCTTTGCGCATAGATATTAATTTTTTGATAACGCTCAATGTTCACAAACACCATCGGGTCGAATACCTGCATGCCCTTTTGGTTGCCGATGACACTGGTTAATGGGAACTGCCCTTCAGCCACGCTATTGTCAAAAAAACTGAACTCATAGCGGGGGCTAGTATGCGCAAGCCATTTAAATATGAGCTTTGGAATACCCTGGTAGGCTTCCACGCTGTGTCCTAAAAAGTCTTCTACGGATTTATATCGGCCGCGCTGTTGGCCTCTGATCCAGCCACGCTCCACTGTCGCCTCAGGTGGTGTAATCACAAAGTACATGTACATAATATGAGCATATTTAGCGTAGGTGCCATGCAACACCTTTTGCACCTGTTCTGTTGAAAAACTATCAAACCGAAAGCGATCCACTAGAATATTAGGAATCGTCTGATCTTGTTGGCCCTTGCGTCTAATGTAGCGGTCTAGTTTGGCGTCTATGATGTTGACTTCGTTACTGGTAAATCGGCCTGAGTACTTATAATGGGGGCCAAGTGATTCATAGTCTAACAATTGGCGACGCCAGATATCAGGACTAATAATGCCGTATAACGAAGACGCAATACCCCGTTGGGCCATGGTTTTCTTTAATAAAGGTCTTAGGGTGCTTTTACCTGCCGCAGAGGCCCCTTTAAGGCTAATAATGATGGGTTTGTCTACGCGGGGTATTAATTGGTATTCATGGGCCAGTACAGCGGCGTCAATGGCAGGTTCGATTAACTTACCAATAACAAAGCTACCATAATTATTGAGCACATGGCGACAGATAATGCGGCTCATAAACCCTTGGTCATTGCCGATCAAACCCCGTGTTGAGGCCACAGAACCGAGTATTTGATAACTGCTTTTGTAAACCGCTTTAAGCAAAGGGTCGGCAAGGGCAAGGCCTGTTTTTTTAAGTTGGTTAATGGCTTTAAATTGAATTTCTTCACTACTTAATGGGCAGGGTGTAATGGTCTTTTTTTTACCCCAAGGCCATAAGCTTTTTTTTATAGGGGCGATCACTTTGGCATCTAACATGACTTCTTCAGACAGTAATCGGTCTACTTCTCGCTTTACTGAGAGGGACAGACTGTGGAACTCGTGCTCAATATGGTCATACAAAGGGGCAATGTGTTGATCTAAAATACCATTAGCAATGTGACGAAAATTAATGCCCAAGTCTTCTTCGTGCTCGGCTTCTGGAATATGAATATTCGCACCCACGCGCACAATCAGTTCATGCATCACCAAGCGCTTTGCAGTAAAACCCACCAAATGCTCAGGCTTTAGTCCCGTTAAACTAGCAATTTCTTGGACTTCATCGTAGTGGGTATAAACGTTAGGAGCCTGAAAAATAGTTTCTAAAGCACTCAGTTCCCTAGGTAAATTAGCGCTTAACCCTGGATTCCATGCAGTGAACTCTTGTTGTTTTAGCATCTATGGCGCCTAGCATGAGTTAAATAACCATATGTATAGCAGGTTTTAACAAGCACGTCAGTGCAAACGGCTGCCAAATTACTTTCATGTTGCTGCTAAATATCTGCATTGGGGTTATGGGTTTGTACTCATGTTAGGAACACATAAGGCATGCTCATACCAACTAATACCGAGGCTTCAACCTTTAAAAAACCAAAAACAACCCCATTAAACCTACTTTACTACACCCCACAAACCATTATTAAACACTATGACTTACGCCCTAGAAATCAACCAGTTGTGCAAAACTTATGACAATGGCTTTGAGGCCCTAAAAGGCATTAGCTTAAAAGTAGCGCAGGGTGATTTTTTTGCCTTACTTGGCCCTAACGGAGCCGGTAAGTCCACCACTCTAGGGGTCGTATCGTCTTTGGTAAATAAAACCTCCGGATCGGTCAAAGTCTTTGGCCATGACTTAGATATAGACATGAGTCAGGCCAAATGTATGATGGGAGTGGTGCCGCAAGAATTTAATTTTAACATGTTTGAGAAAGTGCAGGATGTGGTGGTGCAGCAAGCAGGTTACTATGGCATCCCGCGCGATGAGGCCCTAAAACGCACAGAACAGCTTCTAAAGCAATTAGGTCTGTGGGACAAACGTGGCGATGCGTCTCGCAATCTGTCGGGGGGTATGAAGCGCCGCTTAATGATTGCCCGGGCTTTAGTTCACAAACCTAAATTACTCATTTTAGATGAACCCACTGCCGGAGTTGATATCGAACTTCGCCGCTCTATGTGGGCATTCTTAACCCGCATCAATGAACAAGGCACCACCATCATCCTTACCACCCATTACTTGGAAGAGGCTGAAAATTTGTGCCGCAATATTGCCATTATCGATGAGGGCGATATTATCAAACACAGCCCTATGCGGGAATTACTAAAAACCATTAATACTGAAACCATTGTGCTCGATTTGAAACAATCACTCACACAAGCGCCAGAAATAGAAGGCTATCGCCTGCTGTTGGTCAATGATACCCACATAGAGGTTACGCTGCACCAAGGTCAAGACATCAATCGTGTGTTTGCAGCCCTGTCGGCTGCTAGTATTGAAGTGATCAGTATGCGTAATAAGACCAACCGATTAGAAGAGCTGTTTGTGAATTTAGTGACTAATAATAAGACTGACTTGAAAGGAGTAAGTGCCTGATGTCGGCCTATGAAATTTATATTGCTTATGCCACTATTGTGCGCAAAGAAATTCAGCGTTTTATGCGGATTTGGGTACAAACCCTGTTACCGCCTTCCATTATCATGGTGCTGTATTTCATTATTTTTGGCAACTTAATTGGCACTCGAATTGGTCAAATGGGGGGCTTTGACTACATGCAATTTATTGTGCCTGGGTTAATTATGATGTCTGTCATTACTAACTCTTACGGTAACGTCGTATCGTCCTTCTATAGCACTAAATATCAAGGCAGTTTAGAAGAGATGTTAGTGTCGCCGATGCCCAATTGGGTTATATTGGCGGGTTACATCACAGGTGGTGTGGCTCGTGGTTTGGCTGTAGGAACGATTGTGACGAGTCTGTCATTATTTTTTACTCAGCTAGAAATTTATAATTTGGGCATTATTATATTGGTCGTGCTGATGACCTCCATCTTGTTCAGCTTGGGTGGCTTTATTAATGCCGTGTTTGCCAATAGCTTCGATGATATATCCATTGTTCCAACTTTTATTTTGACCCCCTTAACCTACCTCGGGGGCGTTTTTTATTCGATTGATCTACTGCCTGATTTTTGGGCTGGAGCATCATTATTGAACCCTATTTTATACATGGTCAATGCCTTCCGCTATGGTATTTTAGGTGTATCTGATATTGCTGTGGGTTATGCATTGTTGGTTATTAGTGTCTTTATTGTGGCCCTCTTTAGCTACTGCATGTACCTATTAAATACGGGCAAGGGCATTCGTAAATAGACCTGTGTTTTGGAGATAATTATGCAACAAAACGACTTTATAGAAGCCTCACCTTTGGGTAAAGAGAGTGCTTACGTGAATGAATATTCACCTGAATTACTGTTTCCTATTCCACGCAATAAGCCTTGGCACCCACAGTTCAGCCAGCGGCCTTTTTACGGCATTGATGTTTGGAACGCCTTTGAGGTGTCTTGGCTTAATAAAAAAGGCTTGCCACAAATGGCTTTGGCAGAGTTTCGCATACCCGCGGATAGTCCAAATATTGTTGAGAGTAAATCGTTTAAATTGTACTTGAACTCATTTAATCAAAGCACTATGGCCAACGTCGCTCATGTGCAGCAACACATGACCGAAGACCTAACAGCTGCAGCTGGGGCGCCAGTGCAAGTGACGTTATTTAACTTGTGTGAGAAGGCCATGACAGTCTTGCCTACTCCAGGAGTAAATATAGACGAACAAGATATTGAAATTAGCACCTATACGCCTGATGCCCATTTGTTGATGGTGGATAGCAGTGCCTATCGCACAGAAATTTTGCACAGTCACCTGCTTAAAAGTAATTGCCCAGTCACGGGTCAACCTGATTGGGCTACGTTAGTGGTAGAGTATGAAGGTCCTTCTATTGATCGAGCGGGGCTGCTTGCCTACATTGTGTCTTACCGTGATCATGGCGACTTCCACGAACAATGTGTAGAACAAATATTCCTCGACATAAAAGCCCAATGTAAACCGGGTCAACTGACCGTTTATGCGCGCTACCTAAGGCGTGGAGGTTTGGATATTAACCCTTATCGATCTACTCGGCCTTTAGCGCCAAGTAATCATCGAACTGAACGCCAATAAGTACTGAAAGGTAATTTTTATGGAACTATTACAAGGCTTACTCAATCGGGTTTCAATTCAAAGACTAGAGTCACCACCACCAACCAAAGCTCAGTTAGAAGTGATGCTGCAGGCTGCATTGCGAGCGCCAGATCATGCCAACCTAAAGCCATGGCGCAGTGTCATGGTGGCAGGAGAGGGGCTCACAGAGTTGGGGGCAATTTTGCACCAAGCGCAACTCGAGCGTGCTCCAGAAAGTGATGCACAAACATTAGAACGGTGTATTAAAATGCCTCACCGAGCGCCTAGTATTTTGGTGTTGATCGCAAGCCCTAAGGAGCACCCAAAGGTGCCCGAAGCGGAGCAAATACAAGCCACGGCGGCTGCAGGGCACGCTATTTTATTGGCAGCCCATGCGCAACATCTTGGAGCTGTGTGGCGCACGGGTTGGGTGGTCAGCCATCCCATGGTGCGTGAGGCGTTTGACGTGACTGCAGATGAGCAAATTATTGCTATGATTTATTTGGGCACGCCTTCAGTAACACCCAAGCCAGCACCTATAATTAGCAGCCAAGACTTTATTAAACACTGGCATTAGTGCGTTGAATTCTATTGCTTTTTATGCAGTAAAAGCATAGAATCTCCGCCTTCAAATGGTGAGGTGTCCGAGTGGCCGAAGGAGCACGCCTGGAAAGTGTGTGTACCGCAAGGTACCGAGGGTTCGAATCCCTCTCTCACCGCCAAATTCCCCTGAGAATCCTCAGGTAACTTATTGAAATGTCTATGTAATCTCACTAATCTAACTGAGACGGTAGACATTTATGAAGACACTAATCGTTCCCAAGCATCCTGCATATACCTTTGTGAAAGGTAATGTTTATTACTTTATCTCGTGCAATTCCTAAAGATCTTAAAAATTACTACTCCAGACCTCGTGTAATTCAGTCTTTACGCACAACTAGTCGTAGACATGCTCTGCATTCGTCTAGGTTGTTATCTGTGCGTTTGGAGGACTATTGGCATGATCTAAGACTGAGAAACACTAACCAATAGGCTGGTGATTTGCATCCGCTGCCTCACACAAAAGATCCGAGTATAAGCCTTGCTTTTTCATTATTGCATAATGTTATTATTAGTATCTATTTGATAAGCATTTACCCAATTATTCACTTAGCAACGTATACTGTTTGGTAATAGATAAAGTACAGCTAGTCGTTTTTTATGGCTAGCTTTTTGAGTAAAGACTTGGATTTATTTGTGGTTGCTCCTAGCCTAACTATTCACTAAAAAGCATTAATAAAACATGTTAAAAATAGTCAATATCTCAAAATCATTTGAAGACGGTACGGCACAACAAAAAATATTAGATCGACTCTCGTTTGTGATTGAAGCGGGTAAAAGTGTCAGTATTCGAGGGGCATCTGGATCGGGAAAATCGACTCTGTTGCATCTGCTGGCTGCCCTAGATAAACCAGATGAGGGTCAAATACTGCTGGGCGGCGTACTAAGGTCAGACACAACCAACAATATAACTAACGATATAACTGCATTGTCGGAGTCACAAGCCGATAATTACAGGATGTCGACAATTGGCATAGTGTTTCAACGATATAATTTGATAGACGTGGTATCGGTGCTCGACAACATTTATTTGCCAGCCAGACTCAATGCTATTAACGGCCGCCCAGTCGATGTAGGCTACATCGACACTATAATCCAGGCTCTGGGCGTCTCAAAGCATATCAACAAACTACCCAATCAGCTCTCGGGAGGCGAACAGCAGCGAGTTGCGATTGCCAGAGCGTTAGCGCATAAGCCTAAATTGCTGTTAGCTGACGAACCTACCGGTAACCTAGATAACAAAAACTCAGACATTGTTAGCCGCCTATTGATAGATACCTGCGCACAACTTAAAACAACACTGGTATTAGTTACCCATAGCGAAAGAGTCGCCAAACTCACCGATCAACAAGTCTTTTTGAGTGAGGGTCGTTTAGTGAGCGAGGCGAGTTAAACCCATTTTGATAAAAATCACACTTTTTTTTAAACTACTGTTGAGTAGCTACAAATCCACAAAATTTAGTGTGTTGATGCTTATCGCATCGCTTTTAATTGCTGCTTGTGGCTTATCTACCGTATTAATCGTTAATGCTAGCGCCAAACAAAGCTACGCCAGTAACAGTACTTTTTTGATCAGCAATGTTAAATATCAAGTTATCCCTAAAAATGCCCAAGCCATACTTGCCAAAAGCGATTACGCATATTTGCGCAGGCTCGGCTTTAGCCAACTTATCGCTGTCGCACAAACGTCAACTCATATCTATGCCGAGCAACAGACGCAGACACAGCTAAAGCAACAAAAAGTCTCTATGCGTCGAATAGACATTACGGGCATCGATACCATCGCGCTAATGCCTTTAATAAGCAGTGGCGTCAAGAGCGCAGGTCTTTCATCACGCCAAAGTGATCAAACCGCAATACTCACTGCTATTCCTTTTTCTATGCCTGCCGGTATTGTCCACCCCTCCCTGCTAGCGCAACTGATCGCCAATAGTGATGTATCCATTTTTGACAAGACATTAAATAATTTTTCAATTCCTTTTAATGACGGCAATGATGCTGCTAACGGCAGTAATAACAATGCCGATGTGGAGACGCCAGCGTCAATAAAAACAATCGCTTTACCCAAACTCGTTGTACTTAAAGACCCCAGTTTAGGCAATGACATGGTGACCGACATTGGCGAATTCTATCGCTTGTTTCCTGGTAGTAATTTAACGAGTTTACTGTTGGTCAGCGCAAAGGTGGGGCCAGAACTCGATGGACTCGTCAAGGATCTTAGCGCCGTTTTACCTAAACATTTGCAGCTAGTTTCGTTGAGTGATGGTGCACCTCAAGGCGAGCTCACCAATAGTTTTCACATGAACTTATTGGCCATGGCTTTATTGATGTTCGTCGTGTGCTTATTCATTGTCATCAACGCTGTCAATTTACTCATCAACGCACGCATGCCTTGGTTTAAGATTTGTCGTCAACTAGGCTTCCCCCGCTACGTTATTTTTGTCAGCCAAATTATAGAAATTGTGTTAATTACTTTTGTGTCCGTCTGTGCAGGTATTTATTTAAGTATTCATTTATCTAATATCGTTGCACCAACGGTGCAGGCCACGCTCGAGGGTTTATATGGCGTAGAAATTGGGTTTGGCAACACCTCGCTCTTAAGTCTGTTTTTACAGGTATTTGGCATCAGCGTGTGCGGCAGTATTGCTGCGACCGTGGCGCCCTTTAGCTCAAGCAACCAAGCTTTACATTCAACGCAGGCGCACGATAACTTGGCGGCTAATCAAGCAAAATGGCAACGCAACTTTTGGGTGTTATGTATTCTGTTTGCGCTGCTAGCGTGCGCTATATTGTATGCTGCAACAGCGCTATGGTTATTACTCGTCGCTACCGCAACACTCATATTATCGGGCTGTAGTTTATTACTAGCTAATTATCCGCGGGTGATTGATGCAGTCTATCGGCTGATTCCGCCTCGCTTTATTATGCTACGTATTAGCACCAAACAAAGTAGCGCTTTATCAGGTAAAACTAAGGTTGCCTGCTGTGCATTTTTTATTGCTGCCACCAGCAATATAGGCATGAACTTAATGGTAGACAGCTTCAGAGGCGCAACCGTGTCGTGGCTAGAATCGCGGCTAGCGACAGATTATTATCTGTATTACGAAGGCAATGTAGATATAGCGGCAATCGGGCACGAGGCCAAAGTAGAGGTGTTTCAGCGCTTTGAAAATAATACTACCTACGAGGGTACCTTACTGCAGCAACATAGCTACCCATCCACCAAGCAGTTTAAAGACGCGATGGTATTTGATAAAGTAGACAATAAAGCTGCCGCCTGGCAAGCGTTTCAACAGACGAATGGAGTCTTCGTTAATCAGCAATTTGCGTTCGAGTATAAACTTGACATTAATGACATGATCAATGTTCCGCATCCATCGACGCAACGCTTAACAGCCTATGTCATTAAGGGTATTATTTATGATTTTGGTAATCCTTATCGGCAAATTCTGCTACCACTATCTCAATTTGATGCTGCAATCTCCAAAAGTACAATTTATGCCATCAATACAGATGTAGCGGGACTCGAACGGTTTAAAGTCGCATTAGACATACAAGGCATAGACTCGGAGAAATCTTTATTGGATACCGCACAACTATTAGCTATATCTAAACAAACTTTTGATCGTACTTTTATTATTACTGATGGGTTAAATATAGTGACGCTGCTAGTGGCTGCGTTATCTCTCGCCTGTGCAATAGTGGTATTAATGAATGATGCTCGACCACAAAACATGCTATTGCGTAGTTTTGGTGTGTCGGCAATTAAAACCCAGCTACTTGCTCTCTTTCAGTATTTTTTACTATGCTTCATCGCTCTTATTTTTGCCACACCCTTTGGTATTTTATTGAGCTGGGTCCTTATTTATGAAATTAATCTACAGGCATTTCAATGGACTTATCCACTTCAAATCAACGCCATAAAAATTCTTCAAATTTATGCAGTTAGTTTAAGCATTGTGCTGTTAATCATCGCTATACCCATTATAAAAGCCGGTAAGCGCCCTTTGATGGAGGATATTCGATGGCTAAATTAAATAAAAAAATCGTCAGTCTCAGCCTAGCAGGTGTGTTTTTATTGGGTACTTACTTCGTTGTGACTTCGCAGATAGCCCTTAAGACTCAAGCTAACATGTCGGTTTTTGGTCGGAACGTGTACGAGCAAAATGATGATTCTAATAATGCCTTAGCGAGTAATATGGGTAAAAAAGCTGATCCAGATTACCGCATGAGTTTTCCGCAGGATCACGGCACACACGATCAATTTGATATCGAATGGTGGTATTTAACTGCTAACTTGCAAGACGAGGCTGGCGATCCCTACGGCTTGCAGTGGACATTATTTCGATTTAAAAACTCACGCCCAAGAAGCTCTCAAGCTGAAGGGAATAACTCGTCTTCGTCATTAAAGAATTCTCCTATTACGTTAAATGAGTCGACTGTATCTTTAGATAAAAAGTGGCATAACGATCAAATATACATGGCACATGCATCCATTCACTCATTAGATACCCATTGGTTTTCCGAAAAATTTGCTCGTGGCGGGGTCGGTAATGCGGGGCTTACAGCGTTGCCACTGAACTTGTTTATTGATGATTGGCAATGGCTAAATAGTGATGGCGATACAGGACTGTTTCCGTCGACACTGACCTTTAGCGCAACCGATACCTCAAAACCAAACGCAGAGGCGAGCGCTACATTTACGCTGAATCAGACGGGGCCCTTGGTGCAACATGGTGACAATGGCTTTAGTGTAAAATCCAACAACGGCCACGCGTCTCACTATTATAGTGCGCCTTTTATCAGTATTGAAGGCGAGCTAACGCAAGCCATCGATACCGTAACGGCCGCGCCTATAAAACTCAAAGGTCAGGCGTGGTTTGACAAAGAGTGGACCTCTCAATTACTCGATACTGGTACTCAAGGTTGGGATTGGTTATCACTTCATTTAGATGACGGCAACAAAATAATGGCTTTTAGAATGCGCCTAAAAAATCAAGATGATTATGTGACGGGATCATACATCACCAGCACCGGCGAACAAATCACACTGCAACCAGGCGATCTAACGCTACAGCCAGTATCTGTTAAAAAGGTGGATGGTAGGCAATTACCTTTAATCTGGAAGCTGATAATCCCCAGTAAAAAAATAGACCTAACCATATCGACATTAAAAGATAAGCAGTGGAATAACGCTGCTGTTCCCTACTATGAGGGAATGGTCAAGATTGAAGGCTCTCATGGTGGCGTCGGCTTTTTAGAATTGACCGGTTACTGAATATAAATATATCGCAACTGCATCAATAGTTGTTTGATCTTTACGTGCTTACCTCTTACCCCTTAATTTTTACGTACTAGTTTTACGTACTAGCTTTTAAACATTATTTTTGAATCACTACCGTGAGCACTTGCATTGAAATATGACCCAACAGAAAAAGATTTATGGTTTTCACTCTGTGTCATACGCTCATTCTCGGGATTAGTTTTACGATTTTATTTACGCGCAATTATAATACACACTGAGTCATAAGAGCATTATTTAGAAAATACTTTAGCGTACGTAAGTTATGTACACGATTAGCTAACCAACCTTTTGACACCAAAATTGGTACATGCCTGCAAAGGCATGGGGATTTGCTTGTTCATAGGCGTGCCATTTTATTAAATCATAAGCATCGTCCTCGCCTGAATTAGTTCGCTTAAAATCCTGGGTGATGGTTCCCACTTCGAAACCACAGAATTTAAGGCCTAACTCAGTTAAACAATGCTGTATTTGAGGAATTGTGAAGCGGTGTTCTTGTACATGAAATAACAGATCCCGCAATGATCCGATGCTATGAAAATCAGGACTGGATATGATTAATTGATGGTGCGGAGCCTTTGAACTAATGACTTCATTTCTAAATCTCTTCATGCCAATGTCATCTGTCCCCATGCCTAATTGTTGGATTTCCTCGCGCATCTTTACAATATGCTGTCTCGCTAACTCACTATACAATCCAATCTTCATTAAACCTCCTGACTTGAGACAACTCGCCAGCACTTTCCAACCAGCCATTGGGTTTTCCATATGATGCAGCACACCAGCACTTTCGATGATGTCGAACGTTTTATTGAGCTGACCTAAATCTAAAAGGTCAGCTTGCATGTACTCTAGATTTTGCACTCCTAATGCTTCCGTTTTTCGTTGGGCATAAGCCAAACTAGATAAACTGAGATCAATGGCCAGAACTTTAGCATTCTTAAACCTTGCTGCTGTATCAATTGAATGTTGGCCAGTTCCACAGCCAGCAATTAAAATCGTCGGGGCCTTAACCTCAATAATGCTATGCTCAAAGAGTCTGATCTTTAACACTTTAACTACTTTAGCGATGGGCGCAGGTGATAAGCTCCACCCTAAATCAATCCATTTAGGATAAGGGCTTTCCTCATATTGATCTCTGACTTTTGAGGACACTTTATTGCTTAGTTCTTTTAGTATTGGAATTTTAGTTTTTAGGTAGTGTTCTTGCTGTGGTTCGAACACTTGCATCGCCAACACTGCTTGCAGATCTTGAGTTAAGCTTAATTGGCCACACCACTGATACTGGTGTAGGGCTTTATAGGAACCTAAGATAAGGATCTGTTGAGGACTTGGCTGAATGCCTTTCAACAACGCCTGCTCAACTAATGTTTCTAAGATTGTCAGTGATTTAGTTTCCTCATCAGTTTGATGGTAGAGGTAGTCGTTGGCAAAACATTGCAATGCTAAGGCGGATAAAAAATGCAGGGTTTTAGGAGCTGCTGAAATATTATCAACAGACATTAGCAATGTTGATCTAGCATTAGTCAGGGTTTTTTCAAAGGCCAAATCGCCCAGTGGGCAAAGGGTCATTAATTTTAAAAAAAGGGGTTCTTCATCCACATTGGCTATCAGCCTTTCGAATAATTGAAGGTCTTTGCCTGATACATGCGTGCTAAGAATTTCTTTTACAGCAGGCTCAAGCTTTAAAAGGCTCAATGCAGCTGCAGCGATATCCTTGGGTCTGGCTTGATTGGCTGATTCAAGCATTGAGTGGATGATGCTTTTTAAATCAGAGTCTGGCCTTGTGAACACCACATTTTGCAGGGACTTACCTAAGTTTCGATAGGCATCCCCATGACCAGAATTTATTTTTATCGCACGTTTGTAACTTTCAATCGCGGCTGTTAGCTTGCCCATATCTTTGAGTGCATTACCCATATTGTTATGCGCATTATGCAAGTTAGGATTAATCTTTATGGCCTGCTTATAGCTTTTAATTGCAGCTCCAAGGTCACCCATGTCCTTTAGGGTATTTGCCAAATTATAATAGGCATCTGCATAGTCTGGTTTAATGAGAACGGCCTGTTTGTAAGCCTGTATAGCGCCCTTAAGATCACCCTTGTTTTGCAGGGCACTCGCCATATTGTAATGCGCCTCCACAAACTTAGGATTAACTTTGATCGCTATTTGGTAGTAGTCGATAGCCCTGTCAAATTGCAATAACCCTGCGCATGCAGCCCCAGCAATATTGCATAGGATCACTGAGTGGGGGTAGGCCTTTAGGGCACTAGTTGCACCAGTTAAAGCTTGTTGAAGATGTCCTTTCGTGTAGGCACTAATAATATCCCTCAATTGATTTAATGGAGGGTCTTGGAGCTTCTCTTTATTGGTGTGTATTTCAGAAATCATATTCTCTAAGCGATCAAGCCCTGCGCTTTTGATACCATTATCTTGCGCCTGACTGAGCGCATCTCGGGCATCACTGATGTGATCTAGCTTAATTAATGCTCCAATATAACGCAGCCAGAATTGATTATTTTTGGGGCGGCTTTCTAAGGCTGTTTTGAAGAAAACGAGGGCGGCTTGGGCGTTGCCGGCACTTTCAGCTAATAAGCCCATATTATGATCTGTCTCTTATACACATCTGACGCTGCCGACGAATAGA
>OLHR01000067.1_pt1 | contig 39324 bp, 36 predicted proteins | sample 1609291 | NCBI WGS metagenome assembly OLHR01 (sample SAMN05416707, study PRJEB24817) | seawater metagenome | isolation source: Sea water | place: Canada:Atlantic | collected 2013-07 | reverse complement strand
TTCAACGAGTATTACGGCTTGATCGCCGATCGGTTTCCGAGCCTGTTTCAGGCAGTGTTCCACAATCGTCTCGGGACACGCAGGATCTTTTTTGCCGCCGTCATCGAAGAATCGGCGCTTTATATCAAGATTGAAATCGATGATCAGGAAGCGCAAAAGGACAAATTTACTAAGATATTGATGATGCCTGCGCGGCTGGATATGGATGGATTTGAAAGTGTTTCACCCACATTTTTCAAGATAAGATGGCGTCCCGTCGACGCTTACCTTCGCATGCTTTTTCAATTCGCTGTCTTTTTCTGCCTTGCTGCTTCTTTGGCGGCGCAGGTTCCAGAGTTTGCGCAGCGCAGCGAGAGTAATCTGGGGCAGATCGTGGTTCATGGTGGGACGCCCTCGATTCGGGCGGAGATCATTCAAGACACCGAGGCCTTAATTCGTGATCTGGATGCGGTGGTGGACTCTGTTGAGGGTCGAGGAAGCCCGGTCGTGATGGAACTTTATCCTCCGGTGGATGGAAAACCGGGGGCGATCCGGCGTGAGTTGCTCACTTTGCCGGAGGACCAGAATCGCTTGCGTTTTCAAGTGAGCGTCCGCTTTGCCGCGCCTCAAATTTACCCCAAATCCGATCTTAAGAATACCCTTCTCGAAATCTTCCTCGTGGAACGCGGCATCCGCGGCGTGGCCACTGACGATCTGCCTGAGAGTTTCACGCTTTCGCCTTGGCTCATCGATGGCATCCAGGAAGCGATGGCTTGGAAGAGGAAGAAAGGGAAACGGGGTGTCTATGCCGCGCTTCGAGACAATGGGGGCTGGATGCCGGTATCGGAATTGATTGAGAATAAAAAAGTGGTTGAGATGGATTCCCTCAGTCGTGAGCTCTTTCGAGCTTCATCCGGTGCGCTCACGATGGCTCTTCTCGCCCAGCCCGGGGGGAAAAAATCAATGACGGCCTATCTTGCCGAAGCTTCGGGTTTCGAGGGCGAGCCCTTTCAGCTTCTGAGTAAGCATTTCCCTGACGTGAATCTTGGTCGCGAAGGGCTCGAAAAGTGGTGGCTGTCCCAGGTGGCTGCGCTTGCTGAGCCAGGCCTCACCCAGACCATGACGATCCCAGGGACGGACAAGGAACTCACGGACGCGCTCAAACTTTACCTGCCGTACGAAACGGGCCAGCTCATTCCCTATGGTATCGAATCCTGGCCTTATGTGATGGACCTGGAAGAAAATAAAGATCGGCTGACGGCCATTCGTCAGGCCTCCGACCTCCTCACGGGGCTTTCATATCGCTGTTTTCCAACTTATCGGACTGTGGTGGGTGGCTACTTGAAAACTCTCTCCGATTTGACAGGAGAGGAACGCGGCCACATTGCGGAGGCGCTCGATAATTTGGAAATGTTTCGTGAAGCGGAGAAGCGCCGCTACGAGCGTCTTCTCGATCTTCTCGATTGGTATCACCTCTCCACCGTCCAGGAGGAAAGCGGCGAATTTGACGACTATCTCCTCATCAAAAAGGAGTTGGAAAAGGCCGAAGTGCCAGTCGATGATCCTATTCTGGAATATCTTGATAAGGCCCAAAAGCTCTTCGAAAAGCGGAAGAACGGTCCGTAAGGATTACAAAGCGCTGATTTCTTTCTCATCGCTCCCGCATTTTTAGGTGCTAATATTAATACAGATGGACCTTCTCACACAATTGGGCCTTGCTCTTGGATTTGCGACTCTTTCGGGGGTGAATCTCTACCTCACTGTTTTCGTGACCGGTATCGCGGTGCGTTTTAACTGGATCGATCTGGCGTCGGCCCATGAGCAGTTTACCGTCCTCGGAGATCCTTGGATTTTGGGTGTCGCGGGGGCCTTGTTTTTGATTGAATTCTTTGCTGATAAGATTCCCTGGGTCGATTCGACTTGGGACGTGCTCCACACGGTTGTGCGGCCGGCGGGTGGTATCATGCTGGCGCTTACGGCGCTGGGTGAGCTTGAACCCTCGATGAGCGTGGTAGCGGCTCTTCTTTCAGGAGGAGCTAGCTTGGCAATGCATAGTTTGAAGGCGGGTGGGCGTTTGCTCATCAACCTATCTCCTGAACCGGTTTCGAATGCGGTGGCCAGTGTGACCGAGGACGGGCTTGTGCTGGGAGGACTCGGCTTAATGGCGTTTTCACCGGTGATCGGATTCTTTGTTTTCTTGCTCGTTTGTATCTTTGCGGTCTTTGTAACGTCTAAGATCTGGAAGAAGATCACGAGAGGGATCGGAGTCTTGCGGGCGAGGTTTGGGAAGAAGGAACTTGCTCGAAGCTAAGGATCGGTTTGAAACGATTCGTTGTTCGGTCTCGAAGCCGACGTGGGGAGCGGACTAGGTCAATCCAATCAAAAAATAGGCTCCGAGCATAAGAATAGAGGGATTGACTAAGCGCTTTGCGACATGCCCATCGCAGGTGTTCCTATTGTTAAGCAGGACCGATGTCGATCAGCCAACCAGGAGGTCCCTCACTGCGGAACGCTTGAGGGCCAATTCCCGCCATTCGTTGACGAGGCGGGATTCTTCAATGACGCCGCAGCCGCTGGGGAGGACGTATTCGTCGCCCTTCCAGCCGATCATGCGGATTGCGACGAGCGCTTCGAACTCGCCATCGCGCATCATCCCGAAGGGAGCGCCGAATTCCGGGGGGCAGCCGAGCCGCTCACGCCATTCTTTTAAGAGGGCCATCGTTTCCGTGGTCCGTGGAAGGGGACCCAGCGCGGGCGTGGGATGCAGTCGCTTGATCAGTTTCTCAGTCTTCTCATGTTGATAGAGTTCGACTTCGATGAGGGTTTGAAAATGGATGAGCTTCCCGAGGTCGATGATTTCGCGTTCTTTTTTGCGCACCATTCCGAGGTCGGAAAGTTTGGCGATGAGGGTTTGGGCGACAAACTCGTGCTCGCGGATCTCCTTGTCATCCACAGCAAAAATTCCGGCTTCATCGCTGCGGGCGGTGCCAGCGAGGGCCATGGTATAAATGCGACCGTCGAAGGCTCGAAAAAGAACCTCGGGAGTGGCGCCTAAGAATCCCTCGTTCTCGCTGATCCAGCCGTAGGGACGGAGGGTTTCCGGGGCAGCGAAGAGTCGGTTGAGAAGAGCATCGGGTCCTCCGCTTTTAGCGTGCCCCTTGGCGGTGACCACGGGGACTGACTTTTCGATCACGCCGCGCGAGATGGCTTCGACGACCTCACGAAAGACTTCCGCGAAGGGTGCCGACTCGGGCTCGGTCCAATCGACTTCAAGGGCTGCGGCGTCCGATTGTTCGAGCACTTCCACTCGTGCTGGCAACAGCCAAGGTTCGGGCTCGCTGAGCGCGAAATCGTTCTTGTAAAAAGCCACCCCGGAAAGAGGTGGCTCTGAAGAGGTCGTAAATGGTCCGTGTCCGACGTAAATATCGCCTTCCTTCGTTCCAAATACTGCGCGGTCCATCCTTTCTTACTCGGGCACGCCGTTCTTGATGAGATCGGCAAAAGAGCTAACTTCAAGAGCGGCCCCTCCGACGAGGGCGCCGTCGATGTCTTTCTGGCCGAGGAGTTCAGCGGCGTTGCCTGGCTTCACACTTCCGCCATACTGGATGCGGACTTTTTCCGAGACAGAGATGCCGTAGAGGTCGGTGATGACGGAGCGCACAAATGCGTGGGCGTCCTGAGCTTGCTGAGGAGAAGCGGTCACGCCGGTGCCGATGGCCCAGACGGGCTCGTAGGCGATGACGGTGTCGAGCATCTGCTTTTCGGTGACGTCCTTGAGGCCGTCGGTGATCTGGGTGCGGAGGACTTTCTCCAGCTTGCCGTCTTCGCGCTCTTGCAGAGTCTCGCCAATGCAGAAGATGGGCTTCAGTTCGACTTCGTGCGCCTTGAGAACCTTGGCGTTGATAATAGCATCTGTTTCACCGTAGATCGCGCGGCGTTCGGAGTGGCCCAGGATGACATATTGCACAAAAATTTCCTTCAGCATGAAGGCGCTGATTTCACCGGTGTAAGCACCGTTGTCTTGCTCCGACATGTTCTGCGCTGAGACGCGGACGCGGGACTGGGAGAGAAGCTCGGTAGCCTTGACCAGGGAGACAAAAGGAGGAGCAAGGACAATGTCGACGCCCTTAGGAAAGTCGGCTAGCTTGCTTTCAAAACCACGGATGAAATCCTCGGTGTCAGATGGTCCTTTGTTCAGCTTCCAGTTGGCGGCAATAATGGGCTTCCTCATGTCGAGGACCGCATTAAATGCTGAGGGGACTAAGGGCAAGAGGATTATTGGAGGCTCGGCTTCAGGGCGATTCACACTACCTGAAGTAGAATCAGCGGTGATCTCCATCTAGTATTTGGCATGCTTTCGATCTGCATCCCTTTTCGGACACTTGGATGTGCCTTTACCAGATGAAATTTTTAGGATCTTTGATTAGCTTGCTATGAGTTTATTTTAGGTTCTCCGAGGTAGGCATGACGAATTTTGCGGAGCTTAGGTGACATCCCCCCTTGCTGAGAGGTTTAGAACGGTTGTTGAAAGTCCGTGAGATCGCAAATCACGGCTTCGATGAAAGCGGTGGACTTTGGCGTGAAAAGCTCGTGCATGGATTGGGTCGGCATCGAGCCCTGCCCGGTGGCGAGTGCGGGGTGTGATCCGGCGGGGTATGTGCATCCGTTGGCTGGCGAAGTGATGAGGGGAGCGATGAATGTCAGGTTTCACTTTAGACCTTTCGGCAGTGAGTTCGCGCCAGCGTGGTTCTGGGAGTGGGGGAACCCTTATTTTGTGTGATAGAATCTTAAAATTTTAGCCGTTCCTGGCAAAATAATTGAATAGAGTTGCATAAAGAAATTGAGGTGGTTTCTTGGCGATAAACCTAATTTGGTCATGAAACGTATTCCATTTCTTGTCAGTCAGATCGTTGCTTTGTCATTGGCCCTCCCAAGCCTTGCTGAAGAAGCTACCGTGACGATTCAGCGAGAAGGGAGATCCGCCACCCTATTGGTAGACGGAAAGCCTTTTGAGGTGAAGGGGGTCGGAGGTGAAGGAGCGCTTGAGCTGCTCCGGGATTCTGGAGGAAATACTGTGAGAACCTGGGGAATCGGGGAGACGACACCCGAGATGCTCGACGAAGCGCATCGACTCGGGCTGAAGGTGGCCTTGGGATACTGGATTGGGCACGAACGGCATGGATTCAGTTACACCGATTGGGGTTCGGTCACCGGACAAGCAGATGCTCTCTTTGCCGCGGTGCGGAAATTTAAGGATCACCCGGCGGTCTTGCTCTGGGGAATTGGCAATGAGATGGAAGGGTTCGAGTCGACTTCGAATCCGGCGATCTACACCCAAATCGAGTATCTCGCGAAGAAAGTGAAGGAGATCGATCCAAATCATCCCGTGATGACAGTTACCGCGGAGATTGGGAAGCGTCAGATTGAGGGATTGAATCGCTTCTGCCCGAGTGTCGATATTCACGGCATCAATTCTTATGGAGGAGTGGTTTCCCTTCCGAAGCGATACAAAGAGGGAGGGGGAGTGAAGCCCTATGTCATCACTGAATTTGGTCCTGCGGGGACCTGGGAGACGGAGCCAAACCGGTGGGGAATGCCAGATGAACTCTCGAGCACGGAGAAGGCTAAATATTACCGCCGAGCTTACGAGACGGTGCATGCGGATCCTCTTTGTCTGGGGAGTTTTGCGTTCATGTGGGGATCGAAGCAGGAAGCGTCCGCGACCTGGTTTGGCCTTCTCCTGCCAAGTGGTGAGAAGCTCGCGGGGGTGGATGAGCTAACTCAGCTTTGGTCCGGGAAACCTGCTGAGAATCTCTGCCCCGTGATTCAATCGATTGCACTGCAGGGGCCCAATCAGCTACTCGATCAAGGGGCGATCATTGAGGTGAAGCTTGAAGCGTCGGATCCGGAAGGCAAAGAGCTAAAGGTCACCTGGGTTCTCACGGAGGATTGGAAAGAGACTGCCGAGGGCGGTGATGAGCGTCCGGCCCCCCCGACATACTCGGAAGCCATTTTACCTGAATCAACGGCCTCGCATGCCCGCATTCAAATCCCTCAAAATGGGGGGACGTTCCGAATTTATGCCTATGTTGTTGATCCAGCAGGTGGAGCGGCGACCGCGAATGTTTCGATCAAGGTAACGGGAGGGAGAGAGCTGATTTCGGCCAAAAAACTTCCGCTTCCGTTGACGGTTGCCGGGGCTGAAGGAGCGGGCCCGTGGGTTCCGAGTGGTTGGATGGGAGACACGGAAAAGCTGACGCTGGAGGAGCTTTCCACGGAGAATCCGAAGGTGGGTGAGCACTGCATCAAGCTGGATTTCACAGCTGACTCGGGCTGGGCCGGGGTGGTTTGGCAGCATCCTTCAGGTGACTGGGGGGATGCGCCGGGCGGGATCGATGCCACGGGTGCCGAAGTGCTTTCTTTCTGGGCTAAAGGTAAAGAGGGAGGAGAGAAGCTCACAGTGGGAATTGGAGTTATCGGAGCCGATAAACCCTATCACGATACCGTAAAGGAGAGCCTCGACCTGACCCTCACAAGCGAATGGGTGCAGCACGAGATTGTTCTTAAAGGCAAAGACCTTTCCCGCATAAAATCAGGGCTGTTTTTCTCTACCGCCTCGAATGGGAAGCCGTATACATTTTACCTCGACGAGGTCGTGATCAAGTAGGGGAGGCGAACCTGATCGGCGGATCGAGGAGGCTTGAGTTTTGTCCTTAAGATTCGCGGACTACGACCGCTATGAGGGAGGATATGGGATTCGTGATGTTTGAAGCGATTGAGACGGGTAAGCCCCATGGTCTCACGACGCACACCTTCGCGATCGAGAAGCAGGCCAGCCTTCCCCTTAATGTTTACCCGTTGTCCATTCTCCGGCGTCATCGATAAGGAGAGAGAAAAAAGCCCCAGAAGAAAACTTCTGGGGCTCGAGAAAATGATTGGGGAGAGATGCTTATTTCTTAGGCAGGAGTTTAGCCACGACGGCTTCAACTTCTTTCTTTCCGTAGGAATGACCGTCGACGGTCTTGATGACCTTGCCCTTCTTGTCCTTGGCGATGATGCCGTGGCCCTTGAGTTTGGCTTTTTTGATTTCCTGGGTGCTCTTGCCCGCACCGACGAGGACGTTGTTGAAAGTGATTTCCTTACCTTTTGTCTTTTTGAGATCATTCACGATGACCGCGATTTTCGCGCACAATGGTCATCCGTCGAAGTAGTAGTAGGTGAGCGTCGGCTTTTTGGCTTCGACGGTTTTCTCGGCAGCGGCAGCGGATTTCGTCTCTTGGGCTACGACGGTTTCGACGAGGAAGACGGGTGCGATTGCAGCAACGGTCCAGAGCATGATTTTTTTCATCGCCTGAGAGTAGAAGTAATTTCCAAGAATACAATGAGAGATGACGGATGGGAATGGGAGCTGCGGTTTCCTTCTATCGGGTTTCTTCTCCAGTGCGACAGATTGACGCATTGCTTTTTCCGGATTGCAGAAATTCTACCACTCCTGCTTGCGGGTCGAAGAAGTTGGGCGAAGGTAGTAGATGACTAAGATAAAATGTTTCCTTTCTCTATCGATCATTGGAGTGGCTGCGCCTTTGGTTGCGTCAATCAATTGGGATGAGTGGCGGGGTCCGACAAGGGATGGAATGGTCCATAAAGGTGCTCAGGTTTGGCCGGAAAAGCTCAGTAAAGAGAATTTCAAGAAGGCGTGGTCGGTTGAATTGGCTGAGGGCTATGCGAGTCCGATCGTTTTTGGCGAACGGGTGTTTACGGTGGAGACGAAGGATAAGAAGGAGGAAATTGTTCGGGCTTTTGATCGAAAGTCGGGGAAGCAGCTGTGGGAGTCGTCTTGGAAAGGCTCGATGAAGGTGCCATTCTATGCCGCGCGGAATGGAAGCTGGGTCCGGAGTACTCCTGCTTGCGATGGAAAATATCTCTATGTTGGAGGAATGAAGGATGTCTTGGTGGCGCTGGATGTGACGACTGGAAAGGTGAAGTGGCGGGCTGATTTCCCTCAGGATGAGGGAACGCAGAAGCCGCAGTTTGGCTTCGTTTGCTCGCCTTTGTTGGGGAAAGACCATCTTTATGTGCAGGTAGGATCGGCACTTCGTAAGATCCGAAAATCGGATGGTAAAACAGTTTGGAAGACGCTGGAGGACGGCCGGGCGATGTTTGGGGAGGCCTTTTCCTCGCCGACGAGGACAACGATTGGAGGGAAGGATCAGATTTTGGTGCAGACGAGAACTCTCCTGGCAGGAGTGAGTCCTAAAGATGGTAAGATTTTGTGGTCCACACCGGTGAAAGCTTTTCGGGGAATGAATATTCTGACTCCGACCCCGATTGGTGACCGTGTTTTTACGGCGAGCTACGGTGGGGGGACGTTCTGGTATGAGGTGAAGGCAAACAAAAAGGGGCAGGCGGTGACGGAGCTTTGGAATGACAAGGTGGAAGGAAATATGTCTTCTCCGGTAGTGATCGACGGGAAGGTTTATCTTCATGGGCGGGACAAGCGCTTTCATTGTATTGATCCCGAGGCGAAGAAGACATTGTGGTCGACGGATAAAAAGTATGGGGATTACTGGTCGATGGCGGTGAATGGGAGTCGGATTTTGGCTTTGGACAACCGGGGAATTCTTTTGTTGATCGAAGCTGATCCAGGTGGTTTCAAGTTGGTCAGTGAGTTGGAGGTCACTGGAAGTCCCACCTGGGCTCACGTAACGATTTGTGGAGATGAGGTCTTTGTAAGAGATCTCAAGGGTTTGACCTCGTATCGATGGAAGTAAGCGCTTGGTGCTTTGGGATCAGGGGAATATGCGGTATATTCTCTTGGGAAAATTTTACTGATGGACACTCCAAGGAGATTGTTTTCAATAGACGTGCAGAACCTTGGAAAAGGGCGAACTCTCAAAATTGTAGCTTAAAAAAAAATGTCAGAAGAAGGTAAATGTCCGGTGATGCACGGTTCATCCGTTGCTTGGAAAGGGATGACCAACCGTAATTGGTGGCCCAATCAACTCAACGTGGGACTCCTGCGTCAAAACTCCACCCTTTCAGATCCCATGGACGGGGATTACGATTATGCCGAGGAGTTCAAGACTCTCGATCTCGCAGCGGTGAAAAGAGATCTCACGGATCTGATGACCAATTCGCAGGACTGGTGGCCGGCTGACTATGGTCACTATGGCCCACTTTTCGTCCGGATGGCTTGGCACAGTGCCGGCACCTACAGAACGGGTGACGGACGCGGGGGCGCGACTTCAGGGTCACAACGCTTTGCGCCGCTTAACAGCTGGCCGGACAATGCGAACCTCGACAAGGCGCGTCGCCTCCTTTGGCCCATCAAGCAGAAGTATGGTCGTAAGATTTCCTGGGCGGACCTCATGGTGCTGACTGGAAATGTCGCGCTCGAATCCATGGGCTTTAAGACCTTTGGATTTGCAGGTGGCCGTGCTGATGTCTGGGAACCGGAAGAAGATATTTATTGGGGTCCTGAAAGCGAGTGGTTGGGTGACGCACGTTACTCTGGAAATCGCGAACTTGAAGCGCCTCTTGCGGCGGTGCAGATGGGTCTCATTTATGTGAACCCTGAAGGTCCGAATGGAAACCCCGACCCTCTTGCTTCAGCGAGAGACATCCGTGAGACTTTTGGTCGTATGGCGATGAACGACGAAGAGACGGTTGCTTTGATCGCAGGGGGTCATACCTTTGGAAAAGTCCATGGTGCGGGTGATGCGGGACTCGTGGGACCTGATCCGGAGGCTGCTCCCTTAGAGGAGCAAGGCCTTGGGTGGATTAGCAGTCATGGCTCTGGAAAAGGCGTCGATGCCATCTCCAGTGGACTTGAAGGAGCTTGGACGACCGAGCCTGCAAAGTGGGATAACGAGTATCTTGAAAACCTCTTTAACTACGAGTGGGAGCAGACCAAGAGTCCGGCGGGCGCAACTCAGTGGATTCCGAAAAATGGTGGTGGTGCCGGAAGTGTTCCGGACGCTCATGATCCTTCCAAGAGTCATCAGCCCATCATGCTCACCTCTGACATCGCGCTGCGTGAGGATCCGACTTACGGTCCGATTTCCAAGCGTTTCAAAGAGAACCCGCAAGAGTTCGCCGATGCCTTTGCCAAAGCTTGGTATAAACTGATGCACCGCGACATGGGGCCGATTCAGTGTCTTCATGGATCTGAAGTGGCTCCCGAGCAACTTTGGCAAGACCCGGTCCCGGCTGTTGATCACGAATTGGTCGATGATTCCGATGTCGCAAATCTTAAGGAGCAGATTCTCGCTTCCGGTTTGAGTATTTCCCAGCTTGTTTCCACAGCATGGGCTTCTGCTTCCACCTACCGTGGCACGGACCGTCGTGGTGGTGCAAACGGTGCACGCATTCGTCTTGCTCCTCAGAAATTCTGGGAAGTTAATCAGCCAGGCCAGCTAGGAACCGTTCTTGCGGCTTTGGAGAAGGTTCAGTCCGACTTCAATGGCGCGCGGTCCGGTGGTAAGAAAGTTTCCCTCGCTGATCTAATCGTTCTCGGTGGCTGTGCCGCTGTCGAAGCGGCCGCGAAGAAGGCTGGAAATGATTTGACCGTTTCATTTACGGCAGGCCGGACCGACGCCTCAGAGGAACAGACCGACGTTGAGTCCTTTTCGGTGCTTGAGCCCGCTTACGATGGCTTCCGCAATTACATTGGTAAGAAATACGGGTGGTCTTCAGGTGCGATGCTCATCGACAAGGCGCATCTTCTGACACTTACAGCTCCGGAAATGACGGTTCTCGTCGGCGGGCTTCGTGTGCTTGGTGCCAATGTGAATGGAGCTCAGGAAGGCGTCTTCACCGACCGTCCTGAGACATTGACGAACGACTTCTTCACTAACTTGCTCGATATGGGTACGAAGTGGGAGAAAGCCGAGGGTGCGGAGAATCTCTTTAACGGGCTCGACTACGAGAGCGGTGAGCAAAAATACACGGCAAGTGATGTCGATCTGGTCATGGGTTCGGATTCACAAATCCGTGCGCTTTCCGAGGTCTACGCCACCGATGATTCGCAGGCTAAGTTCGTGAGCGACTTTGTTGCGGCTTGGACCAAGGTGATGAATCTTGATCGTGTTGATTTGAAGTAATTCCGGTAACGATTTCGTTTTTTAAGCCCGCTTTGTGCACAGTTACATTGCGGGCTTTTTTCATCTCGACGCCGGTATAATTGGCGGACTCGACGCCATGGCGGCTGTTGTTTTGATTGCGGACCCACATGGGAGGATCGGAGAAGAGATCGGGATTCGCGAGTGGAGTGGGAATGTTGATCTCTGGGCCCTTGAAGCTGGAAGAAATCCTCTTGCGTGATGGGGAAAATCTCCCAGCCTTTAAAAGATGTCCGAAACGATTCCTCTTTGCTTTACGAGATTTTCTCCTGAAGAGATGAAAAAACGGGCCGGTGACTTGCTTCACTCGTTGAAAATGAGGCGCTCGGTGAGGGATTTTTCTTCAGAGGAAATTCCCGTCGGAGTGTTGGAAACTTGCATCGAAATCGCGGGGCGGGCTCCCTGTGGGGCGAACCAGCAAGGGTGGCACTTCGCGATCGTGAGGAGTGCGGAGGTGAAGCGTCAGATCCGAGAAGCGGCGGAAGCCGAGGAGCGTGAATTTTATGATTCACGAGCTCCCCAGGAATGGCTCGATGCGCTCGATCATTTGGGGACGGATGCGCGGAAACCATTTTTAGAGTCTGCACCGGCGCTGGTGGCGATTTTTCAAAAATCACGGGTGAACGATGGAGAAGAGAAAGTCTATTATCCGAAGGAATCGGTGGGGCTGGCGAGCGGCTTCCTCATTTCAGCTCTGCACCAAGCGGGTTTGGCGAGTCTCACTCACACCCCGAGCCCCATGAAGTTTCTCAATGAGGTTCTGGAGCGACCGGTTGCGGAGAAACCCTTTCTCTTACTGGTGGTGGGTTATCCTACTGATGGGTGTCAGGTTCCGAAGATCAGCAAACATGTGTTGGAGGAAATATCGTCCTATCACTAGGGTTTGCCCACTGCTCTTTGGCGGCGTCGACGAAGGCTTTCAGGAGCTTGGCTTGGCGTTCGTCGTCGGCAACAAGCATTTCGGGGGGCATTGCACGCCGATGGGGAAGCGGCGTGAGGTCTTTTTTATGATGACTCGACCAGCGAGCACTCAAACAATATCTCCTTGTCGAAAATGGTCCAGGAGAGATGGTCTTCATCGTGAAACCCTACGTTAAGCTTGCGGAGTCCAAGATGCCCGATGGCACCCATTATTCGCTCCATCAGCATGACGGGAAAATTTACCTCAAATACAATGGATTTGAGCTGATGAGCACGGCGCTCACGTTTTCGGAGCAGATGCTTGCGGATGTAGGATGTGGGGCCTTGCTTGCGGACTCGCCTTCCCGGCCCGCGCATCCAAAAGTATTGATCGGAGGTTTGGGACTTGGATTTACACTAAAGAGAACTCTGGAGTTGGTTGGAAGCCCAGCCACGGTGGATGTCGCCGAGCTGATGCCGCCGCTGATTGAATGGAATCGAACCTTCTTGGTGGAATACAATGGGCCGCTTTTGGAGGACCCCAGGACAAAGATTATTCAAGGGGACCTTTTCGATATCGTTTCGGGAAAAAATCCAGGGAGTTACGATTCTCTCCTTTTGGATATCGATAACACGCCGGATGATTTGATTACTTCGGGGAATTCCCGTCTTTATACTCCGGAGTTTCTGCAGAAGTTGAAAAAGGTGATCACACCGAAGGGCTGCATTGCTTATTGGCTGTCGGAGCCCGCTCCGAAATTTAAAAAACTTTTGGCCAAGGCTGGGTTCTTGATCGAGGAGCTGGCTTCCAAGCCGCACGAGAAATCGAAGCGCTCACGGCATTGTCTCTTGGTGGCGCGCCGGAAGTCCTAAGGTTCCTCGATCCGGATTTGGGAGGAGTGACGTTCGGGGATTTCGGTGGGTCGATGGAGGTCAGTTTCGTTTCCGGGGGGTCGGAGACAAAAAAAGAACCGGAGGCATAGAGCCCCCGGTCCTTGTCATGAAATTGCTTAGCGACGAGGCCCTCTTCCTGGAGGAGGGCCGTTGCCTCCGCCTTGGGGGCGACCGCCGCGCTCGCTTTCACCTTATTCTGGTAGCTTGAGGCCGGCTTCTTCGGAATTGAGTTTGCCGTTCTCGTCTTGATCAAGCTTGGCGAGAGATTCGGCGGCTGCCGCGAGTTCTTCTTCAGAAAGGTCGCCGCTGGAATCGGTATCGAGAGCGGAGAAGATGGCAGAAACGGGAGGTGCTGGTGGTCGTTGGTTTTCTTCCTCGTCGCGCTTGCGACGTTTGCGCTCCTTAGGTGGTTCGGGGCGGAGTTCGTCTTGGCTGAGTGTCTTGTCGCGGTTTTTGTCGAGTTTGAGAAGGGCTTTGGCCGCTCCTCGGATTTCGCGGAAGGAGAGTTTCTGATCGTTATTCTTATCGATTGTCATGATGACGGGATCAGGTGGAGGATCTTGGGGATGTTAGGCGAGAATTGGGGTGGCGGTTCCTGCGAGGAGGATGGCAATGAGGTGGATGTTTTTCATGGTTGTGTTTCGGTTACGAGAGAGATCATGGCATCGGGATGTTAAGCGCTGATGTGGGAGGGGGCGCTTTTTTGTAAAGAGGTGGTTAAGGAAGAATTGAGAGAGATCGACGAACTATCCTCTTGATTCACGATGGCAAATGGAGGGATGATTCTGGTAACCGAATGAACCGATGAAATTACGACTGACTACTCTGCTGGCTCCAGTTTCCCTGTTATTAGCAGCCTCACTCTTGATCGGACAGGAAGCGACGGGTCCTGGTGGAGAAAAGAGTGTGAAGCCAGGGATCAACGAACGGTTTCTTGATCCTGAATTGAAGGTCGATGACTGGCTGAAGCGATTTGAAGTGGAAAGCCGAGAGACCTTCCTCGAGCGACACAAGGTGGTCGAATCCTGCGGAATCAAGAAAGGGATGGCGATTGCGGACATCGGGGCCGGAACCGGGCTTTACACGCGACTTTTTGCAAAAGAAACCGGCCCCGACGGTTGGGTCTACGCGGTTGATATATCCGCTCCTTTTTTGAAGCATATTGTGGCCCGCGCGCAGCAGGAGGGTCAGCAAAATATTAGTGCCATTTTGAGTCCAGAGAACGTCACCCCACTCCCTGCTAACTCGCTTGATATGGCGTTTATTTGCGACACTTACCATCACTTCGAATATCCCAAGGGGACGATGGACTCCTTGCTGCGCGCTTTGAAAAAAGGGGGTGCTTTGGTTGTGATCGACTTTGAGCGAATCGAGGGAAAAACCCGAAAATGGACGATGGGTCACGTGCGCGCTGGCAAGGAGGTTTTCCGCAAGGAAATCGAAGATGCGGGACTGACCTTTGTGGAAGAAGTAAAACTTGAGGGCTTGAAGGAGAACTACTTTCTTCGCTTTCGCAAAGAGTAATGGCACGGATCCCCGGGAAAGGCTTCGGCTTCTGGACGCTGACCTTTCTGGTCGTGGCCAACATGATTGGGGCCGGGGTCTTTACGACTTCTGGTTTCACTTTGGCCTCGCTGGGTGATCCTTGGATAGTCTTGCTAGCTTGGTTCGTCGGGGGATTGGTCGCGCTGTGCGGGGCATTTAGCTACGGAATTCTGATTCAGCGGATGCCGGCCTCGGGCGGCGAATATGTCTTTCTGTCCAGGGCGGTACATCCTTTCGCGGGATTTATGGCGGGTTGGATCTCGCTTCTGGCAGGATTCAGCGGAGCGATTGCCTTCGCAGCCGTGGCGTTGGAGAGTTATCTGCCCGGTGATTTTCCCGCGAAACTTCCAGCAGTCGGTGTCGTTGTTTTGGGAGCCGCACTTCACGGAGGAAGACGATGGCTGGGAGTGGGTGTTCAAAATACGGCGGTGATCTTGAAGCTTCTTCTTCTCGGGATCTTTCTGGGTTGGGGAGCGACTTCAATCGATTGGGGGAGTGACTCCACACGATCATTTCAAACGGAGGGAGGTTTCCTCGCTTTCGCGCAAGCCTTGGTATGGATTTCCCTGAGCTATTCAGGCTTTAATGCTGCCGTCTATGTTGCCGGTGAAGCGACTTCGCCCCTTATCGTGGCAAGGGCGCTTGTCACGGGAACCGCGGTGGTGGTGCTTCTCTACCTCCTCCTAAACGCGGCTTTCGTCTTGGGCGCACCAGCAGCGGAGATCAGCGGACAAGCCGATGTAGCAGCGGTGGCCGCAAGGTGGATCGGCGGAGCGGGCTTCGAAGTCTTCACGAGGGTCGTCATTTCAATTGCCCTCCTCACCTCGGTTCTCAGCATGATGATGGCGGGACCCCGAGTTTATGGGAAGATGGCCGAGGACGGCGTGATACCAAAGATTTTCGTCCTCCGCGAAGACCGCGTATGGCCTGCGGTGCTCCTACAAATGGGCCTGGCGCTCTTACTCATTCTCGTAGGAACCCTACAGGAGCTTCTCGCCTTCCTTGGGCTCACTCTGTCCCTGACTGCTGCGGTCACCGTAGGTTCGCTTTTCTTCGGTAAACGTGTTCGCGGTTGGGCGGCCCTCCCTCCTGCCCTTTTCATCTTAGCAACCCTCACTGCTGCGTCCCTCCTGATCGTCCATGACCCGGGACAAGCCCTTGGGGCTTCAATTTCGTTGGTGCTCGGAGGGATCGCGTATCGTCTGACGCGGTGAGAGGTCAACCGCTCTACGACGAGCGGCGAGCATTTCGGCCTTCGTCGATGAGATTCCAGAAGTGCTTGGAATCGGCGAGCGCTTCGTCTTCGCCCAGAGGGAGCTTGGAGCGGAAGAGGAAGTCGGAAAAGGTTCCCTTGTGAAGGACGCGGTGGACGATGACCTGTTCGGGGCCGGCTTCGAAATAGAAGCGCCAGTCGGCGGAGCGGAAGCGGTAAAGGGTGACGCCATTACGCTCCATCTTTCCGAAGCGCTCGTCATCGAGATTATCCATGTCCTCCTCGGTTACCTTGAACTCATCGAGGAGTTCAAGTTGTTCGAGGGTGCCGAGCTGGGAAATTTCGGCAGCTGAGATTTCGTTGAAGACGATTTGGAGCACGGGGATAGTGTAGCGGAGGATGGACGATGGGAAAAGGTGGATTTGCCGTTGAGGTGAAGAAGTAGTTAGTGTTTGTTCTTAGGAAGGATGACGGTTTGGAAAGAGAATCGACTTGAGCTGGCGCTGCGCGCCTCGAAGGAAGGGATCTGGGATTGGAGTCTTGAGCGTGGGACGATGGTTTATTCGGCCTGGGCGCTCCGCTTCTTGGACTATCGTCGGAAGGACATGCCGCATTTGATTGAAGACCGTGAGACGATCATGGATCAGGCTTCGGCGGCGGCGGTGGATGAGGCGCTGCAGGAGGTGATGGATGATGAAAGTGATCTTTTTTCCGCGGAACCCCGGGTGAAGACGCGCCGTGGAGAGTGGAAATGGCTCCGCCTGCGAGGAACGCCGGTCCGCGATGATGAGGGGAAGCTCATTCGTCTGGTGGGAAGTGTCATTGATATTTCGAAGCGCAAGACGGCGGAAAAAGCGCTGAAAGAGGAGCGGGCGTTTTTGCGAACACTGATCGATAACATTCCCATGAATGTTTATTTTAAGGATCGGGATTCCCGCTTCGTGATGGCGAACACGCCGACGGCTCGGAAGATGGGCTTGTCGAGTTGGGAGGAGCTTACTGGGAAGGGCGATGCTGATTTTTTCTCGAAGGAACACGCGACGATTGCGGCGCAACGGGAGAAAGAAATCATGAATACGGGCGAGGCCCAGGTGGACATGATGGAGCACGAAACCTGGGAAGGAAGAGCAGACACCTGGGTGATCAGCACGAAAAAGGCGTGGATGGATTGGGAAGGGAAAGTAAAGGGAACCTTCGGGGTGACCAATGATGTTTCTGAATTGGTGAGAGCGCAGAAGGCACAAGAGGAGGTCTCTCTAAAGTTACAGGCACTGAATCAGGAAGCGGAGGAAGAACGCCACTTGATGCGCCTGCTGATCGACAATGTGCCTTTGAATGTTTATTATAAGGATTTGGATTCTCGCTTTGTCGTGGTGAACGCCGCGACGGCGAAGTGGCTGGGAATGGAGAGGCCTGCAGCTCTGCGGGGGAAGAGGGATCGGGACATTTTTTCAGAGGAGCACTGGAGTAAGGCGGAAGCGGATGAGCAGAGGATCATTAAAACCGGAGAGCCTCTGGTCGGGAGCTTGGAAAAGGAAACCTGGGGAGGGAAGCAGGACACCTGGGTGATGACGTCCAAGTATCCTTGGCGCAATGAGGCGGGTGAGATTTTTGGGACCTTTGGGGTTTCCAGTGACGTGAGCCTTCTGGTGAAGGCGCAGCGAGAGTTGAATGAAGTAGCGACGAAGCTGGCGAAGAAGAACAAGGAGATGGAGGAAGAGCTGAGCCTCGCCCGCGAAGTGCAGCAGGCGCTTATTCCCGAGACGCTGCCTTCATTTAAATCCGAGAATTTTTCGCTTCGATTTAAGCATCTTTATCGGCCTGCGTCGGAACTAGCGGGTGATTTTTTTGAGGTGATTCCACTTTGCGATGATAAGGTGGGCTTCTTCGTTTGCGATGTCATGGGGCATGGGGTTCGTTCTGCTTTGATCGTTTCGATGCTTCGCGGGCTCATTGAAAAGCAGGCTGAGTCGAGCGGCGAAGTCAGCGAGTTTCTCACCGGGCTGAATGACGGGCTCTGTCACTTGTTGGAGGAAAGTGGGATCACGATCTTTGCTACGGCGGTATTCGGGATCGTGGATCTGAACGATGAATCGGTGGAGCTTGGTTTGGCGGGGCATGCCAGCCCGGTTGCGGTCTTTGATGATGGGGTGCGTCAACTTAAGCCACCTAAAAAGGCTCGAGGACCCGCTTTGGGGATGGTGGCCGGGGTCCAGTATGGCTCGGTAAAAGCTGAGCTTACGGGACTAAAGAGGATGATCTGCTTCACCGATGGCTTGTTGGAAGCTGAAAACGAGAAAGGGGAGGAGTTCGGCTTGGAGCGCTTCATTGAGGTGGTGGAACGAGGTGGACGTATCGATGTTTTGCTGGAGCGACTGGTGAAGGCAGGGATTGAATTCTCCGGGGAAGAAGTGTTTGATGACGATGTCTGTTTATTGGGATGGGAGGTGAAGCGATGAGCGAAGAAGATGAGGTAAAGGACCGTTTGGAGTTGGCCTTGAAGGCGTCCAACGAGGGAGTTTGGGATTGGGATCTTCAGAAGGATGAAATCTTTTATTCGAATCGGGTGCTGCGGTTTCTTGGATACGGGCGCCATGATGTGCCTAACATTTTTTCAGATCCCAAGAGATTCGTGCATCCGGACGACCGTGAGGAATGGACCCGGTTGCTTGATTTAGCGCTGAGCGGGGAAAACGAACTCTTCGCGATGGAAGCGCGGATTCAGATAGAGGGCGGAGAATGGTGTTGGTTCCGCATTCGTGGGGTGGTGCGACCAGACGACGAGGGAAAAATGGTTCGCATGGTCGGAAGCGTTATCGATATTTCCCAACGTAAGGAAGTGGAAGCTGCGCTCGAAGAGGAGCGGTCACGGATTGATCTGCTTCTTGAGAGTGTTCCCGTGAATGTTTACCTTAAGGATCGAGAATCATGCTTTGTGCGGGCCAATGGATCAACCGCCGAGCGGATGGGAGCGTCATCTGTTGAGGAGTTGATTGGAAAATCAGACCGCGATTTTTTCGGTTCCGAGCATGCCCAAGAGGCGCGCGACGTGGAGCTGAAGATCATGGAAACTCTGGAAGGTCAGGAGGACGTGATGGAGCACGAAGTCTGGGAGGATGGTCACGAAACCTGGGTGATGGTGACCAAGATGCCGTGGATGGGCGTTGACGGCGAAGTGATGGGGACATTTGGGGTCACCAATGACGTGACGGAATTGGTAGAGGTTCAGAATCGTTTGGCTGATGATATGGCACAGCTTGCCGGGATCAATCAGGTGATCGAGGAGGAGAGGCATCGGATTAGGCTGCTCATCGATAGCATCCCGATGTTCGTCTATTTCAAGGATCTGGATTCTCGTTTCAAGCTGGTGAACCAGGGAATGTCTAACTTGTTGGGGCTGCCCACTCCGGCGGATGTGGAGGGAAAGCATGACCGGGATTTCTTTGGGCATGAACTTCATGAAATGGCGGATAGGGACGAGAAGCGCATTATTGAGACCGGGATGCCGATGCCAACCAAGCTCGAAAAGCTTACCTGGAAGGACGGGCACTCTACTTGGTCTCTTGTTTCCAAGTTCCCTTGGTATGATCAATCAGGCGAGCTTGTGGGAACCTTTGGAGTTTCCGGGGACGTCACGGAATTGGTGCAAATTCGGGACCAAATGGCCGCGGTTGCCTTAATGTTGGGTCGGAAAAATGAGGCCATGGAAGAGGAGCTTCAGTTGGCAAGAGAAGTGCAGCAAGCGGCCATCCCGAGACGTCTTCCTACGATTCAAGGAGGGGGAGGCGAAGCGATCTTTTCTCATCGCTATGAACCAGCGACGGAACTGGCGGGCGATTTTTTTGAAGTTCTTCCGATGGAGAATGGAATGGCTGTATTTCTGGTCTGCGACGTGATGGGCCATGGGGTGCGCGCCGCGCTCATCGTCTCAATGTTGAGAGGTTTGTTGGAAAAAGGGCGCGGATTGAGAGGGGAACCTGGTCCCTTTTTGGAAGGATTGAACAAGGGTCTGTGCCATTTGCTGGAGCGGACAGGGCTGACGATGTTTGCGACGGCGGTCTATGGAGTGGTGGATACCGAGGCGAAGGAGATTCGTCTGGCGTCTGCGGGTCATCCCACGCCTCTTGTGCGTCGAAAGGAGAAAGTAGAGCTTCTTGAGCTTTCAAAGGGCTCGAAGGGACCGGCTCTTGGGCTGATGTCCGCTGCGGTTTATGGGGAAACAGTTCTTTCCTTTGATGAAATGGATGGGATCTGGTGCTTCACTGATGGAATCTATGAGATCGAAAATGCAGATGGCGAGGATTTCGGCACGGAGAGGATGGCATCGCACTTGGCAAAAGGCGGCACGATTGAATCCTTGGTAGAAGAAGCCCGCTCCTTCGCTATCGATCAGCGATTTGATGATGATGTTTGTGTGCTCGGGCTTGAGCTTCGGTGATCCTATGATATGGAAACGGCGACTTGAGCGAGAAAATTGCCATCATGACCTCCGGCGGAGATGCCGCCGGAATGAATCCAGCTATCAAATACGCGGCAACGTATGCTAAGAAGTGCGGGCTGAGCCCTTATCTTGTGGAGTGGGGACTCCGTGGACTAATTGAGGGCTGGGTTAGAGAGGCGACTCCGGATCGGCTTGCGGGAATTATTCATCGAGGGGGAACCGTTCTCGGGTCCTCGCGTTCCAAGCGTTTCTATGAATACGAGTTCCGCAAACAGGCATTTGAGAATTTGCAACATCATGGGATCACGAAGCTTATTGTGATTGGCGGCGATGGCTCGTTTAGTGCGCTCAATCAATTTTATGCGGACTTTGAAGTCCCCTTCGCCGGGATTCCAGCGACGATCGACAACGATATTCCGGGGACTGACTACTGTCTTGGGGTTGATACGGCACTCAATATGATCCGCCAAAGTGTCGATAGTATTCGTGATACGGCGTCATCCTTTTCAAGGGCTTTTGTGATTGAGACGATGGGTCGCCACTGCGGCTATCTCGCGATCACCTCGGCTCTGGCCAATGGTGCGGACGTTTGTCTGGTGCCTGAGGTAGCCTACGATCTTGATTCCATTGCGGAACGTCTAAGGATGCAAAAGAAGCAGGGGCAGAAGTATGTTTTAGGAATTGTCGCCGAGGGCACCGGAATGGGGGACACGCTCACTCGCTGGATGGGCGAAGCGCTGGGGATGGACGCCCGTCTCACGGTCCTTGGTCACGTGCAGCGTGGGGGCTCGCCGACGGTTTATGATCGTGTGATGGCTCATAATTTTGCGACGGCAGCTATCGATGGCTTGCTGGCAGGCGAACGAAATAAAGTGGTGACGTTTAAAGACGGCCACATTGGGAGCAGCTCGATCTCCGAAATTGCTGCCGCGAAGCACATTGTAAATCCCTCGCTGGTGAAATTGTGCGAGGAATTAAGCAATTAATACTCGCGATCTAGGAGGTAGTGGGCGATTTCTTCCAGACGGGAGGATTTTTTACCGAAAGTAGAAAGTGCTGCGAGAGACTTCTTGGTCAGACGTTGGGCTTCTTTCTTTGATTTCTCGAGGCCGATGATGGAAGGGTAGGTGGCCTTATCGACCGCTTCATCTTTTCCCGCAGTTTTTCCAAGCTTCTCGGTGGATTGCGTGACATCGAGGATGTCGTCGATCACTTGGAAGGCTAGGCCGAGATTGTAGCCGAAGTCCGTCAGGGCTTCTAGCTGCCGTGGGGTGGCATTGGCCGTCATTCCGCCAAGTCGCAGTGAGGTGGTGAGGAGTGCGGCTGTTTTATTTTCGTGAATCCGGACGAGCTGTGCCTTCCTGAGATTTTCTCCTTCTCCTTCGAGATCGAGAACTTGTCCACCGATGAGTTTTCTAGACCCTCCGCAGACGGAGAATTCCAGAAGGATCTCTTTTAAGGAGTAGCGCTTCGTGGGGGGAGTCTCGGCGAGAATGGTGAAGGCCTCGGTGAGCAGGGCGTCTCCGGTGAGGACGGCCATACCTTCACCATATACCTTATGAGATGTGGGGCGTCCCCGGCGAAGGTCGTCGTCGTCCATCGATGGCAGGTCATCATGGACAAGGGAGTAGGTGTGCATGATCTCGACTGCGCAAGCGGGTGGCAAAGCGGCCTCTTCTTCTCCTCCGCAGGCCTCAGCTGCGGCGAGAGTGAGAATGGGGCGCAGTCGTTTTCCCCCGGCAAAAATCGAATAGCGCATCGCCTCGTGGAGGGTGGCCGGTCGGACCTTGGCTCGGGGTAGAAAAGAATTCAGTGCAGTATCGACTGATTTTTGTTGGGCTTTCAGGTAATCTTTCAGATCGCTCACGTAAGTGTTCTAAAGGCAGACTTGAAAATGCCAAACCTCGAAAGTTGGGAATCTTACTTGCGCCAAAATCAAGAGCCGCGAAGCTTGCAGAGATGAAACTAAAAGCTATTCTCTTTTCCCTTCTGGCCACCGTGGGACTTCATGCGGATTCCTTGGGCCTAGGCACGCCTCTTCCTGCAGTAAGTGGGAAAAATCAAGCAGGGGAGAAGGTGAAGCTTATACCAGCCAAGGATCACGAATGGCTTTTGGTATTTTTCTACCCAAAAGCGCTTACCGGCGGATGAACCAAGCAGGTTTGCTCGGTGCGGGACGCATTCGAAACATTGACAGAGAAAAAGGTGACGGTTTTTGGAATTTCCACGGATAAGGTGGGAACCCAGAAGAAGTTCGTCGATCAAAACAAGCTTTCTTACGATCTTATTGCTGATACCGAGGGAGATGTGGCCAAGGCATTTGGGGTCCCTCTCAGGTTTGGAGGTAAATTTGCAGCCCGCTCGGCATTCTTGTTTAAGGACCAAAAACTGGTCTGGAAGGACGAAAAGGGGGCGACAGCGACTCAGGGTGAGGATGCTCTTAAGGCAATTAAGGATGTCGAGAAGGGCGTGATTAAGTGATAAGAGTTTAAAGACCGTGTTTTTCCAGAGCTAGAACCTCAAAATCACGGGGTTTTAAGGCTTTAATATAAAAGTGTTGTGAGGGCGTGTATCGAGATCCGAGCCTAGCTGCGGCCATGCCATTAAATGAAACTATGGACCGGATCTCTTCTCCTGCTCAGGCCCAGTAGGGAGAGCGCGTAAACGCTCAGCTCTAAAGACGGCCAGCGAGCACTTTTTCAAGTAATGATCGCTGCCTGACTAGGATCGGCGAGAGAGAAACGACAACTCCGGATGTCTTTTCAGCATCTCGATGGAGTTTCAGTATTTTCTGATCCTCATCGATTTCGAAGCTATCGATCTCTGTCCAGTAAATGAGATTGAGATTCGTCTCCGGCTTTCGAATTGGAAAGATTTCTATCCCCATAGGAGTACAAATCAAATAGGCGTGCCTGGTGCATCGAATCGCCAAACGGAGGAAAAGAAAGGAGAGGAGGAAGAGCGGTAGTGGCATCCACCATTGAAAGGATGGGTGATCCAAGGCCCAGGTGACTGTGATGAGCAGGCCGAAGGCCATCGAGACCGCTCCCACTGTGAAGAAACCCTGCGCCTGTCCGGCACGGGTAAAGCGGATTTCCTTGTGAGGTTCAGCGAGGTCTTTCGGAGAGGCCATATTCGTTTAAAGGTCGTCGTCCACTATCTTGCTTCGGCCTAATTTCTTCCAATGCACGACATTATTATCGGAGCTTGGGCTTAGACGTCGATGACATTTCCATCATCTAATTTTGAGGGAGGCTGTTCCTCGGGTGGTTGGAAACCGGGAGTGACGACCTTGATCCGTGATTTGAGCCCTTCGGCAAAGCGATCTCGAATAAGAGCCCGGACCGGCGGAATGAGGAGCAAGAAGCCCACGGTATCGGTCAAAAATCCCGGAGTCAGAAGAACGGCTCCGGCGATCAGGATGAGAATTCCATCCATTGCCTCCTTGTGGGGCATTCTACCTTCGCCCGTGGCCTGCTTGAATTTTTGCATCGCGAGCCGCCCTTGGGATTTAGTCAATGCGGCCCCGATGAAGGCGGTGATGATGATGATCGCGATAGTTTTTGAGACGCCGAGCCAGTCACCCAGGGTCATGAAGAGATAAAGCTCTGCAATGGGCACTAGGATAAAAAGGAGCAAGAGACGTCCGAACATGTCACGCGAAGAGTAAGCCCGCTCAGGAGCATTTCCACTGTTATTCCATTCCTAATTTAGGATCGTAGTTGAACGCCAATCTGGTAATTAGAAATGATGCCGCTGCGAATTATTGCACTCCTCCTTGGTCTTTTCATTTTCGTGGGAAGTGCGGCGGAGCTGCCACCTCAGGTGAAAGCGCTCAGCGATGGTAACTTCTACATCGGGGTCATCAAGAATGGGGAACATGAGATTCCAGACCCAAAGGAAGAGGTTCCGGATCTCGCAAAGGGTGCCTATCTCGACCGCTATTTCTTCTATCGAATTTATCTCAAAGAAGATGCTGTTTTTCTCTTCAAGGGTGGCGAGGCCTTCGTGGCTGCCGGGAAGATCACCAAGGACTGAGGTGTGTCACTTTAATCATGGCATTCTCCGCTAAGATTTTTAAATCCGGGAAATGTCAGAATTGTTTCAGAATATCACCCCGTGGCAACAGAGTGCCTTTGTTGTTCTAGCAGCCTTCAGCGCCCATCTCATTATTTCCCGGGTCCTGCTGCGGGGGATGAAAAAAGTGGCAGCTTCCACGGACAACGATGTCGATGATCGGCTCGTTCACTTTCTGCAGCGTTTTTACATTCTGGTTCTCGTGTTCGTGGTTTTTTTAGTAATCCTTCGAATCCACGAGATCGAAATCACTCCCTTCCTGGCGAGTGCCGGGATTGCTGGAATCGCGATTGGAATGGCAGCTAAGGAAACGCTTGCCGATGTCTTTGCGGGCGTCTTTCTCATCGCGGATCGCCCGATTGACTAGCTTGAGAGGAATCCGGCGATGCGCGCTTTGGGGCGTCCGATGATGGCCTTGTCGCCTTTGACTAAAACAGGACGTTGCAGGAGCTGCTTGTGCTTTACGAGAATGTCGACAACCGCCTTTGGATTGCCCACGTAGTCGTCGGGATTGAGTTCCAGTTTCTTGAACTTAGAATCTTTTCGTACTAGATCCTCCACGGGATCTTCCAGTGCTTTGACGATTTTTGTGAGTTCTTCTTCCCCGGGAGGGGTCTTGATGTAGAGGATCACTTCGTGGTCCACTCCGAGTTCCTTGGCGACCGCCAGGGCATTATCAGAGGAGCCTCAATGGTTGAAATGGTAAATTGTTACTTTCGACATGACTGAGATTTATGGAGGGGAGGAACGATGGTCAAGGGTGCGTCGTTGAGGAGAGAATTAATTTGTCAAACGGTTGAAGCTTTGGGGGTAGAGGGCTTTACGGATGACCCAGAAGTTCTTGTAACTGCCAAGTCCGGAATCCTCGAAGCTTTTTGTAAAGTGCTCATGGAGCGCTGAGATCGAGAGGTCCCATTCGTCCAGAAGTGCGAGGACGACAACCGATTAACGATCGCTTCTGGGGTGCGAGGCGCGATGGGTCTCCAGGAGGTCTCCGAGGGCTTGTTCGTTCCCGTTGCCCGAGTAGTCGCAGGCAAGCAGGGCGTTTCCGCATTGGGGATCGTCTCGCAGGTCGTCATTCTCAAGCAGGTAGCGGAATCGGGTGTTTTTCCTTACTGTGGCACGATAAATGAGGGTTGTGTGATAGTGACGATAGTTCGGTGGGTAATCTACGAATTTATTTACCTCCGCTGAATCAAGGGGGCCTTCGACCTCGCTGAGGTGCTTCGATTTGTCGGTCTTTAAGGTATGGACCTAATCAGGAAGGTCCTCGATGTGAATGGGTTCATGTGATCCGCGGTCCCGGGACCACTCGGCGGTTCTGTCGTGGGTTCGTTCGACGGAGGATTTTTTATTTTTGGTGGTGGGGATGTCCAAGTCTGGTTGGGTTACCTTTTTGAAGGTGATTCATGAGAGGTAACCAAGAATGAGGAGGAGCGCGAGGGGTTGGAGTTTGCTCAAGGTTCTCATGTTTAAATCAGGGAGAATAATGGTTACAGCATCGCTCGAAGCCGATTCAACCTCTGTCTTGATCCACGGGCGACATAGGTCCTCTTCTTTTTCTCATCCCCAAGTGAACGCTCACCTGATAAGGGGGGTGATGAAACGTTGGATTTCACCGCTGGCCACCTTGTTAATGGCAATTCCCTTGATGGGACTCGAAACCTGGCCTCGTTTCCGGGGTGAGGATGGACGCGGGGTGTCGGATGCGAAGGTGCCCACGGATTTTGGGCAGGACACTTTGAAATGGTCGGTGCCCTTGGCCGGGCCGGGATCTAGTTCTCCCGTGATTTGGGAAGACGCTTTATTTGTCACCGGAGAAGACCGTGAAAAAGGAACGGTTGCCCTGATTTGTCTCGATGCCAAATCGGGAAAGTCGCGCTGGTCTCAATCCTTGCAGGTAGGAAATTATCATATTCACCGCTTCAATAACACGGCGGCTGCGTCTCCGGCGGCCAGCGCGGACGTGGTTGTCGCGAGCTGGTTCGATGGTGCGAAAAAGGTCGCGATGCTTACGGCGTTCGATCATGCCGGAAAGCGGCTTTGGGATTATAACGTGGGAGCCTTCAAAGGACAGCATGGTGTGAATATTCATGCCGAGATTAATGAGGGACGCGTCATTTTTGGCCACCTCCACCAAGGGGATGCTTATCTTGCGGCTCTCGATGCGAAGAGCGGCAAGGAGATCTGGAAGACGCCCTGTCCGGGGGATAAAACAAGCTATGTTACACCCTTGGTCCGCAAGGTGGACGGCGGAAAAGAAGTGGTTGTCTCCAGTCAAAGCATGGGAGTGGCCGGATTCGACTTTGCCACCGGAAAACAACGCTGGGTTCTTCCCGGGGTGATGAAACAGCGGACCATCGTGTCGCCCATCAATGTTCTTAGTGGATCGGGAGGCGACGAGACTCTGATCGCGGTGGGATGTAAGACCGGAGTCTATTTTGCGATGCGACCTCCGGAGTCTGCCGAAGGTGAGATTACAAGATCAGCCATCGTCTGGAGCATGAAAGGCAATACGCCCTACGTTCCCACGCCAATTTCCAATGGTAAAACCGTTTTTGCAGTTTCCGATGGAGGCGTTTTGAGTGCGCTGAACGCAGCGGATGGGAAAGAGAAGTGGGAGGAAAAGCTGATGGGCAACTTTTATGCCTCTCCGTTGATCATTGGTGGGAATCTCTATTGTTTTTCAAGGGAGGGAGAAATGATCGTTGCCTCCGTCGCTGATGGCTACAAGGAACTCTCCCGCAGTCGATTGGAGATTGGTCCGGAAGCCGAGTGGGCGGACGCCACCCCGGCGGTTGCGCACGATTGTCTCTTTGTTCGAATCGGTGCGCGGCTCGATTGCTACGGCAATCAGTAAATTTTGACCGATAGCCCCCTAGATTAGAATATCAAATATCTTTGATTTTTTTTGGCGAAACTAAGATCGCGGTGCGCCGAAATTACGTTAATCTTCCTCCCAATCTTTGAGGAAAATGGGTCGACAGTCATGTTCTGAAATCACGCGATGGCGCAGACTGCTTTATTGCGGTCTTCTATCCGCGAGTGTTTTCGTTTCGTCCTGTGAATCGAGGAGGCAGAAGGCGCTGAACCTGGTTGCAGACCGAGGAGTGATTGTTACGGAAGAGGCGCTTTTTGAGGCGATAGAGGGCAAGGACGTGGAACTAGTGAGCGCTCTTCTTGAATTGGACGTTCCGATTTCGACCCGCGATGATCTGGAGCGCACCCCCCTCATGATCGCGGCAGTGAGTGGCGAGAGCGCATCGGTCACCGGTCTTTTGGAGAGAGGAGCAGATGTTGAGGCGATGGATACGACCGGGCGCACCCCGATCAGCTACGCGGTGGAAGGAAATGATTCTCGAACCATCGCAGCCTTGTTGGATTTTGGTGCGAATGGCTGCGTGGAAGTGGACACGGGAGGAATGTTGGTGGCCCAGGCATTGCGTAATGGACAAGTCGGAGCGGTAGAGCTGCTTCTGGAATCGGGAGTTGATCCTCATTCGAAGGGCGCTTTGGGAGAAAGTCTGGTCCAGTTGACGGTGAAAGGGGGGTATGTGGAGACCATGCGAAGGCTGATTGCGAAAGGGTATAAATTTGAGAAAGAAGCCCATGTGGGGGGTGATCTGTTGCTTGTAGCCTGCGAAAATGCGCACCAAGAAATGCTCGAATTGTTGCTACAAAATGGTGTCGATCCTGGGATTCGAAATGATCGAGGAGAGAGTCTCGTGCACGTCGCCGTCAATCAGGGTCAGCGACAGTATCTCTCGATGCTCAAGAGATATGGAGCGTCGCTGGACGCGGTAGACTCGGAAGGTTGGAGGCCGATTCATTATGCGATTCTCGTGAGGGATAACGAATCCCTGCAGGAACTTTTGGCTAATGGAGCAGACCCAGATCTTCTTTCCGAAGGCGGAGATGACCCATCCCCTGCTCTCCGGATCGCTTTTGAAAATCGTCTTTTTTCGATGGCGGGATTGCTTCTTCGATTTGGCGCTGATCCGGGTGACGAAATCTATGAAGCGATCCGAAGAGGAGGAGTCGATGGACGTCATGCGGTGGAGCTTTTGCTAGAAGCGGGCGCTTCTCCGGCACCGTCGCGGTCGCCGCAAAGAGATTCCTCTTTTAATTTAGCAGTCCGCCAAGGCGAATGGGAGATCGCAAAGCTCCTGCTCGATGCGGGCGCTCCAGTCAACGGAGTGGGGCTCAGCGGACAATCGGCCCTTCATGTGGCGGTGGCTCGGGGTGATGCTCTCATGGTCGGTCTTCTTTTGGACAAGGGAGCCGATCCCGAGGCACCCCTGGCATATAAGCCTCCTGATAGCTTTTTGAATTTGATTGAGACGAAGGGGATTGCGAAGTGGGCACTCAATTATACCAAGGGGATGACTCCCCTGATGCTCGCCGCAGATACTGGAAATGTCGAAGTGGCCCAGCAGCTCATCGTGCATGGAGCCAATACCGCAAAGTCTACGGTGGTGCGCAGTAATCGGATGGGGCCTCTCGCCTTTGCGACTCGTCGGAGTGACGTGCCCATGATGCAAGCAATTCTCGGAAGTAAGCCCGGGAAAGAAGGTATTTGGGTGAAGGTCGACCTCTCAGAGCAGCTCGCTTATATTTTTGATGGGGAGAAGGAGATCTACCGCTCAATGATATCTTCCGGGAAGCGCGGCTACCGGACCCGCACTGGCAAATTTGTCATCACCAATAAGTATCGCCATTGGAATTCTACCATTTATGGCTCGTCCATGCCCTACTTTCAGCGCTTGAGCGCGAGCGATTTTGGCTTCCATGTCGGGAATTGCCCGGGCTATGCAGCATCCCATGGGTGCATCCGTATGCCAAATTCGGCTGCGAAAATGCTCTTTAGTCTGACAAAAACGGGCGACTACGTGGAGATCCAACCCTAAGGGATAAGGCTGGAGCTTCCGGGGCGGCCTGATAGCTTCGCCCACGTCTGGATGAAGCGCTTTCGCCCTTATTTTAAATACTTCCGCCCGGTGCGTCTGCACTTTATTGGCGGAATCTTAGCAGGCCTCCTTTACGCGGTCGCCACCGGAGCCGGTATTCCGCTCGCGTCCAAGGTCGTCTTTCCGATGCTCTTCCCGAGCAAGGAGGGACCCAATAAGGACATCGGCGAATATCTTCAGGCCATGAAAGACTGGCTCGGCGAGCTGAGCCCGGACCATTTGCTTCTCGTCACTTGTATGTGGCTGCCTTTCGTATTCTTGCTTCGGGCGATTGGTGGCTATTTCAATGCTTACCTCATCAACTACGTCGGCTACCGCGTGGTCGAGGGCATCCGCCACCAGGCCTTCGCTCGTATTCAGGCTCTTCCTGTTTCCTTCTTCCATCGTTTCCGCTCCGGTGATCTCCTCGCGCGCCTGACCGGTGATGCCGAGATCCTCCGCCAAGTTGTTTCCCAGGTAAGCGCCGATATTATCAAGCAGCCGGTGACTCTGCTGGCGGCGGTCGCCTTTCTCGTTAACGAGGCTATTTCAAACGATGGAAACTTTGTCGTGATCATCGCGCTCATCACCGTGCCGCTCTGTGTCTTTCCGATCCGCCTCGCTGGTAAGAAGCTTGCCCGCCGGGCGCAGGAGCTTCAAAACACTGCGGGAGATCTCAGTGGTCAGCTTGCGGAGAGCCTTCAAGCCCCTCTCGAAATCCGAGCTTATAATTTGCAGGAAACTACCCTCAATAAATTCAGCGAGAAGGTGAACGAGCTCATCCACTACTCGATGAAGGTGATTAAGTATCGCCAGTTCATCTCTCCCGCAGTGGAGGTGGTTGCCGTTTCGGGTTTCACGCTCGCGCTCTATCTCGGAGTGGGGAAGAATCTTACGCTGGAGAGCTTCATGGCCATCGGAGTCGCGCTCTACATGACTTACGATCCGGTGAAAAAGCTGGGAAATGTCAACAGCCTCCTTAAGCAGGGAGAGGCCGCGCTGGATCGCATTGAAAGTATTTTTGAAGCAAAGGATGAGCTCGTCGATAGCCCCTCTGCGAGTGTCCCCGCGAGTTTCGAGGGTCGTCTCGAGTTCAGCGATGTCCGCTTCTCCTACGGAAAAGACGAAATCCTCAAAGGCGTGACCACCTCGGTGAAAGCGGGTGAGTGCGTCGCGCTCATCGGCCCCAGCGGTGCGGGTAAATCGACCTTTTTCCAGCTCATTCCGCGCTTTTACGATGTCACCTCGGGCTCGGTCTCGATCTCCGGTCTCGATGTGCGGGAGTGGAAAAAGAAAGAGCTGCGGGACCACATCGCCGTCGTCTCTCAAACTTCGATCCTTTTCAGCGGGACGATTCGTGAAAACATCCTCCTCGGTCGAGCCGGAGCCACTGAGGCGGAAGTCGAGGACGCCGCACGGAAGGCGAATGCCCACGACTTCATCCTTGAGCAGGAGTTCGGCTACGAAACCGCCGTTTCAGAAAAAGGCACCAGCCTCTCCGGAGGCCAGCGTCAGCGCGTTGCCATCGCAAGAGCCTTTCTCAAAGACGCTCCGATCCTACTTCTCGATGAAGCGACCAGTGCGCTCGATAACGAGAGCGAGGCAAAAATCCAAGAAGCACTCAGCCAGCTTGTCAAAGGTCGCACGACTCTTCTCATCGCCCATCGCCTGAGCACGACCAAGATCGCGGATCGCGTGATCGAGTTTGACCGCGGGCAGATTATTTCCGAGCGGGCGGAAGCTTAAGCACCCAATAACTAGCCTTGACCGGGAATCTTCAATTTTCTAACCCTATAACAGCTTAAACAATCGTTGCTTTAAAATTAAAATGGAAAAGCATCGATAATCAAGGTAAGGACAAAGTTGTGCTTGGCAGGATTCTGTATGCCGGCTGTGCCGAAAGGCGCGCGCTTTAATCGGCTGTAAGAGTAGGATAAGTTTTTAAAATCGTAGGTCGCTGATGTCTCTCGTTAAGGACTCTCCTTCAAAAGCGCTTGGGCGTGGTAAATTCTCTCCCGAAATCAATGGGTTGAGAGCGGTGGCCGTGATTGCGGTGATTATTTTTCACCTCGATGAGAGTTGGCTGCCTCTGGGTTACATCGGAGTAGATGTCTTCTTTGTCCTCTCTGGCTTTCTAATTACCAAGATTATCTTGAGAGAGATTGATATAGGGAAGTTTAAGCTGAGTAATTTCATTACGCGTAGAATTAAGAGGATTTTTCCGGCTCTCTTTGCAGTCCTCTGTGTCTCGTCACTTGTCGCGATCTTGGTGTTCTCGAGTGCGGATCATCGCTCCTACTTTAGATCGCTCCGCTATGCAGCGGCCCAGGTATCGAACTTCTTCTTTGCTGAAAATAGTGAGTATTTTGATGTCTCTAATCAGTTTAAAGCACTCTTACACACTTGGTCGCTGGGGGTTGAAGAGCAGTTTTACCTCTTTTGGCCAATTCTTCTGATGCTCATTACCAAGCTCAGATGTCCACGCGTTCTTTTCTTTGGGCTCACGATGGCCTCTTCGTTTGCGATCATGATTCACCTTCAAAAGGAAGAGGACTTTGCCTCCTTTTATATGGTCTATGCACGAGCGTGGCAGTTTGCGATGGGCGGGATCTTGACATCTCTTCTTCTCAAGAAAATATCGCGTAAGACTTGTGAGATTCTGGCCTTCATTAGTCTAGCTTGCCTTGTGGGGCCTTCGCTTTTCTATTCCGCGGAAGAAGGCCAAGAGCTCTTGATGAGCATCATTATCTGCTTAGGAGTCTGCGGCATCATCTACGCATCTCAACATCATGCGACGATGGTGGGGAGGGTGCTCTCTCTCAAGCCGATGCTCTTCATTGGCGCGATTTCTTATTCTCTCTACCTTTGGCATTGGCCGGTCATCGTATTCTATAATTACATTCAGAATATAAGCTTAACGAGCAAAGGGATTCTTGAGGAGGCTTCACTGGGGGTGATGGATCTCACCTTGATTTTGGGTCTATGTTTCGCCTTAGCGATTTTGTCCTATCGGTGTATCGAGAATCGTTTTCGCTATATCGAATGTTCTCATAAAAAAGTCTTTATCTTCGCACTCGTTTGCATCGGGAGCTTCGCTGGGTTTGCGAAATTCCAACAAGAGGAATCAAAGAGCGCTTGGCGGGTGAGTGCCTTTTCTGAGGGCATGAATCTGGGAGATCTCGAGATCGAGCTTTCGCGGACATTTGAGAATGAGGAAGAGCATGAGGACATTCTCTTGATTGGAGACTCTCACGCAGAGCACTTCAGCCCCATGATTGAAGAGTGGGCTCAAGGGCATGGGCTTAAGCTGAAAACCCTCCATCGAGGAGGAACTCCACCCTTGATCTTGGCAAAAGATGATCACCCGTTTCTCTCTTCCCGGGAAGTCTATTTCCAAGAGAGGGTGATGAAATATCTCGAAAATAATCCGCATGTGGAGCACGTGATCTTAGCTGCGTGTCATGGGAGCTACTTAGAAAATCCTTCATATGAGGAAGGCTTAGAGCAGGCCATCGCTTATCTCATAGGGCAGAAAAAAAGAGTCTGTCTGATTGCTCAAGTGCCACCTCTTGAATCGTCTTTCTTAAAATACCTAGAGTTGACACATCTTATGAATCATTTTTTTCCGAGGTCGATCTCGGTTGAAGAGCTCCTGACTTATGATCAAGACTTTGTAGATGAAAAGCTTCAGCCGATGCGTACTATTATCGAGCGACTCGAGTCAAAGTTTCCTGCACTCTACGTGTGGCACCCGGAGGATCACATCCACACCGGAACGCATGAGGGAATTCCGTGTTACTCGGATGATAATCACCTTAATATCCAAGGCGCGCGCTATCTCACTCCTTACTTCGATTATCCACTCGAAGCTGAGTAGAATTAATACCACTCGGAGGTCAAAAAGAGTGGAATATGATTTTTATGTCATTCCCTGAATGAGCGCTTCGCTCCGGTTCTCTGGCATTGTTTAAAAGTTACCTTCACTTTGTTCTGGTTCCGTGCTTTTGAAGCTCTACTTGGTCTAAACAGATTTTTGAAAGCCTTTAGAAGTAGGCGTTCTGATTATGTTGGTGCTTTTCCCCAAAAGGTCTTTTGCCCAATGCTCACCTAAAAGCACTCTCAGCGTCTCTCCTGATTCCATCGCATTATCGGTAGCATGAAGCACGACACGGTCTTGATGATGCCCAAGCTGCGTGTTGACCGCTTTCCGGATGTTTCGCTTGATCAGTACATCCGTGTGCTCGACGTGAGGATATCGCTTTATCAATTTCTGACTGCTTAGGCCTCCAGGGACAGGGCCGGGAGATTCCCTGTTTTGACAAATTAATGCTTCTACTGGATGAATCAGATCACGTGTGTATTTTTCGATCCAGTCTCCCCCACGAGTATGATTAATTAAGGCCACTTGCTGGTCTTTCGTGAGTGGGAAATCTTGTAAAACGGAAAACCTCTCGCCCACGAGCTTCTTTACCAAATTCTTCATCTCCTGGCCCTCACAGTCTGAACGGATAATGAAAACAGTGAGGTGCTTGGCCAATTCTGAGTCTTTTGCCATTTTCTTAGCTCGTTTATGGATCAGGGACTTGAGGTAAGTGTGTTCGTCAGGCCAGCGGATCATTAGGTCATAGGGCATTCCCCAGCCATGATCTCTTAATAGCTGATCTAAGGAGGTGATGGAGATCGGATCTGGCAGCTGAATCGAAGCTAGAGTAGCCAATCGAATCAACTCGGCGGTATAATCACGACTCGCTGTGGTTTGATCTTCCTTAGGGTCAGATTCCAAGGGGATTCCAGATCGAGGGCCTTTGTGATAGCACATGTGGTAAGCGTAAGAATAGAAAGCATGTTTACCAATCAAATGGAAGTAGCCGTCTTCGTGCAAAATCGCATGATCAAGAAGCGAGAGTGCCTTTACCGGTGGATAGTAGGGCATTCCCTGATAAGATGATCCAGATTGGCCCGAGACAGAATAAAAGTCGCATTTGATTTTTCCTGGGAAACGCGCGGCAATAATCCCGATTTTTTTAGCCTGATCATTTGAGATTAGATGATCCACATCATACTGGTAATTATTCTCATCTTGCGGAGTAATTGGAGTTTCACGATCCCAGCGCAAGATCACAGGGTTAATTCCTTCGTCGTATAGAGCTTTGTAGAATTCCTGAAGATTTCCACAGTAGTATCTGACTGTTCCGCCACGGGCTGATGCAGCTGTATATCTAACTAGATTCGTTAAAGTTCGGATCATATGATAAATGAAGTATCAGCAAGGGCGTAGGTTTTTTCGAGCACGCATGCCTTGGTGTTTTAAAAGTAATCGTAATACTCGTGAATGAAATAACTCAAAATCTAAATGATGATCAGAGGATGCATGTAATTTTCTCAGCCAGTTTCCTGTCAGGGATTCTTGCTCGGGATTTGGAGCCTTTTTTATGAAGAATGCGGCGAGGTGTTCCAAAAGCCATTCTTCGCGCGGGCTTACAAATTTTGCATATTGCCAGTCGATGATAAACCATTCCTTTTCTGTTAGTAAGATATTTTCTTCTCGAGCGTCAAGATGATGTGCACCTTTATTATATAAAAGGGAAAGTGCGGGGAGGCATTTTTCTGCAGCTAACTCATAGGGTGTAGACTGGCTCATATTAAGCGCGTTGGAGGCGTTGGAAATATCATTAAGGATAATTCCAGAGCGATATACTAAGCCGAATTTCCGCTGCTCGATTAAGCCAAAGCATGCAGGAGTGAGGATTTCTAATTCGCTAGCCTTAAGATAATTTAAGAATTCTCGACGCGCGAATTTTTTATGCCTAAGTCGGGAGGTGATTTTTTGAAGTGGAAATAATTTAAAGATAATTGGTGAGTCCTCAGCCTCGATGCGAACGACAAGACGTTGTCTGGCTTTCTTGAGAATATGGGTCTTCTCAAATTCTTTTCTTAAAGAATCACGAGTAATACGAATCAGCTTCTCTACTTGTTCAGGTTTCGTGCTTGGGAAAGGGGTGAAATAGGTCCCCTTATCTATTTTTTGTGAGATCAACATAGGGGTGAGGAGGGAAGAGAATCGGAAGGGCAGAGGGCTGCTGCTTAAGGTTTCATCTCACTGAGGGTTGCTGTCTCGCGAGAGGTCTGAAGTGGCTGACAGCTTTTCCCGTCTGGAAGATTCTATCCTATTTTTAATCTGTGAGGCAAGCAATGGCTGGGGGCACTCTGACTTAGGCGCTAAAAAAAATTGTCATCTAAGTACGATCTCATACTCTTCGCTTATGGCAGAATGCGAAATTAAGGAGCAAGATTTTACAGGGGGTGCAGCAGAATCCTTTGGGAATCTTTTTGGTCCTGACGCAATCCGTGAATTAAGAGAAAAGATTTTCAGCAAGGAGAGTCAAGTGCTCTCAGAGGGGAGGCACCGTGTGGTCGCGATTGATCTGGAGCATGATGGGCAGAGCTTGCCGGTGGTGGTCAAGGTCTTCGGGAAGCAAGGGGGCTGGAAAGATCGCTATGATCGCTCACGTGGGACAAAGGCCGCGCGCTCTTATCGCGCTGCCCGCTTTCTGCAAAAGCATGATGTGGGGACTCCTGAGCCGATTGCTTATATAGATCGGTGGGAGGGGTCTCGCTTGGTGGAGAGTTATTACTTTTCCCGTTACGTGACGGATTTGCGGAGTTTTAAGGATCACTTGTTACAGATTTATCGTGATCAGCCAGAGTGTGATCATTTTGTGGCGCTGATCACGCATGTCGCTCAGGCGATGCGGCGGATGCATGATGCTGGATTTGTGCATCATGACTTAGGGAATCAGAATATGGAATTTCGGCAGGGTTCAGGCTCTCATTGGGATCCCGTGCAGATTCTCGATCTGAACCGTGGGAGAATTTATGAGGAGCTCTCTGATGCGCATCGCGCGCTGGATTTTGCTCGGCTTCGCCTTCCTAGTAAATTTCTGGTGATTCTCTACCTGATGTATTGGGGGGAGAAGAAGCCTCCTGCGGCATTTGTGCGGGCGCTGGAGAAGCACCGCCGCCGCTTCCGGTGGTGGGCCATGAGTCGTAAGATGAGGCACCCTTTCAGAGCTCCTCCAAACCATGGCTACCCTGAGGTGCAGGATATTTGGATTTGGGACTCACAGTCTGCTCAGGCGGCGATCACGATGATGCGTCCTGAGCGCAAAAAGCATTACCCCCGCGGGAGGCACTTGGCGGTAGCGGCGACGACGCTAAAATATGGTTTTGGGATTTGGAAAAAGTATCAGGAGGTTCTTCCGGAGGCATTTCAGAAAGAGGTGTCTCTTTCGGGTAAAATCGGGATGTCGCTGGAGGCGTGTGATCTCGATGTCGATCGTCAGCTCGAATATTTAGAGCCTCTGGGAAAGATTCCAGTCTTGGTGAGATTTTGCCATCACGAGAGTGAAGATGTTTGGCTGAAGACGAGTGCGCTTGTTTCTGATCTACATGAGAAAGGGCATGATGTGATGCTCGCTCTTTTACAGGATCGGAAGGCGGTCACGGACCCAGCTTCTTGGGCGTATTTTCTGAAATTTGTGATCTCTCGGACTGCGGGAAAAGTCTCGCTCATCGAGGTCTCGCACGCGGTGAATCGGATGAAGTGGGGCGTGCATTCTGCGAAGGAGCAAGGGCAGCTATGGGAGCCTCTCGTCCCGCTGATGAAGGAGTATCCGCAGCTTAAGATCTCTGGTCCTAGTTGTATCGATTTCGAGTATCACTATATCCTTTCAGCTTTGGAGGAGGTGCCAGAAGGGCTTCACTTCTCGGCTCTTTCACATCATCTCTATGTCGATCGCCGCGGTGCTCCTGAGAATTTACAGGGGAAGTTTGGGACGGTAGAAAAGTGTGCGCTTTTAAAAGCGATCGCGATCCGTGCCAAGACGTGTGATTCGCGGGTTGTCGTCTCGGAGGTGAATTGGCCTCTCGAAGGGACTGGGATTTACTCGCCGGTCACTGCTTCTTTTCCGCGGCCAAATGAGCCGGAGCATCATCTCCATGTCTCGGCTGAGGACTACGGCTACTTCATGTTGCGCTACCTTGTCCTGACGCTTTGCTCAGGTTACGTGGATCAAGTGTTTTGGTGGCGGTTGGTGGCGCATGGATTTGGGTTGGTGGATGAGCGCGCGGAGGGCGGCTGGCGAGGGCGGCCGGGGTTTGAGATGTTAGGTCACTTTTTGAAGCTTTTGGGATCGGCGAGGTTCGTGGAGAAGCTGGAGACGAGGGAGGATGTTTATGCGCTGCGCTTTGAGGCGGAAGGGCAGGAGGTGGTGATGGCGTGGTGCAATGGGGGCACGGACGCGGGTGAGCTGGGCTTCGAGTTCAGCAAGGTGCTCGATGTTTATGGTGATCAGTCGGCGGATTTTGTGCTGAGCGATGCTCCGGTTTATTTGGTGCGGTAGCGACTTCTTAAGAGCACTTTTGCTGCTCCTATATTGCGCTTTGTTGTCAGTATGTCAGTCCGGAATAGGATTCGAGCTTGGCCGCAACACCGTTGGTGTTGAGAGGTGAACCGATCGTTGGGATGGAGGGCGCCCGGGGTCGGGTGGTGGAGGCGGCTTCTGCTTGAAGAGATCGGAGAGGTGGTAGGCGGATTCTGTTAGAAGAGATCGGAGAGGGGACAGAGGCGGCCTTTGAGGGATTCCTGGAGGGATCTAGGAGGGGTGATTCCGGGGGTGTTGACGAGGAGATCTAGGAGGGGAAGTTTGTCGGGGGTGAACTTGCTTTGAGGGCAGAGCTGCCAGGTGACTTGTCCATCGAGCTGGGGGAGGTCGTGGAGTGGGGGTGCCTTTTCATCGGGGTGAAGGAGGAGGAGGCGGAGAGGGTTGGTGATTTCCCGGGGGTTGATTTGGTTTTCCTTTTTAAGGAAGGCGAGGGGACGTCGGCAAGGGAGGCGCCATCGATCCTGGAACCAGAAGACGTCGGCGGGTGAACTTCTCCAGGCTGCTTCCAGGCTGTCGGTACATGCTTGGGTGTTGAGTTCCGGGACAGAGGTGATGTGGATGTCCCAGTGATCGGGGCCCGTGGTGGTGCAGTGCAAGCCGATGACTGAGGATTTTGCTCTTTTCGCAAGAACGGGTGCAAGGGGGGAAAAGGTCGTGGGTTTCCCAAAAAAAGCGCAGGCCTCCCCACGATTACCAACTCTTTGGTCCGCCAAAATTCCGAGGACCCCGTTTCCGCGAAGAAAGGTGGTGAGGGCGTGGCTGGAGGAGTGCTTTGCGAAGAGCTTGAGCCCTTTGCGGCTTCGTCGATCTTGAATGAGTCGATCCATGAGAGGATTGTTAAGCTTGCGGTAGAACGCTCCGGTATTGACCGAGTCATCGATGAGAGGAATCGTTTGGGCGAGGAGTTCCCAGTTTCCCATGTGAGGGGCTAAGATGATCATTCCTTTTCCTTCTTTAATCGTCTTCAAAGCGAGTTCGACGTTGTGAAACGTGACATGCTTACGAAGTTCGTCTGAGCTGAGGAATGGAAGACGAATCGATGAGAGGAGGTTGCCGCCATTGCGCTCGAAGACTTCGAGAACCAAGTTAGCGATTTCTTGCGCAGATTTTTCCTGTCCGTAGGCGAAGCTCAAATTCCGCAAGATGATGTGGCGATACTTGGGAAGAATGTGGAAGGCGATTCGACCGAGGAATTCTCCGAGGGAAACTGTGGTGCGCACCGAGAGTAAACGTAGGCTACTCTCGATCAGTCGATAAGCGCCATATTCGAGGCGGTGAGTGAATTTTGGGCGCGGCACGGAGAAGGAGGATTAGGATTTTTGAACGATACGGTAATATGCGCACAGGGCGCTCGCTTCACGTTCGATGGTGTAGTGGGTCTCGACGTGCTTTCGGCCCGCCCGCCCCATTCCTAAAAGACTGTCGTGATCCGCGATGAGGGTGGCAAGCTTTTCGCGCGTGGTATTCAAGTCATCGCAGGGAACGGTGAATCCGTGGATGCCATCCGAAACGATGTCTTTCCAGGCTCCGGCATGGGAGGCGAGGACGGCCGCGCCGGTGGCCATGGCTTCGGGGACGGTGAGGCCGAAGCCTTCGTTCCGGCTGAGTGCTGCCACGAGGGACATGCCCTGGAAGAGGACGGGGAGTTCGGAGCCGGGGCGCTTGCCGTGGAAGATGATGCGCTTGCTGAGGCCCGCTGCGGCAATTTTTTCTTCGAGGGACCGTTGGTAATCTGTCTCTTATACACATCTCCGAGCCCACGAGA